>Ga0137309_100002_pt1 | contig 154267 bp, 142 predicted proteins | sample NAcewiD2O_June_FD_97179 | JGI IMG/M metagenome (GOLD analysis project Ga0137309, IMG submission 97179) | Mouse cecal microbial communities from Vienna, Austria - N-Acetylneuraminic amended D2O_June | ecosystem: Host-associated > Mammals > Digestive system > Large intestine > Cecum | place... | reverse complement strand
GCCACAAAACTACATTTTTTCCTCGGCGTTTTTTTACATTTTATCACTGGCGATGACAGACTTCGCCCGCTCCATTCTTTCCTCCTCTCCCCACAAAATCTGCGATTTTGCGGGGGCCCCAAAAATTGCCGAGGCGGACAAGCCTATTTCCCGTATGGTCGTTCATGCCCCGGACAAGTCCAGCGGGCACCGTGTTCAGCGGATCGATGTGCATTATACATTTATTGGGGAGATCGACTTGTCCCCAGAGTACAGCAAGTACGAGAAAGAGACAGCCGCATGACGCTCTCGCATCATGCGGCTGTCTCCCGCCAGGAAAACTTCTTTATCAGGGAAAAGCCTCCCCCTGATTCCTCCTGTTCAAATCCGGGCCCGGATCTCCGCCCCCATGGCCTTGCAGCCCAGGAGCTTCCCGCCCTCGTTCAGAATGTCCCCGCAGCGGAAGCCCGCTTTCAGCGTCCGATCCACCGCGGCTTCCACCGCGCCGGCCTCGGCGCTCATGTCGAAGCTGTAGCGCAGCATCATGGCCGCCGCCAGAATGGTGCCGATGGGGTTGGCCTTGTCCTGCCCGGCGATGTCCGGGGCGGAGCCGTGGATGGGCTCATAGAGGCCCCGGGTCCCCCCCCCCATGCTGGAGGACGGAATCATGCCGATGGAGCCGGTAATCTGGCTGGCCTCGTCGGAGAGGATGTCCCCGAAGAGGTTCTCCGTCACAATCACGTCAAACTGGCTGGGGTCCCGGACCAGCTGCATGGCGGCGTTGTCCACATACATATGGAGGAGCTCCACGTCCGGGTAGTCCTTCGCCGTTTCCTCCACCGTCTTCCGCCACAGGCGGGAGGTGTCCAGCACGTTGGCCTTGTCAATGGAGGTCACCCGGCCCCGGCGCTTCCGGGCCATGTCAAAGGCCACCCGGGCCACCCGGCGGACCTCGTGCTCACTGTAAGAGCACACGTCCACGGCCTTCTGCTCCCCGTCCACCTGGGAGGTGGTGTGCTCGCCGAAGTACATGCCGCCGATGAGCTCCCGGACCACCACGAAGTCGATGCCCTTCGCCGCGATGTCCGCCCGGAGGGGGCAGGCGGCGGCAAGGTCGGAAAACATCCGGGCGGGCCGGATATTCGTATACAGGCCCATGGCGGAGCGGAGCTTCAAAAGTCCCCGCTCGGGGCGGTTGGCGGAGGGCTGAGCGTCCCACTTTGGGCCCCCCACCGCCCCTAGCAGCACGCTGTCGGAGCGCAGGCAGGTTTCCAGGCTGGAATCCGGCAGGGGCACGCCGAAAGCGTCAATGGCGCAGCCGCCCATGGGGGCCTCCTGATAGGTGAAGGCATGTCCGAATTTCTCCGCCACGGCGTCCAGCACGCCGATGGCCTCGCTTACGATCTCGGGGCCGATTCCGTCGCCCCGGATGACGGCAATGGTCTTGTTCATTTGTCCGCCTTTCCGGCCTTCAAGGAGGCCATAAGCCCGCCCTTTTCGATCATGTCCTTGATAAACGGCGGGAAGGGCTCCGCCTGATAGGTCTCATGTTTCGTCACGTTGGTGATGACGCCCGTGTCGAAGTCCACCGCCACCTGGTCCCCGTCGGAGATGCCGCCGCTTGCCGCGGGGCACTCCAAAATGGCCAGGCCGATGTTGATGGCGTTCCGGTAAAAAATCCGGGCGAAAGTGGCCGCGATGACGCAGCTCACTCCGCTGGCCTTGATGGCGATGGGGGCGTGCTCCCGGGAGGAGCCGCAGCCGAAGTTGACCCCGGCCACCATCACGTCCCCGGGCTTTACCTTATGGATAAAGTCCTTGTCGATGTCCTCCATGCAGTGGGCGGCCAGCTCCTTGTGGTCCGGGGTGTTCAGATAGCGGGCGGGGATGATGACGTCGGTGTCCACATGATCCCCGTATTTATGGACGGTTCCCTGTACGTTCATGTTCAAACCTCCTCAGGATGGCAGATGTGCCCCGCGACGCCGGACGCGGCGGCCACGGCGGGAGAGGCCAGGTAGACCTCGCTGTCCACATGGCCCATGCGGCCCACGAAGTTGCGGTTCGTGGTGGAGACGCAGCGCTCCCCGGCGGCCAGAATCCCCATATAGCCGCCCAGGCACGGCCCGCAGGTGGGGGTGGAGACGATGCAGCCCGCGTCCAGGAAAATGTCCGTGAGCCCCCGGCGCATAGCCTCCCGGTAGACGCTCATGGTGGCGGGAATGACGATGCCCCGAACATCCCTGGCAAGGTGCTTCCCCTTCAAAACAGCGGCGGCGGCCTCCAAATCGGGCAGCTGTCCGTTGGTGCAGGAGCCGATGACAATCTGGTCGATTCGGATGTCCTTCCCCTCCCGGGCGCTGTGGGCGTTCTCGGGGAGGTGGGGATAGGCCACGGTGCAGTCCACCTGGCTCAGGTCAATGTCCACGGTGCGCTCGTACTCCGCGTCGCCGTCCGCCTCATAGGCGGTCCAGGGGCGGTTTACCCGGCCCTCCACATAGGCTTTCGTCACCTCGTCCACGGGGAAAATGCCGTTTTTCGCCCCGGCCTCAATGGCCATGTTGGAGATGGTCAGCCGGTCGTAGATAGAGAGCTCGGCAACGCCGGGCCCGGCAAACTCCAGGGACTGGTACCGGGCTCCGTCCACGCCGATCATGCCGATGAGGGTCAGGATCACGTCCTTGCCGGAGACGAAGGGGCGGAGCTTCCCGGTGAGGTTCACCTTGATGGCGGAGGGCACCTTGAACCAGGTCTCCCCCGCCGCCATGGCGGCGCCCATGTCCGTGGACCCCACGCCGGTGGAGAAGGCCCCCAGGGCCCCGTAGGTGCAGGTGTGGGAGTCCGCGCCGATAACGGCCTCGCCGGGGGCCACCAGGCCCTTTTCCGGCAGCAGGGCGTGCTCGATGCCCATCTCCCCCACGTCGAAGTAGTTGTCGATGTCAAACCGCCGGGCGAAGGCGCGGCACTGCTTGCACTGGGCGGCGGCCTTGATGTCCTTGTTGGGTGCGAAGTGGTCCATTACCAGGGCGATTTTGCTCTTGTCGAACACCTTGTCAAAGCCCGCCGCCTCAAACTCGTTGACCGCCACGGGGGTGGTGATGTCGTTGCCCAGCACCAGGTCCAGCTTCGCCTGAATGAGCTGCCCCGCCCGGACGGAAGGAAGCCCCGCGTGCTTGGCCAGGATTTTCTGCGTCATGGTCATTCCCATTTGTTGTCACGCTCCTTATGAATTCATGAATATCCGCAAGTCCGCTTATGCCCGCTTGGCCCGGTTGACGGCGGACAGGATGGCCCGGAGAGGCGCCAGGTTGATGTTGTGGCTGAGCCCCACGCCCCAGTACTGCTTGCCGGTGCGCCGGTCCTGAAGGAGGATATAGGCCACGCCCTGGGAGTCGGAACCGTCGGTGATGGCGTGGGAGGCGTAGTCCAGGAAGGTGAAGCGGTCGATTTTCTCGCCTTGAATGGCGTTGAAGAAGGCGTCGATGGGGCCGTTGCCCTCGCCGGAAACCTCGAACACCGTGTCCGTGTGGCGGAGAGTCCCCTGGAAAGCCACATGGGAGTGGCCCTCGGCGTCCACAGTCTCCCGGAAGGCGTGCTTGATGAGCTGATAGGGCTGCTTCGCCTCGATATACTCCTGGTGGAACAGCTCGTTGATCCGCTCCGGGGCGACCTCCTTGCCCACTTTGTCCGTCTCCACCTGGACGATGTGGCCGAACTCCGGCTGCATGGACTTGGGCAGGTCGAAGCCGAAGTCGTGCTCCATGATATAGGCCGCGCCGCCCTTGCCGGACTGGGAGTTGATGCGGATGATGGGCTCGTACTCCCGGCCCACGTCGGCGGGGTCGATGGGGAGATACGGGATTTCCCAATACTCCGTGCCGGAGGTCTTCATATACTGGACGCCCTTGTTAATGGCGTCCTGATGGCTGCCGGAGAAGGCCGTGAAGACCAGCTTGCCCACATAGGGCTGGCGGTCGCCCACGGGCATCTTGGTGCACCGCTCGAACATCTCCTTGATTTTGTTGATGTTGGAAAAGTCCAGCTCCGGGTCCACGCCCTGGGTATACATGTTCATGGCCAGGGTCACCATGTCCACGTTTCCGGTGCGCTCCCCGTTGCCGAAGAGGGTGGCCTCCACCCGGTCGGCTCCGGCCAGCAGGCCCATCTCCGTGGTGGCCACGCCGCAGCCCCGGTCATTGTGGGGATGGAGGGAGATGACGGCGCGGTCCCGGCCGGGGAGTTTGCGGATGAAGTATTCCAGCATGTCGGCGAACTGGTTGGGCATGCAGTTCTCCACCGTGGTGGGGAGATTCAAAATGACCTTCTTTTCCGGCGTGGCGTGGAGGTGCTCCAGCACCGCCTGGCAGATTTCCACGGCGTAGTCCATCTCCGTGCCCATGAAGGACTCGGGGGAATACTCAAAGCGGAGGTTCATGCCCCCGGCGATCATGGGCTGGGACATCTCGTAGATAAGGTCGGCGGCGTCGGTGGCGATTTTGGTAATCTCGTCGCAGTCCATGTGGAAGACCACCTTGCGCTGGAGGGTGGAGGTGGAATTGTAGAAATGGAGAATCACATTCTTCGCGCCCCGGATGGCCTCAAAGGTCTTCTTAATGAGGTGTTCCCGGGCCTGGACCAGCACCTGGATGGTCACGTCGTCGGGGATGTGGCCGCCCTCGATGAGCTCCCGGCAGATTTCGTATTCCGTCTCGCTGGCGGAAGGGAAGCCAATTTCAATCTCCTTCACGCCGATGTCCACCAGCGTGTGGAAATACTCCAGCTTCTCCGCCAGGTTCATGGGGTCAATCAGCGCCTGGTTTCCGTCCCGCAGGTCCACAGAGCACCAAACAGGGGCCTTGGCAATCTTCCGGTCCGGCCAGGTGCGGCCCTGAATGGGCTGGGGCTGGAAGGGAATATACTTTTCAAATCCGGGTTTCATAGCGGCGTCCTCCTTGCAGAATATGGTGTCGGATAGGTCAGGGGACAAGAAAACGCCCCTGACTCCTTCGAGTCAGGGGCGTGTCAATCAACACGCGGTACCACCCTGGTTTAGCCGCCGGTTGCCCAACGGCCCTCACAGCCTCAAACAAGGCTTCGGCCAATAACGAGGCCAGCCGTCTCCGCCTAAACCGCAGTCTCAGCGGAGCCGCTCGGGGGCCAGTGACATCCTTCCCCTCCGCGCCGCCTCGCAGCAACCGGCGGCTCTCTGAAGCATACGGAAAAGGACTTTCTCCCTGTCATCGCGTTTTGGTGTTTTGCTGTTGGGCTATAAGATACAGGATTTCCGGCGGTTTGTCAATAGAAATTTTTGCGATATCTCCGTCATTTTCGCCAAAAGCGCCGCCACAGGAGGGATACAGGCCCTTTTTCGGTGGAAATTTCCCGGTTTTTCAGCCCCTTTCCCGGGCAGATTATAAGAAACAGAGATTTTGGAATTGCTCTTGACAAGTTTCCTCCAAATCTGTATAATAGCGATGTTGAAGCCATATAACATGGCCCTTAAAGTATCCTGGAGATAGCCGGATACCTCGGAGGGAGGGAAAATATAGATGTCTGAGATCCACGTCAAGGAAAACGAGTCCATCGACAGCGCACTGAAGCGTTTCAAGCGCAGCTGCGCCAAGGCCGGCGTGCTGGCCGAGGTCCGGAAGCGGGAGCACTACGAGAGCCCCAGCGTGAAGCGGCGCAAGAAGTCTGAGGCCGCCCGCAAGAACAAGAAGCGTTATTACTAATCCCCAAAGGGCCGCTGATAAAGCGCACGAAAGGCGGTCTCCTTATCGGACAGCCCCCGTGCAAGGCCCGAACAGCGCAGTTTTTGAAACCGCACGATTTTTTAATCGTGCGGTTTTTTTATTCGTTCGAAAAAGGGCCCCGCCGTAATAAGGCCGGAAAGAGCCGTAAGGTACGGCCCGGCTGCGGGCGCACCTTACAGCGATGGCGCGGACGGTTTTTCCGCCCAGGAACGAAATCCGGCGGACGAGGCTGCCGCGGCGGTCTTGCGGAATGTACGGGAGAAATGTAGAGATATAAAGACTGAGCGGCATCCGGCAACGGACCGGATGCCGCTCAGCTTTTTTGTCGATTACTTCCTCTGTAAGAGGGCCTTTCCCGGAATGGCGGTCAATCCTCCTCCGCGCGGCTTTCGAAATGGAAGCTTCCGTCCCCGGGGGGCAAATCACTTTAAAACCGCGTCCAAATCCCGGGTGGCGGTCCCGTCCTCCAGGACGAAGCAGGGGATGCCGATGCCGCCGTTTTCCCGGATGTCGGCATAGGCGGGGCTGTCCTGCCGCAGGGCCAGGTAGGCCTTCAGGTCGGGGAGGCTGGCGGAGAGGTTCTTGAAGTCAATCTCCGCCTTCGCCTCGCTGAGGCGGTTCAGGGCGTACAGGGTATCCGGGCACAGGTGGCTTCCGATCACAGTAACTTTCATGGTAAATATCTCCTTTTTAAAAGAATGACAGATTTATACGCGGGGCGCTTCGCTCCGCCCGCCGGGGACCGTCTTCTTCTCCAGCCAGTTCTTTCCCTCCACCAGGCGGGTAACCATCATGGAGGCGATGGTGTCCCCGGCGGCGTTGAGGCAGGTGGCGGCGGGGTCAAAGAGGAAGCCCAGGGTGGCGATGAGGGGGAAGGCTTCGGCGGGGAAGCCGAACATGCTGACAATCAGCATCTCGCCCACCAGTCCGCCGCCGGGGGCGCCGGAGAGGACGAAGGCGCTGAGAATGGCCACGGCGATGGCCATGGCGTAGGTCCCCACGCCGGTGAAGGGCATGTCGAAGATGCCGAACAGGAAGGCGATCTTCACGATGGAGCTGAGGACGGAGCCGTCCATGTGCATGGTGCAGCCCATGGGCAGCACCAGGTCGCTGACGTCCTTGGGCACGCCGATGGCGTCACAGGCCTCCTTATTTACCGGCAGGGTGGCGGCGGAGCTCTGGGTGGCGAAGGCCGTGACGGCGGGGGTGAAGATGTACTTCAGCATCCGGTTGAGAGCGGGCTTCCCCCCGGCAAAGAGGGCGTACAGGGGGAAGAAGATCACCACATACAGCAGGCACAGGGGATAGTAGACCACCATGGACCGGCCGTAGTCGCTGAGGAGCTGGGGGCCGAACTCCCCGATGAGGTTGGCGAAGTACGCGCCCAGGCCCAGGGGGGCGATGGTCATAATGACCCCCACGAACTTCATGATGATGTCGTTCAAGTTCGCCAGCAGCTTCCCAACGGGGCTGTTCTCCCCGCCGCAGGAGGCCACGCAGAACCCCATGATAATGGCGAAGATGATGAGGGGCAGCATGTGGGACTTGCTCCACAGCTCCGGGAAGTCGCTGACCGTCAGGGAGCCCACAATCATCTGGGCGGCGGTCTGGGCCTCCCCCACCTCGGCGGCGGCCAGCTGGATATTGGTTCCGGCGGAGGGGCTGAACAGGTTCACCCACACCAGCACACAGGCGGCGGCCACCGCTCCCGTGCCCAGGAACACGGCCACGGTGCCGCCCAGGATCTTCCCCAGGCGGTTCATGTTGGCCATGCTGCCCACGGCACAGGCAATGGACACAAAGACCAGGGGCACCACGATGGTGAACAGCAGATTCAAAAAGATGTCGCCGATGGGCTTCAGGGTCTGGCCCAAGCCCGGGGAAATCACGCCGATGAGAGAGCCGATGGCGATGCCGCCAAGAAGGAGGATGGGGGTCTTATACTGCTGCCAAAGGGATTGCTTTCCGGTTTGCGTAGCCATGATAACATCTCCATTTCTCGTTTCTTTGGTGTCTTAAAACCTCCGCCGGAAGGGGGATCACAGGCTGCTGACGGCGGCCTCCAGCTGGTGGAGCGCCCGCTCCAGCACGCTGCGGGGACAGGCGGCGTTCAGGCGCATGAAGCCGTTCAGGCTCCGGCCGAAGGCACAGCCGTCGTTCAGGCCCAGCCGGGCCTTTTCGATCATGAAGTCGTGAAGCTCCCGGTTGCTCAGGCCCAGCGCCCGGCAGTCCAGCCACATGAGATAGGTGGCGTCGGGGGCGTAGGTCTTGATCTTGGGAATGTGCCGCTCACAGTAGTTCACCACGAAGTCAAAGTTCTCCGAAAGATAGGGCAGCAGCTGCTCCAGCCACTCCTCCCCCTCCCGGAAGGCCGTCTCCATAGCGGTGACGGAAAAGGCGTTGTTCCGGTGGATGTCCATGTTCATCCAGAAACGGTCAAACGTTTCCTTCATATGCCGGTTGGGGAACACCACGGCGCTGGCCTGGAGGCCCGCCAGGTTGAAGGTTTTGGTGCCGGAGATGCCGGTGACCACATTGGCGGCAATCTCCGGAGAGAGAGAGGCCGTGGGGATGTGCTTCTTCCCGTGGAAGATGAGGTCGGAGTGGATCTCGTCGCTGACCACCAGGACGTGGTATTTCAGGCACAGCTCCATCATCCGGCGGAGATCCTCCTCGGGCCAGACAATGCCCACGGGGTTGTGGGGATTGCACAGCAAAAACAGGTCCGCCTGCCGGAGTTTTTCCTCCAGGTCCGCCCAGTCCACGGTCCACCGGCCGTCCCGCTCCACCAGCTGGTTTTCGATGACCCTCCGCCCGGCGAACTCCGCCATGTCGTAGAACTCGCCGTAAACCGGGGTCTGAATCAGGACATTGCCTCCCTGGGGGGTATAGAGCTGAATCATGGCGCTGAGGGTCTGGACCACTCCCAGGCAGAAGCTCATGAGGGACGTGTCCGGGGCCCAGCCGTTCCGGCGGCTCTGCCAGTCCCGGATGGCCTCGAAGTAGCCGGCGGGCCGGGCGGTATAGCCCCAGATCCCTTCCTCCGCCCGCCGCTTAAGGGCGTCAATGATGGGCTGGGCGGTCTTAAAGTCCATGTCCGCAATCCACAGAGGGATCACGTCCTCCCTGCCGAACTTCTTGCCCCGCTCGTCGTACTTGGCGGAGAGGTTTTTGCTGCGGTCTATCACCTGGTCAAAATCGTACTGCATCGTCTCGCATCCTTTCTGAAATGATCGCATGCTCGCGGCGTTTGGCGGATTATTAAAGCAGGAACCGTGCCAAACGGCAGGGAGCCCTTGGATTTTCCGCGAATCTCTTGTAAACTTGGAGAGGCGCACAAAAACCCCGGGATAGATTTTGGCAACATGCCAAGTTCTATCCCGGAGTTTTATGCGCCGAATATGGCGCGCCCATCCTGCGGCGGGCGGTTTATTGGTTTAACCAATTTAATTGGTTCAATCTTCTTTATTTTGAACCATTTCCCAGCGTGCCCGTCCCTTGGGTGTCAAGCGGCTGCCGCCCCGGCCCCGGCTGACCCGGACCAGGCCCTGGGCCGCCATGTCCGCCAGGATGTCCCGGACTTCCCGCTGGGAGAGGGGGATGTGGGCCTCCCGGGCCTGTTTCAGCAGGCTTTCCCGGCCCATGGGCGTCCCCGACTCCGAGGCGTCGTAGAGCCGGGAGAGGAGAAAGTGGAAGGCGTCGGAGGGCTCCGCCGCCTCCAAATCCGGGGATGCGCCATGGCGAAGGGCGGCGCTGCCGGAGAGGAACAGCGTGGGCGGCAGGTCCTCCAGGCCAATGTCCTCATGGCCGGTATAAATAAAGTACTCCACCGCGTTGCGCAGCTCCCGGATGTTCCCCGGCCAGGCGTGGCGGCGGAAAAAGTCCTTCACCGGCTCTGTCAGGCGGAAGGAGCCCCCCAGCTCCCGGCGGAAATGCTCCGTCAGCAAAAACATGTCGTCTCCTCGCTCCGTCAGGGGCGGAATGAGGGCGGGCAGGGTGCTGAGGCGGTAGTAGAGGTCCCGGCGGAAGGAGCCCTCCCGGACCTTCCCCTCCAGGGACTCGTTGGTAGCCGCCACGATGCGGACGTCCACATGGATGATCCGGTTGCCCCCCACCCGCATGACCTCCCGCTCCTGGAGGGCCCGGAGGAGCTTGATTTGCAGGGCGGGGCTCATGCCCTCCACCTCATCTAAAAAGAGCGTCCCCCGGTGGGCCAGCTCGAAAAGGCCGGGCCGTCCCCCCTTCTTCGCCCCGGTGAAGGCCCCCTCCTCATAGCCGAACAGCTCGCTCTCCAGCAGGTTCTCCGGGAAAGCCGCCACGTTGATGGGAACAAAGGGGCCGTCCGCCCGGAGGGACGCCTGATGGACGGCATGGGCAAAGAGCTCCTTCCCGGTGCCCGTCTCGCCGATGAGCAGGACGGGGCTCTCGCTTCGGGCCATGCGGCCCAGGGTCTCCTTGGTTTTGACAATGGCCTCCGACCGGCCCACCACGTCGGCAAAACCGTATTTCGCGTAGTGGCCCTTGTGGAAAAGCTGGCTGCGCAGCTCGCTCTGCCGGGCCTCCACGTCGTTGAACCGCTGAAGCAGGGCGAAGGCCCCGATGCAGGCGTTCTGCCGGATCACCGGCACCACCTCCACGCTGAGGTTCACCCCGCCCACCTTCACCGCCTTGGCGGGCAGGGTCCGGCGGCCCTGCATGCACTGGACGAAGGGGATGTAGGGAAACACCTCCTCGCACCGCCGTCCCTGGATCAAAGGGGCGCTGACCAGGGTCATCTCCTCGGCGTGGCGGCTGCACGCGAAGATCTCCCCCTTCTCGTTGACGCCCACCACGCCGTCCTCCAGGCTCTCCATTAAAATGTGGAACTGGCTTTCCAGGCGGATGGAGCGGGCAAACATCCGGTCAAAGCTGTAGTTGCTGGTGGCCACCTCCTGGGCGTAGCGCTGAAAGGCGGGCCCTTCCAGCAGGGATTCCAGCCCCAGGCGGAGGGCGATTTCGATCATCATGCCGGAGGTGCACACCCGCTGGCCCAGATCAATGACCGTTTCCATCCCCGGAGGGACATAGCGAAGCTCGTCCGGCGTCACCGCGATGTGAACGTCCGGAACCTCCGGCGCGCCGGGATAAAAGGGAATCCATTGGATGTGGGTGACGCCGAACTGCTCCAGCTGGGCGATGGCCTCCCGGGCCATGGTCTGGGTCATGTTGACGAACAGCACCCGGCTCCCCGCCGGGAGCTCCTTGAGCCTGCGCAGCTCGCTCCACCGGAAGGAGACCTCCACCGCCATGGTCTGGCTGTCAATGGGGATGTGCCGCATCAGCTCCTCCGGGGAGCCGTAGGCGTCGGTGGAGGCCACGAACAGATCCGCCCGGTCCAGCACCCCGGCGGCGCTGCCGTCCAGCATGGAGAAGACGGAGATGTCCGCCGCGTCCGCGAACAGCTGGGCGATGTCGGATTTGTAGGATTCCCCCGCCCTGGGGTCCAGAGCGATGACGGAGATTTTCTTTTTGCCCGGCATATTACTCCTCCTTTAACCAATTTCTTGCACCAGTTAATCACAGCCTCCGCCGTTTTGCAAGGAATTTTGGAGAAAAAGCGAAAAAAATATCCGGCACAGGATTTGCTTTTATAATATCACGAAAGAACCGGCACACAAAACTGTTTACAGAGAGGAGCTTTCCCATGATTACAAAGGAAGAACTGCTGACCCTGCTGCGCCAAGAGGTGGTCCCCGCCCTGGGCTGCACGGAGCCGGTCTGCGCGGCCCTGGCCGCGGCGGACGCCTCCCGCGCTGCCGGCGGCGAAATCGTCTCCGTGAAGCTGGAGGTCAATCCCGGCATCTACAAAAACGGCATGAGCGTGGGCATTCCCGGCTTCCCCAAAGTGGGGCTGCGGTACGCCGCCGCCCTGGGGGCCGGCCTGCGCAACCCGGAAAAGGGCCTGCGGCTTCTGGAGGACCTTACCGGCGCGGTTTCCGGCCAGGCCATCGCGCTGGTGGAGGAGCGCCGCGTTGCGGTGTCCATCCGGCACGAGGAGGCCCAGCTCTACGCCCGGGCGGAGGTGGTTACCTCCAACGGAACCGGCGTCAGCGTCATCCGGGGCACGCATTCCAACATCGTACTCACCCAGAAAAACGGTGAGGTCCTGTTTGAAAAGCCCTGGTCCGCCGGGACGGGGGACGCGCTTCACGACGGGCTGAAAGCCATGACGGTGGCGGAGATTCGGGCCCTGGTGGAGCAGTGCTCCGAAGAGGAGCTGTCCTTTATGCTGGAAGGCGTGGACATGAACGAGCGCCTGGCGGATTTCGGGCTGGAAAACGACCCGGGCATCGGAATCGCCGGGGCGCTGAAACGGCAGCTGGCCTCCGGCGCCATGGGAGACAACCTCTTCAGCCGCACGATGGCCCGGGTGGCCGCCAGCGCCGAGGGGCGCATGAGCGGGTGCCCCTACGCCGTCATGAGCAGCGCGGGCAGCGGGAACCACGGCCTGACCGCCGTCATCCCCGTGGCGGAGATGGCCCGGCACCTGGGGGCCTCCAACGAGCATCTGGCAAAGGCCCTGGCCTTCTCCCACGCCCTGAACGTCTACATTAAACTTTTCACCGGGAAGCTGTCCGCCACCTGCGGCTGCGGCGTCTCCGCCGCCACCGCCGCCTCCGCCGCCATGGTCTGGCTGATGGGCGGAGGCGATGAGCAAATCGGCGGGACGATTATCAACATGAGCGGGGACCTCACCGGCATGGTCTGCGACGGCGGAAAAACCGGCTGTGCCTTGAAGCTGGCCACGGCGGCCAACGCCGCGCTGATGTGCGCGTACCTGGCCATGGACGGCGTCGTCCTCCGGTCCACCGACGGCATCTGCGGCGTCACGCCGGAGGAGGCCATCCGCAGCATGGGCCGGGTCAGTGTGCCGGGGATGCTGGAGACGGACCGGACCATCCTGGAAATCATGATGGAAAAGGAACGCTGAAAAGCCCCCTTCAAACGACCCGCACGAGATTGGTGCAGCCGTTGAGATAGGCGTCCGCCTCCGCGGCCGCCGTGCGCCCCTCGGCGATGGCCCACACCACCAGGGACTGCCCCCGGCGCATATCCCCCGCCGCGAAGACCTTCTCCACATTGGTGGCAAAGCCGCCTTCCTCCGTGTGGACCGTCTGGCCGTAATCCACGCCGAAGGCCTCGCACACGCCGCCCTCGCACCCGGCAAAGCCGGTGGCGGCAATCAGCAGCCCGCAGGGCAGCGTATCCCCGTCCGTGGTCGTCACGGCCTTCAGCGCGCCGTCCTCCGCCGTCAGCCCTTTTATCTGAACGCCAAACCGCCGGGGGTCCGCCCCGAACACGGAAACGGCCTCCTGATGGGCGTAGTCCTGGGGGAGGACGCCGTTTTTCAGGTAGTCCGCCTCAGGGCGGCGCACCAGCTGGACCACGGACCGGCACCCCTGCCGCAGGGCCGTCGCCACGCAGTCTCCGGCGGTGTCGCCGGTGCCCACGATAACCACGTCCCGGCCCTCCGCCGAGAGGGCGGCGGGGGCCGCCTTGCCGAACTGGCGGCTCTCCACGGCGGCTTTCAAAAACTCCGTTCCGTAGCAAACGCCGGAAACGCCCTCCGTTTCCAGGCCCAGGGACCGGGGGCGCTCCGCGCCGCAGCAGAGAATCACCGCGTCATAGTCCCCCAGCAGCCGCCGGGCCACCGCCGGGTCCGACGCGTCCACGCCGTTGACAAAGCTGACGCCCTCGTCCGTCATCAGATCCACCCGCCGCTGAACGATGTCCTTGGGCAGCTTCATATTCGGGATGCCGTAGGTCAAAAGTCCGCCGCAGCGCTCCTCCCGCTCCACCACCGTGACGGAATGGCCCCGGTGGTTCAGCTGGTCCGCCGCCGCCAGGCCCGCCGGGCCGGAACCCACCACGCAGACCTTCTTTCCGGACCACTGGGGCGGGCGGCGGCGCTTGACCGCCTGGGCGGCAAAGGCGTCCTCAATGACGCTGAGCTCGTTGTCCCGGATGGTGACGGAATCGCCGTACATCCCGCAGATACAGGCCCTCTCGCAGGGAGCGGGACAGACCCGCCCGGTGAACTCCGGGAAATTGTTGGTCTTCAGCAGACGGCTCAGGGCGTGGAAGGGGTTCTCCGCCCAAATCATGTCGTTCCACTCGGGAATCAGGTTGTGAAGGGGACAGCCGAAGGTCCCTCCTTCCCACTCCATCCCCGCCTGGCAGTAGGGCACGCCGCAGTTCATGCACCGGCCCCCCTGCTCCCGCCGGACCGCGGGCCGCAGGGGGATGCGGAAGGGCTCCCAGTCCCGGACCCGTTCCTCCGGCGGGCGGCTGGAGGCCTCCTGCCGGTTATACTCCAAAAATCCAGTTGTTTTTCCCATATCGGTGGACCTCCTTAACCCCGTGTCACAGAATAGAACGCCTCAATCTCCGCCTGCTCCCGGGCCATGCCCCGCTCCTCGCACTGGGCCATGGCCCGGAGCATCCGGTCGTAATCCCTGGGCATAACCTTTTTGAAGCAGGGGACATAGGACTGGAAGGCCGCCAGGATCTGTTTCCCCCGGGGGGACCCGGTGGCGGCCACATGCTCCTCGATGAGGGACCGGAGCTCCGCTATGTCGTGCTGCTCCGTCACTTCCCCGGCCTGGACCTGCTCCTTGTTGAGCCGGAGATACAAGTCGTGCTTCTCATCCAGGACGTAGGCGACGCCCCCGCTCATGCCCGCCGCGAAATTCTTTCCCGTGGGCCCCAGGATGACCACCCGGCCCCCGGTCATATACTCGCAGCCGTGGTCTCCCACGCCCTCCACCACGGCGGACGCGCCGGAGTTGCGCACGCAGAACCGCTCCCCCGCCATTCCGTTGATGAAGGCCTTGCCGCCGGTGGCCCCGTAAAGGGCCACGTTTCCCGCGATGATATTCTCTTCGGGCTTGAACGCGCCGTCTGCCGGCGGATAGAGAATCAGCTTCCCGCCGGAAAGCCCCTTCCCCAGCCCATCGTTGCAATCGCCCTCCAGCTTCAGCGTCAGCCCGCTGGGGATGAACGCCCCGAACGACTGCCCGCCTCCTCCGCGGCATGTGACGACATAGCTGTCCTCCGGCAGGGCGTTTCCGCAGGTCCGGGTAATCTCGGAGCCAAACAGGGTGCCGAAGGCCCGGTCCGTAGAGGAGACCCGCACGTCCAGCCGTCCCGTCTTTTTCGTTTTCAGCGTTCCGCCCAGCTTCTTCAAAAGGACGCTCATGTCCGCCGTCCGCTCCAAATGGAAATCATAGGCGGCGGCAGGGGCGAAGTGGGGCGCTTTCTCTCCATAGGGATTTTGCAGCAGCCCGCTCAGATCCAGGGTTTCCGCCCGGCGGGTCACCAGCTTCTCCCGGACCCGGAGGAGGTCGCAGCGGCCCACCAGCTCGTCCACCGTGCGGATGCCCAGGCGCGCCATGTACTCCCGCAGCTCCCGGGCCACGAAATACATGAAGTTCTCTACGTATTCCGGCTTTCCGGCAAAGCGCTTCCGGAGCTCGGGGTCCTGGGTGGCGATGCCCGCCGGGCAGGTGTCCAGGTTGCAGGAGCGCATCATGCAGCAGCCCAGGGTCACCAGGGGCGCGGTGGCGAAACCGAACTCCTCCGCCCCCAGCATGCAGGCGATGGCCACATCCCGGCCCGTCATCAGCTTGCCGTCGGCCTCGATGGCCACCTGATTCCGCAGGCCGTTCTGAATGAGGGTCTGGTGGGCCTCCGCCACGCCCAGCTCCCAGGGCAGCCCCGCCCCGTGGATGGAGCTCCGGGGGGCCGCGCCGGTGCCGCCGTCGTGTCCGGAGATGAGGACCACCTGGGCCCCGGCCTTGGCGACGCCTGCGGCGATGGTGCCCACTCCCGCCTCGCTGACCAGCTTGACGCTGATCCGGGCCCGGCGGTTGGCGTTTTTCAGGTCGTAGATCAGCTGGGCCAGGTCCTCGATGGAATAGATGTCATGGTGGGGAGGCGGAGAAATCAGCGTCACGCCGGGTGTGGAGCACCGGGTCCTGGCAATCCAGGGATAGACCTTCTTCCCCGGCAGATGTCCGCCCTCGCCGGGCTTGGCCCCCTGGGCCATTTTGATTTGAATTTCGTCGGCGCTGGCCAGGTACTCGCTGGTGACGCCGAAACGGCCGGAGGCCACCTGCTTGATGGCGGACCGGCGCTCGCCGTTCAGCCGTTCCCGGGCCTCGCCCCCCTCGCCGGAGTTGGACTTTCCCCCGATGCGGTTCATGGCGGCGGCTATGCACTCGTGGGCCTCCTGGGAGATGGAGCCGTAGCTCATGGCCCCGGTCTTAAAGCGCCGGAAAATGCGCTCCACCGGCTCCACCTCGTCGATGGGGATTCCCCCGTCCGCCGGGAAGCGGAAGTCCAGCAGGCCCCGCAGCGTATGGGGCTTCTCCGCGAAGTCCACCAGGGCGGAGTACTCCTTGAAGACCTCATAGTCTCCCTCCCGGGCCGCCTTTTGCAGCAAAAGGATCGTGCGGGGGCTGTACATGTGGTCCTCTTTGTCCGGGCCGGAGCGGAGCTTGTGGCCGCCCATGGAATCCAGCGTGGGGTCGAAGCCCAGCCCCAGGGGGTCGAAGGCCTGATTATGGTTCCACTCCACGCCCTCGCCGATTTCCCGCAGCCCCACGCCGCCCACACGGCTGATGGTGTTGGTGAAGTACTTGTCCACCACCTCTTTGCAGATGCCCACGCACTCAAATATCTGGGCCGACTGATAGGACTGGATGGTGGAGATCCCCATTTTCGAGGCGATTTTCACAATGCCGTGGAGGATGGCTCCGTTGTAGTCGCTTACCGCCGCGCCGGGGTCCTTGTCCAGCATCCCCAGGGCCACCAGCTCCTCCACGCACTCCTGGGCGAGATAGGGGTTGATGGCCTGGGCGCCGTAGCCCAGCAGCGCGGCAAAGTGGTGCACGTCCCGGGGCTCGGCGCTCTCCAGCACCATGGACACGGCGGTCCGCTTCTTCGTGCGGACCAGGTGCTGCTCCAGGGTGCTCACCGCCAGCAGGGACGGAATGGCCACATGGTTCTCGTCCACTCCCCGGTCGGAGAGGATGACGATGTTGGCCCCTTTTTTGTAGGCCCGGTCCACGTTCACCACCAGCCGGTCCAGGGCGTTGGCCAGGGGAGAACCCTTGTAATAAAGCAGGGACACCGTCTCCACGCGGAAGCCGGGGCGGTTCATGTGGCGAATCTTCATCAAATCCACAGAGGTCAGGATGGGGTTTTGAATCTGAAGCACCGTGCAGTTGGAGGCCTTCTCTTCCAGCAGATTCCCGCTGGGGCCCACGTAGACCGTGGTGTCGGTGACAATCTCCTCCCGGATGGCGTCGATGGGGGGATTGGTCACCTGGGCGAAGAGCTGCTTGAAGTAGTTGAACAGGGGCTGGTGCCGCTCGCTGAGCACCGCCAGCGGCGTGTCCACCCCCATGGCGCTGGTGGGCTCCACGCCGTCCCGGGCCATGGGGAGGATGGCGTCCTTGATCTCCTCATAGGTGTAGCCGAAGGCCTTATACAGCCGGTCCCGCAGCTCCTGGGGATGAGTCTCCACCCGCTTGTTGGGGATGGGCAAATCCCGGAGGTGGACCAGGTTGGCGTCCAGCCACTCGCCGTAGGGCCGGCGGGCGGCATAGCGGGCCTTCAGTTCTCCGTCGTCCACCAGGCGCCCCTCCCGGAGGTCCGCCAGCAGCATCCGCCCCGGCTGGAGGCGGGATTTTTTTACAATGGTTTCCGGAGCGACATCCAGCACCCCCACCTCGGAGGAAAGGATGAGCTTGCCGCCGCCGGTGAGATACCACCGGCAGGGCCGCAGGCCGTTCCGGTCCAGCACGGCGCCCACCGTGTCCCCGTCGGAAAAGACGATGGCGGCGGGGCCGTCCCAAGGCTCCATCATGGTGGCGTAATAATGGTAAAAGTCCCGCTTCTCCCGGTCCATTCGCCGGTCCTGGGCCCAGGGCTCCGGGATGCACAGCATCACCGCCTGGGGCAGCTCCATGCCGTTCATCATCAGGAATTCCAAGGTGTTGTCCAGCATGGAGGAATCGGAACCGCTCTGGTCCACCACCGGCAGGATTTTATCCATATCCTCGTCCATGACAGGAGAGAAAATGGTTTCCTCCCGGGCCAGCATCCGGTCCGCGTTTCCCCGAATGGTGTTGATTTCCCCGTTGTGGAGAATGTAGCGGTTGGGGTGGGCCCGTTCCCAGGAGGGAGTGGTGTTGGTGGAAAACCGGGAATGGACCAGGGCAACGGCGCTCTCGCAGTCCGGGTCCGTCAAATCGGCGTAGAACTGCCGGAGCTGGCCCACCAGGAACATGCCCTTATAGACGATGGTCCGGCTGGAAAAGGAGGGGATATAGGTGTTGACGTTGGACTGCTCGAAAACCCGGCGGGCCACGTACAGCTTCCGGTCAAAATCCAGCCCCCGGGGGCAATCCGCCGGGCGCCTCACAAAGCACTGGCTGATATGGGGCATGCAGGACCGGGCCCGCTCCCCCAGCGCCTCGGGCCGGACGGGCACGTCCCGCCAGCCCAGGAACTCCATGCCCTCCTTGGCCACGATGATCTCCAGCATCTTCTTTGCCTGGGCCCGCTTCAGGCGGTCCATGGGGAAAAAGAACATCCCCACGCCGTAATCCCGCTCACCCCCCAGGGCGATTCCAAGGTCCCCGGCGGCTTTTACCATCAGCTTGTGGGGCACCTGGAGCAGCAGGCCCACGCCGTCACCGGTCTCTCCGGCGGCGTCCTTTCCGGCGCGGTGCTCCAGCTTTTCTACGATTTTCAGCGCGCTGTCCACCGTCTCGTGGGACTTCCGTCCCTTGATGTCCACGACCGCGCCGATGCCGCAGGCGTCGTGCTCAAAACGGGGGCTGTATAATGGCGAGGCAAATGACATAAAAAACACTCCGTTCGTGCTTGAATGAAAAAAGAGCGGCAGGACCCCGCTGGGAGGCCCTACAGCGCTCTCATGGCCCTCATTATACGAGCGAAAAGAAAGGCTTGTCAACGTTTTCGCCGGGAAAAACCGCCCGGTTCCCCCGATTTCAGTAACTGCGCCAAAACAGCGGTTTCCCCGGAGGCGCTCTTTGTGCATTTCTGTACAGCGGACAAATGTGTTTTATATGCGCACAGCGGGGCGTGAGAGCCGCGCCGTCCGCAGAAAGAAACGCCCGGCCGGTCCAAACCCAGCCAGGCGTTTTTCCTTCAGGGCCGCCCCGGGAAGGCGGGCCCTATTCGTCCAGATCTATGGAGATGTGCTCCGTCCCATGCTCGTCGAACTCGTCCAGGTAGGTGTCGATTCGCTCCATCAAAGCCCCGTAGTTCTCCCGGGTCAAGGGTTCGCCGTCCAGGTCCCGCAGGGCCAGCTCCTCGGCGAGAATCTCATAGAAGACCACGTCCTCATAATTTTCAATGGCCTCGTGGATGCCGCCGCCCGCAAAGGCCCGGGAGGGAATCAGCTCTCCCTGGTACAGCTCCACCAGCTTTCCCATGCCGTGGCGGAGGCAGTGGGAAAAAATCTGGCTTTCCACCTGGTCGTACTCTTTGATGCGGTCGTCCTCCCGGGTGGAATTGAGGACCCAATTGCCTATGTAGACCAGGTCCAGCAGATAGCGGTATTGCCGTTCCGTCAACTCAATTTTCATGAACAGGCCCCTCCTAACAGCGCCGGCGGCGGTTGGTTTAAGCATACGGCATGATTATAACAGACTCTTAAGAAAAATTCCATATAAAAAAGAGGGCAGAAAGACTAAAATCTGTCTTGCGGCAACGGGCGTCTCATAGTATAATACATAACTCAGAGCGACTTGCGGCGGGGGGCGTTCCGTCCCCCCGGCGAGAGGAGGAAAAACAATGGATACACGGCCCATCGGCGTGTTCGACTCCGGCCTGGGGGGCCTGACGGCGGTGCGGGCCCTGCGGCGCATCCTCCCCGGGGAGGACCTGGTCTACTTCGGCGACACCGCCCGGGTGCCCTACGGAGGCCGGTCCCGGGAGACCTTGCTGAAATACGCCCGGCAGGATCTGCGTTTTCTCCGGTCCTTTGACCTCAAGGCGGTGCTCATCGCCTGCGGCACCATCTCCACCACCTCCCTGGACGTGCTCCAGGCGGAGAACGAGCTGCCCATTGTCGGCGTGGTGGAGCCCACCTGCCGCCGCTGCCTGGCTATGACCAAAAACCGCCGGGTGGGCATGATTGCCACCCTGGCCTCCGTCCGCTCCGGGGCCTATGAGGCGGCGCTGCGGCGGCTGGACCCGGATGTGGAGGTCTTCTGCCAGCCCTGCCCGCTGTTCGTGCCCCTGGTGGAAAACGGCCGCTTCCAAACCGGGGACGTGGTCATCGAGACCGTGGCCCGGGAGTACTTAGCCCCCCTGCTGGAGTGGGGGATGGACGCCTTGATTCTGGGCTGCACCCACTACCCGCTGCTGGAGGAGATCCTCTCCGCCATCTGCGGCCCGGGGGTGGCCCTGATCTCCGCCGGGGAGGAGTCCGCCTTCGAGCTCAAGCGCCTTCTCACCGCCCGGGGGCTCCGGGCCCCGTCGGAAAGCCGGGGCGGGGCGGAGTTTTACGTCAGCGACCGCTCGGAGGATTTCGAGGGCGCGGCCTCCCTGTTTTTGCAGGAGGACATCCATCACATGGCACGGAGGATCGACATTGACCAATATTGATATGATTGACAGGAACCAGGCGGAGCTTCCCGTCCTGCTGACCATCCGGTCCGAGCAGCACTTCGAGGACATGGCTCCCGACAGCATCGAGCTTGTGACCGAGGGCTCCCTGACCCCCACCGGAGAGGGGGGGCTTATCCTCTCCTATCAGGAAAGCGAGCTCACCGGGCTGGAGGGCACCACCACCAGCTTCGAGGTCCGGGGCCCCCAGGTGATTCTCAGCCGGACTGGCAGCGTGAACTCCCAGATGGTTTTTGAGGAGGGAAAGCAGCACACCTCCCTGTACGAAACTCCCTTCGGCGAGCTGGCCATCGATATCCAGACCAGCCGCCTGCGCCACAGCCTGACGGAGCGGGGCGGACTGCTGGACCTGCGGTACTCCATCTCGGTGGACCACTCCGCCACCGGGCGCAACGCCTTTAAAATTCGCGTGAGAAGAAAGCATGAGGCCCGGGAAAACGGGCAATCCTGATACAAAAGACGCCGGAAAGAAAGAGGGTTTATCAATGACGAACATGGTACAAAACGCCAAGGACCAGGCCGCGGCCCTGGCCATGGCCGCCTACCGCGCCGCCGCCGGGGACGGGTCCCTGCCCCAGGCAGAGGTCCCCGCCGCCCCGGTGGAGGTCCCCCGGGACGCCGCCAACGGAGACTTTACCACGACCTTCGCCCTGGCGGCCTCCAAGGCTCTGCGCCAGCCCCCCCGGGCCATCGCGCAGGCCCTGCTGGACCACATGGATTTGGAGGGGAGCTATTTCGCCTCCGCCGAAATCGCCGGGCCGGGCTTTTTGAACTTCCGGCTGGGCGGGAAGTGGTACGAGGAGGTCTGCGCCGCCGTGGAGCGCGAGGGGGCGGACTACGGCCGCTCCGACAGCCTCAAGGGCCAAAAAATCATGGTGGAGTTCGTCTCCGCCAACCCCACCGGCCCCATGCACATGGGCAACGCCCGGGGCGGCGTGCTGGGGGACACCCTGGCCTCCGTGCTCTCCGCCTGCGGGGCGGATGTCAGCCGGGAGTTCTACGTCAACGACGCGGGGCACCAAATCGACAAGTTCGCCCGGTCCATTTATGCCCGCTGCATGCAGCAGACCTTTGGGGAGGACAGCTATGCCTTCCCGGAGGACGGCTACCAGGGCGACGACATCCGGGAGCTGGCCAAGGGCTTCCTGGCCAAAATGGAGGACTTCCCCGGCACCACCCGGGAGGAGTTCTGGATGGCCGACATGGCGGAGTACGGCCTGAGCGTCAACCTGCCCAAGATGAAGGAGGACCTCCGGCGCTATAAAATTGAATACGACACCTGGTTTTACGAGTCCAACCTCCACAACAGCGGCGCGGTGGCGGAGACGGCGGAGCTTTTGACCAAGGCCGGGTGGACCTATGAGAAGGACGGGGCCCTGTGGCTGAAAACCGCCCAGATCATGCGGGAAAACCTCCTCAAGGCCGGGAAGAAGGAAAAGGACATCGAGAAGCTGGACCTGAAGGACGACGTGCTCCGCCGGGCCAACGGCTTCTACACCTACTTCGCCGCCGACATCGCCTATCACCGCAACAAGTTCGAAACGCGGGGCTTCGACCGGGTGATCAACATCTGGGGCGCGGACCATCACGGCCATGTGGCCCGGCTGAAGGGAGCCCTGGACGCCCTGGGCCTGGACGGCAGCGGGAAGCTGGACATCGTGCTGATGCAGCTGGTGAAGCTCCTCCGGGACGGGGAGCTGGTGAAGATGAGCAAGCGCACCGGCAAGGCCATCTCCCTCTCGGACCTGCTGGACGAGGTGCCGGTGGATGCCGCCCGGTGGTTCTTCAACGCCAAGCCGGACACCCAGATGGACTTTGACCTGGGCCTTGCCGTCCGGGAGGACTCGGAGAACCCCATCTACTACGTGGAGTACGCCCACGCCCGCATCTGCTCCCTGGCCCAAAAGCTGGCGGGAGAAGGCCTGGCGGTTCCCGCTCCCGGCGAGGCGGATTTGAGCCTTCTGACGGCGGAGGCGGAGGAGATCCTCATCAAACAGCTGGCCGCCTGGCCGGATACCATCCGGGCCGCGGCGAAGAACTACGACCCCTCCCATGTGAACCGCTACCTGATGGAGCTGGCGGGCTGCTTCCACCGCTTCTACACCGCCTGCCACATCCGGGAGGAGGCCCCCGCCCTGGCGCGTGCCCGGCTGCGGCTGGCGGACGACACGCGGATCGTGCTGAAAAACGGACTGGCCCTCATCGGCGTGGACGCGCCGGAGCATATGTAAAGAGCTGGGGCCGCGCCTTTCAGGCGCGGCCCGGTTTCTGGCGGGCCTGCCTGTTTTTGGGTTGACAGACGGGGACGAAGGGAGTATAATCCGCATTAAATCCTATTATGGAAATAGGTTATTACATGCGCAATTGCGGGAGGGTTCCCCATGGTATACCAACGAAGCTGGCGGATGGCGTTCCAAGCGGCCTTTCCCGCCACCATACCAGTCCTGACCGGATATCTATGCCTCGGCATGGCCTACGGCCTGCTGATGGCCGCCAACGGCTACGGCCCCCTGTGGTCCGTGCTGATGAGCGCCATCGGCTTCGGCGGCAGCATGCAGTACGCGGCGGTCTCCATCCTGGTCACCGCGTTTGGGCCCTTGCAGGCGTTCCTCCTGACGCTGATGGTCAATGCCCGGCATATGTTTTACGGCCTGTCCATGCTGGAGCGGTACAAGGGCTTGGGCTGGGCCAGGTTTCCCCTGATCTACACCCTCAGCGACGAGACCTTTTCCCTGGTGTCCACCGTGGACCCGCCGGAGGGCGTAGGGCGGCGGGAGTTCTTCCTTTGTATCTCCCTGCTGGATTACAGCTATTGGGTGGGCGCCACGGCCCTGGGCGGACTGCTGGGGAGCTTTATCATGTTTGATACCACCGGCCTGGACTTCGCTCTGACGGCGCTGTTCGTGGTGCTGTTCCTGGAGCAGTGGAAGGGAAAGGAGCACCGCCCCGCCGGGGCCGCGGGTGTCGCCTGCGCCGTCGTGAGCCTGGTTGTGTTTGGGCCGGATAACCTGGTCATCCCCGCCATGGTGATGATCCTGGCGGTCCTGTTGGGAGGGAGGAAGCTGCTATGCGCCTGACGCCGTTCGAGACCCTGGGGATCATCCTGGCGGTAGCCGCCGGGACCCAGATCACCCGCTGGCTGCCCTTTTGGCTGTTCCCGGAGAACAAACAGCCCCCGGCCTGGGTGACGGACCTGGGGAAGGTCCTGCCGGCGGCGACCATGGGGCTGCTGGTGGTCTACTGCCTGAAGGATGTGGCCTGGTCCGCCGCCCCTCATGGCGCGCCGGAGCTGCTGGCGATTTTCGCCGTGGCGGCGCTGCACCGGTGGAAGGGGAACGTACTCCTCTCCATCGCCGGAGGGACAGCGCTGTACATGGCGCTGGTGCAGTGCGTATTTGTTTGACGCATAATTTTTCCAGCCTCCGCACAGAATGGAGAGGCGGCTGTGCCGCGACTTCATCCGGGCGGAGGCTGGTATTTATGAGGCGGAAGCTGTTCTTTTGGGAGCTGGGAGGCTTTTTGTTCACCGGGGCGCTGGGGACGCTCCTCCACTTCGTCTACGAGTGGAGCGGCGGCAGCGCCCTGGCGGCCTGGTTTTCCGCCGTCAACGAGTCCACCTGGGAGCACATGAAGCTTCTCTTTGTGCCCCTGTTCCTCTTCTCCGTGGCGCAGGTCTGCCTGCTGGGGCGGAACTACCCGAACCTCCTGGCGGTCCGGGCTCTCAGCACCCTGACGGGAGCGGCCCTGATTCCCGTGCTGTTCTATACCTACACCGGTGTTTTGGGATATCACATCACCTGGGTGAACATCTCCATATTCTTCACGGCGGACCTGGCGGCCTTTGCCCTGGATTTCGCCCTGCTCCGCCGGGGAAGGCTCTCCAGCCGCTGGATGCAGCTTCTGGGTCTGGCGCTTTTGTGGGGCCTGGCCTTCTGCTTTGTCTGGTGTACGTTCCGCCCCGTCCATCTGCCGCTGTGGCAGGACCCGGTGACGGGAGCTTACTGCATTCCTTGAAAACGCCCCTTGGGGCGTTTTCGCCTTTTTGGAATTTACTGTGAATTTGTGCCCGCCCGGCTTGACCAATGGCCGATTGGGGGATATAATATACTAACTTGCGAAACGCGCCATGAATGGAGGTCCTTCTATGACGGCCAAACGAAAGCCCGCCGCCCCCTTTTACGCCGTAGCGGCGCTGTGGCTGCTGGGCGGGCTGTTCCTGCCCCTGTATTCCAATACGGCCATCGCCCTGCTGGCGGCGGTGTCGGCGGCGGTGTTCCTGCTGGTGAACGGCATCTGCCAGGGCGGGAGAGCGGCAGCCGGGTCCGCCGGGACGGAGAAAAAAGAGGAGGCAAAGGCCCCCGAAAAGCCCAAGGAGGAACCTTCTACCGGAAACCCGGAGCTGGACAAGGCGATCAAGGACGGGAAGCTGGCCCTCAGCGAGATGAAGCGGCTGGACGACAGCATCGCCGACCCCGGCGTCTCCGCCGACATCGTGCGGCTGAGCCAGGTGTCCGAAAAGATCTTCCAGGCCGTGAAGGACGACCCGGACAAGCTCCCCCAGATCCGCCAGTTTATGAATTACTACCTGCCCACCACCTTGAAGCTTCTCAACACCTACGACCGCATGAGCGGCGCGGGCGTCTCCGGGGAAAACATCGACGGCACCAAGGAAAAGGTGGAGGATATGCTGAAAACCATTGTCCGGGCCTTTGAAAAGCAGCTGGACGCCCTCTACGGCGCCGACGCTCTGGATATCTCCACGGACATCCAGGTGATGGAGACCCTGCTTGCCCGGGAGGGCCTGACGGAACCGGAGATGAAAGTGGACCCGGTTCAGGAGGACGGCACGGACATCCGGCTGGAGCTATAACCCCCGCGGAATGTAAATAAATAAGGAGGAAGCGTCATGAAAAACCGAAATCCCGTTTACCTGTTTATCTCCATCCTGGAGGGCATGCTCTCCGGAAGCTGCTTCTATCTGGCGAAGAAGGAGCGGGAGCCCCTGCACCTGGTGACCGGCTGCGTGTGGCTGGCCGTTTCCGTCCTCCATGGCATCCTGGGCATCCGGGAGGAGGAGGAACACATTCTGCTGGTGGAGGAAGACGACTATGAGTGACAATATGATTCCCGAGCTGACCCTGGACCCCGCCGCCGCGGCTCCCGTGCCGGAGCTGACCCTGGAGCCCGCCGCCACCCCCGCCGCTCCCGAGCCGGAAAAGCCGGAGGTCAAGCCCGTGGAGCTGGACGACTCCATGCTCTCCGAGGCGGAGAAAAAGGCCGTGGAGGACTTCTCCAAAAAGATCGACGTGATGGACTCCAATCTGATTCTCCAATACGGCGCGGCGGCCCAGAAGAACGTGGCGGGCTTTTCCGAAAGCGCCCTGGCCTCCGTGCGCACCAAGGACCTGGGGGAGGTGGGCAAGTCCCTCTCCGAGCTGGTGGTGGAGCTGAAGGGCTTTGGCGGGGAGGAGGAGAAAAAGGGCCTCTTCGGCAAGTTCAAGAAGGCCGGGAACAAGCTGGAGGTCATGAAGGCCCAATATTCCAAGGTCGAAAGCAACGTGGACAAGATCGTCCGGGAGCTGGAACAGCATCAGGTGACCCTGATGAAGGACGTGGCCATGTTCGACCAGATGTATGAGCTGAACCTCAAGTACTATAAAGAGCTGACCATGTATATCCTGGCGGGGAAGAAGAAACTCCAGGAGGTCCAGGCCAACGAGCTTCCCGCCCTCCGGGCCAAGGCGGAGCAGACCGGCGCCCAGGAGGACGCCCAGCGGTACAACGACTTGGTGCAGATGTGCGAGCGGTTTGAAAAGAAGCTCCACGACCTGGAGCTGACGAGGATGATCTCCATCCAGATGGGCCCCCAGACCCGGCTGCTCCAGAACAACGACACGCTGATGGTGGAGAAAATCCAGTCCTCCCTGGTGAACACCATTCCCCTGTGGAAGAGCCAGATGGTCCTGGCCCTGGGGATGGAGCATGGCCGCCAGGCCACCGCCGCCCAGAGCGCGGTGACGGAAATGACCAACGAGCTTTTGAAAAAGAACGCCGACATGCTGAAAATGGGCACCATCCAGACCGCCAAGGAGGCGGAGCGGAGCGTGGTGAGCATCGAGACTCTCCAGCACACGAACCAGCAGCTGATCTCCACCCTGGACGAGGTGCTGAACATCCAGCGGGAGGGCGCGCAGAAGCGGAAGGAAGCCGAGGTGGAGCTGGGCCGCATCGAGGGCGAGCTCCGGGCGAAGCTGATGGAGCTGCACAAATAAGCGCCTATGGGCGGAACGGCCTGTAGGGGCGGACGCATAGCCCCTACGGGTCCGCCTACCGGAGCTCCCGGGCCACGGAGAAGGCGGCCAGGAACATGGCTTCCAGCTCCAAGGAACGGCTGTCCTCCGGGGCCTGCTGATACCGCTCCAAAGACGCCATGTGTTCCCCGGAGAGGCCCTCCTTCAAGGCAGCGAGGTGCTTTGCCTCCAGGGATTTCGAGAGGTCGTAAGATTTGTGGTCCAGGCAGCGGGGGATGCGCTCGTTATGGGTGAAATCCATCAATAGCTGCATGAGACTGGTCATGGGGATACCTCCTATATACTAGATAAAGGTATATTAACATACCTAAATCAGGTCTGTCAAGAGGTGCATTATGCAAATACTCGCCAAACGCCTAAAAGAATTGCGGGAGGAACGCAGAATTTACCAACGGGAGTTGGCGGAAATTCTGGGTATGTCCTTCCGGGGCTATCAAAATTATGAGACAGGCCAGAGCGAACCCAAGCTTGCGACCCTGATTGTTTTAGCGGACTATTACCAAGTATCCATCGACTACCTGGTGGGCCGGACGGACGCGCCGGACTTCCAGGCGGTGAAGACAGAGGAATGAGCCTATGAAATTCTTCCAAAAGCGCTCCGTGGCGGCGGTAATTATGGTCATGTCCATCTTGACGGGCATTGCCCTGGGACAGGCGCGGAAGCCCTCCGCGCCGGAGCCGGACGGCGCGCCCTTAGACACGAGCCTGTCCACCGCCCCCTTTGAGCAGTACATCCGGGACCGGGCGGGCATCCTCTCGGCGAAGACGGAAAAGAGCCTGAGCCTTTACAACGCCAACTGGGACCGGCTGGGAAACAGCATTCTGGCGGTGGTGACGCTGGCGGAGGCCCCGGAAAATTTGGAGAGCGCCGCCTGGGAATGGGCCGGTGAGCTGGAGCTGACGGAGGACGACGCCGTCCTGGTGATGAGCGTCGGAGCCCAGGACTGCTACCTGCTTTCCAGCGGCAGGTTCTACGACCGCTTTGGGGGCCAAGAGGCCCATTACCTCAACAGCTTCCTTTTCGAGGGCTTTACGGCGGGGGATTACGACGGAGCCGTCCTGAATCTGTTCGCCCACGTCCACGGCCTCTTTGAAGGGACGGCGGAGCATTACGGCGGCGGGTATGTCCTGCTGGCGAACCTGATTCCCCTTGTGGTCCTGCTGGCGGTGCTCCTGGCAGTGCTGAGCAGCATGGACCGGATGCGCTACAACACCTGGTATGGCCGCTACGGCGGGATGCCCTCGCCGCCGGTGGTCTTCCGGCCCATCCTCTTCTGGCATGGTCCCGGGTGGTACGGACGGCGTCCGCCCCGCCCGCCCAGACCTCCCCGTCCCCCGAGAGGGCCGGGCGGTCCCTTTGGCGGCCCCTTCGGCCCCGGTCCCGGCTCCTTTGGGGGCGGGGGCTTTGGCGGCGGAGGCCGGACCGGCGGCGGGTCCTTCGGCCGTGGCGGGGGGTTCGGCGGGGGGCGGGCCGGCGGCGGGTCCTTCGGCCGCGGCGGGGGCTTCGGCGGAGGCCGGACCGGCGGCGGCTCCTTTGGAGGCGGCCGTGGCGGAGGCTTTGGCGGAGGCCGCTCCGGCGGGGGCGGCTTTGGCGGAAGGCGCTGAACAGAATAAAGGAAGGCCCCCGGCGCAAGGTACGCCGGGGGCCTTGTATTTACAGATAGCATAGACTGCGTTGCCGTCGCTTCGGCCCGGATGATTGCCGGACTATAGAGCGCGATAAAGTTCTTTTGCTAACTTTCCCTCTTCGAGGACGTACTCCACTAAGATTTTGCTTTGCAAAATCAAGTGTCGTTACAGTCTTTCAAGAAAAGTCAGTCGAGCACCTGCACCGCCGCGCCCAGGACGCCGTCGCCGATGTAGACGCTGAGGGTCCCGTCGATCTCGCCGTCCCAGATGTGGTCATAATCCGGCAGGGCGGCGGTGAGCTTCTGCCGGACGGTTTCCATCTCGGCGGGAGCCCCGCCGTTGGCCACGGCCAGGTTGTATTTCCGGTGCCCGCCGCAGCGGTCCACGGCCATGGCCACCAGCTTGTCAATGACCTGATTCCGGCCCCGGACCTTGGCGATGGACTGGAGCTGCCCGTCGGGGGCGAAGGTGATGATGGGCTTGATTTGGAGCAGGGTCCCCGCCGTGGCGGTGACCTTGCCGATGCGCCCGCCCTTCATCAGGTATTCCAGGGTGTCCACGGAGAAGAAGGGGAAGGTGCCCGCGATGAGCTGCGGGGTCCGGCGCTCCACCAGGGTTTCCCAGTCCATGCCGTTTCGGATGTCCTCCGCCAGCTGAAGCACCGTCAGCCCCTGTCCCAGGGAGCCGCTGACGGAGTCGAAGACCTTGATGGGGAACGCGTCCCCGCTCTCCTCGGCGATGAGGCGGATCAAATTGTAGGTGCCGGAGAGGCCGCTGGAGAGCATGACGGCAATGACGCCGTCATAGCCCGCGTCCCGGATCTCCTCCAGCACGGCTCCCGCGCTCTCGGCGGAGGGCAGAGAGGTCTGGGGCAGCTCCCCGGCCTTGAGGCGGCGGTAGATGTCGGTGCTGTGGATGTCCACGCCGTCGGAATACTCCCCGTCGGCGCAGAGAATGCGCAGGGGGACGATGTAGATGTGGTTCTCCGCCGCCAGACGGGGGGACAGGTCCGCGCAGGAATCCGTCAGCAGCGCAATCTTTTGAGGGGCCACTTGTTCCCAACTCCTTTTTTTAAACGAGGCCGCCGTTCCCAAAACGGGGCGGGCGGGCCATTGGACATGCCGGAAAGGCATTACGGTCATTATCCCACAAACCGGCGAAAACTGCAAGAGCGATTTGCGGACTTTTCCAGCCTTTTCCTTCCGGGGGAAAAATATAGTGGAATCAAGAGATTTTCCCTTTACCTGCCGGGAGTTCTCTGTTATAATATATAAGTTACATTTTGTCCTAACGCCGGACCGGAAAGGAGGGCGCTCTTGTGAAGTATCAAAAGTGGAATATCGGCGCCCCCTTGGAAGAGGACGTAGCCGCCCTGCGGGAGGCGGGCTACCCCTATCTCATGGCCCTGGTGCTGGCGGCCCGGGGCGTGGCCTCCCCGGAGACGGCGGCGGAATTTTTAGACCGGGACCGGAAGCTGACCCTCTCCCCCATGCTCATGCGGGACATGGACAAGGCCGTGGCCCGCATCCAAAAGGCCATCGCCGGGGGGGAGACCATCGCCGTCTTCGGGGACTACGACGTGGACGGCATCACCTCCACGGTGCTGCTGATGGACTATTTGAAAAGCTGCGGGGCCAAGTGCCTGCGCTATATCCCCCGGCGGATTGAGGACGGCTACGGCCTGTCCAAGCCCGCCATCCAGAGCCTGCGGGACCAGGGGGCCACGCTGATGATTACCGTGGACTGCGGCATCACCGGAAACGAGGAAGTGGACTTCGCGGCCTCCCTGGGCCTGGACGTGGTGGTAACGGACCATCACGAATGCAAGGAGGAGCTGCCCGCCGCCGTGGCGGTGGTGGACCCCCACCGGCCCGACTGCCCCTACCCCTTCAAGTTCCTGGCGGGCTGCGGCGTGGCGTTGAAGCTGGTGCTGGCCCTGGGGGGCGAGAACCGGGAGGACGCCCTCTTCGCCCGCTATTCCGCCCTGGCCGCCATCGGCACCGTGGCCGACGTGATGCGGATGGAGGGGGAAAACCGGGCCATTGTCGCCTGCGGCCTGGAGGCCCTGCCCCACACGGACTTTGTGGGGGTCCGCGCCCTCCTGCGGGAGGCGGGACTGGAGGAAAAGCCCGTTACCTCCATTCAAATCGGCTTCGTCCTCTCCCCCCGGATCAACGCCGCCGGGCGCATGGGGGCGGCGGACCTGGCGGCGGACCTGCTGGAGACCCGGGACCTGGCCCGGGCGGAGGAGCTGGCCCGGGAGCTCTGCGAGCTGAACCGGGAGCGCCAGGCGGTGGAGCAGGCCATCTGCGCGGACGCGGTGCGGCAGATCCAGGCTCTGCGGCAGGAGGAGCGCAGCGCCCTGGTCCTTGCCAGCGAGAAATGGCACCAGGGCGTGGTGGGCATCGTGGCCTCCCGCCTCAGCGAGAAATACTCTTGCCCCAGCTTCATGATTCATCTGAAGGACGGCACGGGGCGGGGCTCCTGCCGGTCCTACGGCGGCTTCAACCTCTTCGCCGCCCTGGAGTCCTGCGCGGACCTGCTGGACGGCTTCGGGGGCCACGAGCTGGCCGCCGGGTTCACCATCCCGGAGGACAACATTGAGGATTTCCGGACCCGGATGAACCGCTATGTCCGCTCCGTCACCGGAGGGGAACCGCCGGTGAGCTCTCTGGATGTGGACGCGGCGGTGTCCTCCCCCGCGGAGCTGACCCTGGAGGAGGCCGAGCAGCTGGAGCGGCTGGAGCCTTACGGCGCGGGGAACCCCAGGCCCGTCTTCGCCCTGCTGGGGGCCACGGCGGAGGCCGTGCAGCCCGTGGGGCAGGGAAAACACCTGAAGCTGCGCCTGAGCAAGGGCGTCAGCCGCTTCGACGCCATCTTCTTCTCCGTCACAGCGGAGGAGTGCGGCATCGTCCCCGGCAGCCGGGTGGACGCCGCTTTCTACCTCCAGGCCAACACCTTCCGGGGAAACACGACCCTGCAATTGCAGCTGGTGGACGTGCGGCCCTCCCTCAGCCCCAGCCGCAGCGAGGCGGCGGCCCAGGCCCTTGTGGGCCGCCTGGTGCGGGGAGAGAGCCTGACCCGGCAGGAGCTGGCCCGGCTGAAGGCCAGCCCCAGCCAGTACCAGGACTGCTGGAAGGCCCTGACGGAGCTCCTCCGCCAGGGAAAAGCCCGGAAGGAGCGTCTGCCCTTCCTGCGGAGCATCGCCGCCAGAATCGGGGGAAGCGAGAGCTTTCTGCGGGCGTATCTCGCCCTGGCGGTCTTCAAGGAGCGGGGCCTGGTGTCCCTGACCAGGGAGGGCGACTGGCTGGCGATGTATTTGATGGGAGACCCGGAGAACGTGACTTGGGACGACTGTCCGTATCTTCTCCGCCTGCGGGAAAAGGAGGCGACCTGAGATGACCGTACAGGAACAGTACGAGCTTTTGGAAAAAACCGTCCGCGGCTACAACCCCGCCGCCGACTTCGACCATATCCGGTCCGCGTTCGAGTACGCCGACCGCTGCCACGAGGGGCAAAAGCGCAAAAGCGGCGAGCCCTATATCATCCATCCCCTGGCCGTGGCCCAAATCGTGGCGGAGGAGCTGAAGCTGGACTCCGAGTCCATCGAGGCGGCCCTGCTCCACGACGTGATTGAGGACACGCCCGCCACCCACGGGGATGTGGCCCGGATGTTCTCGCCCACCATCGCCAATCTGGTGGAGGGGGTCAGCAAGCTGACCCGCATCCAGTACGCCACCAAGGAAGACGAGCAGATGGAGAACCTCCGGAAGATGCTCATGGCCATGAGCAAGGATATCCGGGTCATCCTCATCAAGGTCTCCGACCGGCTCCACAACATGCGGACCATGGAATACCAGTCTCCGGAGAAGCAGAAGCAAAAGTCCCTGGAGACTATGGAGATTTACGCCCCCATCTCCCACCGCCTGGGGATGCAGCGCATCAAGTGGGAGCTGGAGGACCTGTCCCTTAAATATCTGGACCCGGTGGGCTATGAGGAGATCATCACCCGGCTGGACGCCAAAAAGCCGGAGTACGACGCCTTCCTCCTCCGCACCCAGACCCAGATGGACGACCGTCTGACGGAGCTTGGCATCCAGCACATGGTCTACGGCCGCATCAAGCACCCCTACTCCATCTACCGGAAGATGTTCAACCAGAACAAGTCCCTGGACGAGATTTTCGACCTCTTTGCCTTCCGGGTGCTGGTGGACACGGTGGGGGACTGCTACAATGTCCTGGGCGTCATCCACGACATTTACAAGCCCATTCCGGGCCGGTTCAAGGACTATATCGGCACCGAGAAGCCCAACGGCTACCAGTCCCTCCACACCACCGTCATAGGACCCGACGGCCTGCCCTTTGAGGTGCAGATCCGCACCTGGAAGATGCACGAGGTGGCGGAATACGGCGTGGCCGCCCACTGGAAGTACAAGCAGCACGGCCAGGGAGCGGGCACCGAGGGGAAATACGAGTGGGTCCGCCGCCTGCTGGAGAACCAGGAGGGGGCCGACGCGGAGGAGTATATCCACTCCTTAAAGGTCGACATGTTCGCCGACGAGGTTTTCGTCTTCACCCCCAACGGGGATGTGCAGAACCTCCCCGCCGGGGCTACGCCCATTGATTTCGCCTACGCCATCCACTCCGCCGTGGGCAACCGCATGGTGGGGGCCAAGGTAAACAACCGCATCGTCACCTTTGACCACATCTTAAAAAACGGGGACATTGTGGAGATCATGACCTCCAAGTCCGCCAAGGGCCCCAGCCGGGACTGGATGAAAATCGCCAAGTCCAGCGAGGCCCGGAGCAAAATCCGCCAGTGGTTTAAGAAGGAGAAAAAGGAGGAAAACATCGCTAACGGCCGTTCCTCCTTTGAGCAGGAGCTCAAGCACGCGGGCCTTGCCATGAAGGACGTGACGGACCCGGAGAATCTGCCCCTGCTGCTGAAAAAGGTCACCTACGGCAGCCTGGAGGAGATGTATGCCGCCATCGGCTACGGCGGCTTCACCGCCCAGAAGGCCGTCAGCCGGATGAAGGGGGAGCTGCTGCGCATCGCCCGCCAGCACCAGGCGGAGGAGCTGACCCTCAAGCCCGAGGAGGCCCCCATTCTGGTGCCCGCCAAGCCGGTGAGCAAGAGCGAGCAGGGCATCATCGTGGAGGGGCTGGACAACTGCCTGGTAAAGTTCTCCCGCTGCTGCACCCCCGTGCCGGGGGACGAGATTGTGGGCTTTATCACCCGGGGCTACGGCGTGTCCGTCCACCGGGCGGACTGCCCCAACGCCGCGCCGGAGCGCCGGGCGGGCCAGGAGGGCCGCTGGCTGAAAGTCTCCTGGGGCAAAGACACCAACGAGAGCTATCCCACCACCATCGACGTGATGAGCAAGGACCGGATGGGCTTGATTCTGGATATCTCCACGGCCCTCTCCAGCACCAACACCTTTGTCAGCGGCCTGAACTCCCGGAGCACGGAGGACGGCTTCGCCGTTATCCGCCTGGAAATCCGGGTCCGGGACGGAGCCCAGATGAAGGCCATCATGAACAAGCTGAACCAAATTTCCGGGGTGCTGCAAGTGACGCGCCCCGCCGGATAGCGGCGTCGAAAATTGCGCTCCATTCCGTCCGGCTCCGCCGGACATCCATTCCGCTCCATTTCCTCCGCCTCCCTTCAAGAGGGGACTTCGTCCCCCCTTGAGCATTCCCCCTTCCCTGCGGGGGGACGAGGGACGGGGGACGGGGGCTTGGTTGGGGTGTGGGGCTATGGCGTACAATTATAACGTACAATTATAAAAGGAGGGATTGGCTATGCGCGCGGTTGTCACCCGCGTGAAACACGCGTCGGTTACCATCGAGGGGGCCGTTACGGGCCAAATCGGAGAGGGCTATTTGGTCCTTTTGGGGGTGGCGCCGGCTGATACGGAAGAAACCGCCGTGAAGCTGGCGGAGAAAATCTGCAACCTTCGCATCTTTGAAGACGAGAACGAAAAGATGAACCGGAATCTGGAGCAGGTTGGCGGAAGCCTTCTGGTGATCTCTCAGTTTACTCTCTTTGCGGATACCTCTTCCCGCCGCCCGGGCTTCTCCGGCGCGGCGAAGCCGGATCTGGCCGTTCCCCTCTATGAGAAATTTATGGCCCACTGCCGGGAGCGGGGCTTCACGGTGGAGCATGGGGAATTCGGCGCGAAGATGGACGTGGAATCCCTGAACCATGGCCCGGTGACCATCCTCTTCGATACGGAGAAGCCCTGACGGAACCAGCGGAAAGAAAGGACGGATGCTTTCATGGGATTGTTTTCTAATTTCTTTCAACAAAACGAATGCTCTTTGGGCGCCCAGCCCCGCAGCGGCTGGAGCTGGAGCCTGTCGGTGAACGGGATGCCTGTCGCCCACGTTTCCTGGGAGGACGTGACCAAGGCCCTGGACGGCCTCTGTCCCCATGAAGACAGCTTTGTGATTTTAGAGCAGAGGAAGGGGCAGGACTACTGGTTTATTCAAAGCGCCGTGGCCCTGGCGGGCCCCCACACCGGCGAGTATGTGGTCGGCGTGGGCTGGAACGACGACAAGGGCAGGCACTACATGGAGCGCTGCGGTGGAGCCGGGCGGGCCGTGGACATGTTCCGGGCCGCGTGGCAGGGGAAGACCCTGGACTTTTCCGGCTTCGAGGACCAGTCCGACCAGCTCCCCGCCGATTCCTGAGACTATGGAGCCAAGAGAGGAGGAAACTCCAATGAATGTGAAAATGATGCAGGTGGGCCCCTTGGGAACCAACTGCTATATTTTGGAGGATGAGAAAACCCGCGAGGCGGCGGTGATTGACCCCGGCGGGGACGCGCCGGAGATTATCAGGGCTCTGGAGGGGGCAAAGCTTCGCTACATTCTCCTGACCCACGGACACTACGACCACACCGGCGGCGCGGCGGAGCTGGAGCGGGCTTTTCCCCAGGCGGCGCTTTATATCCACCGGAAGGATCTGGAGGATGTGGACCCGTCCCTGTTTCCGCTGCGCACCCAAATCCAGGGCGCGAATCTCTACGACGAGGGGGCCTGGATCACCTTCGGGGGAGACGCCGTAAAAATCCAGGTTCTTCACACCCCCGGCCACTCCGAGGGCAGCGTCACCCTCCGCTGCGGCGATCTGCTCTTTTGCGGGGACACCCTCTTTGCCGGGTCCTGCGGGAGGACGGACTTCCCCGGCGGCAGCGTGCCCAAGATGCTGGCCTCCCTGCGCCGCCTGGGAGAGCTGGAGGGGGACCTCCAGATCCTTCCCGGCCACATGGACGTCAGCACCTTGGAAAAGGAGCGGCGGCAGAATCCCTACCTCCGCCAGGCCCTGCGGGAGACGACATGAAACTGGAATTTCGCGGCCACGACGAGCGCTACACGGTTGAGCAGAGCCTCTTAAATCTCTTCCCCGGCGAGCTTCCGGTCTATGAGCCGGTCCGGCCTGTCCGGGAGGAGAGCTGGGCCATTGTCACCTGGCGGGAGGACGAAGAGCGGGGCCACGCCTGTGTGGAGCTGTGCTGGCAGGGGAAGGCCGTTTCCTCCGGCATGGAAGTGCCCCTGGAGGGCCGCACGCCCTACGAGCGGGAGGGCCAAAGGCGCTACGCCATCGGCGCGGCTTTTTTCCGGGCCTATCAGATGCTCACCGGCGGGCAGCCCCCCTGGGGGATGCTCACCGGGGTCCGGCCCGACAAGCTGGTGACGGAAGCCCTGACGGCGGGCAGGACGCCCGGCGCGGCCCGGGAGCTGCTGGAGAAAATTTATTATGTCACCCCCCGCCGGGCCGCCCTGGCCCTGGAGACGGGGACGGCGGCCTTTGAGGCCGCGAAAGGCCTGGGCCCCCGGGACATCGCCGTCTATATCGGCATTCCCTTCTGCCCCACCCGCTGCGCCTACTGTTCCTTTGTCAGCCAGTCGGTGGAAAAGAGCTTTTCCCTGGTGGACCCTTACGTGGACGCTCTGGCGGCGGAGATCGAGGCCGGGGGCCGCATGGCCCGGGAGACGGGCTTGAACGTCCGGGCCATGTATATGGGCGGCGGCACGCCCACCACTCTGACCGCCCCCCAGCTGGACCGGGTGCTGACGGCCTTTGAGACGGCCTTCGGCCCCGCCCTGGACGCCTGCGGCGAGATTACCGTGGAGGCGGGACGGCCCGACACCATCACGGCGGAGAAGCTGGCGGTTTTAAAGGCCCACGGCGTTCACCGCATCTCCGTAAATCCCCAGACCATGGAGGAAAGCGTCCTCCGGGCCATTGGCCGCCGCCACAGCCCCGGCGACATCGAAGAAGCCATGGAGCTGGCGGCACGGTGCGGTTTTCCCCATGTGAACATGGATCTTATCGCGGGACTGCCGGAGGACACGGCGGAGGGCTTCCGCCGCTCCCTGGAGCGCTGCCTGGCGTTTGGCACGGACAACGTTACCGTCCACACCCTGGCGCTGAAAAAGGGCAGCCGCATCCTGCAGGAGGGCCTGGCCATCCCCGGCCCGGAGGCGGTGGGAGAAATGCTGGACTACGCGGAGCCCGCCCTGCGGGAAGCGGGATACGCCCCCTATTACCTCTACCGGCAGAAATACATGTCCGGCAGCTTTGAAAATATCGGCTGGACCCGCCCCGGCGGGGAATGCCTCTACAACATCTATATCATGTCGGAGCTCTGCTCCATCCTCTCCTTCGGCGCGGGAGGGTCCACAAAAATGGTGGACCCGGCCCGGCGGCTGATCCAGCGGCGCTTCAACCCCAAGTTTCCCAAGGAGTACACGGAACGCCCGGACAAACCGCGGTCCAATCAGGCGGATTTCGCCGCCTTCTATGCCAGATGAACGGAAAGGAGCCGAATCCATGTATTCCCTAAAGCAGATCAACGAGGCCATCCGCAGCGACCCCGCCGCCTTCGCCCAGGAGTGCGATGAGCAGTTCGCGAAAAAGGTGGACACCGCCGCCCGGAAGATTGCGGATCACCGGGGGGAGTCCCACATCATCCTCCTCTCCGGCCCCTCCGGCTCCGGGAAGACCACCACCGCGCTGAAAATCGAGGAAAAGCTGGTGGAGATGGGCATTATGACCCACACGGTTTCCATGGACAACTATTTCAAGACCATGGACCCGGAGACCTTCCCCCGGAACCGGGAGGGAGCCATTGACTATGAGTCCCCCTTCTGCCTGGATGTGGACCTGCTGAACCAGCACTTCGCCATGCTGGACCGGGGGGAGCTGATTCATGTTCCGAAGTACGAGTTTGCCCGGCAGATGCGCTCGGACATCTTCGCCCGGCCCATGCGGCTGGGGAAGGACGACATGGCGATTTTCGAGGGCATCCACGCCCTGAACGACATCATCGTGGGAAAGAACCCCAGAGCCTTCAAGCTCTATATCGCCGCCCGGAGCGATATTTTGGACGAGGACGGTTCTTTGGTGTTTGACAAGTCCTGGATCCGCCTCTGCCGCCGCATTGTCCGGGACTTCAAGTTCCGGGGCAGCGACGCGGCCTTTACCTTGAAGCTGTGGGAGAACGTCCGCCGGGGAGAGCGGCTGTATATCTCCCCCTACAAGGAAAACGCGGATTTGATGTTCGACTCCTCCCTGGCCCTCAGCGCCAGCGCCCTGAAGCCCTTTGTGGTCCCCCTGCTGGAGGAGCTTCCCAAAGGGAAGTACCAGGTGGTGGAGGACATCCTCCGGGGCCTGGACAAAATTGAGGCCCTGGACGAAAAGCATATCCCCGCCAAGTCCCTGTCCCGGGAGTTCATCGGCGGAAGCCCCTACGACAATCACTAAACGGGAGACGAAAGGAGCGGCACTATGCACAAACAGGAGAAGCTGTATGACCTGCTGGACACCCTCCGCACCGGCGTGGAGGCGGCGGGAACCCTGGCCCTTGGGACCCTGGGCCTGGCCTGTGAGGGGGCGGAGATGGCGGCGGAGGCCGTGCGGCTCCGCTATCAGGCCGCCCGTGTGGAGGGCGAGATGGACGAGAAGCTGATGGAGGCCGGTGAGATCGTCTATGGCACCCACGCCGGAAACCTGACGGAGTCCGAGGAGCTGCTGGAAAAGCTCCGGGAAATCGACGTTCTGAAAGCCCGCCTGGCGGAGCTCAACGAGACCCTGGGGCGGACGCCGGAAGGTCCCGCCTGCCCCAGCTGCGGCGAGGCCGCGCGGGAGGGAGACCAATTCTGCCGCGCCTGCGGCGAAAAGCTGAATTAACAGGAGGACGAATATGGAATTCTACACGTATCAACAGGTTCAGGAGAGCGCCCAGGCCCTCCGGGAAAAACTAAGCGGCTTCCAGCCCCAGGTGCTGGTAATCCTGGGCTCCGGCCTGGGGGCCCTGGCGGACGAGATGGAAGGCCCCATCGCCGTGCCTTATGCGGAAGTCCCCCACATGAAGCGCTCCACCGCCCCCGGCCACAAGGGCCAATTTCTCTTTGGAAAGCTGGCGGGCCGGGACGCGGCGGTCATGCAGGGCCGCCTCCACACCTACGAGGGCTGGTCCTTCGCCGACGCGGCCTATCCCGTCCGGGTGGCCCGGGCCCTGGGCGTCAGGACTTTGGTGGTGACCAACGCCGCCGGGGCGGTGAATACCGCCTGGACCGCCGGGGACATTATGCTGATTACGGACCACATCAAGCTCTTCGGCGTCAGCCCCCTCTGCGGGCCCAACATGGACGAGCTGGGCCCCCGCTTCCCGGACATGAGCCACGTCTACACCCCCGCCCTTCAGGAAAAGGCCCGCGCCGCCGCCAAGGCCCAGGGCCTGGACCTCAAGGAGGGCGTCTACATGTTCTTCCCCGGTCCCCAGTATGAGACGCCGGCGGAGGTCAAGGCCGCCCGCCTGCTGGGGGCGGACGCCGTGGGTATGTCCACGGTGCCGGAGGCCATCACCGCCGCCCACTGCGGCATGGAGGTCTTGGGCTTCACCCTCTGCACCAACATGGCGGCGGGCGTGCTGGAGCAGCCCCTCTCCGGCGACGAGGTCATCGCCGCGGGCGAGGCCGCGGGCCCCAAGTTCACCGCCCTGGTGAAGGGCTGCTTAGAACGGCTGTAAGCCTTTGAAAAAGCGGGTTGTGCCGCTGGAGGGAATCTGGTCTAAGGCGGGTCCCGGTCCCATAGAGTGGACAATGGGGCCCGCCCCTCACGGACAGAGGCTGTCCGCGCATTTTTTGAAGTATTTGAGGTATGCTTTCCATGTCGACGAAGAAAAAACAGTCCTTCCTGGGCGGCGCGGCCATCCTGGCCTCCGCGGTGGCCATTGTCAAAGGCATCGGCTTCTTTTACAAGATCCCCCTGAACAACATCCTGGGCGAAGAAGGCAAGACCTACTTCGACTCCGCCTATCAGATTTACAACGTCCTCCTCTCCATCTCCACGGCAGGCCTGCCCCTGGCGCTTTCCAAGCTGGTGTCCGAGGCCCAGGCCCGGGGCCGGGAGAACGAAAAGCGCAAGCTTTTCAGCACGGCCATCTGGATCTTTTTCGCCCTGGGGCTGGCGGGGTTTGCCATCATGTTCTTCGGCACCAGCTGGGTGGCCGCCCGGCTCCATAACGAGAGCGCCTATTGGGCCATCCGGGCGCTGTCCCCGGCGGTGTTCTGCGTGTGCCTTTTGGCCTGTATGCGGGGCTACACCCAGGGCCAGGGGAACATGACCCCCACCGCCGTCTCCCAGGTGCTGGAGGCGCTGAGCAAGCTGGGCATCGGCCTGGCGCTGGCGTGGTATATTTTCCAGGCGGGTATGGGGCAGAAGTTTGTGGCGGCGGGGGCCATCCTGGGCGTGACCATCGGCACCGTACTGTCCATGCTCTTCCTGATCGGCTACCTGCTGACCCACCGCTCCCGGGCGGAGACCCTGGATGTCCCGGAGAGCCGGGGGACCCTGGCCAGGCATATCCTGGTCATCGGGGTGCCCATTACCCTGAGCAACTCGGCCATGAGCATCATCACGCTGGTGGATACCTCCATCGTACTGGGGCGGCTGCAAAACGGCCTGGGCCTGACGGAGGAGGCCGCCTCCGCCTTGAAGGGGGCCTACGGCTACGCCATGGACATGGTGAATCTGCCGCCCTCCTTCGTCTTCCCGGTAACCATGAGCCTGATTCCCGTAGCGGCGGCGGCCCTGGCCCGGCGGGACCACCGGGAAGCGGACCGGATCATCTCCTCCGCCTTCCGCCTCATCGCCATCCTGGCCCTGCCCTGCGGCGTGGGGCTCAGCGTGCTGTCCACCCCCATCATGCGCCTGGTGCTCCCGGCCCAGCCGGAGGCCGCCCTGGCGGCGGGGCCCCATCTGCGGGTTTTGGGCTTTGCCTGTATCTTCATCTGCGTCATGAACCTCACCAACGCCATTTTGCAGACCTACGGCAAGGTGCGCATACCCATTTACACCGTCGTAGCCGGCGGCGTGGTCAAAATCGCGATGAACTATATCCTGGTGGGCACCCCGGAGATCAACATCCACGGCGCGCCCATTTCAACGCTCTGCTGCTATGTTGTCATCGCCCTTTTGAACCTGTTCTTCGTCTGGAAATACTCCCCCACGAAACCCAGGTATTTCCAGCTCTTCTTTAAGCCCGCCGTGGCCACCGCCCTCATGGGCGGCGGAGCCTGGGCCACCCACGGCCTTGTGAGCCGGGTCCTGTCCGGGCACTCCGCCTACGGCGCCAATGCCATTGCCACCCTCTGCGGCATCCTGGCGGGGGTAATCGTTTACGCCATTTTGGTGGTCGCCCTGCGGATTCTGCGGGCGGAAGACCTGAAAACGGTGCCCCATGGGGCAAAATTGGCAAAATTGTTGCATTTGCGCTAAAACGTGCGGAAAATTGGCAAAAAATATGGCCTCATACCAACTTTTTTCTCGAAATTTCTTGCAAAGGCGGGCAATCTATGGTAGATTTTCAATGTAAGCGCCGTTACGGCTGGGAGGATTTCCTGGAAATCATGCGGCTGCTCCGGGCGCCGGGGGGCTGCCCCTGGGATGCGGAGCAGACCCACGGGTCCATCCGCCGGAACTTCCTGGAGGAGACTTATGAGGCTCTGGACGCCATCGACCGGGACGACCCGGCTGGCATGTGCGAGGAGCTGGGAGACGTGCTGATGCAGGCGGCCTTCCACGCCCAGATCGAGGCGGAGCGGGGCCGGTTCACCATGGACGACGTTGTCGACGGCGTGTCCCAGAAGCTGGTATACCGCCATCCCCACGTCTTCGGCACCGTGGAGGTGGCGGACAGCCGGGAGGTCCTGGTGAACTGGGAGGCCCTGAAACGGAAGGAGAAAGCCCAGTCCACCACCGCCGACGCCATCGAGTCCGTGCCCCACACCCTGCCCGCCCTCTGGCGGGCGGAGAAAATCGCCGGAAAGACCGCCAAAGCGGGCTTTGACTGGGCCAGCGCTCTCAGCGCCCTGGGGAAGCTGGAGGAGGAGGTCCGGGAGCTGCGGGAGGCCTTGGAGGCCGGCGCCGGAACGGACGAGCCCCACGGCGTCCGGGAGGAGCTGGGAGACCTGCTCTTCATCACCGCCAAGGTGGCCCAGATGTCCGGCGTGGACCCGGAGGACGCTTTGCACCGGGCCTGCGACAAGTTTGACGGGCGCTTCCGCCGGGTGGAGGCCATGGCGGACAAGCCTCTGGGCGAATACGCCGAGGCGGAGCTGGTGGAGCTCTGGAAATCCTCCAAAAAAGAGGAGTCTTAACACGCGTTTGCGTTAAGAATAGTAAGATACCAGAACACAAATGATTGCAGGAGGATACCATTCATGAACAAAGCAGAACTCATCAACGTTGTTTCCGCGGCCGCGGAGGTCTCCAAGAAAGACGCCGAGACCGTCATTACCGCTACGCTGGATGCCATCACCGACGCTCTGAAGGAGGGCGAAAAGGTCCAGCTGGTGGGCTTTGGCTCCTTTGAGGTTAAGAAGCGCGCCGCCCGCGTGGGCCGGAACCCCAAGACCAAGGAGCCCATCGAAATCCCCGCCTCCACCGTGCCCGTGTTCAAGGCCGGCAAAGTCCTGAAGGACATCGTGGGCGGCTGATTCGGTTAACGCCCTTTTTGAACAGCCGGCAGGCTTTGCCGGCTGTTTATTTTTCCGGAGAAAGGAGGGCGCGCTATGCGCCTGGACAAATATTTGAAGGTCTCCCGCCTTATCAAGCGGCGGACCGTGGCCAACGAGGCCTGCGACAGCGGGCTGGTCTGCGTCAACGGCCGCCCCGCCCGGGCCTCATACGAGGTGAAGGAAGGGGACCAAATCACGCTCCGCCTGGGGGCCCGGGAGGTGACGGTGGAAGTGCTGTCCGTCCAGGAGACGGTGCGGCAGGCCGACGCCGCCGCGCTTTACAGGCAGTTATCCTAGAACCTGGATTCCCAGCCGCCAAACCCGGTCCGGGCGGGTCTTTCCCCGCCCATCCGGCCGTTTCCCCCTATAAACGCAGGTTCTAATCCCGGCCCTCCCGCCATATTCTTTGGACAGGGAGGGACGAACCATGAACGATTACGCTTTGCCCCAAGCCGCCGCCCACCGCCTGGAGCTGGACGGGCGGGAAAGCCTGACCGTCTCCGGCGTGGAGGACGTGGAGCGCTTTGACGAGACCGGCATCGTCATGTCCACCGCCGTGGGAACCCTGGTTGTCACGGGGGAAGACCTTCATATCGGTAAGCTGTCTCTGGACGGAGGCGAACTTCATGTGGACGGGAGGATCGACTCCCTGACCTATGAGGACCAGGGCTCCGGCCGGGGAGGCTTCCTGGGCCGCCTGTTCGGTTGAGCATGGAAAGCCGGGCGGCCCAGCAGCTGCTGGTGTTCGGGCAGTCCATTCTCCTGGGGCTGTCCGCCGGGCTGCTGTATGATCTGCTGCGCCCCTTCCGGGTACGGGCTCCCCGGGCCACCGCCCTTTTGGACGGGGCCTACTGCCTGGCGGTGGGCGGGGCCATGTTCCTCTTCCTGCTGCGCCGGGCCGAGGGTCAGCTCCGGGGATTTGTAATCCTGGGAGCCCTGGGGGGCGCGGTCTTGTTTTTCTGCGCTTTTTCGGAGCTTCTGCGCCCTCTGTGGGCTTTTTGGGCGGATACGCTGGCCTTTTTGTGGCGTCTTTTGTGCCTGCCTCTGCGGTGGGCCGGAAATTTTTATAAAAAAACGCTCCGCCGCGGAAAAAACCTCTTTTATTTTTGGCGCAAATGCTTTACAATAAGGAAAAGTGGGTATGGGCCCGGGAAAGGAGAGCGCAGACATGGCAAAGCAGCGAAAAACGCCGAAGGCGGTAAAGCTCCGCACGGGCCTTCTGACCAAGCTGTTAATCGTAATTCTGCTGGCCGCGCTGGTCTGCGAGGTGTACGCCCTGCGGGAGCAGGTCGCGGACGCCGAGACGGAAAAGGCGCGGGTAGCCGCCGAGGTGGAGGGCAAGCGCCAGGAGAACGACGCCCTGGCGGCGGACATCGAGGAGGGCTGCACGCCTGAGAAGATGCAGGAGATCGCCCGCCGGGAGCTGGGCTGGCTTTTGCCCGGGGAGTACGTCTTTGACGTGGGCAGCTGACTGGGCCCCGCTTTACCACGCGAATCAAGGGAAGGAGAAACTAGAAACCGTATGGAGCCTCAGGTTGGGAGCATTCTGGAAGGCAAAGTCACCAGCATCATGAAATTCGGCGCCTTCGTGGCGTTGGAAGGAGGCGGCTCCGGGCTGGTACATATCTCGGAGATTGCCAACACCTTTGTGGAGGACGTACACGACCACCTCCAGACGGGGCAGGCCGTAAAGGTCCTTGTCCTGTCCGCGGAGAACGGGCGGGTAAACCTCTCGATTAAAAAGGCCCTGCCTCAGCAGGAGCGGCGGGCCCCCCGTCCCCCCAGGCCCGCCCCGGGCCCCCAGGGCGGCCCCAGACCGGCGGCGGCCTCCGGGTCCGTCCCGCCGCAGTTCCAGGGCCGGGGAAGGCCGGAGCCCCTGCCGCCGTCCGGGGATCAGGCCTTTGAGGACAAGCTGAAGCGCTTCCTCTCCTCCTCCGAGGGGAAGATGGCGGATCTGAACCGCAGCATGGACGGCAAACGGGGGAGAAGACGGAGATAAAAAAGAGCGAAAACCGCCCGGAGCCGGGCGGTTTTAGGCTGTCGAAAACGCATTTTCGCCAGCCTGCGCAAGTTTTTTGAAGCTCAGAAAAGTTCTGATCAAAAACGAGAAAAACCCTGATGGGTTTGGCCTCCCCCTGACAGGGGTATCTACGACTCGGGGAAGCACCCCGGCAGGAATCACGCTGAAATTCCCTGCCGGGGGCTTTCTGTGTTCTGCGGAATATCCCCGCCAATGAAGCCTATGCCGCTGTAGTGGATTTCAATGGTCCGCATGGCTTTCTTCGACCGCTCTCATGCGCCACAATCTTCTGGATGAACAGCCGCAGTAGCTCCGGGATCAACTCTGTGATGTCGGTGTACCGCTTGGCTTTTACGATAAAGCCGCCGGTGTTGGAGACTGTGTCCCGCCCCTGCCAGCAGCATACCCTCCTTAACATACCGCTCATCCTCGGTAAGGCAGACGTGCTTGAATTTCGGGTTGGTGATCAACTGGCGGGGGATTTTGAAAAAGACAAATTCCTCCGATTCATCGCCGTAGAAATAATCTGACAATATGATTTCCGGCATGGTCAGGCCTCCTTTTGGGCAAAAGAAAAAGCACGATTTTTCAATCGTGCTTTCTCTCGGGTGTTAATTTGTGTCGCATTGGCTTGATTTTGCGGTGACTGCTTGATATTTTTAGATTTTGCGCGTCATTCTTTATCAGGCACCTCCATTCAGCCTCCCCCTTTTAAATTTTCCAGAGCATCGGGGCGATCTGCGGTAATCATCCTAAGGGTTTGGCATTCTTCCAGGTCCGGGCAGCCGCCGCATGTGGTTACGCCCTTTTTCAAAGCACATTGACGAATCTCGCAGAGCTGTTCGCAAAACACCGTTTTCACTCCCGCGGCCCGGCAGCCCCGGCAGTTGATATGTTCGGGCAGAATGGGGGCGTTGTTTAGCTCTGCCCACAATTTCGCGGTTTTCTCACGCAGCGCCTGGTCGTCATGGATGGTCGCGAGGTACGCGCCGCATTTCTCACAGTCCAGGCCGCAATAGGCGATCATCTCTCTCATGGCCGTCTTCCTCCCGCAAATGGATGTTTCACATATTATAGCACCGTTCCCAGGCCAATTCAACCCGCCTTGTAAGGCTGGCGGCGGTTTCTCCCTTTGACAAAGGCCAACCTATTTGCTATGATGGAACCATCATTTGAGAGAGGAGCGGGACCATGAAACATGTGAAATACGGAAAATGCGTCCGCTGCGGCAAAACCTACGCGGCCGTGCCGGACCTGACTACCTGCGAATGCGGCGGCATTTTGGATATCATCTATGACTATGAGTCCATTAAAGCCCGTCTGACCAAGGAGGTCCTGGCGAACCGGGCCGAGCGGTCCATGTGGCGCTACCGGGAGCTGCTGCCCATCGAGGAGGGCGCCGTCCCCACGCCCCTGCGGGTGGGCTGGTCCCCCCTCTACGAGGAGCCGCGCCTTGCGCAGCAGCTGGGCCTGGGCCGGCTCTTTGTAAAGGACGACGGCCAGAACCCCACGGCCTCCCTGAAGGACCGGGCCAGCGCCATGGCGGTGGCCAAGGCCCGGGAGGCCGGGGCCAGGGTAATTGCCTGCTCCTCCACGGGAAACGCCGCCTCGTCTCTCGCGGGCAACGCGGCGGCGGCGGGGCTTTCCACGTACATCTTCGTTCCCTCCCGGGCCCCAAAGGGGAAGGTGGCCCAGCTCATGACCTTCGGGGCCACGGTGATCTCCGTCCAGGGCAGCTATGAGGAGACCTTTGAGCTTTCCAAACAGGCCATTGACAAATGGGGCTGGTACAACCGCAACGCCGCCATCAACCCCTATCTCTCCGAGGGCAAGAAGACCGTGGCCCTGGAGATTATGGAACAGCTGAACTGGGAAGTGCCGGATTACATCGCCATCTCCGTGGGGGACGGCTGTACCATCGCGGGGCTGTGGAAGGGCCTTAAGGACCTGCACGCCATCGGCTTCATTGACCGCCTGCCCCGGCTTATCTCCGCCCAGGCGGCGGGCTGCTGCCCGCTGAACCGGGCCATTGAGAGCGGCATGCCTTGGGAGCCCATGGAGGAGAACACCCTGGCGGACTCCATCGCCGTGGGCGTGCCCCGGAACGCGGAAAAGGCCCTCATGGCCATCCGGGAGTCGGGCGGATTGACGGTGAACGTCACCGACGAAGAGATCATGGCCGCCCAGCAGCTCCTGGGCCGGACCTGCGGCGTCTTCGGCGAGCCCGCCGGGGTCACCGGCACGGCGGGGGTGAAAAAGCTCTGCGAGGCCGGAAAAATCGGCAGAGACGACACGGTGGTCTCTGTGGTGACGGGCAACGGATTGAAGGACGTGGCCAACGCCATCGCCGCCTGCGGGGACCCCATCACGATTCCCTCCGATATGAACCGGCTGCTGGCGGCTTTCGCCGAGAAGGGCATTCGGGCGGAGGGAGTATGATCCTCCGGCCCTACCGCCCCTCTGATCTCCGGGAGCTTGCGGAATTGTTTTATGACACGGTGCATACGGTGAATGCCGGGGACTACACGGCGGAGCAGCTGGACGCCTGGGCGGACGGAGCCCCGGACTTAGAGGAGTGGGGCCGGACCCTCCTGGCGCACACCGCCCTTGTGGCGGTGGAGGGGGAGACTCTCGCGGGCTTTGGGGACATGGACCGCTCGGGTTATCTGGACCGCCTGTATGTCCACAAGGACTTCCAGCGCCGGGGCATTGCCTCCGCCCTCTGCGACGCGCTGGAAGCGGCGGTGGAGGCGGAGCGGATTGTCACCCACGCCTCCATCACCGCCCGGCCGTTTTTTGAGAAGCGGGGCTATCGGACCCTCCGGGAGCGGCGGGTACTCCGGCATGGAGTGCCCCTGACCAATTACAACATGGAAAAGCGCCGGTTCCCGGCTGCACAAAACGCCTGTTACTCAGCAGAAAACGCCGTTGCGCCCCAGGCGGAAACGGAGTAAGATAGACGCGGCATTCCAAGAGACAGGAGGGGACTCCCCATGAGAACAGCGTTTGACGCCCACTGCTGGGCGGAAATCGATTTGGACGCCCTGGTCCATAACTTCCATCTGATTCGGGAAAAGGCGTCGCCCGCCGCGGTCTGCGCCGTGGTAAAGGCCGACGCCTACGGCCACGGGGACCGCATGGCGGCCCGGACCCTGGCGGAGGCGGGGGCGGCGTGGTTCGCCGTATCCTCCCTGGCGGAGGCCCGGCACCTGCGCCGCAGCGGCATCAAGCAGCCCATTTTGATTCTGGGCATGACCCGCCCGGAGTGCGCCGGGGCGCTGGCGGCGGAGGGGATAACCCAGGCGGTCTACAGCCTGGAATACGCCCGGGCCCTGTCCCAGGCGGCGGAGGCCGCCGGGGTGACGGTGGAGGGCCACCTGAAAATCGACACCGGCATGGGCCGCATCGGCTTCGGGGCCTGCCGGGACTTTGAGGGGGCGGTGTCCGGCCTTCTGGAGTGCCGGAGGCTGCGCGGCCTTTCCATCACCGGCGCGTTCCAGCACTTTCCCGTGGCGGACTCCCTGTCGGAGGAGGACCGCCGCTATACCGAAAAGCAGTACGCCCTCTTCCGCCGGGTGGTGGAGCGCCTGGAGGCGGCGGGGCCCCTGAGAACCGTCCACTGCTCCAACTCCGCCGGACTGACGGCCCACCCGGAGTGGAGCGGCGACATGGTCCGGGCCGGGGTCATCCTCTACGGCCAGGACCCCAGCGCGGAGGTGGCCTTCCCCGGCCTTCGGCCCGTCATGGCCCTGAAAACCGTGGTCAGCCAGGTGAAGGACCTGGCCCCCGGGGACTGCGTGGGCTACGGGCGGACCTACACGGCGGACCGGCCCCTGCGGGCGGCCACCGTCTGCTACGGCTACGCCGACGGCTACCCCCGGTGCCTGTCCAATCTGGGCACGGCCTCCATTCACGGCCATCCCGCCCCGGTGATTGGCCGGGTGAGCATGGACCAGATTGTTCTGGACGCCTCCCAGGCGCCGGAGGTCTCCGCCGGGGACGAGGCCGTGCTGCTGGGCGCCGCTCCGGCGGACGGCTTTGCCCAGGCGGCGGAAAAGGCGGGGACCATCACCTACGAGCTTCTCTGCGCCGTGGCCCGCCGGGTGCCCCGGGTCTACCTCCGGGGGGGAGAAGTGGTGGAGGTTCTGGACTACCTGGATAAGGAGTGAACGCCGGAGCCTTGGAAAGGGCCGGCCTTGACATCCAGGCCCTTCCATGCTATCATCGTTTACAGCCCTGTCCCCGGAAAGTGTTTCTGACCGGAGGACTTGGATTTCATATCTGTCGGTCTGGCGGCAAGGTGGTTCCGAGCCGTAAGAGGAGAGACATCGGGCGCGGGGAAGTTCCCCGGGCCTTGGCGTGTGCCTGCGTCCCCTCTGCCGGATCGGCGGAGGGGCTTTTATTTTTCCGTGAAGGAGGGAAGCTATATGGAGACCCGCGTCGCCGTCCTGGCGGTGGTTGTCCGGGAGGCGGACTCCGTGGCGGCGCTGAACGCCCTGCTGCACCAGTATGAAAGCGCCGTCCTCGGGCGGATGGGGGTGCCCTGCCGGGAGCGGGGGATACGCTTAATCAGCGTGGCCCTGGACGCTCCGGCGGATGTGATTTCCGCCCTGTCCGGGAAAATCGGCCGTCTGCCCGGCGTAACGGCGAAGACCGTTTACGCCCCCGAGAACGCCTGAGCCCTGCAAAAAAACACATCATGGGAGGAAACAACGGATGAAAGCCTTGAAGACCCTTGCCCTTGCCTTAGCCCTGCTGCTGGCCCTTTCCGCCTGCGGCGTGATTCGCAGCGGCGACGGCCCCACGCAAGCGGCGGGCGGCTCCAGCCCGGCGGAGGAACCGGCCCCCGAAACCGCCCCGGAGAGCCCGGAGGAAGCGCCGCCGGAGGTTCCCGCCCTGCGGGTGGGGGCGCTGAAGGGCCCCACCGCCATGGGACTGATCCGCATGATCGCCGACGGCGGCGTCAACCGCTACACCCTGGCGGGCTCCGCCGATGAGCTGACCCCCGCCTTCATCAAGGGGGACCTGGATATCATCTGTGTCCCCGCCAACCTGGCGGCGGTTCTCTACAACAAGACCGAGGGCCAAATCGTCACCCTGGCCGTCAATACCCTGGGCGTGCTCTACATTGCGGAAAACGGCGGGGAGAGCGTCCAGTCCATGGCGGACCTCAAGGGCAAAACCATCGCCGCCGCCGGGAAGGGGTCTACCCCGGAGTTCGGCCTCCGGTATCTCCTGGAGCAAAACGGCCTGGACCCGGACCGGGACGTGGCCGTCGACTGGAAATCGGAACACGCCGAGTGCGTCGCCGCCCTGGCGGCGGGAACGGCGGACATCGCCCTGCTGCCCCAGCCCTTCGTCACCGTGGCCCAGGGGAAGCTGGAAAACCTCCGGGTGGCCCTGGACCTGACGGAAGAGTGGGACGCCCTGGACAACGGCTCCGCCATGATTACCGGCGTGGCCGTGGCCCGGCGGGAGCTGGTGGAGGAGCGCCCGGAGCTGGTGGAGAAGTTCCTGATGGAATACGCCGGATCTGTGGAATGGGTGCATGAAAACACCGCCGGGGCGGCGGAGCTGGTGGCCCAAAACGGCATCATCGAAAGCCCCGCCATCGCGGAAAAGGCCCTGCCCCGCTGCAACATCGTCTGTCTCACCGGGCAGGAGATGTATGAAAAGCTCTCCGGCTATCTCCAGGTGCTGGCGGAGGCGGCCCCGGAGTCCGTAGGCGGTGTGCTCCCCAGAGACGACTTCTACTATGGCGCCTAAGCTCCGCCCCTGGTCCGTGGCCCTCTGGCTGCTGGCCTGGCAGGGGGGGAGCGTGGCCCTGGCGGCGGCTTATCCCCACGGGGGGCTGCTGCTGGCCTCGCCGGTTCAGGCGGCCCTCCGCCTCCTGGAGCTGCTGCCGTCCTCCGCCTTCTGGCGGGCGGTGGGGAACTCGTCTCTGCGCATCTTCGGGGGCTTTCTCCTCTCCTGCGCGCTGGCTCTTCTGCTGGCGTCTCTGGCGGCGGGCCGGCCCTGGCTCCGGGATCTGCTGGGCCCGCCGGTGGCGGTGGTGAAGGCGGTCCCCGTGGCCTCCTTCATCATCCTGGCCCTGGTGTGGCTGGACGCGGAAGCGCTGTCCCTGTTCATTTCCGCCCTGATGGTCTTCCCGCCGGTGTACCTCAACGTGCTGGAGGGACTCCGGCAGACAGATCCGAAGCTCCTGGAGCTGGCCCGGGTCTACCGCATCCCCTTCCGGCGGCGGGTATGGGGCGTTTACCTGCCCCAGGTGCTGCCCTATTTCCGCTCCGCCGCCTCCCTGGCCCTGGGGCTTTGCTGGAAGGCGGGAGCGGCGGCGGAGGTCATCGGCCTTCCGGAGGGGACCATCGGCGAGCGGCTTTATACCGCCAAGGTCTACTACCAGACCCCGGACCTCTTCGCCTGGACCGCCGTGATCCTGGCGCTGTCGGCGGTTTTCGAGCGGCTGTTCCTGGCGGCGGTGGACGGCTTGGCCGGAAAGGCGGGAGCATGATGGAAATTCATGTGGAAGGGCTCTGCAAGGCCTATGGCGGCAGGCCCGTGCTGACCGGCCTGAGCGCCGTCTTCCGTCCGGGGATCACCTGCGTCGCCGCCCCCTCCGGGACGGGGAAAACCACCCTGCTCCGCCTCCTGCTGGGTCTGGAGCGCCCCGACGGGGGAATCATCCGGGGCGCGGGCTGCCGATGGGCCGCCGTGTTCCAGGAGGACCGGCTGCTGGAGAACCTCTCCGCCGCCGGAAATCTCCGCTTCGCCCTGGGGGAGGTTCCGGGGGAGGCAGGGGAGCTGCTGGCCCGGCTGGGGCTGGACCCTTCGGATTCCAGGCCTGTCCGGGCGTGGTCCGGGGGCATGCGGCGGCGCTTGGCCCTGGCCCGGGCCCTGCTGGCCCCGGCGGAGGCCCTGGCCCTGGACGAGCCCTTCACCGGCCTGGACGGGGAGAACCGGGCCCGGTGCGTGGAGCTGATCCGGGAAAGAGGAGGGGGGAGGCCGGTGCTGCTGGCCACCCATGATCTGACGGGACTGGAGGACGCTCCGGTGGTGTGCCTGGGGGAAAAATAGGGAGAAGCTCCGCCGCGCGGCGGAGTTTTTCTTGTTTTTGTTGGAAAAAGCTCTTGAAAACCGGAGAACTTTGCCGTACAATAAACGCCGAAACAAACCGCCGCCTTATAGGAGGAACCGCCATGCGCGTCATCACAGGCTCCGCCGGGGGCCGCCGTTTGCTGGAGCTGGAGGGGCTGGAAACCCGCCCCACCACCGGCCGGGTGAAGGAGGGCGTATTCAGCGCCCTGCAATTCGACGTCGAGGGCCGCCGGGTGCTGGACCTCTTCGCCGGAACCGGGCAGATGGGCATTGAGTGCCTGAGCCGAGGGGCCGCTTCCGCCGTCTTCGTGGACCGGCGGAAGGACGCCTTTGCGCTGATAAAAAAGAACCTGGCCCTGACGGGCCTTGAGGACCGGGCCCGGGTGGTCCACGGGGATTCCCTGGCCTTCCTGGCGGGGGCGGGGGAGTCCTTTGATCTGGTGTTCCTGGACCCGCCCTACGCCTCCGGCCTGTTGGAACAGGCGCTGGAGCGGCTGGCTGCCCCGGGATTTGACATTCTGGCTCCTTATGGTATAATCGTAGCGGAACACCCGGCGGATCGCCGCCTGGACGTCCCGGCGGGGTGCCGTTTGCGAAAGACTTACCGCTATGGCAAGATTGCCGTCACCCTCTTCCGCCGGGAGGGAAACGAATAGAACGAGGAAATCGCGCATGAGAACAGCCATCTGCTCCGGCAGCTTCGACCCCATCACCCTGGGGCACCTGGATATCATCCGCCGGGCCGCCGGATGCTTTGACCGGATCTGGGTCTGCGTCAGCCCCAACGCTGAAAAGCGCAACCAGATGTTTACCCCGGAGCGGAAGCTCCAAATGGTCCGGGCCGCCATAGAGGACCTGCCTAACGTGGAGGCGGAGCTCTGGCCCGGCCTGCTGGCCGACTTCGCCAAAAATCACGGGGCCTGCGCCATCGTCCGGGGGGTCCGCTGTGTGACGGACTTCGACGGGGAGTACCAAATGGCCCAGATCAACCGTGAAATCTGCCCGGGGCTGGAGACCATGCTCCTGCCCGCCAGCGCCCCCTACCAGCATTTCAGCTCCTCCATGGCCCGGGAGATGATTCGATACCGCCAGCCGCTGGAGAAGTATCTGCCCGCGCCTATCATCCCGCTTGTGGCGGAACTGACAGAGAATGAGGGAGGATCACACCATGGCCAATGACATCAACCGCCTGATTGATATGATTTATGAGCGGATCGAGGACGCCAAAGCTCCCGCCCTGAAGCCCAGCATGAGCATTGTGGACCGGGACGAGCTGCTGGATCTGCTGGACGAGCTCCGGGCCCAGCTTCCGGCGGAAATCAAGCGGGCCCAGGAGCTGTTGGCCGCCCGGGAGAAGTTTGTGGAGGACGCCAAGCGGGACGTGGAGCGCATGATGCGCCAGGCGGAGCTGGAGGCCAAGACCAAGATCTCCGAAAGCGAGGTCATGTACGCCGCCCGGGAGAAGGCCCGGCAGATTGTCACCCGGGCGGAGGAGCGCTCCCGCCAGCTCTATCAGGTGGCCAACAGCTACGCCGAGGATGCCCTGGCCCGGACGGAGGAGGCCGTCCAGGCCGCCCTGGACGAGGTGAAGCAGTCCCGGGTCCGTTTCCGCACCACCTCCGCCGCCAAGATGCAGGAGCAGAGGCAGAAATTGGAAAAGAAGAACGAGGAGAACGAAACCTGAGTTACATATAGCTAACAAAAGTTTGGCAAAATTGACGAAACTTTTGTGGAAACAAAACCGGTTATCGCTAGATGTGGAAAAAAATTGGAGCTCGCGCGCTCCCTGTCGCAAGATATTGCGGCGGGGAGCGCCTTTTTTTGCGTGGAAGCGAGGAGAAAAAAAGTAGAACGCCCGTTTTATTTTATAGAAAACAGGCGAAAAATCAAGGATTTCAGAGAAAAGGCCCAATTTTCCGTCGAAAAAAAATCCTTGCTTTTCGGTCGCCGTTTTCGTATACTAGGTAGCATAGGTGGGGAGAAGTGGGGATTTAAGGCAGTCAAGTGGAGACTTGCCCCATTCTGTCCCAAAAAAGGGGGAAGGGGGGCGGACCTATGGCGAGGCTGCTGGGAAAATCGAATAACAGCATCGACGCCAAGGGCCGCCTTGTGATCCCTTCCGCCATGCGGGAGGCGCTGGGCGACACCTTTTTCATCACCATCGGCGCCGAGCACTGCCTGACCATTTACCCCCAAGCCAAGTGGGAGCAAATGTCCGACGAGATGGACGAGCTGCCCTACACAGAGGCAAGGGCTTTAACTTTACTCTACGCCAACGCCGTCCAGTGCGAGCCGGACGGCCAGGGCCGGGTGCTGATTCCCGCCCCCCTGCGGAAGTACGCGGGGCTGCAAAAGGCCTGTACCATCGTGGGCCTGAATACCTTCGCCGAGATTTGGGACGAAGGGACTTGGGCAGAGCGGGAACAGCGGATGCTGGAGGAGGAGGACATGGCCGCGGCCATGGACGCCCTGGCCCGGGCCCGCCGCCGCACGCTTTCTTGAAAGAGGTTCTATGGAATATACACACAAGCCCGTCCTGCTGGACGAGTGCATCGGCGCCCTGCGCATCCGCCCGGAAGGCGTCTATGTGGACGGCACTCTGGGCCGGGCGGGGCACTCCCGGGAGATCGCCAAGAGGCTGACCACCGGACGGCTCATCTGCATCGACCGGGATTCCGCCGCCATTGAGGCGGCCGGGGAGCGGCTGGCCCCCTGGATGGACCGGGTGCGGCTGGTTCACAGCAACTTCTCGGAGCTTGGAAGCGTTCTGGAGGAGGACGCGGACGGGATGCTCTTCGACCTGGGCGTCTCCTCCCCCCAGTTGGACGATCCGGAGCGGGGCTTTTCCTATATGCACGACGCGCCGCTGGACATGCGGATGGACCGCTCCGCTCCGCTGACGGCCCGGGAGGTGGTCAATTCCTGGAGCTTGGAGGAGCTTCGGCGGATTCTATACGATTTCGGCGAGGAGCGGTATGCCCCCGCCATTGCCAGGGCCATCGCGAAACGGCGGGAGCAGCGGCCCATCGAGACCACCCTGGAGCTGGTGGAGGTGATTAAATCCGCCATGCCACCGGCGGCCCTGCGGGAAAAGCAGCACCCCGCCAAGCGGAGCTTTCAGGCAGTCCGCATCGCCGTCAACGGCGAGCTGGACGCTCTGCCCCCCATGCTTCGGGCGGCGGCGGACAAGCTCCGCCCCGGCGGGCGGCTGGCGGTGATCACCTTCCACTCTCTGGAGGACCGCATTGTCAAGCGGACGCTGCGGGAGCTGGCCCAGGGCTGCACCTGCCCGCCGTCGTTTCCGGTGTGCGTCTGCGGGAAAAAGCCGCTGGTGCGGCTGGACAAGCCTGTGACGCCCTCGGCGGCGGAGGTGGCGGAGAATCCCCGGGCCAGAAGCGCCCGGCTCCGCACGGCGGAGAAATTGGACAAGTTGGACATCTGAAACCGGATTTCGAATTGACGGAAAGGAGGCGGCTTCATGGCATCGGCGGCGCGGGACATGCGGTATCGCGGAAAACAGGCGGTCAACGGCAGCCTGGCCTATGACCTGGACTATGCGGTTCGGGAGCGGGCCCTGCGACACGCGGGGGAAGCTCCCAAGACGCGGGAAAAGGCGAAGGTCTATGAGGCGCCCCGGGTGCTGCTCCGGGCGCGGCAGGTGGTGTCCCCCCTGGCGGTGCTGAGCGTGGCGGCCATCATGGGCCTGGCCTTGCTGGTGCTGATGAGCTACGTGCAGCTGACCATGCTGTCCGCGGATACGGTGAAGCTGCAAAGCCAGCTGGAGGAGCTGGAGTCGGAGAACGCGGCCCTCACGGCCCAGTACCAGCGGATGTTCGACATGGCCTCGGTAAAGGAGGCGGCGGAGGCCGCCGGCATGTCCAAGCCCAGCAGCACGCAGATGAGCCAGCTGGACCTGTCGGCGGGGGATTCCGCCGTGGCTTACCGGCAGAAGGAGCCGGGGCTGTTCAGCCGCATCCTCTCCTCCCTTCACGGCGGGGTTTACGCCGTGGTGGAATATTTTGACTAACCGGCGCACTATAATGAGCTGACATGATTTCCTGACAGCGGGGAGCGGGAAGCCGGTCTTCTTGCTCCCCCGCTTCATCCTTATTTTTTGAAATTTCCGACTAGGAGGCAGCAGCATGGCGAACCGTACCCCTCAGACTCCCGCCCTTCACCGCAAGAGCGAATCCGCCCGCAGGGCCAATCAGATTATCCGCGGGCGGACGCTGCTGATGATGCTGGTGATGGGCGTGGGGACTTTTTTGCTGCTGTTCTGGAAGCTCTACGATCTCCAAATCAACCGTCATGACGAAATGCAGGCCAGGGCCGTGACCCAGCAGACCCGGGAGACCAAAATCATCGCCTCCCGGGGGACCATCTACGACAAAAACCACAACATCCTGGCCAGCTCCACCACGGCGGAGATGGTGATTCTCGATCCCTTACGCATCGGCCAGTATGTCGAGAGCCAGGAGGAGGCCCAGGAGGAGGCCGCCGCACGGGCTTTGGAGAAGGGGGAGGCCTATACCCCGCAGCCCATCCGGGACCAGAGCTACATTGCCCGGGGGCTGAGCCGGATTCTGGACATGGACCAGGCGTCCATTGAAAAGAAGATGGAAAACACGAAGTCCGAATATGTCATTCTCAGCCGGAAGGTGGAGAAGGAGGCGGCGGACGAGATCCGGAGATTCTTGAACGGCGAAATTGACGAGGAGGGAAACGAGATTCCCGAGGGCCAGCGGCGCAGCGTCACCGGCGTGCACCTGAATCCGGACTCCAAGCGCTATTATCCCTACAACGCCATGGCGGCCAACGTCCTGGGCTTTGTCGACATCGACAGCAAGGGAGCCGTGGGCCTGGAGGTCAAATACAACGAGGACCTCTCCGGTACTGCCGGAAGGACCATCTCAGCCAAGAACAACAAGGGCCAGCCCCTGCTGTTCCAGTATGAGCAGTACTTCGACGCGGAGAACGGCAGCGACCTGGTGCTGACCCTGGACATCAACGTCCAGATCGCCCTGGAAAAGGGCATGGAGTCCATGCTCAGCAAATTCGACGCCGCCAACGGCGGCACCGGGATTGTGATGGATGTGAATTCCGGGGCCCTCCTGGGCATGGCGTCCTATCCCAATTACGATTCCAACCAGTCCGGCGTCCTCTACGACGAGAAGCTGAAAGCCAAGCTGGAAAAGCAGCTGGAGGACATTGAGAAAGACCGGGACAAATACGCGGCGCAGGACGCCGCGGAGGCCGCCGCGAGAGAGGCGGCGGGCATAGAGGACGACGGGGAAGAGCGGGTAAGCGCCTATGAAAAGGCGGTGACCAAGGCCAAGGACGACGCCCGCCAGAGCCAGTGGCGGAACAAGTGCATCGACTCCACCTACGAGCCCGGCTCCACCTTCAAGCCCATCACCCTGGCGGCGGCGCTGGAGGAGGGGGTCATCAACATGAACTCCACCTATGAGTGCTCCGGCTCCGTCATGGTCAAGGGCTGGGATAAGCCCTTCTACTGCTCCCGGCAGACCGGCCACGGCCACCAGATTTTGAAAGAGGCGGTGGGCAACTCCTGCAACCCGGCCTTCATCAAAATCGGCCAGACCCTGGGCACCAGCAAGTTTTACGAATACCTCAAGTCCTTCGGCCTGATGGAAAAGACCGGCGTGGACATGATCGGCGAGGCCCAGGGCATCTTTACGGACGAAAAGAGCTTCAATTCCAACATCGTCTCCCTGTCCTCCTACGCCTTCGGCCAGACCTTCAACGTCACCCCCATCGAGCTGATCCGGGCCCAGGCGGCCTGTGTCAACGGCGGCTACCTCTACGAGCCCTATGTGGTGGAGCAGGTGCTGGACGGGGAGGGGAACATCCTGCGCCAGCACGAGACCAAGTGCATCCGCCAGGTGGTCAGCGAGGAGACCTCCGCCAAGGTCCGGGAGTGCCTGGAGTACGTGGTGGCGGAGGGCACCGGGAAAAACGGGCAGGTGAACGGCTACCGCATCGGCGGAAAGACCGGCACCGCCGACAAAACCGGAACCAAAACCCCCTCCAATCCCAAGGGCGACATCGTGGTGTCCTTTATGTGCTTTGCCCCGGCGGACGATCCGCAGTACATTATGCTGCTGACCATGGACACCCCCAGCCGTACCACGGGGACCTTCCCCTCCGGCGGCAACATGGTGGCCCCCACGGCCAGCCAGATTATGGGGGAGATCCTCCCCGTTCTGGGCGTGGAGCCGGACTATACCGCCGACCAGCTGGCGGGCGCCGACGCCGCCGTGCCTCATGTGGTGGGCCAGGACCTGGAAACCGCCAGGGGACGGCTGGAAAACGCGGGCTTTACCTTCCGCACACTGGGCAATGGCACGGAGGTCACCGCCCAGACCCCCGAAGGGGGCGCCATCGTGCCGAACAACGCCACCATCGTGCTGTACCTGGGAGAGGAAAAGAACGACGCCCTCCGGGCCGTGCCCAATGTGCTGGGCATGACCGCCGCTGAGGCCAATCAGGCCCTGACCAACGCGGGCTTTATTATGCGGGTGACGGGTGCGACCAGCGCGGAGTCCGGCAACGTCAAGGCCATCTCCCAGGACCGGGAGGAGGGGGCCGAGCTGGCCCCCGGCAGCGTCGTGACGGTGCGCTTTGGCGACAATTCCGTAAGAGACTGAGAGCAGGTTTTGCCGGGTTTCCGGCAGGATATGCCGTATACATTGCGTTTTATTCGGGTTATAATCATCCAGGACGTATTCAACTGGATGGAGGTTTGACAAGTATGAAGCTGAAAGAACTGCTGAAGGGCCTGGAAATTCTCTCCGCCACCGCGGATTTGGAGACGGAGATCGCCCGGGTTCAATACGACTCCCGCCGGGTGGGGGCCGGGGACCTGTTTGCGGCCCTCTGCGGCTATGCGGCGGACGGACACAAGTTCATCCCCCAGGCCATGGCCTCCGGCGCGGCGGCGGTGCTGTGCCAGGTTCCGCCGGAAGGGGAGGGAATCCCCTACGTCCAGGTGGCGGACTCCCGCCGGGCCCTGGCGGTGGCAGGAGGCAACTTCTACGGCCATCCGGCGGAGTCCATGACCATGGTGGGCGTCACCGGGACCAACGGGAAGACCACCAGCACGTATCTTCTCAAGGCCGTTTTGGAGGCCCGGGGCGAGAAAGCAGGTCTGATTGGCACCAACCAGAATATGATTGGGGAGGAGGTCCTGCCCACGGAGCGGACCACCCCCGAATCCATTGAGCTCCAAAAGCTCTTTGCCCGAATGCGGGACGCGGGCTGCACCCATGTGGTGATGGAGGTTTCCTCCCACGCCCTGTATCTGGACCGGGTATATGGCGTCCCGTATCAGGTGGGCGTCTTTACGAACCTGACCCAGGACCACCTGGATTTCCACAAGACCATGGAGGAGTACTGCGGCGCCAAGGCCATTTTGTTTCGGAACTGTGAAACCGGCGTGGTCAACGCCGCGGACCCCTGGACGCCCCGCCTGCTGGAGCACGCCGGCTGCAAGCTGCTCTCCTTTTCCAGCTCCGGCACGGCGGACATTCAGGCGGAAAACATTGTCCTGGCGGCAGATCATGTGGCGTTCACCGCCGTATACAGGGGAGAGCGGGCTTCCGTCCGGGTGAATATCCCCGGGCACTTTATGGTTGACAACGCCTTGGGCGTGCTGGGGGCGGCCCTGGCCCTGGGGATTCCCCTGGAGGAGAGCGCCGCCGTTTTGTCCCGGGTGCCCCATGTGAAGGGCCGGGTGGAGGTGGTTCCCACAGCCGGAAAGGACTATACCGTCCTTATTGATTACGCCCACAGCCCGGACAGCCTGGTGAACGTCCTGAGCACCGTGAAAGGCTTTGCCAAGGGCCGGACCGTGGCCCTCTTCGGCTGCGGCGGGGACCGGGATAAGGCCAAGCGGCCCAAGATGGGCCGGGCCGCCGCGGAGAACGCGGACTTTCTGGTGGTTACCACCGACAATCCCAGGACGGAGCGCCCGGCGGACATCATCGCCGGTATCCTGCCGGGGCTGGCGGGGACCGGGACGCCCTATAAGGTCATCGAGGACCGGGTGGAGGCCATTCACTGGGCGCTGGACCACGCCCGGGCGGGGGACGTGATTGTTCTTTGCGGCAAGGGCCATGAGACCTACCAGGAGGTAGGCCATGAGAAGCGCCATATGGACGAACGGGAGATTGTCGCGGACTATCTGCGCAAGTGAAAAAGCCGCCCGGCGGGACCGGGCGGGGGAGAGGGAAAACTATGATTGTTACGCTGCTGCTGGCGGGGCTGGTGAGCTTCCTGCTCACCCTGGTCCTGGGAAAATTCGTCATTGCGGAGCTGCGGAAGCTGAAAGCGGGGCAGGAGATCCGGAAGGAAGGCCCCGCCTGGCACGCCGGGAAGGCGGGCACGCCCACCATGGGCGGCATCATGTTCATCATCGGCTCCGGCGTGGTGGCCTTCCTCATGGGCTGGGAGGCGATGCTGCGGGGGGAGTTTGCCCACCTGTACGTGTACCTCTTTGCCCTGATATTCGGCCTTATCGGCTTTGTGGACGACTACCGCAAGGTCCGCCAGCACCAGAACGAGGGCCTGACGGCCAAGCAGAAGTTTATCCTCCAGCTGGCGGCGGCGGTGCTGTTTCTCAGCCTGATGCGCTATGAGGGACTGCTGACCAACGCGCTGTATGTCCCCTTCCTCAACGTCACCGTGGAGATCAACTGGATTCTCTACCTGATTTTCGCCGCCTTCGTCATCGTGGGCTGCGTCAACGCGGTGAACCTCACCGACGGCATCGACGGTCAGTCCTCCAGCGTTACCTTTGTGGTGATGGTGTTTTTCACCGCCGCCGCCGCCAAGTGGGGGCTGACGCCCCTGGCGCTGTTCCCCGCCGCCCTGGCGGGAGGGCTGGCGGCCTTCTTCTGCTACAACCACCACCCGGCCAAGGTTTTCATGGGGGACACCGGCAGCCTTTTCATGGGCGGCGCGGTGGCGGCCCTGGCCTTCGCCATGGATATGCCCTTGATTTTGATTTTGGTGGGCATTATCTATATTTTGGAAACCCTGTCCGACATCATCCAGGTGGCCTATTTCAAGGCCACCCACGGCAAACGCTTTTTTAAGATGGCCCCCCTGCACCACCACCTGGAGCTCTCCGGGTGGAGCGAGGCGAAGCTGGTGACGGTGTTCTCCGGCGTGACCATCCTGTTCTGCGTCCTGGCCTGGCTTGGCATCCAGGGGCGCTATTGAGTCTGAATTGTTAAGAGAAGGAGGGAGTATATGGCGGCACGCGGCAGTTCAGCGGCCCGGCGGGAGCCCCAGAGGCGGCCGGAACCCCAGCGCAGGCCCGCCCAGCAGAGGCGCAAGCCTGTTCAGAGCCAGCAGCGCCGCCCGGCCCGGCAGAGCGTGGTAATTCCCTTCCCCGTGCCGGAGCGGCAGCCGGTAAAGCGTCCCCGCCGCCGTCCCCTGAGCCGGGAGGAGGCCCAGCGCCGCCAGCAGGCCCGCCTCCGCCAGCAGGCGCTGGAGGAAGAGGGCAGGGAGCTGGCCAGGGGCCCCATTGATCTGCCCTTCTGCCTGCTGGTCCTGCTGCTGATGGCCATCGGCCTTGTGATGCTGCTGTCCGCCAGCTTTCCCTCCGCCTATTACAATACCAAGAACAACGACCCCACCTATTGGTTTGTCCGGCAGGCCGTTTTCGCCGTCATGGGCGTGGCCGGCATGCTGTTTATCGGCAAGATTAACTACCGGCGTCTCCGGGGCTTGGCGAAAACCCTGCTGTACGTGTCCATATTCCTTTTGATCTTTGTGGCGATTCCCGGAAACCCCTTCGCCGTCACGGTAAAGGGCGCCACCCGCTGGATTGGCGTGGGCGAGCTTTTCAGCTTCCAGCCCTCGGAGATTGCCAAGATGGCCATCGTCATCTACTTCTCCGACAGCATTTCGAAGAAGAAGGATCTCATGCGCTCCTTCCGCTACGGCATCCTGCCTTATGCCTCCTTGCTGCTGGTGACGGCGGGCCTGGTGGCCATCGAACCCCACCTCTCCGGCGCGATTTTGATTCTGGGCGTGGGCGCGGCGCTGATGCTGGTGGGCGGCATCAACTGGGCCTGGGTGTTCGGCGCCATGGGCGCGGCCGCGGGAATGCTGTACTTTGCCCTGTTCGTGGTGGGCTACAACACCTCCCGCATCCAATACTGGCTGAACCCCTGGGCGGATATGCGGGATAAGGGCTACCAGCTTTCCCAAAGCCTGATTACCATCGGCTCCGGCGGCCTCCTTGGCGTGGGCCTGGGGAAGAGCCGCCAGAAGTTCCTGTTCCTTCCGGAGGAGCATAACGACTTCATTTTCGCCATCATCTGCGAGGAGCTGGGCCTCATCGGAGCCAGCGTTATCATGCTCCTGTTCGCGGCCCTGATTCTCCGGGGCTACTGGATTGCCCTCCACGCCCGGGACCGTTTCGGGAGCCTCCTGGTTATCGGCGTCACCACGCTGATTGCCATGCAGACCTTCCTGAACATCGGCGTGGTGACGGGCTTGCTGCCCACCACTGGCATTTCCCTGCCCTTTTTCAGCTACGGGGGCACGGCCCTGTCCATTCAGCTGGCGGAAATGGGAGTCGTGCTGTCGGTGTCGCGTCAAATGAAGCCTACCAGGGCTGGATAGAGGAGGCGTTTTCGATGCCAAGACCGTTGCAGCGGGTCATCTTTACCTGCGGCGGCACGGCGGGGCATGTGAACCCCGCCATCGCCCTGGCCCAGCTGACCCTGGAGAAAAACCCCCAGGCGCAGATTTTATTCGTGGGCGCGGAGCGGGGCCTGGAAAAGGATTTGGTGCCCAAGGCGGGCTACGACTTTAAGACCGTCCATATTTCCAGCTTCCACCGCTCCTTCCAGCCTGCGGAGATCAAGCACAACCTCATTTCCCTGGGCAACCTCATCCGGGCTCCCGGGGAGGCCCGGGCCATCCTCCGGGCCTTTCGGCCCGACGCGGTGGTGGGCACCGGAGGCTATGCCAGCTACCCGCTGGTAAAGGCCGCCGCCAAGGCGGGGATTCCTGCGGCGGTCCACGAGTCCAACGCCGTTCCGGGCCTTACTACCCAGATGCTGGAAACTTACGCGGACCGCATCATGGTGGGCTTCGAGTCCTGCCGGAAGCACTACCGCCGCCCGGAGAAGGTGGTGGTTACCGGCACGCCGGTGCGGCACGACTTCTTTTCGATGACGAAGGCGGAGGCCAAGCGGGCCTTGGGCATGGACGACGGACGGCCCTTGATCGTCTCCTTCTGGGGGTCCCTGGGGGCCTCGGGCATGAACCGCCGGATGGCGGATTTTCTGGCCCTGGAGGCGGCGAAGCAGCCCTTTTACCACATCCACGGCGCGGGGAAGCAGGGCTGTCCCCTGATGCTGGAGGCCCTGCGGGAAAAAGGCGTGGATCTGGGGGCCTGCCCGGCGCTGCAGCTGCGGGAATACATTTACGATATGGCCCCCGTCATGCGGGCGGCGGACCTGGTTATCTGCCGGGCCGGGGCTTCTACCATCAGTGAGCTGACGGCCCTGGGGACCCCGGCGCTGATGGTCCCGTCCCCCTATGTTACCAACAACCACCAGGAGAAGAACGCCCGGGCCCTGGAAGAGGCCGGGGGCGCGGCGGTGCTGCTGGAGGCGGAGTGCTCCGGCCAGGCCCTGTTCCAGGCGGCCTGCGGCATTCTCCGCGACGAAGAGCGCCTCCGGGCCATGGAGGAGGCCATGGCCTCCCTGGGCATCCGGGACGCTGCGGAGTGCATTTATCAGACGGTGCTGGAGATCCGAAAGTAACCAGAAATCCCCTTCGCCCATAGGATGGAGCGTTACACCATTCTTGGAGCGGAGGGACGGACATGAGCCATTTAGTCATAAGAGGCGGCAGCCGCCTGCGGGGCGAGGCCGGGATACAGGGGGCAAAGAACAGCGTCCTGCCCATTCTGGCGGCCACGCTGCTGACGGCGGACCAGGTGGAGCTGCGGGGCTGTCCCCGCCTGCGGGACGTGGACGCCTCCGTCCGCATTCTGGAGGGCCTGGGCTGCACGGCCCGCTGGGAGGGGAAAAACGTTTTGATCGTGGACGCCCGGGGCCTCAGCGGCTGGGCGGTTTCCGAGGCGCTGATGCGGGAGATGCGGTCCTCCGCCATTTTCCTGGGGGCCATCCTGGCCCGGTGCGGACAGGCGGAGCTGAGCTATCCCGGCGGCTGTGAGCTGGGCCCCCGGCCCATCGACCTGCACCTCTCCGGCCTTCGGGACCTGGGGGCGGAAATCGACGACGCCGGCGGCGTCCTGCACTGCAAGGCCCCCCGGCTTCGGGGCCGGGAGATTGTGCTGAGCCTCCCCTCCGTGGGAGCCACGGAAAACCTGATGCTGGCGGCCTGCGGCGCATCCGGCGTCACCACCATCGCCAATGCCGCCCGGGAACCGGAGATTGTGGATCTCCAAAATTTCCTCACCGCCTGCGGGGCCAGGGTCTCCGGGGCGGGAACCTCCACGGTGTCCGTGGAAGGCGGGCGGCCCCTTCATGGCTGTACTTACGCCGTCATGCCGGACCGGATTGCGGCGGCTACTTATCTGTGCGCGGCGGCCTCCGCCGGGGGAGAGGTCTTTTTGCGCGGAGCGCGGGAGGAGCATTTGTCCACCGTCACCGCCGTGCTGCGGGAGGCGGGCTGCTCCATCCGCTCCGGCGGGGAGGGCATCGCCTGTGTCAGCCGGGAGCGCCCGGCGGCGGTGCGCCCGGTGCGGACGGCCCCCTATCCCGGCTTTCCCACCGACGCCCAGGCCATTTTGATGGCGGCGCTGCTGCGCTGCCGGGGGGCGGCGGTATTCGAGGAAAATATGTTTGAAAACCGCTACCGCCATGTGGGCGAGCTGGCCCGCATGGGGGCCAATGTCCAGGTTTCCGGCCGGACGGCGGTGGTGACGGGGGTGGAGCGCCTCCACGGCGCGCCGGTGCGGTGCACGGATCTCCGGGGCGGGGCGGCGCTGTGCGTGGCGGCCCTGGCGGCGGAGGGAGAGACGGAAATCTCCGAGATTGGCCATATTGCCCGGGGCTATGAGGACCTGGTCCGGGACCTGGGACGCCTGGGGGCGGAGATCTCCCGGATTGGGGATTGAACAGGAAAATACGCGGGGGCCGCGGAGGCGGTCCCCCTTGCGATAGAACTGGAGCGTAGGCATGGCGAGACGGAAGCATACAAAGCGGCGAAGAGGACGGGGAAGTTTCGGCTTCCTCTATAAGCTGCTGTCCGTCTTGGTGATTTGCGCGGCGATTATCGCCGCCATGACCCTGTTTTTCCGGGTGGATAACATCGTCGTCACAGGGCAAAAGCGCTACACGGCGGAGGAGATTCAAGCGGCCTCCGGCGTGGAGCTGGGGTCCAACATGTACCTTTTGAACAAGTATGACGTCGTCCGGGCCATTACCGGGGAGCTGCCCTATATCGAGGACATCCGGGTGAACCGGAAGCTGCCGGACACCCTGCTCATTGAGGTGCGGGAGAGCGGGCGGCCCTTCGCCCTGGTCCAGGACGGCAGCGCCTGGCTGATCAGCGCCGGTGGCAAGATTGTGGAGCAGCTTCCGGGGGGGAAGGCGGGGCAGTACGGGATCATCTCCGGCTGTGAGCTTTTGGCCCCCTCGGTGGGGACTTCCCTGGCCCTGGCCACGGAGTACGCCTCCCAGCAGGCCAGCCTTCTGGCCCTGCTGGAGGCCTTGGACAACGCGGGCCTGACGGAAAACGTGGACGGCATCCGGCTGGACGAGCTCAGCTACCTGAAAATGGACTACGTCGGCCGCTTCACCGTGCGCATGGCCTACGGCGCGGACTATGAGTGGGAGCTGAAAAAGCTGACGGCCACCCTGGCGGATGAGAAAATCCAGAGCAACATGACCGGCACCATCGATCTGAGGCTGGAGAGCGACCGGGTGTTTCTCATACCGGGAGAGCGGTAGGAGCGGCGTTTGCGTCAGGTTTTTTTGAGAATTTGCGTCGAAAGCGAAACAGGCACTTGACCGGAGGGAGAAAGTGGCTTACAATAAGAAAATGAATAGAGTTTCACGGCCTCAAGTCAGGCGGCGGTGAATCGCGGCGTCCTGTCGGGACGGCCGCACAAATGATAGCAGGAGGCAGCACTATGGCATTTGGTTTGGAAAGCAGTCCCGATACCGTTGTCAACATCAAAGTAATCGGGGTCGGCGGCGCTGGAAATAATGTAGTGAACCGCATGGTCAGCTCCGGGACCAAGGGCGTGGAATTTGTGGCGGTGAACACGGACAAGCAGGCGCTGAACATTTCCAGCGCCGCCTATAAAATTCAAATCGGCGAAAAGCTGACCCACGGGCAGGGCGCGGGCTCCGACCCGGAGGTGGGCCGCAAGTCCGCCGAGGAGAGCCGGAACCAAATTGCCAAGGCCCTGGAGGAGACGGACATGGTCTTCATCACCGCCGGCATGGGCGGCGGCACCGGCACCGGCGCGGCTCCCATCGTGGCGGAGCTGGCCAAGGAGCTGGATATCCTCACCGTGGGCGTGGTGACCAAGCCCTTCGGCTTCGAGGGCCGCCGCCGGATGCAGCAGGCCGAGGGGGGCATTGAGGAGCTCAGGACCAAGGTGGACTCCCTGGTTATCATCCCCAACGAGCGGCTTAAGCACGCCACGGACCAGAAAATTACCTTTGCCAACGCCTTTGAGATTGCCGACGACGTGCTCCGCCAGGCGGTGCAGTCCATTTCCGATCTGATCCGGGATACGGGCTACATCAACCTGGACTTTGCCGACGTCACCGCCATTATGAAAGACGCGGGCCTCGCCCACATGGGCGTGGGCCGGGCCGCCGGAAAGGGCAAGGCCGAGGAGGCCGCCAAGATGGCCGTCTCCAGTCCGCTGCTGGAGACCAGCATCAACGGCGCGCGGGGCATCCTCATCAACGTGGCCGGTTCCCCGGACATCGGCCTGGAGGAAATCGAACAGGCCGCCGGTCTGGTCCAGGCCGCCGTCCACCCCGACGCCAACACGATTTTCGGCGCGACCTTTGATGAGAGCTTGGACGACGAAATCCGCGTCACCGTCATCGCCACGGGCTTTGACAAGGCTCCGGGGCAGCTTCCCAACAAGATGGCGGAGGAGGCCGAGAAGGCCGGAGAGGAGGTCCCGGCGGGTCCCGAGCCCTTGGGCGAGGAGGATGTGCCCAAGCCGGAGGTTCCCGAGGACGACCCCTTCGAGGATATTTTCAAAATTTTCAACAAGCGGGATTGACGCGGTTTTTGAAAAAACCGGAAGACCCTGGAGGCGTTTGCCTCCGGGGTCTTTTTCACGCCTTGAAGCGCCGGAACAGGCAGATGCCGCCATGGGCGCGCTGCCGCTTTTTACTTGTGGTGATTCTGCGTTTTCCGCAAATGATAATCAGGCCGGAAACGGCGTTTGACATGAACAAGGAAGGGGTGGTTTTTTTGTATGGACCTTCACGAATCGCGAAGCGGGCGCTGGGCGCCGGGGCGGCGCTGGCGCTTGCGGTTTTGCTGTGCGCCGGGGGAAGGGTAAAGGCGATGGAGCCCCGGATGCTGGTCCCGGTGGGCCACACGGTGGGCATCAAGCTCTTCTCCCGGGGCGTGGTGGTGGTGAAGCTCACCGACGGCGGGACGCCCGCCAGGGAATGCGGCCTGCGCACCGGGGACGTCATCGTTAAATGCGGCGGGAATGCCGTAACCTCCACGGAGCAGTTTCAGTCCCTTCTGCAAAAGAGCGGCGGCAGCGCCTCCAATTTGCAGATTGAACGGGCGGGGGACAGCGTGACCTTGTCGGTGGAGCCCTCCCGGAACGATCAGGGCGTCTACTGCATCGGTGCCTGGGTCCGGGACAGCATGGCGGGCATCGGGACCATGACCTGGTACGACCCGGCCACCGGAGCCTTCGGGGCCCTGGGCCACGGCGTCACGGACACGGATACGTCGCTGCTGATGCCCTTCTCCAACGGTTCCGTCCTGCCCTCCACTGTCAAGGCGGTGAAGCGGGGCGAGGCGGGGTCCGCCGGAGAGCTGCGGGGAGATTTTGATTTGACGAGGGACCTGGGGCCGCTGTACGCCAATACCAGCGGCGGCATCTTTGGAAAGCTGGAGGAAGCCCCCGGGGCCGGGGCGGCGGTCCCCGCCGGGACGGCCCTGCCCGGGCCCGCCACAATCCTGGCCAACGTCAAGGGGGATGAGGTTCGGGAATATGATATTGAAATTTTGAAGGTCTCGTCTTCCTCGGCGGACGGGCGGGACCTGGTCCTCTCGGTGACGGACCCCGCGCTGCTGGAAGTCACCGGGGGCATTGTGCAGGGAATGAGCGGCAGCCCTATCCTCCAGGGCGGGCAGCTGGTGGGCGCCGTGACGCATGTGCTGTTGAACGATCCTACGAAAGGTTATGGAATTTTGATCGATCATATGCTGGAAGCGTCTGGAATGCAATAAAGGAAAGAAGACACGGTCAGGAGCGGGTTTTCCGCTCCTGACCGCCGTTATTTATGGAGAATATCCGTGCCGGGCCGGTATTCCGCCGCGGATCACCTGGCCGCCGGGCCTTACGGGCAGTCCCACGGATTGTAAAAATCGGAATTCCGCTGTGTACAACGGGTCGATTTGTGATACAATAGGGAAAACTGTCGAATCATGGAGGAACCGCTATGAACGAGGAGCTGTCCGGAGTGAATTTGAGGGAAGGGGAAACGTCCGCCCGCCCGCTGGGGGAGGCGGCCGGAAACAAGCGGAAGACGCCGCCCTCCCGTGCCGGGAGGAGGCCTGGCCGGGCGGGATTGACAGTCCTGCCCCTGGTGATCTCCATTCTTGCGCTGATTGTCGCCGGGACGGCGCTGCTTCTGGTTCTGCGCGGAGGCGGGGAGCCGGAGATCCCGCCCGAGGCGGAGGAGGAGCCCGTCACCTTCCGGTTTGGCGACATGGTGCTGACGCCCCTGGAGGGAATGCCCCTGAATCCCTATTCTAAGGAGGGCTTTTCCGTGGATGAGAAGGGCTGGGTTGCCTATGCCTTCGGCGGGCGGCGGGCCAAGGCGGGCGTCGACGTGTCCACGCACCAGAAGGACGTGGACTGGCGGGCGGTGGCGGCGGACGGCGTCGACTTCGCCATCCTCCGGCTGGGCCACAGGGGCTATAGCGAAGGCGGCCTGTTCCTGGATCAGACGTTTGAGAAAAACCTCCAGGGGGCGCTGGACGCCGGTCTGGAGGTAGGCGTTTACTTCTTCTCACAGGCAATCACACCGGAGGAGGCGGAGGAAGAGGCGGATTATATCCTGGAGGTTCTGGACGGACAGGCGCTTACCTTCCCCGTGGCCTTCGATTGGGAGCCCATCACCGGGGACGAGGCCCGGACCGACGGCCTGGACGGAGAGACGATGACCCGCTGCGCCGCCGCCTTCTGCAAGCGGATTGAAAACGCGGGCTACCGTCCGGCGGTCTATTTTAACCAGACCCAGGGCTATCTGCACTACGATCTGCGGGAGCTGACGGACTATGAGCTCTGGCTGGCGGAGTACGGCACCGTGCCGGATTTCTATTACCATTTTGACCTGTGGCAGTACTCCCACACCGGCCGGGTGGACGGCATTCAGGGAGACGTGGATATGGATTTGGCCTTTTGACGGGGTTTGGACTGAAGAGAGTCTTGCGGAACCGATGAAAACGCGCACCTCCCCTGGGGCGGCATGATTGACCCTGGGGGAGACGCGCGTTTTACCATCAGCGGGCTTTGGCAGGAGGCGCTAGTTCTTCCGGGGTTCTCCGCGGCCCCCAGGCGAAAGCCCGGCGTTTCCGTCTCGGAGAAGCGGACGCCGTTAATTCGCTTAAATGGACCTTCCCGTTCCCTGACGCCGATGTGCCCACGCAGGCAAAACGGCGTATAGAGAAGCTCCTTTCAAGCAGTGCTGTTATTTCGGGACAGCTCCAGCAGGAACGCCTCCAGCTCCCGCCCCTCTCCTGCCCATGAGTGAGGTAGAGAGGCAGCTTTTGCCGAAGGTCCCGGTGCCAGTCGGTAATATCGAAGTTCAAATATAAAATTGGGTTTTCCCGCCAGTCATAGGCGTAAACATAAATCCGATAATCCCTTTCCGGATCAATCTTCATGCTCCGAGTGCTTTCGGGAAGTAAGCGGAGGACGATCTCCAGAGGAGTGCGGTGGAAGCGGAGCTCCGCCAGGCGTTCCAGCACGTCCATTTTGGGCTCTCCGGCGGTGAGGGCCAGGTTTCCCGGATGGTCAAGGTCGGACTGCCTCCAAACGGTAACGAACAGATATGCTTGACCTCTTCTCTCTCTCATTTTTAGATTTATCATCCCTTTATTCCTTTGGGCTTGTTTGAAAAATTAAAGAAGCTGTGCTAGGGACTGTTCACATAATGCGGATTGTGTTTATAATAAAAGAGGAAGTCTCCATTAGATCAACTTTATATTAAATATGCGTTAACAGCAAATTCTCCACCTGCTCCCGCTCCGGCATGGACCGAATGGCCCCCTTCCGGGTGGTCACCAGATAGGCGGCGGCGTTGGCGAAGAACAGCATATCGCCCAGATTCTTCTCCGTCAACCCCTCCAATCCTCGCTCCAGCACGAAGTTCAGCACACAGGCACAGAAAGTGTCCCCCGCCCCGGTGGTTTCTATGACGCCACCCAGCTTCAGGGAGGGACGAAATACCCGAAGCCCATTATAATAGGAATAGCTCCCCTCCGGTCCCGCCGTCACGTTCAGAAGGCGGATGTTGGGATACCGCTCCCGGAGGTTGGCCGCGCCCTTGTCGAAGTCCGTCTCGCCGGTCATGAACTCCAACTCGTTGTCGGCGATTTTCAGAATATCGCAATGGGCGAGGCCATAGCTGATTTGCTCCCGGGCATTTTCCAGACCGTCCCACAGGGGCGGGCGCAGATTGGGGTCGAAGGAAATCAGCGCTCCGCCTGCCTTGGCGCAGTCAATAGCCTTCCGAGTGGCCTGGCGCACACCCTCATGGGTCATGGAGAGGGTGCCGAAATGGAAGACGCGGCAGTCCGTTAGAACCTCCAGGGGAAGGTCCGCCTCTGTAAGCATCATATCCGCGCCAGGATTGCGGCAGAAGGAGAAGTCCCGGTCTCCGTTCTCCAGCTTCTTGACAAAAGCCAAGGTGGTGCGGGCCTCGCGGTCCACCGCCAGATAGTCCATGCAGATGCCCGCCTCCTCCGCCACGGCCCGGAGCTGCTGGCCAAAGAGATCGTCCCCGACCTTACCGATAAACGCGCAGGAGCGGCTCAGCTTTTTCAACATTGCCAGCACGTTGCAGGGCGCGCCGCCGGGGTTGGCCTCAAACAGCGTGTTCCCCTGTTCGCTGAGGCCGTTGTCCGTGAAGTCCACCGGCAGCTCGCCCAGTGCCACTACATCAAAACGTTTCCCGGCCATATCTCACGCCTCCTGTCTGTCGAAGTCCAAATCGTATTTCTCCACGTCCATCATGGCCGCGCCGCCAGCCTCAAAGGTGATGGCGTCCGCCTCCTGCCGGGTGTAGATCACCGCGCTGGCGGCCTGTTCGCCGTCGTTGGCGAACACCTCCAGGCTGTAACGGTCCAAAACGATCCTCAGCTTGATCTCCCCATCCCCGGGCCGTACCAGAAACGAACGGGTATGGACAATATCCCGTGGCAGCCCGCTGCGGATGCGGTCCAGCTTCACGGTTCCTTGGTCCGGGCGGTAGCGGATGATGGTTTCATGCTCTCCGTCCTTGGCCACCCGGATGCGGAACCAGCGGTAGCGCTCTGAGCCGGTAGGACGGACGCTGACGGTCATGTCCAGAACCCGTCCCCGGACGCCGGGGAGGTTGATCTCCCCGCAGACCGGGATGTTCTGGTGGACTACCCGCCGGGTCCGGTATGCCTCCAGTTCCCGGACCGGGTTCTGAATCAGCCGCCCATTTTCCAGAGACAGCTCCCGGGGCAGGGTCATTTGACCAAACCAGCGGCAGTTATAGGGCTTGGCACCCACAGTATCCCAGTTCTGCATCCAGGCGATCATGATCCGCCGCCCGTCCGGGGCCTCCAGAGTCTGCGGGGCGTAGAAGTCCAGACCGTAGTCAATTGCCTGGGCGCTCTGCCGGGTGAAGCCCTTCTCAAGGTCATAGTCCCCGACGAGACAGAGCGTGCCGTTTCCGGCGTGGAACTCCAGGCCCACGGGTTTCATATCCTGAGGGCTGGTAATGAGAATTTGCCTTCCGTCCAGGGGAAAGAAGTCCGGGCACTCCCACATCTTGCCGTATTGATTGCGGCAGCGGTCCAGGGTGCGGACGAATTCCCATTTGAGACCGTCCCGGCTGTGATAGAGCAGGATCGCTCCGCTGCTGTCGGCGGTCCGGTTGCCAATGACGGCGTAGAAGGTCCCGTCTAGATCCCGCCAGACCTTGGGGTCCCGGAAATCAATGGTACTGCCTCCCTCGGGCAGATCCTTGCCGTCCAGAATGGGGTTGCTGCCCCACTTCTCATAGTTCACGCCGTCCCCGATGGCCACGCACTGGGTTTAGACATCCTGAAGGAAGCCGTCGGCGTTGTGGCTCCGCCGGACGCCGGTGTACATGAGCAGCTGCCGTCCGTCCGGGAGCTCCGCCGCGCCGCCGGAGAAGCACCCGGCGGAATCATACTCCTGGTCCGGAGCCAGGGCGGCGGGCAGACGCTCCCAGCGGAGGAAGTCACGGGTTTTCAGGTGGCCCCAGTGCATAGGGCCCCACTCGTTGGAATAGGGGTGGTACTGGTAGAACAGGTGGCACTCCCCCTTGTAGAAGGAAAAACCGTTGGGGTCGTTCATCCAGCCGATGGTGGGGGTGGCGTGGAAGACCGGGCGCTCGCTGTCGGGGATATGGGGACCGTACTGGGACTCGAAGTCCCGGGCTTTGCGCAAAACATCGCTGGACATACAATCGACCTCCTGCTTACCGCTTAAAATTCCAGGTTCCTGCCATCCTTATCGAAGACATGGCAGACGTTTCCGCTAAAGGCCAGGTTCAGCTTGTCGCCGGCGGAGAAGTTCCGGGCCCCGCCCAGGTCCAGAGTGGGCACGATGACCACCACGTCCCGGCCTCCGGCGCTGGCGTGGAGATGGACCTCACTGCCCATCATTTCCGAGACATCCACCGCGGCGGTAAGGGTGTTCTCCGAGCGGTCCGAGAGAATCATGTGACTGGGACGGACGCCCAGGGTGATGTCTTGAGCGGGCGCATTCTTCGCCGTCAGGTTTTTCTGCTTCTCCGGGGACAGTTCCACCTTACACCCTCCGGCGGATACAAAGTACGTTCCGCCCTCCTGGGTAAGCTTGGCATCAAAAAAGTTCATCTGCGGCGTGCCGATGAATCCGGCCACGAAGAGGTTGGCGGGATGATCGAAAACCTGCTGAGGCGTGCCCACCTGCTGGACGAAGCCGTCCTTCATGATGACAATCCGGTCGCCCAGGGTCATAGCCTCCGTCTGGTCGTGGGTAACGTAGATAAAGGTGGTGTTGATTTTCTGCCGGAGCTTGATGATTTCCGCCCGCATCTGGTTGCGGAGCTTAGCGTCCAAATTGGAGAGGGGTTCGTCCATCAACAGTACCTTCGGCTCCCGGACGATGGCCCGGCCAATGGCCACCCGCTGGCGCTGGCCGCCGGACATGGCTCTGGGCTTGCGGTCCAGGAACTGGGTGATGTCCAGGATGGAGGCGGCGTCCCGAACCCGGCGGTCAATCTCGTCCTTGGGCGTCTTGCGGAGCTTCAGGGGGAAGGCCATGTTCTCATAAACCGTCATATGAGGATACAGTGCGTAGCTTTGGAAGACCATGGCGATGTCCCGGTTTTTGGGCTCCACGTCGTTCATCAGCTTTCCGTCGATGTACAACTCGCCGCCGGAAATCTCCTCCAGACCAGCCACCATGCGGAGGGTGGTGGATTTGCCGCAGCCGGAGGGGCCGACGAGGACAATGAACTCCTTGTCCTTGATGTCCAGGTTGAAGGACTGCACGGCCACCACGCCCTGATCCGTCACCTGGAGGTTGGTTTTCTTTTCCGGCGCGCCCTTCTTGGACTTCTTCTACCCGCCGCTGTGGGGATAGATTTTTGTGATGCCTTTCAAATTCAAAGTTGCCATTGGTATCCTCCCTTATTCCGCCGCGCTGTAGCGGTCATAGGCGTCCTGGTAGACCTGAATGGGATCGTCCATGCCGCATTTTTTGCTGAGGTATTCCTTGTAGTCCGCCCACTCCTGGTCGGTGGGGCCGCCGTCTCGAAGCCAGAGGCCCTCCTGCTCCTTCACGGCCTGTTCGAAGTCGGTTTTGTGCCAGTCGATGGTCTCCATCTCCATGCCGGTGAACACGTAGTCTACGGGGTAGAAAGTGGCGTCCTTCACGTAGGGCATCCAGAACTGGTCCAGGTCCGTCAGGCGCTCGATGGCCCGGTCCTCCATGTAGAATACATCGCTGTAATATTCCGCCAGAATCAGCTTGGGTCCCATGGTTTCATAGCTGTTCCGGACCTCGCCCGCGCTCTTTCCGTACTTGGCCTGGGCCTCGTCCTCGGTAATCGCCAGCCACATGCCCTTCTCGTCCTGCCCGGTGAAGAACACGCCCTTGGGACCGTACTGGAGCTGCATGACGGTCTCGCCGTCATACCACTGGTCGAAGAATTTCAGCAGGTTGATGGGGCTTTCGCACTTGTTGGTAATACAGAGCTGGTCGGAGGTAATGGGAGAGCCCGGACGGATGGTGACGCCGCAGACACCCTCATACTCCGTGCCCTTGAGCCCGGTGAGAGGCGGCAGGAAAACGTAGTCCTTGGCGTAATCTCCCATCAGCTCCTCGATGTACCACCAGGTGGAGACACCCACATAGCCCTGCTGGCACTTGGCGATGAGCTGGCTGTCGCTCTGGGAGAACATCTCCACGTCCATGAGGCCCTCGGCGTACCAGTCGTGGAAGTAGGTCAGGCAGTCCCGGTAGGCGTCGGAGGCGCAGACAAACTCCACGGTTCCGTCGCTTTTCAGGTGGATATCGTTGATGACATCATTTGGCCAGTTGGTGAATCCAAAGCCGGAATAGAAGATGTTCTGCCCCCAGCACCACTCGTCAAATCCCGTGGTCATGGGGAGCGTAGACCCGGGAGCGTTGCCGTAGAATTTGGCGGACATATCATAGTCCTTAAAGGCTTTCAGGGCGTCGTGGAGTTCATCCAAAGAAGTGGGCACGGGAAGGCCCAGGTCGTCCAGCCACGCCTTGTTAATCATGCTGTACTGGGGCACGGAGAAGATGGAATATGCCTCGTCCATAGGGGCCCCGATGCCCGCCGTGGTCATCTGCTCGCCGGAGGGCAGGACGTAGATCTTGCCGTCCTCCTGGGTGACTGCCGCCCGGATCTCCGGGTGGTCCTCCAGGATGGCGCAGAGGTTGGGCATGATATCCGGGGTGAGGTAGGGCGTCAGGTCCAGGAAGGTGCCGTCGTCGCCGTAGCGGGCCAGGTCGTAGTTGGAGAAGCCCACGCCCATGAAAGCGTCCGGATACTGCCCGCCGGTGATGCGGATGTTGACCTGCTCCGCCAGGGAGTCGCTCATGGTCTCCCAGTTGATATGGACGCCGGCGCTCTCCTGGAGGGCGGTCAGCACTACGTTGCTCTCATAGCCGCTGGACAGGGCGGAGATGCCGCCCATGATGTCAAATTCCGTCTGTTCCAGGTTTTGATTGACCGTTCCGTCGTTGACGTTGACCACCAGGCCGCTGGAGCAGCCGGTCAGGAGAGACAGGGACAGCGCCGCCGCCGCAAGCGCGGCCAAAAGTTTCATTTTCATCGTCTTCCTCCTCTCTCAGCCCTTGACGGCCCCGGCCATGAAGCCCTTTTCAAAGTGCTTCTGCACAAAGGGATAGATCACCAGCATAGGCACCGCCGCCACGATCATGGAGCAGAATTTCAGCAGCTCCGTCAGCTTGTTCAGCTCCGCGTAGCCGCCGGAGATGGTAGAGGCCTGCGCTGCGGAGGCAGAGCTCTTGATGAGGATATTCCTCATCACCAGCGGCAAGGGGGTCCCCTTGCCGCCTAGGTAGATCAGGGCGGTGAACCAGTCGTTCCAATAGGCCACCATGGAGAACACCACCATCACCGCCATAATGGGCATGGACAGCGGGACCACCACGCTGAAAAAGGTCCGCAGCTTGGAGCAGCCGTCGATTTCGCTGGCCTCAATCAGGTCGTGGGGAATGGAGTTCTGGAAGTAGTTGCGGACAATAATCATATTGCCCACCGCCACGCCGCCGGGGAGGAACAGGGACCACATACTGCCCGTCAGGCCCGTAGCCTTCACCACTAAGTAGGTGGGAACCAGTCCGCCGCCGAAATACATGGTAATCAGGAAGAAAACGCTCAATGCCTTCCGTCCGGGCAGATTCTTCTGAGCCAGGGGATAGGCCACAATTACAAGCACCACCGCGCAGATCGCCACCAGAATGATGTCGCTGGTCCGCTCGGACATGCCGGTGGAGAGGTCTTTTTTCTTTGCCATATGCTCTGCCTCCTTTATACAAATTCCACGTCCGACGCTTTGGACGCAATCTTGTTGACAATCAGCAGCAGCACGATATTCACCGCTGTGTTGAACAGGCCCACCGCTGTGGAGTAGCTGTACTTGGCGCTTTCAATGCCCTGCTGATAGACGTAGACGGCGATGACATCGGAGGCCGCCTTGTTCAGGTCGGTTTGCAGCAGCCAGACCTTCTCAAAGCCCACGTTCATCAATCCGCCCGCCGCCATAATGAGGTTCAAAATCGCCATGGGCAGCAATTCCGGAATGTCGATGTTCAAAATCCGCTGGAAGACCGACGCGCCGTCGATCTTTGCCGCCTCGTAAAGGCCGGGGTCCACGTTGGCGAGAGTCGCCAGGTAGATGATGCACCCCCACCCGGCATCCTGCCAGATGCCCGAGGCGATGTAGATGGTGCGGAAGGCCGAGGACTGGGTTAAAAAGTCGATCTGAGTCCCCAGGATCAGATTCAGCAGTCCGCCGGAGGGGCTGAGGAAAATGCGGATCATACCGCAGATGACCATGACGGAGATAAAGTGTGGGGCGTAGAGCACCGTCTGGACCACCCGCTTGAACTTATGGAACCGCAGCTGGTTGATGATGAGGGACAGGATGATGGGAATGGGGAAGCTCCACAGCAGGCTGAACAGGCTGATGAGCACGGTGTTCTTGATCATCCGCCAGCAGGTGGGGGAGCTGAAGAACCGCTGGAACCAGTACCAGCCCACCCACTCGCTGCCTAAGTAGCCGCGGCTGGCCTTGAAGTCCCGGAAAGCGATCTGGATGCCGTACATGGGGATGTACTTGTAGACGAAGGTCAGGATCACAGGGAGCAGCAGCAGGGCGTAGAGCTGCCAGTTGTCCAGGACGCGCCTGCCCAGGGAGCGGCCCGGCCGCCGGGCGAGGGCGGCGGAGCCTGCGCTGGAAATACGGTCGCCCGTGCAGGTAACGGGCTGAGGGGTCGTTTTCATGAGGCTCACTTCCTTTTTAAATTTGGATTTCAGGCTGTTGAAAATGACGCCTCCTTTCTCCATGCCGCCGGGCACTCCATTTGCAAATAACGTTTCACGTTATTTCCCAAAAAGCACAGCCCTTTGGCTGCACGCAATTTTTGTGAAACGTTATTTTACTTTATGGCCATCATAATAAGGCAGCTATCGTCTGTCAAGGCTGTTTCCGGGCAAAACCATCATTTCTTCGATTTCAACAATGGAGAGCAGCATTTTTTTAACTTTTAAACAAATCGTAACGTTTCATGAAGAAAATCATGAAACTACTCTTTACATTTCATGGCCTTATCTGCTATGATGGGTTCAACAAAGACTCCTCTGCCGTTTTTAGCGCAGAATATGAAATGTTTCACACCAAACCGAGGTAACGATCTATGAAAAAAGCTATGCCGACTATGAAGGACGTGGCCCAGGAGGCCGGAGTGGCCCTGGGCACCGTGTCCAAGGTATTCAACGGGATCGCCGTGGGCGAGAGCTACCGGGTCAAGGTGGAGGCCGCCGCCCAAAAGCTGGGCTACGAGGTGAACCAGTACGCCCGGGGCCTCCGGGCCGGGACCACCTCCACGGCAGCCCTGATTCTGCCCAGCGTGGATCACCCCTTTTTCTCCCTCCTGGCCCAGCACATCTGCGCGGCGCTGCTCCAGCGGAATTACCGAATGCTCCTCTATGTCACCGCCGCCCAGCCCGACGCGGAGCGGGAGTGCGTAGGTATGGTCCGCCAAAACAAGGCGGACGGCGTCATTGCCCTGACCTATAATCAGTTGGAAACGGTGGAAGGCCTCCCCTTCGTCAGCATCGACCGCTGCCTGGGCCCCGGCGTCCCCTGTGTGGCTTCGGACAACTACGCCGGGGGGCGCCTGGCGGCGGAGAAGCTGCTGGAGCTGGGCTGCTCCCATCCGGCTTTCCTGCGGGTGGGTTCCCCGAACCTCAGCGAGACCGACAAGCGGGGGGACGGCTTCGAGTCCCTCTGCCGGGCACGGCAGGTCCCTTACGAGATGCTCCGCCTGGATGACGGCGCGGAGGAAATCCAGTTTCGGGAGTTTTTCCGTTCCCATATGAAGGACGGCAATCTGGAGATCGACGGCATTTTCTGCTCCACCGACCTGCTGGCCTGCCGCATCCGCTTCCTGTTGGAGGACCTGGGCCTTCGGGTCCCGGAGGATGTGCAGATTATCGGCTTTGACGGCGTGCGGCAGTTCGGGACCGGCGCGCTGTACTGTTCCACCATCCTCCAGCCTGTCCAGAAAATTGCCGAGACCTGCGTGGACCTGCTGCTGGCAAAAGACCGTTCGAACATTCCGGCGCTGGTCTGCCTTCCGGTGAGCTATGTCTCCGGCGGGACCACCAGAGAATAGAGGGGAGCGTTTTGATTGGCAAGCGAATATTTGAAGTGGAAATACCGGGATGTCCGGCCGGAAAAGCCTTTGGAATTGACAAAGAAGCAGCGCCGCCAAAACTGGTGGCACTACCACAAGTGGCATGTCCTAATCGGCGTGGCCGTCGTTCTGATTGGAGCGGACTGGGGCTGGAACATTCTGACCCGGGTGACACCGGATTATCAAATCGCCTATGTAGGCTCCGTCCCCCTCTCTGAGGGGGACGGAGCCAGCTGGGAAACCCAGCTGGCCGCCTTTGGCACGGACTGCAACGGGGACGGAAAGGTCGTTGTCCAGCTGAAGCAATACCTCTCATCCTATGAAGACGCGATGTATAACGCCGCCGCCAATGTGAGGCTCCTGGCGGACCTGGACGGGCGGGAGAGCTATTTCTTCCTGCTGGAGGACCCGGAGAAGTTCCAGGCGGATTATGAAGTTTTGGAAGAGGACTGGTTCCCTGTGGCGGACGGTCTATATCTGGCCCGGCGGGCGTTCTGGGAGGACCGGACGGCGGAGCATATGGAGGAATGCGGCGTCTTGTGGGCGCGGCTTTTGGAGGAGGCGCCTTAAATGAAGAAGCGTTGCTGGATGGTCCTTTGTCTCTGCGGCCTGCTGGGCCTGAGCGGGTGCGGGACCCCCGCCCCCGGCAGCGGCGGCGGACGGAGCCGTATGGAGCGAGGATTGGGTCACGGTTGGAAATGTAATAGGGGTGGAGACCCCGGAGGGGATGACGCCCCGGGAAAACAGCGACGCCCTGTCGGCAAAGGGGATGTATTACGCCACCTGGTCTATCGGCGAGGCCGAGGAGATTTTCAACGAAAACGGGGACCAGGCCCAGGTTTACGACGCCCAAGTTTACCTCCTGCTGTCGGGTTTTAACGATGCTGTCAAGGCGGAAGAAACGGCGGCGGAGTGGCTGGGGTTGGCCTATGAGCAGTACGCTGTGGACGCAGAGGCTGCGGAAACCTGCAACGGCCAGGAATATACTTACACCTACACATCGGAAACCAACCCCTACGCCTGGGGTATCTCCGCTTTTGGGAACTATGGAAACTACGCCGTCAGCGTGGAACTATCCTGTCGGGAGGCCTTCGACGGCAATGCCTTGGATATCCTGGCAGACTTCCTGGAACACTGCCACTACGCAGCCTGAGAGGAGGAGAAAAACATAGGACTGTTATTCGCCGAGGACCCCCACTTTGACGAGACGGAACGGCAGACGGGCTTTTACCGTTACCGTCAACTGCTGTCCACCCGGTTTGGACGGTGGTGGAAGACGAACCTTTTGACCCTGGCGGGCCTCGCGCCCCTGACGGCGGGGATTTCCTACGCTGTCATGTCCTCCAGTGTGCTGGTGTTGCTGCCCTGCTCCCTTCTGGGCGGCATGATCGCCGGGCCGTTTCTGGCGGGGATGTACGATGCTGTCCTCCGGGGCCTCCGGGACGACCCCAAGCCCTGGTGGGACTGCTATAAGCAGTCCTGGAAGCAGAATTGGAAGGGCAGCCTGATTCCAGGGGCCCTGCTGGGGCTGTTCGCCGGGGTGTGCGCTTTTATGGCCATGCTCTTCTGGTGGGCGGAGCGGTCCCCTGCCCTGGGAACGGTAGCGGTGTACCTGTTCGCCATACTGGTGGTTTTGATAGTCAATACGCTCTATTGGCCCCAGCTGGTGCTGTTCCGGCAGAAGATATCCATCCGGTTGAGGAACTGTCTGCTGTTCTGCGCGAAATACCTCTGGCGGGTCCTGGGCGTGGGGCTTTTGCAGCTGGGATATCTGGCGGTATTCGTGCTGTTTGCCCCCTGGACGCTGTTGCTGGTTCCGATTCTTGGGGTTTGGTATATTCTGTTCTTGTCGCAGTTTTTGATCTATGAGCAGATGGATGAGGCGTTTGAGATTGAAGAAATGTTTCATGAGCGCTCCATAAATATGCAACAAGAATGAACTGTCTATCAAACTGTTTAAGAAATCATTGCCAGACGGAAAGCGGAGCATAGTGAACGTTCCCACTCCTGTTACGGTTGGTTTTTAAAATCTATATTTATTGGAGTACGCCATACTTAGAGCAGCACTCAAAAATCATGAGAAAAGTTCAGCGGCTCTGCGATTCCTGAACCGCTGAACTTTTCTCATGATTTTTGGGCGTTGCTCAAGGATACCATATTCTGCCGTGGAATTCTACAAAAGATTTTTAAGGGGAATTGGCGCCGCCGCAAAGGCCGCGGTGGGTTCTCTGCTCCGGGGAAATTTTTTAGGAAAAAGATTGTTAAAAAAATTGACAAGTTACCAATTATGAGCTAAACTATAACTGTTATGACAAATTCTGATTGGGAGTGAGGGCTTTGAAGAAAGAAAACGTCTCCGACGCCGTTATCCGGCGGCTGCCCCGTTACTACCGGCAATTGACCGAACTCTGCGCCAAAGGCGTGGTGCGCATCTCCTCCCATTCTCTGGGGCAGGAGATGAACATCACCGCCTCCCAGATTCGCCAGGACCTGAGCTGCTTCGGGGAGTTCGGACAGCAGGGTTACGGCTACAATGTGGAGGAGCTTCACACGGAAATCGGCCGGATTCTGGGTGTGGACAACAATCACCATCTGGTCATGATCGGCGTGGGTAATCTGGGCCACGCGCTTTTGCAGAATTTCCCCTTTGCCCAGACCGGCTTTACGGTGGACGCCGCTTTCGACGTTTCGCCCGCTGTCACCGGCACCCGGGTCAACGGCGTTCCGATCTATTCCATGGACGAGGTGGACGATTTCATCCGTTCCCACAGTGTGGACGTGGTGGTGCTGACGATTCCCCAGTCCATCGCCCAGGAAACGGCGGACCGGCTTGTTGCGCTGGGAGTCCGGGGCTTCTGGAATTTTACCAACGTGGAAATTATCTGCGGCCAGCCCGACGTGAAGATCGAGAACATTCACTTTGCCGACAGCCTGCTGACCCTGAGCTACCGCATTGCCAACCGTTGACAAAGGAGAAAGGAACCCTCATGCGGAAAAAACTGCTCGTCCTGGTCCCGCTGTGCCTGCTGGCTGCCGCCGTTTGGGCCGCCGCTGCCGGGGACGCTGGGGACCCGCTGGCCTCCTTGTCGTATCTGAATGGAGCTTTTACCAATAAGGTGGACGCCGCCGTGGACGCCCGGCTGGAGAACAGCGGGGCGCTTTCCGGGGGGGACGGGGGGATTTCCTCCGCGCCCATTGGGGCGGCCGCCGCTTGGACGGAGCGCCGCGTGAAACAGGAGGATGTTTTACAGGCTGTTACCGGCGACGGCGTGCTGCTTCTGGCGGGAAGCGGGAAGGTCGGCTATTCTTCCGGAGCGGTGGTGGATGTGACGGACGGGACGGTGATCCCCAGCGGGGGAAGCCTGGCGCTCCGGCACCGCTACCTGGTGGCGGAGGACACCGCCGCTGATTTTACCATTACCAGCAAGACCGCCGTGGTGGACTGGCAGGGGACTTGCACCTTCTACGACTCCACCTCTACGGATTACAACGCCATGGCCGCCGCCCTGAAGGCCATGCACCTCTTCCAGGGCAGCTACACCGGCTACGGCCAGGGCTTTGACCTGGAAGCGGCCCCCACCCGCCTTCAAGCGCTGATCATGTTCATCCGGGTGCTGGGGGAGGAGAGCGAGGCCCTGGACTGGAACGGGACTTGTCCCTTTAACGATGTGCAGCCCGGGACCAACGGGGCGAAATACGTGGGCTATGCCTTTGAAAAAGGCTATACCAACGGCTACAGCGCCACGGAGTTCCGCCCCTCCGGCCCGGTGAACGCCCGGCAGTATACGGAGTTCGTCCTCCGGGCCCTGGGCTACAGCTCCGCCGCCAACACGGATCTCTCCGACGCGCTGGCCCGGGCTCAGAGCGCGGGCCTTCTGACGGAGGGGGAGGCGGCCATGCTCCAGCGGGACCCCTTCCTGCGGGCGGAGCTGGTGTACGTCTCCTATTACGCGCTGGAGGTTCCGATAGCCGGTACGGGCCTGACGCTGGCCCAGCGGCTGATGGACAAGGGGGTCTTTACTCAGTTTGAACGGGACGCCGCGCCGCCGGTGCTGAACTGGCGCTTGTAGTAATGTAGTAATATGTGTGCGCCGCCCTCGGGAGGGTCTTCCCGGGGGCGGCGTTAGTCACCTCCAAGGGCGGGGGGCATATGATGAACTGGGACCGCTCCGATTCGGTCTACATCTCTCAGGAGGTTTCATCATGTGCAATAACGGCTTTGGCGGCGGAAACTGCTGCTGGATCATCATCCTGCTGATCATCGTCTGGTGCTGCTGCGGAAACAACAGCTGGGGCGGAAGCACAGGCGGCTGTGGATGCGGCTGCGGGTGCAGCTGCGGCGGCTGTAACTGTGGCGGATGCAACTGCGGTGGCTGCAACTGCGGCTGCAACAACAACTGCAACCCCGCTCCCTGCTGCTGACCTGCTTTTCTCGAGAGAAAAGTAGGCAAAAGAGCTTTCACGCGCTCAGATAGTCTGGCGATAGTCCAGGCTGGAGCGACGGCAACCGGGTGGCTGCCGTGACGGTACTTTTTTACCAATGACATAACTAAAGCCCCGGGCCCAACAGGGTCCGGGGCTCTTTTCAGGGTTCCTTGGGCTTTTTGAGAAGCGCTTTCGTCAGCTTAGCCCCGGCCCAGCCCACGGCGGTGCCCAGCAGGACGCCGCCCAGGACGTCGGTGGGCCAGTGGACGTAAAGATACAGCCGGGAGAAGGCCGTCACGGCGGCCAGGGCCAGGGCCGGACGCCACAACGGGCTGCCGGAAAACCACAAGGCAAAGACCACGGCGAACGCCGCCGCCGTGTGGCCGGAGGGGAAGGAGGCGTCCCCCGGCGGGGGGACCAGCAGCGGGAAGTCCGGGCGGAAGGCAAAGGGCCGGACCCGGCCGATCAGGGGCTTTAAAAGGATGTTGCACGCAATCAGATCCAGGGTCAGGGCACAGGCGGCGGAGAGGCCGTATGTCCGCTGCCGCCGCAGGAGGAGCAGCACGGCGGCGAGGAGAATCCAGATTTCCCCATGGTTGGACAGGCCGCTGACAAAGGGCATCAGCCAATCCAGGAAGCCGCAGCGGAGATGAAGCTGTATCCAGTCCAGGATTGTCAATTCCAGTTCCATAGAGTCCTCCTTATGCAATGCGGGCGGGGCCGCGGCGTCATGCCGCGGCCCCCGTTTGGCTTGCTGCGAAGAATGATTATTCCAGGACCGCGCCCCGGGCAGCGCTGGTCACCAGCTTGGCGTACCGGGCGGCGTAGCCGGTTTTGATTTTGGGCTCCGGGCAGACCCACTTGGCCTTCCGGGCTGCCAGAACGGCCTCGTCCACCTCCAGGGAGATGGAGCATTTGGTGATGTCGATGGCGATGGTGTCCCCGTCCTCCACAAAGGCGATGGGGCCGCCCTGGGCCGCCTCGGGGCAGACGTGGCCGATGGAGGCCCCCCGGGTCGCGCCGGAAAAGCGGCCGTCGGTGATGAGGGCTACGTCCTTGTCCAGGCCCATGCCCGCGATGGCGGAGGTGGGATTCAGCATCTCCCGCATGCCGGGACCGCCCTTAGGGCCCTCGTAGCGGATGACCACCACGTCCCCGGCCACGATTTTTCCGGCGTAGATGGCGGCGATGGCGTCCTCCTCGCAGTCAAAAACCCGGGCGGGGCCCTTGTGGATCATCATTTCGGAGGCCACGGCGGAGCGCTTCACCACGCAGCCCTCCGGGGCCAGGTTGCCCTTCAGCACGGCGATGCCGCCGTCCTGGGAGTAGGGGCTTTCAATGGGGCGGATGAGCTCCGGGTTCCGGTTTTCCACCCCCTCCAGATTCTCGGCGATGGTCTTTCCGGTGCAGGTGATCAGGGAGGTATCCAGAAGGTTCTTTTTCGTCAGCTCCTTCATGACGGCGTAGACGCCGCCCGCGCCCTCCAGGTCCTCCATGTAGGTATCCCCGGCGGGGGCCAGGTGGCAGAGGTTGGGGGTCCGGCTGGAAATCTCATTGGACATGTCCAAGTCCAGCGCAATGCCGCACTCATGGGCGATGGCGGGGAGGTGGAGCATGGTGTTGGTGGAGCAGCCCAGGGCCATGTCCACGGTTTCGGCGTTGTGGAAGGCCGCTTCGGTCATGATATCTCGGGGACGGATGTTCTTTTCCACCAGCTCCATGATCTTCATGCCCGTGTGCTTAGCCAGCCGCAGCCGGGCGGACCAGACGGCGGGGATGGTGCCGTTGCCCCGGAGGGCCATGCCGATGGCCTCCGTCAGGCAGTTCATGGAGTTGGCGGTGTACATGCCGGAGCAGGAGCCGCAGGTGGGGCAGGCGTTGTTCTCATAGTCCTCCACACCCTCCTGGTCCAGCTTCCCGGCGTAGTAGCTGCCCACAGCCTCAAACATGTGGCTCAGGCAGGTGCGCCGCCCGTCGTTCAGCCGTCCCGCCAGCATGGGGCCGCCGGAGACAAAAACGGCGGGAATGTTCAGCCGGGCGGCGGCCATGAGAAGGCCGGGGACATTCTTGTCGCAGTTGGGGATCATGACCAGCCCGTCAAACTGGTGGGCGATGGCCATGGCCTCGGTGGAGTCGGCGATGAGATCCCGGGTGATGAGGGAATACTTCATGCCCACATGGCCCATGGCGATGCCGTCGCACACGGCGATGGCGGGAAACTCCACGGGGGTGCCCCCGGCGGCCCGGACGCCGGCCTTCACGGCCTCGGCGATTTTGTCCAGGTTCATGTGGCCGGGAACAATCTCGTTATAGGAGCAGACCACGCCGATGAGCGGGCGCGCCAGCTCCTCCTTGGTGTAACCTAGGGCGTAGAACAGTGAGCGGTTGGGGGCCCGTTCGATGCCCTGGGTGACGTTGCGGCTGCGTTCTTTCATATGAATTTGCCTCCTATGTGTCCGGGCAGGGCCCGGGAAAATCGGTTTCAGTACCGGATTTTTATCATAATATAGAATCCCGCCCCTGTCAAGACGGGAGAACGCTCCACCGGCAAAGCCGGTGGAGCGTTTAGAAAGAAGGCGCGGATCGTTAAATCGTGTTCAGGAAGCGGAGGAAGGCCTCTTTGCCCTCCGCTGTTCGCTTGTAGACCCCGGCGTGCTCCAGCACCTGGGCGAAAACCAGGCCGGTTTCCTTCTGGACGATTTCCAGGGCGTTTTCGGATGTAAAGGTATAATTGGGAGCGAAGGCCTCCGCCCAGCCGGCGTGTTTGGCGGTTCTCTCATCCGCACGGAGGTCCCGGCCATGGACGAGGCCGTCCGCCACCGCCGCCAGCTCCTCCTTCAGCCGGGCGGGGAGCACCGCCAGGCCCATGACCTCAATGAGGCCGATGTTCTCTTTTTTAATGTGGTGAAGCTCGTCGTGGGGGTGATAGAGGCCCAGGGGGTACTGCTCGGTGGTCAGGTTGTTCCGCAGCACCAGGTCCAGCTCGAACTTTTCTCCCCGCCGCCGGGCGATGGGCGTGATGGTGTTGTGGGGCACGCCGTCCGTCTCGGCGAGGATGACCGCCGCCTCGTCGGTGTAGGCCCGCCACTTGCCCAGGATCTTGTCCGCCAGGGCGATAAGCCTGTCCGGGTCTTCGGAGGAAATTCGAATGACGGACATGGGCCACTTTACGATGCCCGCCTCCACGTCTTCAAAGCCGGGGAAGGTGAAGGAAGTCTCCACAGGGGCCGTCTCCATGGCGAAGGTGTACCGTCCGCCCTGGAAGTGGTCGTGGGCCAGAATGGAGCCGCCCACGATGGGAAGATCCGCGTTGGAGCCCACAAAGTAGTGGGGGAACTGGCGGACGAAATCCAGGAGCTTGCCGAAACAGGCCCGGTCGATCTTCATGGGGGTATGAATCTGATTGAAGCAGATGCAGTGCTCGTTGTAATAGACATAAGGGGAGTACTGCAAAAACCAGGGAGAGCCATTGATGGTGATGGGGACCACCCGGTGGTTCTGCCTTGCGGGGTGGTTCACCCGGCCCGCGTAGCCCTCGTTTTCCGCGCAGAGCTGGCAGCGGGGGTAGTTGGAGGCGGGGAGGTCCCGGGCGGCGGCGATGGCCTTGGGGTCCTTCTCCGGCTTGGAGAGGTTGATGGTGATGTCCAGGTCCCCGTACTCCGTGGGGGCCTTCCACTGCATGTCCCTGGCGATGCGGTCCCGGCGGATGTAGTTGGTGTCCTGGCTGAATGTGTAATACCAGTCCGTGGCGGCCTTGGGGTCCCGGGCGCACAGGGTCTGGAACATCTCGATCACCTGGGCGGGGCGGGGGGTGAGGCGTCCCATGATTTCCGTGTCGAAGAGATCCCGGTAGACCACGGAGTTTTCCGCCAGCACGCCCCGCGCGTGGGCGTCGTCCAGCAGCTCCTCCAGCACGGGGGCCAGTTCTATGCCGGCTGGGTCCCAGGTATGCTCCGGTTCCGTATAGCTGTCCAGCTTTAACACATCCAGGATGGTGTTGATGGCCCAGGTGCGCTCATATGCGGCGATAAGGCCGGCGTGTTCCGCGTAGTCCGCCAGCTTGGCAATCGCTTCGTTTACCATGATTTTGCTTCCTTTCTGCCTTTACAAAAGCCTTTTGTAAACCGTCAGGCAACCACCACGCAGCCGCCCTGGGGCCGGACCCGGAGCACATGGCACATGCCGGGGCCCAGCAGGGCCTCCATGCCGGAACGGAAGGCGTCCAGCTTTTCCAGGGGGACAAAGGCCTGAATCGTCCCGGCGAAGCCGCCGCCGTGGACCCGGATAGACCCGGTTCCCTCCAGCAGCTCCCGGCCGAAGGCCAGGGCCAGGGGGATGGCCTGCTGCCGGGGGTCCGCCGTGGACCAGGTGTTTTGAAGGTGCAGGGAGGAGGACACGCCGGAGGCGTTTACCAGGGCCAGGAAGGCCGCGAAATTCCCCTGCTCCAGGGCGTCCGCCTCCTGGACGGCCCGGCGGTCGTCATCATAGAAGTGAAGGGCCCGGAGGACGGCCCGGTCGCCGCACTCCCGCCGCAGGGCGGGGATGGCCGCCCGGAAGTCCGCCTCGGGAACCTCCCGGAGGAGCTGCTTGCTGAAATGGACCGCCACGGAGCGCATTTCCCGGGTAATGTTGGAATAGTCCTCCGTCAGGTGCTTGGCGCTGTGGTCGGAGCCGGTGTCCACGATGCAAAGAGCGTGGCCGGAGGCGGCGAAGTCATAGGAGATGGGCCGGACCACCGGGTCGGCGGGGTCGCCGAAGTCGATGGCCACCGCGCCGCCCACGGAGGAGCCCATTTGGTCCATCAAGCCGCTGAGCTTGCCGAAGTGGACGTTTTCGGCGTACTGGCCGATTTTCGCCAGCTCGATGGCGTCCAGCTTCCCCTCGCAGAAAAAGTGGTTGATGATGTTGCCGATGAGGATTTCATAGGCGGCGGAGGAGGAGAGGCCGGAGCCGGAGAGGACGTTGGACACGGCGCAGGCGTCAAAGCCGCCCACCGCATAGCCCCGCTGGGCGATGCCCGCCGCCACGCCCCGGACCAGGGCGGCGGAGGAGTTGGCCTCCTCGGGCCGGGGGCTGAGGTCGCTGAGGTCCACCTCCAGGGTGGGGTAGCCCTCGGACTGGACCCGGATGACGTTTTGCCCGTTGGGGGCGGCGCAGGCCATCATGTCCATGTCCACGCTGGCGCAGAGGACGTGGCCCCGCTGGTGGTCCGTGTGGTTGCCCCCCAGCTCCGTGCGGCCGGGGCCGCTGAAGAGGGCGGCGGCGCCCTTGGGGGCGAAGGCGTCCGCCAGGGCCTGGGTGACGTGCAGGGCCCGGGCCCGGGCCTGGGTCAGCCCCCCGGCGGTGTAGACGGCGGCGAGGGGGGCATCGCACTGGCCCGCTTCCAGGGCTTGAAGCAGTTGATTGCAGGAATACATCAGGATCGGCCTCCTTTCTTTTTCAGTGTCCAGTATAGTAAATCCGGCGGAGAAATTCAATGCCTACTTTCCCGCTTTGCCCAAAATCCGCAGAAAATTTCCCCGGGCTACCAGCTCCCGCTCCTTCGGGGACATGCCCAGGCGCTCCAGGCAGTCCAAGAAGGCCCCGGCGTGCCCGCAGTCCTCCAGTCCCCGGGCCGCCTCGTTGCCGGGGGAGCCCATGAACTCGCAGAAATCGAAGCCGCAGGCCACATGCTCCACGCCCATGACTTCCGCCATGCGGGCGGCGTGGAGGGCCAGCGTTTCCGCCGTTTGCCGTTCCGGGTCCTGGTGAACGAAGTTGTTATAGGCGTTCACGCCCACCACGCCGCCGCTGTCCCGGATGGCCCGGAGCTGTTCGTCGGTGAGGTTCCGGGGCACGTCGCAAAGTGCGCGGCAGTTGGAGTGGGAGGCGATGACCGGGCCGCAGGCCAGCCGCAGGACCTCCCGGAATCCGCCCTCGTTCAGATGGGAGACGTCTATAAGAATCCCCAGGTCCCCCATCCGCCGGAGGGCCCGGCGGCCCAGGTCCGTCAGCCCCTTGGCGGGGTCCTGGGCGGCCCCGGCGGCGAAGCGGTTTTCCTCGTTCCAGGTGAGCATCCCCAGCCGGAGACCCAGGGAGGCCAGGCGGTCCAGCTCCTCCGGGTCCTCCAGGCCCTCCAGGCCCTCAATGGCCAGGAAGGCGTACAGCTTTCCCTCCGCCCGGGCGGCCTCCGCTTCCGCCGCGGTGCGGACCACCGCCAGCCAGGGGCACTCGGCGAATTCCGCCTGGGCGCAGGAGAGCATCACCTCCAGCCGGTGGGCGGCGCGCTCCGCCCCGGGAACGCCCTCCCAGAAGGTTTGGCCCTGCCCACGGCCGTACCAGAGGGCCAGGACCAGGCCCTCGATGCCGCCCCGGCGGAGGCGGTCCAGGTGGCGCCGTTCCAATACACGGGATTCCCCCGCCAGGCGGCGGCGGGTCACGTCGTAGAGAAGATCGGAATGTCCGTCAAAAATCATAGCAACGCTCCTTTCGCCCCGGCAAAAGGGCCGGGGCGCTTTATTATTTCCGAGCTTAAAGCTCGGAAATAATAAATTTGATTCAAGCCGTTTTGCTCGCCGCTGTAAACAGCGGCAACCGCAAAACATGGCACATATTACTTCCGGCCTTTCCGTTCGGAAGTAATATTGTATTCCAAACGAGGGCGGAGGTGCAAGGGGCTTTTCGGCTTTTTTTCGGAAAATCTCGTCTACCCCCTATGCAAAACCGGAAAAATACGTTAAAATAGTAACCGCTGTAAAACCAAGAAGAACGGCATATTCGGAAAAGGGAGGTCACACGATGACAAAACCTGTATACCGGCGGGTGCTGCTGAAAATCAGCGGCGAGGCCCTGGCCGGAGACAAGCACGCCGGATTGGACTTCCAGATGATTGGCCGGGTCTGCGACGTGGTGAAGGAGTGCCTGAACCTGGGCGTTCAGGTGGGCCTGGTGGTGGGCGGCGGCAACTTCTGGCGGGGCGCCAAGGACGGCGGAGGCCGCATGGAGCGGACCCGGGCGGATCACATGGGCATGCTGGCCACTGTGATGAACTGCCTGGCCGTGGCCGACGTCTGCGAGCAAAAGGGCATTCCCGTCCGGGTGCAGACGGCCATCGAGATGCGGCCCATCGCCGAGCCCTACATCCGCTCCCGGGCCATCCGGCATTTGGAAAAGGGGAGGGTGGTGATCTTCGGCTGCGGCACCGGCAACCCCTTCTTTTCCACGGACACCGCCGCCGTCCTCCGGGCCGCCGAAATCGGCGCGGAGGTCATCCTGCTGGCGAAGAACGTGGACGGCGTGTACTCCGCCGACCCGGTGAAGGACCCCGGCGCGGTGAAATACGACACCATCAGCTACGACGACGTGCTGGCCCAGCACCTGATGGTGATGGACACCACGGCCACGTCCCTCTCCATGGACAACCACATTCCCGTGCTGCTCTTCGCCTTGAAAGACCCGGAGAACATCCTCCGGGCCGTCTGCGGCGAGAAGGTGGGCACGATTGTAAAAGAATGACCGGAAGCATACGCCGGATTTGAACAATTGAAAGGAGCGTCTCCATTATGTTAAAGGACGAATACAAGGTATACGAGGACAAGATGAAAAAGAGCATCGACTCCGTGGCGGCGGACTTCGCCTCTGTCCGGGCGGGCCGGGCCAACGCCTCCGTGCTGGACCGGATTCTGGTGGACTACTACGGCAGCCCCACCCCCATTCAGCAGATTGCCGCCATCTCCTCCCCGGACCCCCGGACCCTGCTGATCTCCCCCTGGGACGGCTCCGCCCTGAAGCTGATTGAAAAGGCCATTCAGAACTCCGACCTGGGGATCAACCCCCAGAACGACGGCAAGGCCCTGCGCCTGGCCTTCCCCCAGCTTACCGAGGAGCGCCGGAAAGAGCTGGTAAAGCAGATCCGCAAATACGCCGAGAGCGGCAAGGTGGCGGTGCGGAACATCCGCCGGGACGCCATGGACAACTTTAAAAAGCAGGAGAAAAAGTCCGAGATCACCGAGGACGAGCTGAAGCAGGTGGAAAAGGACTTCCAGAAGCTCACCGACGAGAGCTGCAAGAAGCTGGACGAGCTGCTGGCGAAGAAGGAAAAGGAACTGATGGCGGTCTGATGGCGGAAAACAGGAACGAAACGGGGCGGCTGGCGCCGCCCCGCGCTAATGGAGCGGCGCGGGGGGAAACCGGCGGGAATCTGCCGGCCCCACCCCGCCACATTGCGATCATCATGGACGGCAACGGCCGCTGGGCCACGAGACGGGGCCTTCCCCGGACGGCGGGGCACAAGGCGGGAGCGGAGACTTTCCGGAAAATCGCCACCTACTGCAAGGATATCGGCGTGAAGTACCTGACGGTCTACGCCTTCTCCACGGAGAACTGGAAGCGCTCCGAGACGGAGGTCTCCGCCATCATGGCTCTTTTGAAGAAGTACCTTCTGGAGGCGGTGGACACCATGGAGCGGGACCACATCCGGCTCCACTTCTTCGGGGACATGACCCCCATTCCGCCGGAGCTCCAGGCTCTGGCCCGGGAGACGGACGAGATTACCGAGCACCTAAGCAAGGACGATTTCCAGGCCAACGTCTGCCTGAACTACGGCGGGCGGGACGAGATTCTCCGGGCGGCCCGGCGCTTTGCCGCCGACTGCGCGGAAGGGAAGCGGAAACCGGAGGAGCTGGACGAGGCGGCCTTTTCCGGCTATCTGGATTCCGCCGGGATTCCGGACCCGGAGCTGATCATCCGGCCCAGCGGGGAGCAGCGGCTGAGCAACTTCCTGCTCTGGCAGTGCGCCTATTCGGAGTTTTACTACACGGACACCCTCTGGCCGGACTTCGGCGAGGCGGAGATAGATAAGGCGATTGCGGCCTATCAGAGCAGGGACCGGAGATTCGGCGGCGTGAAGTAAGGAGAAGGGAGGAAGTCCCATGAAATCAAGAATCCTGGTAGCCGCCGTGGGCATCCCGGCGCTGCTGTATGTGGTCCTGGCTGCGCCGCCTTGGGTGATGATGGCGGCGCTGTGCCTCCTGGCGGGTATCGGCGGTATGGAGCTCCAGCGTTGTGTCGGCGGCGTGAAGCGGAGTGAGCTGGTGAGTGTGAGTACCGTAGCCGCTGCGGTTACGGTGGGATGGATTTATGACCGGGATCACCACCTGTCCGTCATTATCATGCTGGTAGTCCTGCTGGCTTTTTTCAGCGCCATTGAAAAGGGCGGCGAAGTGAAGTTCAGCCAGATTATGGCGGGAACGGGCGGCAGTCTTTTTATCGGCTGGTCCTTCGCGTCCTTCCTCCGGCTGGAGGCTTCCGGCATCCACCGGGCCTATCTCCTCCTGCCCTTCATTTTGAGCTTTGCCTGCGACACCTTCGCCTTTTTCGCCGGGATCACCCTGGGCAAGCACAAGCTGGCTCCCAAGGTCAGCCCGAAAAAGACCATCGAGGGCTCCGCCGGGGGCCTTCTGGGCAACGTCCTCTGCGGCCTTCTGTTCGTCTGGGTCATGGACCGCTTCTTCGGCGGCTCCGCCATCGGATACGGTCCCATGGCCCTGCTGGCCCTTCTCTGCGGCGTGGTGGCACAGGTCGGGGATTTGAGCTTTTCCCTCATCAAGCGGGAATTTGGGATCAAGGACTACGGGCATTTGTTCCTGGCCCACGGCGGCGTGCTGGACCGGTTTGACAGCGTGCTGTTCGTGGCCCCGGTGTTAGAGATTATTTTCAGCTTTCTGTAATAGAATAGAGATGTAGGTATGACAAAGACGATATCAATCTTAGGCTCCACCGGCTCCATCGGGCGGCAGACCCTGGAGGTGGCGGAGCAGCTGGGGCTGACGGTGGCCGCCATCACCGCCCACAACAATGTGGCGCTGGCGGAGGAACAGGCCCGGAAGTTCCGGCCCCGGCAGGTGATCATGACCGACGAGGCGGCGGCAAGGGACTTAAAAGTCCGCCTGGCGGACACGAAGACCCGCGTCCACGGCGGCGTTTCCGCCCTCTCCACGGCGGCGACGCTGCCGGGGGTGGACACGGTGGTCACCGCCGTGGTGGGCATGGTGGGCCTCAAGCCCACCCTCGCCGCCATCCGGGAGGGCAAGCGCATCGCCCTGGCCAACAAAGAGACCCTGGTCTGCGCCGGGGAGCTGGTGATGGAGGCGGCGGAGAGGCGGGGGGCGGAGATCGTCCCCGTGGACTCGGAGCACTCCGCCATTTTCCAGTGCGTCCAGGGCTGCCTGGACCGGGGGGAGATCCGGCAGGTGATTCTGACCTGCTCCGGCGGGCCCTTCTACGGAATGGGCAAGGAGGAAGTGGCGAAGAAGACCCGGGCGGACGCGCTGGTTCACCCCAACTGGAAGATGGGCCCCAAAATCACCGTGGACTGCGCCACGCTGATGAACAAGGGGCTGGAGGTTATCGAGGCTATGCGCCTCTACCGCCTCCCCCTGACGCGGGTGAAGGTGGCCATCCACCGTCAGAGCATCGTCCACTCCCTGGTGGAGTTCCGGGACGGGGCGCTGCTGGCCCAGCTGGGGACGCCGGATATGCGCCTGCCCATCCGCTATGCCATGACTTACCCCCAGCGGGCGGAGTCGGCGGCGGAGCCGCTGAACCTTTTGAGCTGCCCGCCGCTGACCTTCGAGGAGCCGGACCGGGGGACCTTCCCGTGCCTCCGGCTTGCGGAGGTGGCGGCGGCCAAGGGGGGCACCGCCTGCGCCGTGCTGAACGCCGCCAACGAGGAGGCGGTGCGGCTGTTCCTGGAGGACCGGATCGGCTTCCGGGACATCTTTGATCTCACCGCCCGGGCCATGACGGAGCTGCCCGTGGTGCACAAGCCCAGCCTCCCGGATATTCTGGAGGCGGACGCCGCGGCCCGGCGTGAGGTTTTGAAAAACGTTTCAAGGTAAGGGGCAGTATCTTTATGAGCTTTGTCTATGTTCTGGCAGGTATTTTTATCTTCGGCTTTCTGGTCGCCATTCATGAGCTGGGCCACTTTCTGGCGGCCCGGCTCTGCGGCGTGCGGGTCAACGAGTTTTCCATCGGCATGGGCCCGCTGCTGTGGCGCCGGGAGACGGGAGAGACCCGGTATTCCCTCCGGCTTCTTCCCATCGGCGGCTTCTGCGCCCTGGAGGGGGAGGATGGGGACACCGGGGACGAGCGGAGCTTCACCCGTCAGGGCTTTTGGAAAAAGCTTGTGATTCTGGCCGCCGGGTCCTTTATGAACCTGCTGGCGGGGATCGCCGTGATTGCCTGCATCTTCGCCACGGCTTCCGGCTTTTACGTGGACCAGGTAGCCGGGTTCTCCGAGGGGTTCCCCCTGGAAGGGGAGGACGGCCTGATGGAGGGTGATATCTTCTATAAAATCGACGGCTGGCGGACCTACCTCCGGGGAGACGCGTCGCTGCTTCTCCAGTTCAACGACGGGAAGGGCGTCGACATGGAAGTCATCCGGGACGGGGAGAGGGTGGTCTTGAAGGACCTGCCTTTGTACCGGGGGACCTACGACGGTCAGGAGGGGCGGTTCGGCCTGATGGTGGGGGCCGCCCGGGTTCCGGCGACCTTCTTCAACACAGTGAAATTTATCGGTTACCAGACCCTGGACTTTGTCCAGCAGGTGTGGTTCAGCCTGATTCAGCTGTTCCGGGGCAGCGTGGGCCTCTCGGAGGTCAGCGGCCCGGTGGGCATCGTCTCCACCATGACGGAGGTGGGAAACGCCTCCAAGACGGCTATGGACGCCGTTGAGAACATCGCCTTCTTCGGGGCCCTCATCGCCATCAATCTGGCGGTGATGAATTTGCTGCCCATTCCGGCCCTGGACGGGGGACGCATCTTCTTCCTGGCGGTCGACGCGCTGTCCCTGGGACTGTTCAAGCGGAAGGTGCCGGAGAAGTATCAGGCGGCGATGAACGCGGCGTGTTTTATTTTGCTGATGGGCGTGATGCTGCTGGTGACCTTGAAGGACGTTGGGCAGCTCTTTATGCGGGGAGGTTCCTGATATGACGAAACGCCTGATGGTGGGGAAGGTTCCGGTGGGCGGCGGCGCGCCGGTGTCCATCCAGTCCATGTGCAACACGAAAACCGATGATGTGGCGGCTACCGTGGCCCAGATCAAGGCCCTGGAGGCCGCCGGGTGTGAGATTATCCGGGTGGCCGTTCCCGACCAGGCGGCGGCGGAGGCCGTGGACAAAATCAAGGAGCGGATTTCCATTCCCCTGATTGCCGATATTCACTTCAACTATAAACTTGCCCTCGTCTGCGCGGAGCGGGGAATCGACGCCATCCGCATCAACCCCGGCAACATCGGCGGGGAAGAGAAGGTCAAGGCCGTGGCGGACGCCTGCCGCCTCCGGGGCATCCCCATTCGGGTGGGGGTCAACGGCGGCTCTTTGGAGAAGGAGCTCCGGGCCAGGCACGGCGGCGTCACCGCCGGGGCCCTGGTGGAAAGCGCCCTGGGACAGGCCCGGCTGCTGAACCGCTTCGATTTTGACGACATCTGCTTTTCCGTCAAGTGCTCCGACGTGCCGCTGACCATGGCGGCGTACTTAGCCCTTAGTGAACAGACGGACTACCCCCTCCACCTGGGGGTTACCGAGGCGGGCACCCCCTCCATGGGGATGGTGAAGTCTGCCATGGGCATCGGCGGCCTCCTCTGCCTGGGGGTGGGGGACACCATTCGGGTGACCCTGACCGCCGACCCGGTGGAGGAGATTTACGCCGCCAAGAAGATTTTGAAGGCGGCGGGCCTGCGCAAAACCGGCGTGAACCTGATTGCCTGTCCCACCTGCGGCCGGACCCGGATTGACCTGATCCCCATCGCCGAGGAGGTGGAGCGGCGGCTGGCGGACTGCGAAAAGAACATCACCGTGGCGGTGATGGGCTGCGCCGTCAACGGCCCCGGGGAGGCCTCCGCCGCCGACATCGGCATCGCCGGGGGCAAGGGCGAGGGGCTGCTGTTCCGCAAGGGGGAAATTTTGTACAAGGTTCCCCAGGAGCGGCTGGTGGACGCGCTGATGGAGGAGATCGGGAGGCTCTAAGGCCTGAGATTGAAATGCACAAGAGAGGACGCCATGTCGAGAAACATTCCATTTTTTGAATTTTTCGCCGAGCTGTCGGCGTCTCCTGAGCTCCGTCTCCGGCTGACCGGGGCGGAGCTGACCCATGGCCGCATCGACCAGGGGGAGCGGTCCATAGATCTGGATATGACGGTGAAAAGCCCCCTGGACCAGGAGGGCGTGCAAAGCCTGGAGGAGACGCTGCGGGCGGTCTACGGCTTTCAAAAAGTGGCGCTGCACGTCACCTGCGCGGCTCCGCCGCCTCCGGCGCCCAGCCCGGTTTCCCAGAGCGGCGGCGGGGCCAAGGCGGCTCCCAAGAAGAAGCCGGGCAAAATTCTCATGGGCAATCCCGTCAAGGCCCGGCCCGGCCCCATGTCGGCGCTGAACGTGAAGATGGGCACGGCCACGGTTTCCGGGAAGGTCTTCTCCTTCGAATGCCGGGAGACCCGGAGGCCGGGCATGTGGCGGCTGAGCTTCGACATGACCGACGGCACCGGCTCCGTCACCGTTCAGAAAAACCTGGGGGCCAAGGAGGCCCAGGCTCTGGAGGGGGCGGTGAAGCCCGGCATGTGGCTGGTGGTCCAGGGAAAGATGGAGCCCACCTGGGACGGCAAGGACATCCAATTGAACCCCCAGCACATCAACGTGACGGACCACGAGGAACGGATGGACGCCGCCCCGGTGAAGCGGGTGGAGCTCCACCTCCACACCCGGATGAGCAACATGGACGCCCTCACCGACACCAAGGAGGTCATCCAGGAGGCCATCCGCTGGGGCCACCCCGCCATTGCCATCACGGACCACGGCGTGGCCCAGTCCTTCCCGGAGGCGTGGCACGCCGCCGGAAATAAAATCAAGGTCCTCTATGGCGTGGAGGGCTATTTCATCAACAACGTGGACGACCGCATCGCCGTCCACGGCCCCCAGGACATTCCCCTGGACGGGGAAATCGTCTGCTTCGACATCGAGACTACAGGCCTCCGGGTGGACCGGGAGGCCATTACGGAGATCGGCGCGGTGGTGCTGCGGGACGGCGAGATCGCCGAGCGGTTCCAGACCTTCGTGAACCCGGGAAGGCGGCTGACGCCGGAGATCATCGGCCTCACGGGCATCACCGACGAAATGCTCAAGGACGCACCCAAGCCCGCCCAGGCTCTGGCGGATTTCCTGAAATTTGTAAACGGGCGGCCCCTGGCGGCCCACAACGCGGAGTTTGACATCGGCTTCATCCGCAAGGGCTGCGCCGAGGCGGGGCTGGATTTCCATCCCACCTATGTCGACTCCCTGATTCTGGCCCAGAACCTGCTGCCGGGCCTGGGGAAGTACAAGCTGGACATCGTGGCGGAGCATCTGGACCTGCCCGCCTTCAACCACCACCGGGCCAGCGACGACGCGGCCACGGTGGGCTATATGCTGATTCCCTTTTGGAAAATGCTCCATGAAAGGGGGATTCACACCCTCCAGGCCGTCAACGGCGAGATGGAGAAGCTGCGGCCCCTGGGGAACAAGTCTAACCGCTTTCCAAAGCATATCATCCTCCTGGCCCGGAACAAGACGGGGCTGAAAAACCTCTACCAGATGATTTCCGCCTCCAACTTGAAATACTTCAAGCGGGTGCCCACCATTCCCAAGAGCCTGCTGAAGGAGCACCGGGAGGGCGTGATCGTGGGCGCGGCCTGCGAGGCGGGAGAGCTGTTCCAGGCGGTAAAGGACCACAAGGACTGGGAGGAGCTGAAGCGCATCGCCTCCTTCTACGACTACCTGGAAATCCAGCCCCTGTGCAACAACGCCTTTATGCTCCGCAACGGCGACGCCAGGAACGAGGAGGACCTGCGGGAGTTCAACCGGGTCATTGTCCGCCTGGGGGAGGAGCTGGGGAAGCCCGTCTGCGCCACCGGAGACGTGCATTTCCGGGAGCCGGAGGACGAGGTGTTCCGGCATATCCTCCTGGCCTCGAAAAAGTTCCCCGATGCCAACGAGGCCCTGCCCATCTATTTCAAAACCACCGATGAGATGCTAAAAGAGTTCTCCTACCTGGGGGAGAAAAAGGCCTATGAGGTGGTGGTGGCCAATACCCGCCTGGTGGCGGACCAGATCGAGCAATTCGAGCTGCTGCCCAAGGAGCTGTTCCCGCCGAAGCTGGAGAACTCCGAGGCGGATTTGAACCGCCTGGTCTGGGAGAAGGTCCACCGCCTCTACGGCGAGGACCCGCCCCAGCTCATTGTGGAGCGGCTGAACGTGGAGCTGGGCGGCATTTTGGGGAAATACGACGTGGTGTACATGTCCGCTCAAAAATTAGTCCAGCGATCCCTGGAAAACGGCTATCTGGTGGGCTCCCGGGGTTCCGTGGGCTCGTCTTTGGCGGCCTATATGTCCGGCATCACGGAGGTCAACTCCCTGCCGCCCCACTACCGCTGCCCGAAGTGCAAAAACAGCGAGTTTATCCAAGACGGGTCCTATGGCTGCGGCGCGGACATGCCGGACAAGGCGTGCCCGAAATGCGGGACCAAGTATGAAAAGGACGGCTTCGACATTCCCTTTGAAACCTTCCTGGGCTTTGGCGGCGGCAAGGTGCCGGATATCGATCTGAACTTCTCCGGCGAGTATCAGGCCCGGGCCCACCGCCACGCCATTGAGATGTTCGGCGAAACCCAGGTGTTTCGGGCGGGGACCATCGGGACGCTGGCGGAGAAAACCGCCTACGGCTTTGTGAAAAAGTATCTGGAGGAAAACCAGATGACCGTGGGCCGGGCGGAGGAAAACCGGCTGACCCTGGGCTGCGTGGGGGTCCGGCGGACCACCGGGCAGCATCCGGGGGGGCTGGTGGTGGTCCCGGCGGACAAGAGCATGGAGGATTTCTGCCCCGTCCAGCACCCGGCGGACGCCGACGATTCCGACACCATCACCACCCATTTTGAATACCACTCCATGGAGGCGAACCTCTTAAAGCTGGATATGCTGGGACACGATGACCCCACCATGGTCCGCATGATGCAGGATCTCACCGGGGTGGACCCGCAAAAAATCCCCCTGGACGACCCGGACACCATGTCTATCTTTATTTCCAGCAAGGTCCTGGGCTATGAGAACGACGAAATCCTGGGCCCCACCGGGGCGGTGGCCATCCCGGAGTTCAACACCCGCTTCACCCGGCAGATGCTTATAGACACCCAGCCCAAGGACTTCAACACCCTGGTGCGCCTCTCCGGCTTCTCCCACGGCACCGACGTGTGGCTGGGCAACGCCCGGGAGCTGATCGTCAGCAAGACGGCAACGGTTCTGGAGACGGTGGGCTGCCGGGACGACATTATGCTCTACCTGATTTCCAAGGGGCTGGACCCCAAGATGAGCTTTAAGATCATGGAGTCCGTCCGAAAGGGGAAGGTGAAAAAAGGGGGCTTTGAGCCCGGCTGGGAGGAGGCCATGCGGGAGCACGACGTACCGGAGTGGTACATCGATTCCCTGGCGAAAATCGGCTATCTCTTCCCCAAGGCCCATGCCGTGGCCTACGTCATGATGGCCTTCCGCATCGCCTGGTACAAGGTCCACGAGCCCCTGGCCTTCTACGCCACCTTCTTCTCCGTCCGGGCGAAAGCCTTTGACGCGGAGTTTTGCTGTGCTGGAAAAGAGGCGGTGAAGAAGAAAATCCGGGAAATTGAGAACAACAAGGACGCCACCGCCGTGGAGCAGAATCTGCTGACCACGCTGGAGGTCTGCTACGAATTCTACCTCCGGGGCTTCCACTTTGACACCATCGACATCTACCGCTCCGACGCCACAAAGTTCGTCATCACGGAGGGGGGGCTGCTGCCGCCCTTCACAACGGTTCACGGCTTGGGGGAGGCGGCGGCCCTGGACACGGTGGAGAAGCGGCAGGGGAAGGACTTCATCTCCATTGAAGAGTTCGCCCTGTGCTGCAATAAGCTCTCCAAGACCCACATTGAGCAGTTGAAGGCCCTGGGAGCCTTCGCAGGCATGGCGGAGACCAGCCAGATTACGTTGTTTTAAAATCCGAAAGAGAGAGGACGGCACGTCCTCTCTCTTTTTTTATGTATCCGCCTCCATGGCTCGTTTCAGCATCCGCTCCGTCATGCCCTCGCCCAGATAGCAGAGGCGGCGGAACTGCTTCCCCAGGTCATAGCGCATCCCGTCATTGAGCCAGGCCATGATCTGGCCGAAGCACTCGCACTGGTAGAAGCGGATGATGACCGCCCGGTCCTCCGCCGGGATGGGGACGCCGCCGATGGCCGCGGCGGCGTAGTCCTCCACCACCCGGCGGCACACGTCCATCAGGCACAGATCAAACAGGTCCCGGTGGGCCGACTGGTTGATGTGCAGCACCGCCTGCCGGTGCTCCAGGGCGAAGCGGGCGGCGGTCTCCAGGCAGTCCGCCAGGGACAGGGCCGGGCCCTGGGCGGCGATGATGCGGTCCGCCTGGTCCGTGATGAGTTCTTCCAGCAAAGCGGGGATGTCCCGGAAGTGATAATAAAAGGTGTTCCGGTTGACGCCGCACTCCTGGACAATGTCCTTGACGGTGATCTCCCGGAGGGGGCGCTCCTCCAGCAGGCGGAGGGCGGCGGCCTTTATCGCCTCTCTGGCGGAAAAAGCGGTCATGAGGTCCTCCTTTCCTCCCGGGGGAACAGCCCGGCGGCGGCGCTGTCCGCCATGCGCTGGGCGGCGGCCAGGAGCTCCGCCTTGGGCAGGGCCATGTCCTTCTCAAACCATTCGGCCAAAAGGCCGATGAAGCCCCAGGCCAGGAAGTTCAAGAGGTAGTCCGTCAGACGGGGGTCCTCCGGCTGGAACCAAGTCCGGACCAGGGGCGCGCCGTTCTCATGGACCAGCCGCTGGATGGACTGGAAAAAGCCGCTGGCCTCGCTGCTGGCAAACAAAACCGCGCAGATCTCCCGGTGCTCCACGGCGAAGTCCAGCACCGGCTCGAATACCGGGGCCACGCTGCCCACGGCAAAGGTCTCCTGCATGTGGGAATCCACCAGGGCCTGGAGCTCCGACAGCAGGTCCTCCTCCACGCTTTGCAGCAGCTCTGCGGTGCCGGAGTAGTGGAGATAAAAGGTGGCCCGGTTCATGTCCGCCGCGTCGGTGACGTCCCGGACGGAGATGTCGGAGAAGCTCTTCCGCTTCATCAGCTCCAGAAGGCTCTCCTTTAATAATTTGCGGGACCGCCGGGCCCGGCGGTCTTCGGGATTTTTCGGCATAGGGGTCCTCCTTCCGGCAAGCTAGACACTTGCCCGCTTTTGTCTATTGACCAGATTTCCTGCTTTTACTATAATCAACTCAAGTTAATAAGTCAACACAAATCTTATATTTGACAAAAGTTGATTATTCGGAGGGATCATTATGACCTGGAAAACCATGAGGAAACGCCTTTCCGCCCTGACGCTGGCGGCGGTGCTGACGGTGACGCTGAGCGTGCCCGCCGTAGCGGCGGAGGCCATCGGCGACGGCGTGGCCCCCACGTATGACGAGGCGTATTACGCCACGCTGGACTACTACGGAAACCTATTGGAGGGCAGCGTGGTAAAAAGCTGCGCCATGAACGGAAAAGACTGCCTGACGGACTACGGCGTATACGATGAGGTGGTGAACCTCACCGACAGCACGGCGCCGGTGAGCGGGGAGGGGGGAAGCACCTCCTTCCGCTTCACGGACGGCGCGCCGGACCACTTCTACTTCGAGGGCAAGACGAAAAAGCCCTTTGAGGACCTGCCCTGGCGCATTTCCCTGCGCTATACCCTCAACGGCGTCCCCGCCAAGGCGGAGGACCTGGCGGGAAAACAGGGCGTGGTGGAGATTTTCCTGGACATCGTGCCCAACGAGAATGCCGGCGACTACGCCCGGTACAATTACACCCTGGCGGCCACGGCCCTGTTCAACCAGGACGACATCCTCTCTCTGGAGGCCCCCGGGGCCCAGGTCCAGCTGGTGGGCAACCTGCGGACTGTCCTCTTCCTCTGCCTTCCCGGAGAGGAGCAGCACTTCACCATCCGGGTGGGCAGCAACGACTTTTCCTTCGGCGGCCTGACGGTGCTGATGATGCCCGCCACCCTGGCCCAGCTGGAGGAAATCTCCAAGCTCAGTGAGCGGAAGGACGATCTGGAAGAGGACTACCGGGCCCTCTCCGGCAGTCTCGACGAGCTGCTGGACGCCCTGGCGGACATCCAGAACGGCCTCTACGCCTCCGCCAAGGGTCTGGACCAGCTGGACGCGGCCCGGGGCACCTTCTCCGGCGGCAAGGGCGCGCTCTATGAAGGTACGGACCGCCTCCGGGCGGATCTGAGCAACCTGGCGGACATCCTGGCCCCGGTGGAGCAGCGCGTCCAGATTCTCAGCCAGACGGTGACGGACTCCAAGGCCGTCCTCAACGAGATGACCGACGCCGCCGTTACCCTCCAGGCTCAGCTGACGGAGATGGAGACGGCTTTGTACGGCCTGGAGCAGGGAACCTATGACCTGCGAAGCGTCATCAGCCTGGCGGCGGACATGGAGGGAAGCCTCCTTCGCTTAGAGAGCGCCCTGGGCGGCGTACATGTGGGCGGCGGCAGCGTCGCCACCAACAGCCGGGGGCTGGTGGAGAAGGTGAAAAATGTCCACGGCGCATACGCGGCGGAGGATACGGAGACTTTCCTCCAGAAAATGCTGGAGGCCCAGGGCGCGGGCAGCGCCGAGGCCAAGGCCAAGGCGGCGGGCATGAAGCAGCTGCTGGAGGCGGATAAGGCGGGCCTTCCGGTGCCGCCGGACCAACAGGCGGCCCTGGAGGCGGCGAAGCAATTGGAAGGGCTCCGCCAGGCCAAGGACCAGACGGGCATGGGCTTCGGGGATTTCTGCGGCCAGGTAACCCAGGACCCCAATACCGCCAAGCAGATGAACGACCTTTGGCTGATCTACAGCGCCGGAGGCTCCACTTCGGGAAAGGCTTCTTTGAGAAACCGCCCTGCCTCTGAGATTCAAATTACGGTCCCGGCCGCTCCGGCCCCGGAGCAGCCGCAAGCGCCGGAGACACCTTCGGCGCCGGTACAGCCCGAATCTCCAGAAACACCTGAGTCCCCGGCGGATGGCCAAATCCCGGAACAGCCTCAGCTCCCGGAGCTGCCGCCCCCGGAGGCGTCCGCGCCCGAGACGCCGGAGGAACCCGCTGTGCCGGAAGAGACGACAGACCCGGAAGAGCCGCGAGAACCCACGACTCCGGCGGAGGAGGCTCCGGCGGAGACACAGGAGCCGGAGGCCTTTCACAAGGGACAGATGTCGGCCCGGCTGGTGGTTTATGAAAATCTGGACGAGGACGACAGTGATTCCAGCGACGACAGCGGCTCCAGCGGGGACAGCGGTTCCAGCGGAGACAGCGGTTCCAGCGGAGACAGCGGCTCCAGCGGAGACAGCGGTTCCAGCGGGGACAGCGGCTCCAGCGGGGACGGCGGCTCCAGCGGGGACGGCGGCTCCAGCGGGGACGGCGGTTCCAGCGGGGACAGCGGCTCCAGCGGGGACAGCGGCTCCAGCGGAGACAGCGGCTCCAGCGGGGACGGCGGCTCCAGCGGAGACAGCGGCTCCAGCGGAGACAGCGGTTCCAGCGGGGACAGTGGTTCCAGCGGGGACGGCGGCGACCCCTCCGATCCCAGCAAGCCCCCGGAGAACAACACGGTAGGCGGCGCGGTAGTGGATCTCATCACCAACGGCCTGGACAGCGCTACCGCCCGGATTGACGCGATTCAAAGCCAGCTCAACGCCTCCCTCAACCAAATCAAGCGCCCCACCGCCGCCGTGGCGGGGGACCTGGCGAACCTCTGCGGGGAGCTGGACATTCTGCTGCGGGATCTGGACGACGCGGAGGACCTGATGGCCGCCCTGGGACAATCCGCCGGGACCCTGCGGGAAATTCTGGAGGACGTGGACGCCCTGCGGACCGTGCTGAACGGCTATGAGCCCACCCTTCAGGAGGCCCTGGCCAACACGGGGGCCCTCAGCGCCTCCGCCGTCACCACCATCCGGGACACGGAAGCCCTGCTCACCGACGCGGAGAACCTGGCCCGCTCCACGGGGAAGGACCTGGACGCGGGGACGAAGCAGTCCCTCCGGGGCCTCTCCGCCGCCCTGCGGCAGACCGCCAAGGCCCTGGCCACCACGAAACAGGTGAAGGAGGCCAAAAACACCGTCACCCAAATTATCGAGGATACCTGGAACGAATACACCGGGGACGTGAACAACATCCTGCTGATGGACGCCACGGCGGAGCCGGTTTCCCTGACGGACGAGCGGAATCCCGCCCCCACCAGCATTCAGGTTCTTATCCGCACCCAGGAAATCAAAGAGGAGAAGCCGGAGGAGGACGAGGCGTCCGCCGCCGTGAAGGAAAAAACCACCTTCTGGGGCCGGGTGACCCAGATGTTCCGGGACTTCTGGAACGCCGTCACCGGCGTCTTCCAATGACGGGAGGAGAGCCGCCATGATTGAAAAAATCGCCCATAAGCTGACCCGAAAGCCCAAGCTGGTGGCCCTGATTGCCGTGCTGATGCTGATTCCCTCTCTCATCGGCTACGCCGCCACCCGCATCAACTACGACATCCTGTCCTATCTGCCCCAGGATCTGCCCTCCTCCCAGGGGGAGCAGCTTCTGGAGGAGCCCTTCCAGATGGCGGCTACCAGCATGCTTATCGTGGAGGGGATGCCCGCGGGCTATACCAACAAGCTGATTCAGGACATCCAGGACGTCCCCGGCGTGTCCAGCGCCGTGTGGCTCAGCAATCTGGTGGGCATCCAGGTTCCCGTGGAGATGATTCCGGCGGACCTCCGGGAGATGTTCTTCTCCGGCCAGGCCACCATGATGCTGATTCAGTACGACCACCCCGGGGCCTCCGACGAGACCATGGAGGCCATCCGGCAGGTGCGGAGCGTCTGCAACGAGCGCTGCTTCCTGGCGGGCTTCTCCGTGGTCATCAAGGACACCCGGGACGTGATGGACGGGGAGCTGCCCATCTTCGTGGGACTGGCGGTGCTGCTGGCCCTGGCGGCCATGAGCGTGACGCTGGAGTCCACCGTCCTGCCCTTTGTGTACCTGGCCAGCATCGGCATGGCCGTGGTTTACAACTTCGGAAGCAACATCTTCTTAGGCCAGATTTCCTACATCACCAAAGCCATCGCCGCTGTGCTGCAATTGGGCGTGACCATGGACTACTCCATCTTCCTCTACCACCGCTACGAGGAGGAGCGGGAGCGCTATGACGACAAGCGGGACGCCATGGCCCAGGCCATCATCGCCGCCTTCCGCTCCCTCTCCGGCAGCAGCATGACCACCATCGCGGGCTTCCTGGCCCTGTGCTTCATGCGGCTGACCCTGGGAAGGGACATCGGCATCGTCATGGCCAAGGGCGTGGTCCTGGGGGTGGCGACGGTGATCCTGGTCCTGCCGTCCCTGGTGCTGATATTCGACAAGCAGATCGGAAAGCACAAGCACAAGACCCTGATTCCCTCCTTCGATAAGGTCAACGCCTTCATCCTCCGGTACAAGGTCCCCCTGGTGGTGCTGACAGTGCTGCTGTTTTTCCCGGCGGTCTACGCCCAGCGCCACGCGGACATCTACTACAAGCTGGACGAATCCCTGCCCCGGGACCTTCCGTCCATCGTCAGCAACGAGAAGCTGAAGGACGATTTCGATATGGCGACCAGTCATTTCGTAGTCCTCCGGGACGACCTCAGCGCCGCCGACATGGGGGAGCTGGAGCGCCGGATGGAGGAGGTCCCCGGCATCACCTCCGTGGTGTCCTTCCACAAGATGCTGGGCGTGGGCATTCCGGACTTCTTCATCCCGGAGGACCTCAAGAACATGCTCCGCCAGGAGGGCTGGCAGCTGATGATGATCAATTCCAGCTATGCCCCGGCCACAGACGCGGTGGCGGCCCAGCTGGACGCCATGAATGCAATCCTCCACAGCTACGACCCCTCCGCCATGATCACCGGGGAGGGGGCCATGTACCGGGATTTGATCGACACCTCGGCGGTGGACTTTCAGGTGACGAACTATATTTCCATCGCGGCCATCTTCCTCATCATCGCCTTTGTGTTCAAGTCCGCCTCCGTTCCCCTGGTGCTGGTGGCCACCATTGAGCTGGCCATCTTCATCAACCAGGGCTGCTGCTACTTCCTGGGCACGGAAATTCCCTTCATCGCCCCCACCATCATCAGCTGCGTCCAGCTGGGGGCCACGGTGGACTACGCCATTTTGATGACCTCCCGTTTCCAGGAGGAGCTGAAGAAGGGCCTTGGACGGGAGGAGGCCATCCGCGTTGCCGCCGCGTCCTCCGACGCGTCCATCGTCACCAGCGCCCTGGTGCTCTTCTGCGCCACCCTGGGGGTGTCCTTCGTGTCCTCCATCGACCTCATCGGGGCCATCTGCGTCATGCTGGCCCGGGGCGCGCTGATCTCGGCGCTGGTGAGCATCTTCCTCATGCCCGCCGTTCTCTGCGTCTGCGAGCCGGTTTTTAACAAGACCAGCTGGCATTGGAAAACGCCGGACCCTGCTCCGGCCCTGCCCGGCTCGGAGAGGGAGGCGCTTCCCACGGCGGAGGCCCCGCCCGCCCTGGAGGAGGCGGCCATTCCGGCGGCCTCCGCCGGGGAGACTTCGGCAGAGGTGGTTTCCATAGAGATGGAGCCGGTTTCCGCCCGCGGGGAATAACGGAAGATCCAGTAAGGCCCCCGGAGGGATGTCCTCCGGGGGCCTTTTCGCATGATTGGTCAGTCTTCATCCTTTGCCCAGGCCATGGCGCAGCGCACGGCCCGCTTCCAGCCCTTCAGCAGCTCCAGCCGCCGCTGCTGGGAGACGGCGGGGGAGAAGGTCCGCTCACAGGCCCAGTTGCCCCGAATCTCGTCCGGATCCCTCCAGAAGCCGGAGGCCAGCCCCGCCAGGTACGCCGCCCCCAGGGCGGTGGTTTCGATGCACCGGGGCCGCTGGATTTGGGTGTCCGACAGGTCCGCCTGGAACTGCATGAGGAAGCTGTTGGCGCTGGCTCCGCCGTCCACCTTGAGAGAACCCAGGGCCAGGCCGGACTCCTCCTTCATGGCGGAGAGCAAATCGTTGGTCTGGTAGGCCAGGGATTCCGTCACCGCCCGGATGAAATGCTCCCGGGTGACGCCCCGGGTGAGGCCCGTTACGGTGCCCCGGGCGTAGGACTCCCAGTAGGGGGCCCCCAGGCCAACAAAGGCCGGGACCACATAAATGCCTCCCGCGTCCTCCAGGCGGGAGCAGATCTCCTCTGTCTGGGCGGCGCTTTCCACCAGCTTCATCTCGTCCCGGAGCCACTGGATGGCGGCCCCGGCGATGAAAACGCTGCCCTCCAGGGCGTAGTGGATCTGCGTTCCCGTTCCGGCGGCGATGGTGGTGAGAAGGCCCCGCCTGGAGGCCACCGCCTCCGCCCCGGTGTTCATCAGCAGGAAGCCGCCGGTGCCGTAGGTGCTCTTCACGTCCCCCGGTTCAAAGCCGCACTGGCCGAAGAGGGCGGCCTGCTGGTCGCCCGCGGCGGCGGCGATGGGGATGGACCCGCCGAACTTGTCCGTCTCGCCGAACAGGCAGCTGCTGGGCAGGGCCCGGGGCAGCAGGGAGGCGGGGATGCGGAAGTAGTCCAGCAGCTCCTGGTCCCATTGGAGCTTGTGGATGTCAAAGAGCATGGTCCGGGAGGCGTTGGTGTAGTCCGTGGCGTGGACCCGTCCCCCGGTCAGGTTCCAGATAAGCCAGGTGTCCACGGTGCCGAACCGCAGCTCCCCCCGCTCCGCCCGCTGCCGGGCGCCGGGGACGTTGTCCAGAATCCATTCCAGCTTGCTGGCGGAAAAGTAGGCGTCGGGAATCAGGCCGGTTTTCTGACGGACGGCCTCCTCCAGCCCGTCCCGCCGGAGCCGCTCAATGCGGTCCGCCGTCCGGCGGCACTGCCAGACAATGGCGTTGCAGACAGGCTTTCCGGTGGCGGCGTCCCAGACCAGGGTGGTTTCCCGCTGGTTGGTGATGCCGATGGCGGCGATTTCATCCGGCCGGGCGTCGGCCTTCTGCATGGCCTCCATGGCGACGCCCATCTGGGTGGACCAGATGTCCATGGGGTCGTGCTCCACCCAGCCGGGCTGGGGATAAATCTGGGGGAACTCTTTTTGCACCACGGCCCGGATTTCCCCCCGGCGGTCAAAGAGGATGCACCGGGAGCTGGTGGTGCCCTGGTCCATGGCAATCACATAGTTTTTCTCGTTCACGTCCGCTCCTCCCGCGCCGGTCACAGGGTCCCCTTGAAGAAGTCGATGACGCCCTGCTCCACCTGGTCCTTGAGATCGGCGTAGTTGTGAATCTCATGGCGGTAGCCGTCGTAAATTTTGGTGGTCACCTTGTGGCCGGAGGCTTCCAGCCAGGCGGAAACCTGCTTCACGCCCTCGCCGTACTGGCCCACCGGGTCCTCGCCGCCGGCGATGTTGTAGACGGGCAGGTCCTTGGGCACCTTCTCCGCCCAGGTGGGGCCGGTGATGAAATCGATCATCTGGCAGAAGTAGAGGAAGGAGCGGTTGCTGGTGGGCCGGGAGAAGGCGTCCAGGGGGTCCATGGCGTGGTCCGCCTGGACATAGGGGTCGGAGCAGATCCACTCGTTGCCGAATTTGATTTTCTCCGTGCACCGCTCGCACATCCAGCCAAGCAGGACCCCGGCGGCGCTGGGGTCGGAGGCGTCCCCCTGCCCGGCGTCCACGGCGGCCCGGAGCATGGCCATGCCCTGTTCCAGCCCGGGGAAGACGCCGCTGGTGCCGCAGAGGGTGACGGCGGTGAGCTCGGAGCCGTAGGCCGTGATGTAGTCCCGGGCGATGAAGGAGCCCATGCTGTGGCCGAAGAGGAAGCAGGGGAGGCCGGGGTATTTCTCCTTGACCAGAGTGGTCAGGGTGTGCTCGTCCTCCATCATGGTGTGAGGGCCCTTGTCCCCCCAGTCGCCCCAGGAGCTGTTGACCACGGCGGTCCTGCCGTGGCCCACATGGTCGTCCGCCGCCACGATGAAGCCGGCGTCCAGGAATTTGGAGATCATGTGAAGATAGCGCCGGGAGTGCTCCCCGAAGCCGTGGACCAGCTGAATGATGCCCACAGGCCGGGCTGCGGGGACATAGATCCACCCCTGGACCTGGTCCCGCTGGTTGAAGGACTGGAAGCTGATCTCGTGTAACATCGCTGCTCCTCCTGTTCCGGGGCGAAAGCGCCCCTGTAAATTGACCGGAAAATTAAGGAATTATAGAAAGTATACCGTGCCCCGCCGCCGCTGTCAACCAAAAGCGGCGGCAAAGCCGGTCCGGGCAAATTTTTTCCGGAAAGGGGCTTGCCATTTGACAAAAAATCCGTTATGCTATTCATAAAGTCTTTATAAAACAAGAGACGGGGAATGAAAAGCCATGACCATATCGCCTGCCAACAACATGGACGTCAAGCGGCGCAACCGGGTGAACACCCTGCGCTGCATCCTGAAAAGCGACCGGGTTTCCCAAATGGAGCTGACCCAGAAGCTGGCCTTGAGCTGGCCCACGATTTTGCAGAACGTGAAAGAGCTGACGGAGCTGGGGCTGGTTCGGGAGGACGGCGTGTACGCCTCCACCGGCGGCCGGAAGGCCAAGGCCTACGCTCCCGTGCGGGACGCCCGGGTGGCGGTGGGCGTGGACCTGACGGCGGACCACGTCGGCGTGGTGCTGACGGACCTGGGGGGGAACCTTCTGAAGCAGGCCACGGGGGCCCTCCGCTTCTCCATGGAGGAGATCTATTTCAAGTACCTGGGCGGCCTGCTCCAGCGCTTTGTGGAGGCCAACGGCGCGGCGGATCGGATTCTGGGAGTGGGCATAGCCCTTCCCGGCATTGTGGACGGGGAGCGGGGCGTGCTGCGGGAGTCCCACGCTCTGGAGCTGCGGAATGTGCCGCTTAGCCGCTTTACCCAGCAAATACCCTGGCCCTGCCGCTGCCTGGGCGCCGCTCATGCCGCGGGCCTGGCGGAGTTCCGGGGCGTGGATGGGGATATGGTCTATCTCTCCCTGGACGACACCGTGGGCGGGGCCATCCTCCGGGACGGGAGCCTCTGCCTGGGGGATCACCTCCGGGCGGGGGAGTTCGGGCACATGACCCTGGTTCCCGGCGGACGCCGGTGCTGGTGCGGCAAGGCGGGCTGCCTGGACGCCTACTGCTCCGCCAAGGTCCTTTCGGATCACGCCGGGGGCAGCCTCTCCGCCTTTTTCGAGGAGCTCCGCTCCGGGGACGCCGGGAAGCGGGAGATCTGGCGGGAGTACCTGGAGCACCTGGCGGCGGCGGTGAACAACCTCCATGTGGCCTTCGACTGCGGCGTCATAGCGGGGGGCCGGGTGGGGGCCTGCCTGGAGGAGTTCGGGGAGCTGCTGCGGGCGCTGCTGGCGGAGCGGAATCCCTTCGAGCAGGACGCGTCCTATCTGAAATGGAGCCGCCGTCCCCAAGAGGCCGCCGCCGTGGGCGCGGCGCTGACGCAGGTGGAGGCGTTCCTCGAGGGGCTTTGAAAGTACATCAAGCAAGAGCGCCGTCCCGGCCGGGACGGCGCTCTTGTTTATTTTCCGGCGTCCCGTTCCTCCCCAAGGACGGCGTGACAGGTCTCCAGGGCCTTGTCCAGTTTCTGCCTCAGGGCGGTCCCGGGTTCCCCGGTTTTCAGAGCGGCGTGGATGTCCACCAGCTCAAAGCGGGGGGAGGCCCCCTCCGCCCGGTGGAGCATGTAGAGGGGGATATAGCCGCAATCCGCAACCTGGGCCTCCCCGGTTTCATTGTCCCGGGTGAGGGTCAGGGTCAGCACCGCTGTCGTGTCCGTGTTGGGCTTGGTCTGGGAGGAAATGAAGTTTCCCAGGGAGTAGCAGACAAAGCCCTGCCGCCCGTCGGGCAGGGTTCGGATCTCCATAGGCTGGGGCACATGGGAATGGCCGCCCAGGATAATGTCCGCGCCGTTTTCAAAGAGAAAGTCCGCCAGTTCCTCCTGGTATTGGTTCTGCGTCAGCTTGTACTCCAGGCCCCAGTGGATCATCACCGCCACCAGGTCCGTTTTCAAGGCCTTGGCGTCCTCCAGGTCCCCGGCCAGGCGGTCCCAGTCCGGCTTGGAGAGGGAGGTCAGGTAGTCGGTGTTGAAGACATTGATGGCGTAGGGGTGCTTTTTCGGTATAGGGATGCCGTTGGTGCCGTAGGCATAGCCCAGAAAGGCCACCGAGATGCCCCCCACGTCGGCCACGGCGGCGTTGTGGTCAAATTCCTCCTGGGTCCGGCTGGTGCCTACATGGGCCAGGCCGGCCCCGTCCAAAACGTCCAGCGTCCGGCTTAGGCCGGAGAAGCCCCGGTCCAGGCTGTGGTTGTTGGCGGTGAGGCACAGGTCGAAGCCTAAGGCCTTGAGGTCGCGGGCCAGGTCGTCGGGGGAGTTGAAGGCGGGATAGCCGGAGTAGGGCGGGCCGCCGGAAAGGGTGGTCTCCAGGTTCACCACAGCGTAATCGGCCGTCTCCACATAGGGCCTGGCGGCGGCCATGATCCGGGCATAATCATACCGTTCCCCGTTCCAGGCGTCGTTGGTGATGGGCATATGGCTCATGGCGTCCCCGCAGACCGCCAAAGTGGCCGTGGTGGGCTCCGGCGGCGGGGGTTCCTCCGGGACAGCGGGCTCCTCCGGGGCGGGAGGGAGCTCCTCCCGGGGCGGCGGGACGGACGCCTCCGTTCCGGCGGGGAGGGCTCCGCCGCAGGCGCTCAGGAGCAGCGCCAGACAGAGCAGGAGGACGGGGATCTGCCGTTTCATGGAAGGACCTCCTTGTTTGGTTGTTTTTCGACCTGATTATAAGCTGTTCCGGCGGGCTTTGTCAATGAAGCGCGGAGCGTTGCCGCTTTGCCTTCCATTTTGCCGGCTTTTTGAGGTTCATGGCGGCAAACTTAAGCCTCACCCAGTTGGAGACTTGGGCCAGGCCACAATAAAAGGTATAACGCATACCTCCTTTGAATCTCGCCGCGCCGTCTTGGCGTTGGGAGAAAGAATTTTTTGGGAAAGCTTTGAAATAAGAAATAACGGGAAGCCATTGACAAAAGGGCTTTCCGGCCCCTATAATGAAAACGGAAACCCATGGGCCCCTAGGGGGCCGACTATGAAAGCTAGGGGTGGAGAGAGATGAACAGTATCCGAAAGAAGATCACGGTATGCCTGATGGCGACGGTTCTGGCCGCGCTGTTTGTGGTGGGAGGCGCCAGCATTGGCCTGAACTACCGGAGCACCATCGCCACAGTGGACCAGATGATGACGCAGACCGCCGTACTGGCGGCGGAACGCATTGAGGAAGAGCTGATTGCCTATAAGAATGTGGCCATGGACACGGGCCGCATTACCCAGCTGGCCGATTCCGACACGCCGCTGGAGGAAAAGCGGAGCATCATTGATGAGCGGGCCAGCCTCCACGGCTTCCAGCGGGGCAATGTCATCGGCTTGGACGGCATCAGCATTTTCGACGGGAAGGACTATTCCGACCGGGAGTACGTGCAGCAGGCCCTGAGCGGAAACGTTTACGTTTCACAGCCCCTGGTCAGCAAGATCACGGGGGAGCTGACCATTATGGTTGCCGCGCCTCTTTACTCCAACCGGGGGCTCGTTGCGGGGGCGGTCTACTTTGTTCCCCCGGAGACCTTTTTGAACGACATCGTGTCCTCCATCAAGGTCAGCGAAAACAGCCGGGCCTATATGATCAACAAAGACGGAGACACCATTGCCGACATCACCTTGGAGACCATCACCACACAAAACATCGAGCGGGAGGCCCAGAGCGACTCCTCTTTGAAGCAGCTTGCCGCCATCCACGCGGAGATGCGGCAGGGGAAGGTGGGATTCGGCAGCTTCCACGACACCGACGGCCCCCGTTTCGCGGCTTACGCCCCGGTGGATGGAACCAACGGCTGGAGCGTGGCGGTCACCGCGATGAAAAAGGACTATCTGGCGGATACATATTTCGGTATGCTTATTGATGTGCTGGTAATCGTGGCCTCCATTCTGGCTTCCATCGTGGTGGCGCTGAAGCTGTCCAGCAACATCAGCGATCCCATGCGGGCCTGCGCCCAGCGGATGAAGCTGCTGGTGGAGGGCGACTTGAAGGCCCCCGTTCCCCAGACCCAGGGAAAGGACGAGACGGCGGAGCTGACCCGTTCCACGGCGGAGATGGTGACGGGGCTGAATACCATCATCAACGACATCAGCTACCTCCTTACGGAGATGGCCAATCAGAATCTGGACATCCGCTCCGCCCACCGGGAGGCCTATGTGGGGGACTTCCAGAATATTCTCCAGTCCATGCGGACATTGAAGGTGGAGCTCAGCGGCACCATGCGGCAGATCAACGCCTCCGCCGGGCAGGTGTCCTCCGCCAGCAACCAGGTGTCCATGGGCGCGCAGAGCCTGAGCCAGGGCTCCATGACCCAGGCCAGTTCCATCGAAGAGCTGGCGGCCACCATCACGGAGATTTCCGACAGCGCCAAGCGGACCGCCGCCGCCGCCGAGGAGGCGGGGCGCTTCGTGGGTCAGGCCGGAGGGCAGCTTGGAATCAGCGTGGAGCACGTCAAGGGGCTCAACGCCGCCATGGAGAAGATTTCCGGCTCTTCCGAGGAAATTTCCAAGATCATTGCCACCATTGAAAACATTGCCTTCCAGACCAACATCCTGGCCCTGAACGCCGCCGTGGAGGCCGCCCGGGCGGGCAGCGCCGGCAAGGGCTTCGCCGTGGTGGCCGACGAGGTGCGCAACCTGGCCACCAAGTCCGACCAGGCCGCCAAGGCCACCAAGGAGCTGATTGAAAGCTCCATCGCTGCCGTCACCGAAGGAAGCCGGGCGGTGGGAAATGTCACCGAGTCTTTGGAGCGGACCAGCGAGTCCGCCGGCCACGTAACCGCGCAGATGGACATCGTGGTGGAGGCTGTGGAAAACCAGACCTCCGCCATCAACCAGGTCACCGAGGGCATCGATCAGATTTCCTCCGTGGTCCAGACCAACAGCGCCACGGCCCAGGAGAGCGCCGCCGCCAGCGAGGAGCTGTCCGCCGAGGCGGCCAGCCTGAAGCAGCTGGTGGACCAGTTTACCTTAGCCAAGGACTGAGGCGGGCCGCGTTCGATGGCTGCGGCGGACGCCGTCACTGGCAATTTACTGTAAAAAAGGGCCCCGCGGATACGCCGCGGGGCCCTTTTTGTGGCTACATCCACGAAAATACGGCAAATCCTGAAAAGACCGTTGACAAAATCAGGATTTTTGCTACAATAGATAGCGTTCAAAAGGCGTACGCCTTTTTTTCATGGTTTGCAGACAAACCATGAGGGGAGTTGTATGCGCCTGGAAAACACAAAAATTTTTGGAGGTTTGCAATGAAGAAGTTTTTCAGCATGCTGCTGGCGCTCGTGATGCTTTTGGCTCTCGCGGGCTGCGGCGGCAACGACAAGACCCCCGCGCAGGATCAGGGCGGCTCCTCTGACGCCGGCCAGACCCAGCAGGACGGGGACTCCGGCGAGGCGGGCGCCGCCGCCGCCACCCTGGAGGACGGTATCGGCGACTACCACATCGGCATTGTCACCGGCTCCGTCTCCCAGTCCGAGGATGACCGCCGCGGCGCCGAGGCCTTCCAGGCCAAGTACGGCGAGGACAAGGTCACCCTGGCCATCTATCCCGACAACTTTACCGAGGAGCTGGAGACCACGATCCAGACCATCGTGAATATGTCCGACGACCCCCTGATGAAGGCCATTGTCGTCAACCAGTCTGTCCCCGGCACCACCGAGGCTTTCCGCCAGATCAAGGAGCGCCGTCCCGACATCATCTGCATCGCCGGCGAGGCCCATGAGGACCTGCCCGAGATCGGCTCCGCCGCCGACCTGGTGTGCAACAACGACTTCGTGTCCCGGGGCTATCTGATCATCCGCACCGCCCACGAGCTGGGCGCGGACACCTTCGTCCACATCTCCTTCCCCCGCCACATGGCTTATGAGACCATGAGCCGCCGTGTGGCCGTCATGGAGGAGGCCTGCAAGGAGTTCGGCATGAAGTTCGTCCTGGAGACCGCTCCCGACCCGACTTCCGACGTGGGCATCCCCGGCGCTCAGGCTTATATCCTGGAGAACGTCCCCGCCTGGGTTCAGAAGTACGGTGAGAACGCCGCCTACTTCTGCACCAACGACGCCCACACCGAGCCCCTGCTCAAGCAGCTGGTGGAATACGGCGGCTACTTCATCGAGGCCGACCTGCCCTCTCCTCTGATGGGCTATCCCGGCGCTCTGGGCCTGGACCTCACCGAGGAGGCCGGCGACTTTGAGAAGATTCTGGCTAAGGTCGAGTCCGCTCTGGTGGAGAAGGGCGCCGCCGATCACTTCGGTACCTGGGCCTACTCCTATGGCTACACCCTGTCCGCCGGTCTTGCGGAGCACGCCAAAAACGTCATCAACGGAGTCAGCGAAATCACGGACATGGACGCCGTGGCCGCGGCCCTGAACGTGTACTCTCCCAAGGCTCAGTGGAATGGCGCGGGCTACACCAACGCCACCACCGGAGTCAAGAGCGACAATGTGTTCCTCATCTATCAGGACACCTATATCATGGGCGACCCCGGCCGCTTCATGGGCAACGCCGACGTGGAGATTCCCGAGAAGTACTTCACCGTCAGCTGATTCGATTCAAAAATTGTCTGCCGCACGGGGAGGAGGACCTGTCCTCCTCCCCGCGCTGGCTTTGACCGGGGCGGCATGAGTCCCCGCCCGGCGCCGGGGACCGGCGCGCGGAACAAATGAGATAGGGTGGATGTATGACAAACAACGTGAACCCCTTGCTGCAAATGCAGAACATCAAAAAGGACTTCTTTGGCAATCAGGTCCTCACCGATATCAATTTTACCCTGGGTGAGGGCGAGGTTTTGGGCCTGTGCGGCGAGAACGGCGCGGGCAAAAGCACCTTGATGAAAATACTCTTCGGCATGGACGTCATCCGGGAGACCGGCGGCTACGGCGGCGACATCCTGATTGACGGCCAAAAAGTGGAATTCAACACGCCTTTCGACGCGCTGGAGGCGGGTATCGGCATGGTACATCAGGAGTTTTCCCTGATCCCCGGCTTCTCCGCCACAGAAAATATCCTCCTGAATCGGGAGCCCTGCAAAAAGAATATTGTTTCAGAGGTGTTCGGAGACCGTCTGAACACGCTGGATTATAAGGAGATGGATCGGCGTTCCTCCGCCGCCATCGAAAAAATGGGCGTCGCCATCGACGCGAATATGGTCATCAGCGACATGCCCGTGGGACACAAGCAGTTTACGGAAATCGCCCGGGAGCTGAGCAAGGACCAGCTGAAGCTGCTGATTTTGGACGAGCCCACCGCCGTGCTGACGGAAAAGGAGGCCGAGGCCCTGCTGGAGTCCATCCGGGGCATGGCCGCCCGGGGCATTTCCGTCATCTTCATCACCCACCGCCTCCATGAGATTCTGGCGGTGTGCGACAAGGTGGTGGTCATGCGGGACGGTTTCGTGGTCCGGGATGTTCCGGCAAAAGAGACCAGCGTAGAGGACATCACCAAGTGGATGGTGGGCCGGGACGTGCAGAGCGCCGCCGCGGGCGAGGCCCGGAGCAATGACGGGGCCCGGACCATCATGTCCATCCAAAACCTCTGGGTGGACATGCCCGGCGAGACGGTGCGCGATGTCTCCCTTGATATCAAGGAGGGCGAGATCCTGGGCATCGGCGGCCTGGCGGGCCAGGGCAAGCTGGGCATCCCCAACGGCGTCATGGGCCTTTACGAGGCCGGCGGCAAGGTGACGTTCAACGGCGGGGAGATCCCCTTGAACGATCCCCGGAAGTGCCTGGATTCCTCCCTGGCCTTCGTGTCGGAGGACCGGCGGGAGGTGGGCCTCCTGCTGGATGAGAGCCTGGAATGGAACGTGGCGTTCCCCGCTATGCAGATCCAGGAGAAATTCCTGAAAAAGCTGCTGGGCGGCTTTATCAAGTGGCGGGACGAGAAGGGCATCCACAAGGTGACCCAGAAATATATCGACGAGCTGCAAATCAAATGCACCAGCTCCAAGCAGAAGGCCCGGGAGCTCTCCGGCGGCAACCAGCAGAAGGTGTGCCTGGCCAAGGCCTTTGCCCTGGAGCCCAAGTTCCTCTTCGTGTCGGAGCCCACCCGGGGCATCGACGTGGGCGCCAAGTCCCTGGTGCTGGAGGCGCTGAAGAAGTTCAACCGGGAGAACGGCGTCACGGTCGTCATGATCTCCTCCGAGCTGGAGGAGTTGCGGCAGACCTGTGACCGCATCGCCATCGTCTCCGGCGGACAGGTGGCGGGCATCCTGCCTGCGGCGGCGTCCTCCGAGGAATTCGGCCTGCTGATGGTCAGCAAGGTCATATAGGGAGGTGGGTCAAAATGAGTGAGAAAAAAGATTATAATTATAACAGTCCATCCAAATTCAACGACGAGATGAAAACCATTCCGCCGGCGCGTTGGCCTACAGAGCTGGAAAAGGCGCAAATGGGCACCATGACGGCAATGGTCTCCTCTTTCGGCCTGCCTCGGATCATCATCTCCGGGTTCTTGCTGGTCCTCTTCATCCTGACCCCCTTCGTCGGGGTTGACCTGCCTACCCAAATCACCAACATCATCAACCGCTTCAGCTGGAACGCGGTGCTGGTCCTGGCCATGGTGCCCATGATCCATGCGGGCTGCGGATTGAACTTCGGACTGCCCCTTGCGATTATCTGCGGCCTTCTGGGCGGCACGCTGTCCATCCAGCTGGGCTTTACCGGCCCCATGAGCTTTTTGATGGCGGTGCTGATTGCCACGCCTTTCGCGGTGATCCTGGGTGGGGGCTACGGCCTGCTTTTGAACCGCATCAAGGGCGGTGAGATGATGATTGCCACCTATGTGGGCTTCTCCGTCATGTCCTTTTTCTGCATGATGTGGCTGCTGCTGCCCTATTCCAGTCCCACCATGGTCTACGGCCTCTCGGGCAACGGCCTGCGGCCCACCATTTCCCTGGACGGCTTCTATAATCAGGTGCTGGCCAAGATTCTGCATATCAAAATCGGGAACATTGAAATCCCCACGGGCTCTTTGCTGGTCTTCGCACTGCTGGCCTTTTTGATGTGGGCGTTCCTGCACACCAAGACCGGCACCGCCATGACGGCGGTGGGTTCCAACCCCGCTTTTGCCCGGGCTGCGGGCATCAACGTGGACCGGACCCGGATGCTCTCTGTTATCATGTCCACCTGGCTGGGGGCCATGGGCATTTTGATGTATCAGCAGGGCTTCGGCTTTATCCAGCTTTATAATGCCCCCAACAACCTGACCATGCCCACGGTGGCGGCCATCCTGATCGGCGGCGCCTCGGTCAATAAAGCCAGTATCCCCAATGTAATTATCGGTACAATTTTGTTCCAGGGAATCGTGACCATGACCCCCACGGTCATGAACTCCGCGATCCACATGGACATGAGCGAGGTCATTCGGATTATCGTCTCTCAGGGCATGATCCTGTACGCTCTGACCAGAAAGACGGAGGGTGCGAAATGAACGGGAAAAAGAACATCCCCGCCGGGAAGAGGCTTTTGGAGCTGGTGCGGAACAACGCCGTGCCCATCATGTTCATCATCATCTGCGCCATTTTTATCCCCATGGCGGGCTTCTCTCCCAGCTACCTGCTCAATGAGATCGTCACCCGTATGGGCCGGAACCTGTTCCTGGTTCTCTGCTTGCTGTTCCCCATTATGGCGGGCATGGGCCTGAACTTCGCCATGACGCTGGGCGCCATGGGCGCGGAGATCGCCGTCATTCTGGTGGCGGACTGGCAGATCTGGGGCATTCCCGGCGTGGTGCTGGCCATGATCCTGTCCATTCCTTTCTCCGCCCTGCTGGGCTTCATCTGCGGCACCCTGCAAAACATGGCCAAGGGCCGGGAGATGATCACCAGCTATATCATTAACTTCTTTATCAACGGCTGGTATCAGCTCATCGTGCTGTATGTCATGGGGGCGGTTATCCCCATCATCCATGCCAGCATCATGCTGCCCCGGGGCTATGGCATCCGCAATACCGTGAGCCTGCTGAACATGCGCCAGTGCCTGGACGACCTGCTGGCCATCCGCGTGGCGGGCGTGAAGATTCCCGTGTTCACCTTCCTTCTGGTAGGCCTTTTGTGCTTGTTCATCGTCTGGTTCCGCCGCACGAAGCTGGGCCAGGACATGCGGGCCGTGGGCCAGGATATGGAGGTGGCTAAGGCCGCGGGCATCAACGTGGACCGGACCCGCATCATCTCCGTGGTCATGTCTACCGTCTGCGCCGGTTTCGGCATGGTTATCTATCTCCAGAACATCGGCAACCTGCCCACCTACACCGGACACGCCCAGATCGGCATGTTCTGCATCGCGGCCCTGCTGGTAGGCGGTGCGTCGGTGGAAAAGGCCGGTATCGGCAACGCTTTCCTGGGCGTGATCCTGTTCCACATGATGTTCATCGTGGCTCCCGGCGCGGGCGCGTTCATCACCGGGGACTCCATGGTGGGCGAGTACTTCCGCGTGTTCTTGTCTTACGGCGTAATCACCTTGGCCCTGATTATGTATGAGGCCAAGAAGCGGATGGCGAAGAGCAAGGCGGGCCAGGAGCTGGCCGCGGCTCAGGTAAAAAAGGAGGACGCGTGATGAAGGTGAAAACGAGAAGAGTCCTCTTTGCCTTCCTGCTGGTGCTGGTGCTGGTGGCCGTCGCCGCCGCTATGATGGTCATTGGACGGGGACATACCGTCTACTTCGACAACAAGACCCTGGAGGACTATCAGGGCCAGACCTACAAGGCTTTCGAGAAAGTGGTGGTCACCGTCAAGGACGAACAGGTGGCCAAGCTGGCCAAGCGTGACCGGGGCATGTCCATCTGGATCGGGCAGAATTTCAAAATGATTCTGGAGGTTACCCGGGAGAAGGGCGGAGAGGCCGAGATTCATGAGATCGACCTGAAGCTGCCCTACAGCGTGGACGGCATCGTCATCAATCTCCCCGCCCTGCTGGCGGAACTGCCCGAGGAGGCCTGGTTCTCCGAGTTTGTTCCCGCCGTGACGGAGGAGCCTGCGGAGGAAGTCCCCGGCGAGGGCGACGACTTCGGCTTGGGCCTGGAAGGTGAGCTGGGCCTGGAAGACGGCCTGGGCGACATCTGATTTCCACAGCATCGGGAAACAATAGGACCGCCCCGCCAAAGGCGGGGCGGTCCTTTATTTGATGGATTGAAGGAGGAATCTCTATGGCAGTATTATCCGGCCTGGAGCCGAAAGCGGTATTTGAGTACTTTGAAAAGCTGTGCGCCGTCCCCCACGGCAGCGGCAACACCAAGCAGATCAGCGACCTGTGCGTGGACTTTGCCAAGGAACTGGGCCTTCGCTGGCGGCAGGACGAGGCGAACAACGTGGTCATCTGGAAGGACGCCAGCCCCGGCTGCGAGGACGCGCCCCCCGTCATTCTCCAGGGACACATCGACATGGTCTGCGTGAAGACCGAGGACTGCGCCAAGGACATGGCAAAGGAGGGCCTGGACCTCCGCACCGACGGGGAATGGGTCTGGGCGGAGAAAACCTCCCTGGGCGGGGACAACGGCATCGCCGTGGCCATGATCCTGGCCATTTTGGCGGACGGCAGTTTGCCCCATCCTCCCCTGGAAGCGGTGTTCACCGTGGACGAGGAGGTGGGCCTGGAGGGGGCCTTCGCCCTGGACTGCTCCGATTTGAAGGGGCGGAAGCTGGTAAACCTGGACTCGGAGGAGGAGGGGGTCTTCACCGTCTCCTGCGCCGGAGGTGTGCGGGTGGACTGCTTCCTGCCCGGCAAAAGAGCGCCGCTGAACGGGGAGGCGGGCTATAAGATTTCCCTGGAGGGACTCCTGGGAGGTCACTCCGGCGGGGAGATCCACAAGGGCCGGGCCTCCGCCAACCAGGTGATGGGCCGGGTGCTGTACAGCGCCATGGAGCGCGTTCCCGGCCTGCGCCTGACGGATGTGCGGGGCGGAAGGTTCGACAACGTGATCTGCTCCCGGAACCAGGCGAAAGCCGCTGTCCCGGCGGACCGGGCGGGAGAGTTTGAGGCGTTCATCCGGGAGTTTGACGCCGCGCTGAAAAACGAGTATGCCGGCTGTGACGGCGGCGTCACGCTGACCTGTGAAAAAACCGCCCTGGAGGGCGCGTTGACCCCGGAGGCGACGGCAAACATGCTCCGCACCCTGCTGGCGGTGCCCCAGGGGGTCCAGGCCATGAACGTGGATTTCCCCGGCCTGGTGCAGACCTCCCTGAACATGGGCGTGATGGAGATGAAGGAGGACGGGCTCTATTTCGGCATCTCCGTCCGCTCCTGCATCGCCACCCAGAAGGACATGATGGTCCAGCGGCTGAAGGCCATCCTGGAGCTTGGCGGGGGAAGCTTCACCCTGCGGGGCAACTACCCCGGCTGGCAGTACGACCGGAATTCCGCCCTGCGGGAGGAGGTGCTGGGGGCCTACAAGTCCGTCTGCGGCAAGCAGGGGACCATTGAGGCCACCCACGGCGGCCTGGAATGCGGTTTGTTCGTGGAGAAGCTGCCGGGGCTGGACGCGGTGTCCTTCGGCCCGGAGCTCCACGATGTCCATTCCGTCAAAGAGCGGCTGAACGTGGCTTCTACCCAGCGGGTGTATGAGGTGACGCGGGAGCTGCTGAGACGGGAGAGCGCCGCCGGGAAATAAGGAGAGACCGTCAAGGGCCATTCCCTAGAATGGCCCTTGACTTTCCTGCAATTGGGTGTATCATCTTTTTAGGACGAACTTATACGGAGCGGGGTGTGGATCACGAGACGGAATCGATATGGACGGCGGTATGCGGGGCGGCGGACCCATACCCGGCGGACTAGAGGGCAGATCCAGCGGCTGGTCAGGGTGTGGACGGCGGGGGCCGTTATCCTGCTGGCGCTGGCGGCGGCGTTCCTCCTCCTCCGGGGGGGCGAAGGGCCCGGCTTTGAGGAGGGGGACCTGCTGGTCTGCGTCAACGGCGATGGCTCGGCAGAGCTCTATTGGCCCAAGGCCACCGCCCCCTCGGGCATGTATCGGGTGGAAGTCACCTGCGGCGAAACCAGCGAGACACGCTATTGCACCCAATCGGCCCTGAGCCTTTCCGGCCTCCCGGAGGGGGAGGAGCTGGAGGTTCAGGTTTGGGCCGTGGCCGACGGAAAGAGCCTCCTTGGAAAACCCAAGGAGGTTAAGAGCTGGAAGGTCTTCCGGGCGAAGCTGCTCCCGCCGGAGGCGCCGGAGGCCCCGGAGGTCTCCGGTACGCTGGAGGACGGCGTGACCTCTCTCCGCTGGACTGGGGAGGGGGAGGTCTTCCAGGTTTTTCAAAGCAATGTGAATTCCGCCCAGGGAGCGGCTGGCAGCGTTCTGCTGGCCTCTACCAGAGAGAGGGCCATTTCTTTAGAGGGGGACCTTTCCCGGCTCACAGTACGGGCAGGCTGGAAAAAGCGGGGCTTCATCCTCTGCGGCCCCGCCTCGTCTCCGGTTTCCCCCCTGCCAGGGATTACCGGCGGGCAGGACCTGCCCAGCGGCGGGCAGCTATCCCTTGCCTGGCAGGAGACTGCCCCCCGGCTGTGCGTCCTGGAGTGGAACGGGACGCAATGCCACCACTTTGAGGTTCAGCGATGGGCGGGGGAGAAGTGGGAGACCGCCGCCCGCCTCGCGCCGGAGGAGCGCGTGCGCTATGACCTGGGGCGGCTGGGTTCCGGGTCCTATAACCGCTTCCGCGTCGCCGCCCTGGACGGGGACGGAACGGAACTCCAGGCGGAGGAGGTTTCTTTCTGGGCCTCCGTCTCTCCGCTGTACGGCACCATCTGGCCCATCCAGAGCCTGACGCTCTATGAGGACCCCGGAAAAGGAACGCGTCTGGCCTCCGTCCCCGGGGGGACGGCCCTGTGCGTTCTGGCGGAGGAAGGGGATTGGTTCCGGGTCCGCTATGGGGAGGAATACGGCTGGGTGGACAGCCGCTTTTGCATGATCGATCTCCCCGAATACGTGGGGGACCACTGTACTTACGACATCACCAACAGCTACGACTCCCTCTTCGCCGTCCATGGCTCACCCATCCGGGAGGTGACCCACCAGGTGCTTCCGGGCTATGAGAACGTGCGGATGGCGGACGGGACCTTCCTGGTCCCCTACCTGTACCCCTGCGCGAAAAAGCTGCTCACCGCCGCCCAGGCGGCGGAGGCTGACGGCCTCCGGCTGAAAATCTACGAGGCCTTCCGCCCCCAGCGGGCCACCCGCTTTTCCTATGACACCACGGAAAAGCAGCTGAAGGACCCTGCCCTGACGGAGTCCGGCGCACAGGTGGGGACGACGCTTTCCAGGCTTATGACGGACAACGGCCGTTTTAACCTGGGCAGCTTCCTGGCCCGGACCATCTCCTCCCACAACCGGGGCATCGCCCTGGACCTGACGCTGGAGAAGCCGGAGGGGGAATTGGAGATGCAGAGCGGGATGCACGATTTGAGCTGGCATTCCGAGACCTATCTGAACAACCTGAACGCCAAGCTGTTGGAGGGTTACATGAAAGCCGTGGGCATGAACGGCCTCAGCTCGGAGTGGTGGCACTTCCAGGACGACGCTACCCGGAAGGCCATCGGCCTGAACAGCAGCCTGGAAAAAGGCGTCAGCCCCGAGGGCTGGACCCAGGACGACGGCGGCTGGCGCTATCGAAACGCCGACGGGAGTATAGCTCGGAACACCGCCCTTACGATAGACGGCCGGGTCTATACGTTCGACGGGTCGGGCTACGCGGCGGGCTGACGGCGCTTCCCATGGAATGAACAGGCGGAGCGGACAAAAAAATTTGTCCGCTCCGCTTTGTTTTTTGGAAAAGTGCCCATATGTCCTTTTCCGACAAACCCTGGATGGGTTATAGTAATGTCATCAACGATAAAGGAGTGGGCCCCATGAAAAAAGTCGAACGCGCATACGCCTCCCTGAGGGAGCGGATCAGGACGGAATGGGTTTTGTATCTGCTGGCCTTCGTCTTCATCCTCATCGCGGACTCCATCGGACAGATCAAGATTCCCGTCTGGAAGGGTACCTTCATCATTTTCCCCATTTTCTACGCCCTGTTCCTGGGCATCCTCACCGGCCCCAACGTGCTGAAAATCCTGGACGACAAGAAGGTCAAGGCCGCCTCCGGCCTGGTGGGCGTGGCGATTCTTCCTTTTGTGGCCAAGCTTGGCATCAACGCCGGGGCCAACATCTCCATCGTGATCTCCGCCGGGCCCGCCCTGCTGCTCCAGGAGTTCGGCAACCTCTGCACCATTTTCCTGGCCATGCCCCTGGCCCTGATGCTGGGCCTTAAGCGGGAGGCTATCGGGGCCACCCACTCCATCAACCGGGAGACCAACCTGGCGCTGATGCAGGACATGTTCGGCGCGGACTCCCCGGAGGCCCAGGGCAGCCTCTCTGTATACATCGTCGGCGGCATGGTGGGCACCATCTACTTCGGCTTCATGGCCTCCATGGCCGCGGCCACGGGCCTCTTCCACCCCTACGCCCTGGGCATGGCCTCCGGCGTGGGCGCGGGCATCCTGATGAGCTCCGCCGTGGCGGCCCTCTCCGAGGTCATGCCCGCCTACGCGGACCAGATTGCCGCCATGGCCTCCGCCAGCGAAACCATTTCCGGCATCGACGGCATCTACATGGCGATCTTCATCGGCGTGCCCCTGTGCAACGTCCTGTACCGCAAGCTGGAGCCCACCCTGGGCCGCCTGACGAAAACCGGCCGGGAACTGGCCGGGAAGAATTGAGGAGGAGAGCGTTATGACCATTAAGGATTGGATTTTTGTCCTGGCCATTTCCGGCCTGGGCATGATGACCGCCAATTTCATCGGCTTTGACGTGGCCTTCACCGAGTCCCTGCCCGGCGTGCTGGTGCTGCTGCTCATCGCCCTGTGCGCCGCGGGCCTTGCCCATGTGATTCCCCTGAAGCTTCCCACGGTGGCCTACTGCTCCATCTTGGGGCTGCTGTGCGCCTGCCCGCTGTCCCCCGTGTCCCAGTTTGTCATTGAGTCCGCCGGGAAGATCAACTTCACCGCGCCGCTGACCATGGTGGGGGCCTTTGCCGGCATGTCCATCAGCAACCAGCTGAAGATGTTCTTCAAGCAGGGCTGGAAGCTCATTATCATCACCGTCCTGGTCATGACGGGCACCTTCTTCGGCTCCCTGGTGGTGGCCCAGGTGGTGCTGGGGCTGACCCATGCCATTTGATCTGATACTGGCGGCCCTGGGGAGCGGCGCCGTGGGGCTCTTCATCGGCTGGTGCGGCGTGGCGGGCTTCCTGCTGCCCATTCTCTTCACAAGCGCCTGCGGCCTGCCGGTGACGGAGAGCCTGCTGCTGAGCTTTTTGTGCTTTGCCGTCTCCGGGGCCATCGGCTCCCGGAACTACTACCGCCGGGGAGAGCTGCCCCTGCGGCCCGCCCTGATCCTCTCCGCCGGAAGCCTGGCGGGGGGACTGCTGGGCGCGGCCCTGGGCGGGCTTCTGGCGGCGGAGACCGTCAAGGTGGTCCTCTACGTGGTGGTGTTTCTCTCGGGCCTGGCCATCGCCGTCCGGGAGCTCCGGCCTCAGAAGGGGCCCGAAAAGGGAAGCGCGTTTCCCAAGCCCCTGCCGCTGCTGGTCCTGGGCTTTGCCACGGCCCTGCTCTGCGCCCTCTCCGGGGCGGGAGGGCCGGTGCTGGTGATGCCCCTGCTGGTGGCCATGGGGGTTCCCGCCAAGACGGCGGTGGGCGCGGCCCTGCTGGACTCCGTGTTTATCGCCCTGCCCGCCGTGGCCGTGTACGGAAGCCGCTGTGCGTCCCTGGCCGCTCTGATTCCCATTCTGCTGGCGTCGGTCTTGGGCCACGCCGCCGGGGTCTTCGCGGGCAGCGTCACCGCCGCCCATGTGCCCCAGTCCCTGCTGAAACGGGGGGTGGCGGCGTTCTCCATCTGCTTTTCCTTATTTATGCTGTTGAAATAGGAGGGTTCCCCATGCCGAATGATTTCCGCTGTGACCTGCTCCTTACCGGCGCCCGCTATCTCTCATCGGACATGGCCGTGGTTTCCGGGAAGGCCATCGCCGTCAAGGACGGTAAAATCCTGGACATTGTGGACCAGGACAAGTGCGCCTACCAGGCGGAGACGGTTCTCTCCGGCTCCCGCCTTCTCTGGATGCCCGGCCTGGTAGACGGCCATCTCCACACCAGCCAGCAGCTCCTCCGGGGGCGGCTGCTGGACGAGAAGCCCGTCATTTGGAAGCGGGTCAACGTCCCCTTTGAGAGCCGCCTGGATGAGGAGAGCTCCCGCCTCAGCGCCCAGCTGGCGGCGATAGAGATGATCTCCTGCGGCACCACCGGCTTTGTGGACGCGGGGGGAAAGTACCCGGAGGTTTACGCCGGCGTCTATCAGGCGGCGGGGCTCCGGGGCCGCCTCAGCGTCATGACCAACGACAATCCCTTCTGCCCCGAGAGCCTTCGGGCCCCTTCCGTCCCGGCGGCGGTGGACCGTCTGCGGGCCATGAAAAGCGCCCTCACCGGCCTCCTGAAGCCCATCTACTCCGTCACCACGCCCACCGCCGTCAGCGAAGAGCTGCTCCGGGCGGTGTTCCAGGCGGCGGCGGAGGACGGCGTGCCGGTGGAGACCCACATGAACGAGTACGCCAGCGAGGTGACGGACTTCCTTGAGCGCTATGGCGAGCGCCCCTTTGTCTGGCTGGAAAGGGAGGGCCTTTTGCCGGCCCCCATGACCGCCCCCCACTGCATTTTCCTCAGTCAGGAGGAAATCGCCGTCTTGGCCCGGCGGCAGATCCGGGCAGTCCACTGTCCCTTCTCCAACTGCGGAAAGGGCGTGCCGCCCACGCCCCAGCTCCTGGCCGCCGGGGTGCCCGTGGGCCTGGGCACCGACGGCTCCGCCCATGGCGGGCTGGACCTCTTCCGGGAGATGCGCCTGTTCCGGGGCGTGATGAATGTTACCCGGGGCGTTGGGACGGCGGACTCCTGCGTCATGCCCGCCGAGACCCTTCTGAAAATGGCCGCTCAAGGCGGCGCGGCGGCGCTGATGGAGCCGGGCCTGGGCGTCATCGAACAAGGCGCGCCTGCGGACCTCATCGCCGTGGACACCGGCGCGCCCCACCTCTGGCCCACTCAAAACCTGGTACATACCCTGGTGGAGAGCGCCAGCGGGGCCGACGTGCGCCACTCCATCGTCAACGGAAAGCTGCTGATGCGGGACCGGGAGCTGCTGACCATCGACCGGGAGCGGGTCCGCCGGGAGGCGGAGATCCTTTTTGAAAAACAGCCCTGGCTCCAGAGCTGGAAGTAAAAAAATGCCCTTGTGCGCCTCTTGCGGCTGTGTTATCATAGCTGCAAGAGGCGCTTTTTTATTTGGCGGCGGAACGGAGGTGCCCATATGCGTTACTGTGAACTGCTGGAGCTGGCCCCGGGCCTGGAGGAGTACACCCGGCAGATCCCGGAGGAGCTGGACGGGCAGTTTCAGCTCAAGACCTATCCCGCCCACGCCCTCATCCACCAGAAGGACAGCCCCCTGGAGCGTATCGGCATCCTGCTCCAAGGGACCTTCCGGGTGGTGAACGAATTTGAAAACGGCAATGTCTTCATGATCGAGGTGAACGAGGCGGTGTCCTTCATCGGGGAGGTGACGCTGCTGGCCGGGGCGGCTACCACCTCCGTGTCCATTGAGACGGTGACGGACTGCCTGGCGGCTTTCCTGCCGCTGGAGACCTTCGACGCGTGGCTCCGGCAGGACATCGGCCTGCTCCGGGCCGTCAGCCGCCATGTAGCCGCCAAGCTGTACTGCTCCAGCTACAGCAGGGGAGAGCGGCTGTTCCACTCCGCCAAGTACGTGCTGCTGAAATACCTGGTCCGTCAGGCGGAGGAGCAGGGCGTGCGCACGGCCGGGCAGGTGGTTCTGAATAAGACCCGGCGGCAGATCAGCGAAGAGGTGGGCCTGACGGAGAAGACCATCAACCGCACCCTGACCCAGTTTGTGAAGGACGGGGTGCTCTCCATCCGGCGGGGCAAGGCGGCCTTCAGCGCCGAGGAGTACCACCGGGCCCAGAAGGAGCTGAGGGTTTACATGTCCCAGAGTAAGAATGGGGCGAGCACCTGAAAAAGCTTCGGCCGGCCCGCCCGGATGCCTGGCGTTATCTTCCAGAAAATTCTAATAAATTCCTGGAAAACTTTGGAAAAGCAAAACTTGTCGAAATTTGTACATTTTAACCCGGAAAAAAGTCAAAAAAACAGTTGCAATTTTTGGAAGACTTGGTATAATAAAACACGCAACAACACTATATGCTGTAGAAGCGGAAGTACGGCAAAGGCAAGCCCTGTACAGGGCTTGGTGGTTTCTTAATAAGAAACCACCAAAGGGTCTTTGTTAAAGTACTTTCGAAACGGTAAAACGACGTTGCCGGAATTTTTTCTCAGAGAGGTTGAGGAAATGCAGGAGCGTGTGTGAAAATTGGGTTTTCGTCTGCCGCGGTACCATTGGGGCAGCGGATCATATCCTAAGAATAGCAGGCAGGGAACGCGGTGAAACGGCGGTTCGGCCTGTTTGGCGAAAGCAGCACCATTCTCCCTTGAAAAGCGGGCATTGGGCAAAAATTGTCACGGCCGTCGGCAGCAGCGCAAACCGGCTCCGCGTGGAAGGAGCCTGTGTATTTGTGCGCGTGGCTGTCTCAGCGTGAACCTTCTACCGTCGCAGTTTTCCGCCCAAGGTGTTTATTGGACATCGGCCGCAGTTTTGAACTGTACCGGAATCCAAAACATCGGGGCGGATATTCGTTTTTTGAAGCTCTTTGGCGCGCTGAAGCCTTGTGGGCCGCGCGGCTTGCCGAACTGACCGATAAAGGAGAACCGACGCCATGACGGATAGAGAACTTCAAAAGCTGGGACGGCGGGAGCTGCTGCAGCTGCTGCTGGAACAGGCCAAGGAGTCCGAGCGGCTGCGCAAGCAGGTGGGGGAGCTGGAGGAACAGCTCCGCCAGACGGAGGAGGGGTATGAGCGCCTCCGGGACCGGCTGGACAGCAAGGACGCCCAAATCCACGAGCTGGAGGACACCCTCCACGCGGAGCGGGAAAAGCGTGAGACCGACTTGGAAAACGTCGGGTCCATTGCGGAGGCCGCCCTTCGCTTAAACGGCGTGTTTGACGCGGCACAGCGCGCCGCGGATTACTATTTGCAGAGCATTCAAACCCTTTATCCCCTGCCGGAGGGCGTGGAGCTTCCCCCGCCGCCGCCGGTATGGGAGGCGGCTCCGGCCCAGACGGCCCCAGCCCAGGCGGCTCCGGTCCAGCCCGCCCCGGCCCAGGCGGCTTCGAGTCAGCCCGTTCCACCGCCCGCGGAGGAAGCGGCGCGGACGGCGGAGGAGCCATCAAAGCCCCCCGCTCCGGCGGCGGCGCCCCCGAACCGCGCCCGGCGGCCTTTCGGGCTGAAGAGCAAGCAGGAGAAGGGAAAGTGGACGCTGTTTGTGGGCTGGCAGCATGACTGATAAGGAACGCGTGCCATGAAGAAAAAAGAGCAAAAGCTGGAGATTCCCTCCATTGCCCAGCTGGAAGTGGAGCTGAACCGGGAGAAGTACCGCTGGCGGTTTCGCCGGGTTCTCCGCAGCACCATTTACGCGCTGATTACCGTGGCCGCCGCCGCCGTGCTGGTGGCGACTTTGTGGATGCCGGTCCTCCAGATCGGCGGGAACTCGATGGCTCCCACTCTGACGGACGGCGAGATTGTGGTTTCCTGGAAAGGCTCCGGTTTTGAAACGGGAGATATCATCGCCTTTTACCACGACAATAAAATTCTGGTCAAGCGGGTCATCGCGGGCCCGGGAGACTGGGTGGATATCGACGAGAGCGGAACGGTGTACGTCAACGAAGAGGAATTGTATGAGCCCTATCTGGTGGAGAAAGCCCTGGGCGACTGCGATATCGCGCTGCCGTATCAAGTGCCGGAGTCCAAAATCTTTGTGATGGGCGACCACCGCAGCGTGTCGCTGGATTCCCGGAACACCGTTCTCGGATGCGTCGCCTACGACCAGATCGTAGGGCGGCTGCTGTTTCGCGTGTGGCCCCATCAAGCTGCGGGCCTCATTTAAACGATTAACCACGGAGCATGTGGTTTGTTCAGCGTATCTTGAAAGAAAGGAGTGCATGACATATGGGCGGCAACTTGTCCTCTCAGGTGGCACGTTGCATTGATGTCCACCAGCGAAGACGGCGGGGCCGGCAGGCGCTGACCGTTTTGGCTGCGATCGTGGTATTCTGCACGGTCTATGCGCTGATGATGCCGGCGGTTACAATGTCCAACCAGGTTATCTGCGGCCTGGAGGCTCATGTCCACAGCGACGAGTGCTGGACGGTTGAGCTCTCCGGGCCCCAGCCGGAGCTGGTCTGTGACGCGATGAGCTACGGCGGCGTGGTCATCCACCAGCACAATTCCTTCTGCTGCGACGAATACGGCGAGCTGGTCTGCGCTCTGCCGGAGGAGGAGATCCACCTCCACGATAAAAGCTGCTATCAGGAGCAGCGGGAGCTGATTTGCCGGGAGCTCCAGGAAGTGGGACATGTCCACGGCGCTTCCTGCTGGGCCTATGACCGGGGCGGGCTGATCTGCGGCCAGGCGGAGGAGGCGGAATCCCATATCCACTCGGACGCCTGCTACCAGACGGAGAGCCGCCAGGTGCTTTCCTGCGCCCTTTCCGAGGAGGAGCCCCATGTCCATGACGGCGGCTGCTACACCGCCAGGACATGGCAGGAGCTCGTCTGCGGCCTCTCCGAGTCGGAGGAGATTCTGGATGAAGAGGGCGGCGTGCTGGACGCCGGGCACCGTCATGACGGCTCCTGCTATGCCGAGAAGACGGAGATGGAACTCTCCTGTACCCGGGAGGAGACGGAGGGCCACCGCCACGACGAAGGCTGCTATACCACGGAGGAGGAGCAGACGCTAGCCTGCGGCCTCGCCGTGGCCCAGGGCCATGTGCACGGCGAGGAGTGCTACGAGTGGGTCCAGCGGCTGGTGTGCCAGGAGGAGGAGCGGGAAGCCGGACACGTCCACACGGACGAGTGCTACCAGATTACCGAGCTTCTGGCCTGCCGCCGGCAGGAGCTGACGCCCCACGCCCACGATGAGAGCTGCTATGGCGAGGAGGGCGGCCTGCTGTGCGCCCGGCCCGAGGCCATAGTCCATGACCATGACGCGGACTGCGTCCATGTTCCCGAGGGAGAGATGGAGGAAATCCGCGCCCTGACCTGCGGGATGGAGGAGCATGAGCACACCGAGGGCTGCTATGTGGAGCTGGTTCCCAAGGAGGACGACGGGTGCCTGTGCGGCAAGCCGGCGCATCTCCACAAATCCGAGTGCTACTTCGAGGATGGGACGCTTTGCTGCACCATGGAGGAGCACGTCCATACGCTGGCCTGCATGCAGGAGCCCCTGCCGCAGGACCCGGAGCCGGAAGAGCCCGCGGGACTGTGGCTGGCGGAGGACTATGCGTATGAAAACGAGGAGTTCCTCCTGACCTTCCACATCAACGGCTACGCTTCCCTGGCGGAGGATGACGGGGAGGGAGCGGACGGCGTTCTCCCCGGAGAACCCGAGCACCGTCCCTCCGGCTTGCCTGATATTCCGGAAGATTCGGGCGCTTTGGAGGAACCGGATTTAAATAGTGAAGAGGTTCTTCCGCCGGCGGAGCCGGATCAAGGGCTGGCTGAGGCTGCGAGCATCCGCACCTTCTACGCTCTGCCGGACATGGAGGATCCCGGCGAGAACTATGGCATTGAGGACAGCGGTTTGGCGCCGCCACCTTCCGAGCCGGAGGGCGGGGAGTATCCGCCTCCCGCGGAGCCTGACATGGAACTTCCGGAAGATAGGCCTACCGTGGAACCTGATGGGGATTTCTCCGGGGGCTGGACATATCCGGATACTCCCGCTTTAGACGGCATAGACGGGCGGGCGGAGCTGGACCCGGCGGACGTGGTGTTCTCCGTGGAGTTCCAGGAGGACGGCGAGGCCTATGAGAGCCTGGCCGCCCGGGCCGAAGAGCTGAGTGAGGACGAGGTGCTTTTGCTCCGGGTCCTAACCCTGACCGCCACGATTGACGGACGGCCTCTGGACCTCTCCGCCTGTACGGTGGAGGTGGAGGTGACCCTGTCTGCACAGATGCTGGAACAGCTGGAGGCTTTCAGCGAAAACCAGCCTCTGGGCATCAGCGCGGACGGCGAGGGCGCTGTGGACGGCGACGAAGCCGAGGCGGCGGCGCCGAGCCTGACCCTGGTGGCCTACAGCGAGGAGACCGGCGGAGCGGTAAACGAGCTGGGGAGCGTGACGGTGAACGATCTGGGAAGCGCGGCGGAGCCCGAGGCTCAGCCCAGGATGACCTTCACTACCCGGGGCGGCGATCCGACGGGACTGTCCCTGCTGATGAACGTGTATCCGGTGTTCACGGTGGAGTACTACGCGTGGATTAAGGAGCCCGCCAAGAGCGGCGGGGCCGCCTCGCTGTCCTTCATCGACACCAGCGCGGAAAACAACGGCGGAACGGCAAGGCTGCCGCAAAACGGCACGACGCCGAACACCATGAATCTGCAGCTGAACGCGGACGGAACCGTCCTGTTTGCCCAGCCGAAGATCACGCGGGTCTATAAGGACAAAAAATTCCAGTTCAACCCCAACAAGGATGAGCTGACCATCGCGAAAATGTTCGGCATGATGGAAAACACCCATTATGACATCAGCGAGCTCTGGGTGCTGAAGGACGGCGTGGAATTTGAAGCGGCCGAGGCGGTCCAGACCGACGAGGAAGCGGCGCAGTACTGGGACGTCTACAGCGAGAACCTGGATGGGCTGCGCTTCACGAACAACCCCAAAGCGGCCAGCGAGACGGTTATCCCCATTACATCCGAAACCCGCTTCCGGCTGGTGTATACCCAGCGCCAGGATACGATGGTAAACGACAAATCCGTCTTCTACGACTACGACATCACCGACGGAGTCCAGAGCGGAAGCAATCCGGTTACGGTAAATACCAAGCGGCAGGGCATCAACAACCCCGGCAACTACCCGGAAGGCACAACGGACGCGAAATTCGGCTTCGGCAACGCCAACACAGGTTCCGGCCTGGAAGATGAGACCTGGCACGGGCACACGCTGAACAGGATCAACGGGGACCGTGGATATGAGGGATGCACCTTTGGATTGGTGCAGAGCTTTGCCGGCGGCAGCGTGGTGTACAGCAACGGAGTGGCGGGACCGAACCTCTTCGGCGGTTCGCCGGCCACGGGTAAGACCTGCTACGACCAGTACTCTCTGGAGTTCTTGCAGGAGGGCGATACCCACACGCTGAGCGCCGTGAAGGAGGGCGGCCGCGTTGTCCTGGGTAATCTGCAGAATTTCGGACATCCGGGGAACTACACGAGCATCTGGACCAACGGCATACGCGACGGCGCCGTGGGCTTCTGGCCGCTGGACGGACTGAAGGGCGAAGACCCGGCGTTTGGTGCTCCGAAGGCCACGCTGGGGGCAAATAACACGCCTGTAACAAATATAAAATACGATGATAATACATGGCACCGCCTGCCCGTAAGCGACAACGGCCAGGACCACAACGCCTTCTTCGGCATGAACTACTCCGTGCAGTTTGAGCTGTCCGAGGAGTACGTGGGGCCCCTGGAGTACTATTTCTACGGCGACGACGACATGTGGGTCTTCCTGGGCAACGAGCTGGTGTGCGACATTGGCGGCGTCCACAGATCCGTGGGCGAGTATGTGGACCTCTGGGACTACATCCCCGGAGGACGGGAGGACCACGAGGCGAATACCTACACCCTCAGCGTCTTTTTCACCGAGCGGGGCGCCTCCGGCTCCACCTGCTGGATGCAGTATACCCTGCCCAACGCCATGGCGGTGCCGGTCATTAAGGCTCCGAACCAGGAGAACACGCCCCTCACCATTCAAAAGGCAGTGGACGGAAATCTGGTGACCGACGAGCTGCGGGAGACCTTCTACACCTTCGATCTGACGCTGATCAATACCATGGAAATCTATCAGGCGACGGTGTACGACGAACAAGGCCGCCCGGTGCTCATGAAAGAGGCGGACGGCGTGCTGGTGTACGACAAGGAAAACGATGGCGACCAGACCAAAACGCGCTCTTTCTCGATATCCGGCGGCGAGAAGCTGGTCTTCACGCTGCGGGACGGGTGGTATCTGCGGATTGCGGACCTCTCGCCCTACGCGGGCTATGACGTGAACGAGATTTTCCCGGAAGGCGAGCCGCCGGAGGGATGCACCACCACTGTGCAGGTGACCAAGGGATCCGTCGAGAACCCGGCGGCGAGTGGAACCAACGGCCACGACGAGTCCATGGGTATGGACAAAACGACGGTTACCTTTACAAACATGTTTGCGTATGAGCTGCCCGAGACCGGAGGGTCCGGGACCATCCCGTATACTTTGGCCGGAGGACTGCTGGCAACGGCGGCGCTTTGGCTGTGGTATAGAAAGAAAACCGCAGAAGGGAGGGGGGCAGACAAGGCATAAGGGCGGAATGCCCCTTCTCCCCACGCAAAATTCAAAGAGAGAATCCCAAGCATAAGGAAGGAGATCATAAGATGAAACACATGAAGAAGCTGAGCGGCCTGCTGCTCGTCCTGGTTCTGGCGCTGGCCCTGGCCGTGCCGGCGCTGGCGGCCCCCGGAGACGGGGTGAAGTTTGTGAATCCCCCGGACAGCACGCACACCTATACCCTGTATAAGATTTTTGACGCCGAGCTTGACGGCGGTTCTCTGAAGAACTTCAAGTGGAACGCCGACCACTTCAACAAGGGGCCCTTTATTTCCGAGATGGCGAAGCTGGCCTCCAGTGAGAACGCGGACGAGCAAAAGATCGGAGCTCTGTTCCAGAACCTGACGAATCCCACGGACGATGAGCTGGCAGCGGCTCTGGACGCCGCGAGGCGTGTGAGTGAGGCGATTTCCGGCCGGGTGGTCGCCGCCGCCCTGAACGCCCAGGGCGTGCAGAACTCCGCCCCCGCGATCTCCCTGGACACTCCGGTGGGCCCCGGCTATTACATGATTATTGACACGCCTCCCGCCGGTGGTGGAAGTCCCGCGTACTCTCTGTACAATGTCCTGAAAGACGAGGGCACCATTTCCATCAAGGATAAGTCCTCCAAGGAAACCACGAGCGTAACCAAGCGCGTCCAGAACGCGGACGGCGAATGGGTCCTCGGAGCGGACTACGAGATTGGAAAGCCCTTCAACTTCCAGCTGAGCGCTCCCATCAAGGGCTTTGACCCCGAGTCCGATTACAATGTGATTTTCCACGATATGATGGACGCCGACCAGATGACGGTCCCTGAAAAGTCTCAAGTCAAGGTCTACATTCAGAAAGCCGACGGGACCAAGCTCGATGTTACCGCGTTTGAGTTTACTTCCGGACTTAGGAATGAGAAGTGTGAGGAAAACTGCGCGTTCCATGTTTCCTTCAACGTGGCCGCGTTCAAGGACCAGGGTGTGAAGGATGGAGACCTGATCTTCGTTGAATACGAGTCCTCCCTGAAAGAAGGCGCCGCCCTTGGCTCCGCCGGCAACAAGAACGGCGTCAAGCTGGAATACCCCGGCGGCGAGACTCCCGGAAACGACGTTACGGTCTACACCTTCAATTTGGTGGCCGACAAGGTAGACGGCAGTACGGCGGACAAAGCGCCTCTGCCCGGCGCCGTGTTCGAGCTGACCATGCCCGACGGCACCACGGTCCAGCTGGGTACTCCCGTTTATAAGGACGCCCAGGGCGCTCCTATCCTTGACGCCAACGGAAATCTCCAGTATATTGTTGGTAAAAATGAAGACGGAAGCGATATCATTGGCGGCGCCGACCAGGCGATGACCCAGTTCACCTTCCCCTCCCTGGCCGAGGGCGAGTATGTGCTGACGGAGATCGAGGCCCCCGTAACCGCCTCCGGCACGAAGTACAATCCGGTGGGTCCCTTCTATTTCAAGGTCGAGCCCACTTATGATACCGAAAACGGCATTGACAAAGTGCTGTCCGGACTTAAGATTACCCCCCAGCCTGAAAAGGGCGGCGAGACCCTGGGGATCACGGTAAACCTGGAGAGCGGCACCGCGAATATGACGGCCACAATTGAAAATAACACCGGCCTGGTAATGCCCGAGACCGGCGGCATCGGCACCACCATCTTCTACATTGTGGGCGGCGTCCTGGCCGCGGGCGCGGTGATTCTGCTGATTACCAAGCGGCGCATGAGCGTCGAAGAAGAGTAAGCCCCTTTCCGCCGCGCCGCGGGAAGACCGCGGCGCGGCGGAGGGAGTGAACGAACATGAAAAAACATCTGTCCACCGCGCTCCTCCTCCTGGTCCTTTTGGCCGGAGTTGCCCTTTTGCTTTATCCCACCGCCAGCGACTATTGGAATTCCTTCCACCAGTCCCGGGCAATCGCCGGTTACGCCGAGAGCGTTTCCGGGCTGAACGCCGTGGACTACGAGCATATCTGGCGCAGTGCCAGGGAGTACAATGCCCGACTGCTGGAGCGGGCGAACCCCTTCCGGGTCCTGGAGGAGGACGAGGCGGACTATAACGGCGAACTGAATGTGGGAAACAACGGGATCATGGGCTACATCGAGATTCCCGGTATCGAGGTGAGCCTGCCCATTTACCACGGCACCAGCGACGGCGTGCTCCAGGTGGCCGTGGGCCACTTGCAGGGCAGTTCGCTGCCTGTGGGCGGGCCCTCCACCCACTGTGTCCTTTCGGGACACCGGGGACTGCCCAGCGCAAAGCTCTTTACGAACCTCGACCAGCTGGCCGAGGGCGACATCTTCATGCTCCGCATCCTCAACGAGACGCTCACCTATGAGGTGGATCAGATTCACATCGTCCTCCCGGACGAGATGGGGGATCTGGTGGTTCAGGAGGGGCAGGATCACTGCACCCTCGTCACCTGTACCCCTTACGGCATCAATACCCATCGCCTCCTGGTCCGCGGAAAGCGGATCGAGACCCCGGAGGCGGCTTCCTCCGCCCGCATCACGGCGGACGCCGTGCGCATCGACCCCATTCTGGTGGCTCCGGTGGCGGCGGCTCCCATGCTGCTGGCCCTGTTCATCTGGGCCATCGCGGCCCCCGGCGGGGGAAAGAAGAAATCTTCCGGCAAGCGCGTCAAGAAGCAATCGTAGGAAAGGCAGGCGTACCATGATGAAGCTGAGACAAGGATTTAAACGGGCCGCGGCGGCTGCGCTGGGCCTGCTCCTGTGCGCCGTCTGCCTCACACGGCCCGCCGGAGCCGTCATAAACAGGAATATTCCCGTGATTTCCGGGGAGCCCTGTAGTCTGACACTGGACTTTAAGGACCCCGGCGTCACGTTTCACCTTTACCGCGTCGCCAGCGTCAGCGCCGGCGTGCGCTACACGCTGCTGCCCATGTTCTCCAATGACCGGTATTTTCCCCAGGTCATGGATTTCAACAACATCACCAAGGCCAGCCAGTGGGCGGATCTGGCCACCACGCTTCGCCCTTATTTAGAGCGGTATTACTCCCCCATGAGGACCGTCACGACGAACCGAAACGGCGTGGCCGTGTTTGACGATCTCCCCGTGGGGCTCTATCTGGTTTCCGGGGACCCCTACTCTGTTACCAAAGCCAATGGCGAGATCCGGGACTATCAGCCCTCCTCCTACTTCGTGTGCCTGCCCTACTGGACGGACCAGAGCGGCGGGGGGGAGGAATGGGTCTACGACCTGGTTGTGAACGGGGCCAAAAAGGATGAGATTCCCCATGAGACTGTCTCGCGGCGGGTCATCAAGATCTGGTCCGCCGGTACCCGCAAGGAGCCGGTGATCGTGGATCTGCTGCGCAACGGCCAGGTAGCGGATACGGTAGAGCTGTCTGCCCGCAACAACTGGCGCTATGAGTGGACGGATCTGGAGCCGGGTTACTGCTGGGAGGTTTTGGAACGGCCCGGGTCCTACCAGGTCAGCATTTCCCAGACCGGCGGGACCTACCGGATTGTCAACTCCAACCCGCTTCCGCCCCAGACGGACCGGGACGACGACCCTCCCGGCACAACGACCACCACCACGCCCCCTTCGCCGGACATTCCCCTGGAGGACTCTGAGGTGCCCCTGGATCAAACGCCCTATCTGGACCCGGACTACGATTCCGACGAGATTGAGATAGACGACGAGGACGTTCCCCTGGCGAGGCTGCCCCAGACCGGGCAGCTCTGGTGGCCCGTACCCCTGCTGGCGCTGACCGGCATGGGCCTGTTCTTCTTTGGCTGGGGCCGGCACAGAAGGGGGGAGACGGATGGAGAATAAGAAGGGCGCGTTCTGCATGGCGGCGGGATTTCTGCTGGTGCTGGCGGCCCTGCTGCTGACCGGGTATAACGTGTGGGACGAGGGCCGCGCCGGCGACGCCGCCGACGCGACCTTCCAGGCGCTGAAATTCCAGACCGAAGAGGGACAGGAGGAGCTGCCGGAATATATCCTGCCCGATTATCTGGTGGACCCCCGGTTTGAGATGCCGACGGTGGAGATCGACGGCTATGACTATATCGGCTATTTGGATATTCCGTCCCTGGAGCTGAGTCTGCCGGTTATGAGCGAGTGGAGCTATCCCCAGCTGAAGATTGCCCCCTGCCGCTATGCCGGGTCGGTTTATTTGGACGATATGATACTCGCCGCCCACAATTACGACCGGCATTTCGGCCGTCTGAAAAATCTGGAGGGCGGCGAGCTGGTTCGCTTTACGGATGTGGACGGGAACGTCTTTGATTTTTCTGTGACGGAGCTGGAGCTGCTCTGGCCCGAGCAGACGGAGGAAATGCTCTCCGGCGAGTGGGATTTAACGCTTTTTACCTGTACCCTAGGCGGACGGCAGCGCGTCACGGTGCGCTGCGACCGGATAGAGGATATGGCCGGCTGAGAAAGGAGGCCACGCATGATGCGTAACGGCAAACAAATTCCCGTGCTGCTGGCACTGTTGTGCCTGCTGCTGCCGGGCTGCGCCGAAACGGCGACGGACGAAGCCGCCTTTGGAGATTTCAGCGGCGAGACCCTGTATGCCAGAACCGCCACGGATGAGGAGGCCTTCGGGCTTGCAAAGGAGAGGGCGGGTGAAAGCGCCGAAACCATTTCCCAGGAGGATTCCCAGGACCAAACGCCTTTGGAAGAGGAAACGGTGACGCTGGAGGACGAAGAGGCGGTGCCCCTGGCGGCTTCGCCCATGCTGCTGCCCGTGGCGGGCGGCACCGCCGTGGAGAGCGGCGGCGGGGCGGAAATCGACTACTCCAACATTTCGGACGGCTACGTCATGGTCCGCCACGCCGGGGCCAACAGCAAGCGGCTGCGCGTGCAGGTGGTGGGACCCAATACCACCTATACCTACGACCTTCCCACCGGCGGCTGGTCCACCTTCCCCCTGTCGGACGGCAACGGGAGCTATAAGGTGATGGCCCTTCAGAACACCGAGGGGAAAAAGTACGCGAAGCTGGCATCCGTCACGTTCCAGGTGGCGCTGACGGATGAGTTCGCCCCGTTTCTGCGGCCCAACCAATACGTGGATTACGGCGCCGCCCCCAACACTGTGGGAAAGGCGGCGGAGCTGACCGCGGGCAGCAGCGACGGATTGGACAAAGTGGCCAAGGTCTATGACTTTGTGGTTGGGAATCTGACCTATGACGAGAAGAAGGCCGCGACGGTAAAGAGCGGCTATCTGCCGGTGCTGGACACGGTGCTTTCCACCAAGACGGGCATTTGCTTCGACTACGCGGCCCTGATGACGGGGATGCTGCGCTCCCAGGGGGTCCCCTGCAAGCTGGTCGTGGGCTACGCCGGTAAACAGTACCACGCCTGGGTCAGCGTCTGGACGGAGAAAACCGGCTGGGTAGATAACATTATCTACTTTGACGGCAGCACCTGGCAGCGGATGGACCCCACCTTCGCCTCCTCCGGGAAGAGCAGCGCGTCCATCATGCAGTACATCGGCGACGGAAAAAACTACACCGTCAAATATCTCTATTGAGGAGCATCACATGAAACGAACGTTGAGTTACGGAGAAATCGCCGAAGTGAGCCTGGAGCTGTCTCTGCTTCTCCATGCCGGTGTGGGGACGGGGGACGCGCTGTACCTGCTGGGGGAGGATTCGCCCCACAAGAAGCTGCTGTCCGCCATGGCGGACGAGGTGGACGGCGGGGCCGCATTGGCGTCCGCTATGCGCAGCAGCGCGGCGTTTCCCACCTATGCCTGCGGCTTGGTAGAGGTGGGTGAGCGGACCGGGCGGACCGAGGAGGCGCTGGCGGCCCTTTCCCGGTACTATGAGGACCGGGTGCGGATGGACCGGCGGGTGCGCAGCGCGCTGCTGTACCCGGCGGTGATGCTGGCGCTGATGCTGGTGGTAATCGGCGTGCTCCTGGTGAAGGTCCTGCCGATTTTTGACGATGTGTACGCCTCCCTGGGCACCCGGCTTACCGGCGTGGCCGCGGGCCTTTTGACCGTGGGCCGGTGGCTGGAGGGCGCGCTGCCTGTTTTTTGGGCCGTGCTGGCGGCGCTGGTGCTGATAGGGTTCCTCTTTACGGCGGTAGGGCCGCTGCGGCGGAGCTTGGTCTCCTTCTGGCAGCGCGGCCATGGGGACCGGGGCGTCAGCCGGAAGCTGAACAACGCCCGCCTGGCCCAGGCCATGGCCATGGGCATGGCCAGCGGGCTCCCCCTGGAAGAGGCGCTGGGCCTGTCCGCCGGATTGGTGGAGGGCGGCGCGAGGCGGCGGTGCGAGGACTGCCGGAAGCGGTTGGACAACGGCGAGGCGCTCAGCGCCGCGCTGAAGGCCAGCGGTTTGCTGCCCGCAAGCCAGAGCCGCCTTTTGGAGCTGGGCCAGCGCGGCGGCGCGGGGGACGCCTCCATGGAGAAGATCGCCCGGGACCTGAGCGAGGAGGGCGAGGCCGCCCTGGACGCCGCGGTGAGCCGGGTGGAACCTGCGCTGGTGCTGCTTTGTTCCGTGCTGGTGGGGCTGATTTTGCTGTCGGTTATGCTGCCCCTGATGCACATCATGTCGGCGATTGGGTGAGCGTATGAGGAGAAAACATTCCCTTCTGCCCTCCCTGCTGAGGGGTTTGCTGCTGCCGGTCATTGCGGCGGCGGCTTTGCTGTGTTTTGCCATGGCCGTCAACAACCTTGACGGCGGGCGGACGGAGGAGGACCGGCGGCAGCTGGAGGAGTCGCTGCGCCGGGGTTGCGTGGCCTGCTACGCCGCCGAGGGCGTTTATCCTCCCACGCTGTCCTATCTGGAGGAGCACTATGGCCTGCAGATTGACGAGGAGCGCTACACCGTGCATTACTCCGCCTTTGCGGAGAATCTGATGCCGGATATCACGGTTCTGGAGAACACGCCATGAAAAGACGGGGAATACAACATCATCTGGACGGGCTTTTGGCGCTGCTGCTGTTCGGCGTTTTCACGGTGTGCGTGCTGTCGGTGCTGCTGACGGGGGCGCGGGCCTACCGCCGCCTGACGGTCCGGGATCAGGCCTCTTACAGCCGCAGGACCTGCGCCCAGTACATCGCAACCCGGGTGCGCCAGGCGGACTGCCTGGGCGGCGTGACGGTGGAGCCTTTTGGAGGCGCCGCCGCGCTGGCCTTTACGGAGGACGGCTTTACCACCAGGGTCTATTGGCATGACGGTTATCTGATGGAGCTCTACGCGGGAGAGGACGCGGAGCTTTCCCCGGAGGACGGGGAGCGGATCATGGAAGCGGAATCCCTATCCCTGTCGCTGCGGCGGGGACTGCTGACGGTGGACGTTACCGGAGACTCCGGCCAGCCCGACCGTCTGTTTCTGCTTCTTAGAAGCGGAAGGGGGTCGGTCTCATGAAGAGCCGCGCGCCCCTGGCCCTGATGGAACAGATGGTGATGCTGCTGGTGTTTGCCCTGGCGGCGGCGCTGTGCCTTCAGGCCTTTGTAAGATCGGACAACATCTCCCGGCAGAGCGAGGCGCGGGATCGGGCGGCCATGCTGGTCCAGTCCGCCGCAGAAGCCATTCAGTCCTATGGCGGAGACGCCTGCGACGCCTTTGCCGGCGCGGCGGAGCTGCTGGGCGGACAATATGAGCAGGGCCTTTTGTGGGTGGATTACGACGAGGACTGGAACCTGGGCGGAGACGCCTACCGGCTGGAGGCCCAGGGCATTTTGTCGGAAAATCCCGCTTTGCGGGAGGCCGCCGTGCAGATGGTGGACGCCCGGGGCAAGCCTATTTTCTCCATTCAGATTGCGTGGCAGGGGGAGGTGCGCGGCAATGGGTAACGAGAAACGCGCGCTTCCGCCCGCTGTGGGCGGCAGCTCTCTTTTAACGGTCTTTGCCGTGCTGTGCCTGACGGTGTTTGCCCTGCTGTCCCTGGCGACGGTTCAGGCGGACGCGCGGCTGTCGGACGCTTCCGTTCAGACGGTGGCGGGGTATTATAAGGCCGATCACGCCGCCCAGGAAATTTTGGCCTGCCTGCGGAGCGGCGCGCCCCTGCCGGAGGGACGCACGGTGCGGGCCACGCACGGCCCCGACCACAAGGGAACGCTTTTTTCCTACACCTGCCCCATCTCCGGCACGCAGAACCTGGAGGTGGAGGTCATCGTGGAGGAGGACGGCGGCTATACCATTTTGCGCTGGCAGGCGTGTCCCGCGACCGAGTGGGAGAGCGACGATTCCCTGGACCTGTGGGACGGCGTACTGTTTTAAAGGAGGCTTTCTATGTCAAAGCTGTTGGAATACTTGCAGCGGGTGGTGACCGACAAGGCGTCGGACCTCTTTCTGGTGGCGGGCGGGCCGATCTGTGAGAAGCTGGAAAAGCGTCTCCAGCCCATCAGCGAGGACCGGGCTTACCCGCGGGATACGGAGAACCTGATTCGGGAGATTTACCAATTGGCGGGACGGTCCATAGACCGCTATCTCCAGCAGGGGGACGACGACTTTTCCTTCTCCGTGGCCGAGCTGGCCCGCTTCCGGGTCAACGCGTACCGGCAGAGAGGGTCCATGGCGGCAGTGGTGCGGGTGGTGTCGTTTGAGATTCCGAACTGGAAGAGTCTGGGCATTCCTGAGCAGGTGATGAACCTGGCCGCCGTGGACCACGGCATGGTGCTGGTCACCGGCACGGCGGGCAGCGGAAAATCTACCACCCAGGCCTGTGTCATTGACCGGATCAACCGTACCCGGGAGTGCCACATCATCACGCTGGAGGACCCCATCGAATACCTTCACCGGGACCGCAAAAGCATCGTGAGCCAGCGGGAGATTTCCATCGACACGGAGGATTATCCCTCGGCCCTGCGGGCCTGCCTGCGGCAGGCGCCGGACGTTATCCTCCTGGGTGAGATGCGGGACCAGGCGACCATCCACACCGCCATGACGGCGGCGGAGACCGGGCACCTCCTCATCGCCACCCTGCACACCAAGGGCACGGTAAATACCATAGACCGCATTGTCGACACCTTCCCCAGCGGACAGCAGGATCAGATTCGGGTGCAGCTGAGCATGGTGCTGCATACCGTAGTCTCGCAGCAGCTGCTGCCGGGGACCCGCGGCGAGCTGGTGCCCGCCTTTGAGATTATGCACATGAACAGTGCCATTCGAAGCTTGATTCGGGACAGCAAAACCCATCAAATCGACAATGCGATCGCCGCGGGGGGCGGCGAGGGAATGGTTACCATGGACCAGTCAATATTGGCCCTTTGCAAGGCAGGGGCCATCACACCGGAGACGGCGCTCAGCTATGCGGATAATCCCGAGCAGCTGCGCCGCCGTTTAGGCTGAACCACAGGCAAAGCATGAGAAGGGGGGGGAGCGGGAATAAACAGGAAGTTGATGCCGTTTTTGCTGGGCCTTTTGACCGGAGCCCTGCTTTTTGGAGGGATTACGGCGGTTGCCGCCGGTGTTGCGGCGGAACCCTCTAAGCACGCGATCTATGTGGACGGCCGCCAAGTGCCGATGGCGGCCTATAGAATTGCGGGGAATAACTATGTCAAGCTTCGGGATATCGGCAAGGCGCTGGACGTGAACGTCTATTGGCAAAACGGGGTGCAGATTGACAGTGCAGCCCCCTACACCGGCAATCCGCCCACGATCCTGGATGACGTGCCGGTTCCCGGTGCGGCCTCTCCCGCCGGGGAGATGGATATGATCCGGCAGGATATCATCGACCGCACCAACGCCCTTCGGAAGGACAACGGCCTTCCCGCCCTGGAGACGGACCCCTTGCTGATGGCGGCGGCCCAGGTGCGGGCGGACGAGATGGCGGCGACTTCCATCTACTCCCATATCCGCCCGGACGGCACCCGGCGTACGACGGTGACGGACTGCCCGTATACCACCGAGAATATCCACTGCATCGCTTCCGGCAGGGTGGAGGACCCGGAGAGGGACCTGGGGCAGATTGCGGTGGAAGAGTGGGAGTCCTCGCAGGACCATCGGAGCGGGATGCTGGACAAGACCCGGTCCAGTATCGGCGCCGGCGTGGCCAAGGGGATCAGTCCTGTGAACGGTGAGCCCTGTTGGTACTGCGTCCAGTGGTTCCTCAGGGACGGTTATGAGATAACCTGGGTGGACGAGCCCCTCATACAGCGGTAGGCAGAAAGTAACCGCCGCGGAGCACATGCTCCGCGGCGGTTTAATTCTGTCTTCCGTTTGCCCGTTTGGGGAGGAGGGCGCTGATTTGCGCACCGCTGTAAACGGCGGCAACCGCTTACTTCCGACCTTTCAGTTCGGAAGTAATATAAGGTGTTTCTTGCGCGCGGATGCTCCGGCAAGGCTGCGCCGGAGGAAAAACGGGAATAGTCAATTCTATATCCCATTGCTGTGACGCTCCGCTTGGAACGTTACTTTGCCGGCGGCTCCGACGCGGAGAGCCGCAGACTAATCTGAAGCTCGTTTCCCATAATCTGCGCGGACGCCTGCCCGCCCATCCGCTCCATCAGCTCCCGCACGATGGAAAGGCCCAGACCGGCCCCGCCCGCTGCCCGGTCAGGACTGCTCTGATAAAACCGGTCAAACAGGCGTTCCGGGTCCGGCTTGGGGCCGGGAGGCAGTTCGTTGGAAAAGCAAATCGTCTGATCCTGACCAGAGATGGTCAGCCCGCCGCCGCCGTGGCGCAGGGCGTTGGCGATCAGGTTGCGATACACCCGGCCCAGGGCTTCCGGGCTGGCCCAGACCGTCATATCCTCCCGGTCAAACCGCAGCTTCGGTTCCACTCCCGCCGCCTCCAACTGGGGATAAAACTCCGCCAGGGCGTCCCACAGGGGCGGCAGGGCCGCCGTCGTTTCACATTTCAGCGGCAGAGAGCCGCCTTGAAGGCGGGTGTAGAGGAACAGCTCTTCTAAAAGCTCTTCCAGCTTTTCCAGCCGCTCACGCACGATGTCCAGATACTCCGTCTGACGCTCCGGATCTTCCTCCAGCAGCTGCAAGTAGCCCATGGCCCCCGCCAGAGGGGTGCGGATGTCGTGGGAGATGCAGGTCATGGTGTATTTCAGCTCCTGCTCCCGCTTCTGGGTCTCCAGGCGGAGCTGCCGCCCCTCCTCTAGACGCTGGTTGACCGCCCAGCACAGCCGCCGCGGCGCCATACCGAAGGTCCTCACCGTCAGGCGCAGATTGCTCTCCGGTGGGGTCTCCTCCAGCACCCGGGCCATTTCCAGCAGCTGGGCGCGGTAAGCCCACAGGCGCAGCAGAGCGGACCCCAGGGCGGCAAGGGCCAGGATCAGGGCAGGCAGCATGGAAATTCCTCCTTAAATATCCCGCTTTTCCATGGACAACAGGCTTCCCATTCCGTAAAGGACCGCCCATGCAAGGGTACAGGCCAAAATCGTTTGAATGGGAGTAATCCCGCTTTCAGGCGTATAGACGCCTTTTACCGCGGCGGCGAGAAAATACTGCTCCAGGGGAGGCCAGCGCAGCAGCCTTCCCAGCATTCCCACCAGAGCGACCGTCAGCCCGCTTCCGGCTACCAGGGACAAAATGATGCCCAGGGTGGTGCTCCGGGTCAGCAGGACCAGAGCCAGGGTCATGAGGGCAAAAGCCCAGTGGGGCAGCCACATCCAAAGGACATACCGCAAAATCTGAGAAATGGAATCCGGCGCCGGGTACATGTGGATCAGCACGGGGAGCAACAGCATCAGCAGGACGGATAAAACGGTGATGATTCCGCTGTAAATGCCCGCCAGGGTAATTTTTGAAAGGACATAATCCCGGCGGCGGGAATTGATGCAGCAGATGTTTTTGATAAATCCGCTGGAAAAATCACCGTTTACAAACAAGGTCATGCCAATCCCGGTCATGACCAGCAAAAAGCCGCTGCCCAAGGTTTCGTGCATGAGGTCCAGCTGTGACATATTTTGGATGTACTCGCTCATCATGCGGTCGGACTCTATGATTTCCGCGCCCTGCGCCTCCATCGCATCCATCATTTCCGGGTCCGCGATAGCGTAAGCCATGACCGTCACCATCATCAGAAGAACAGCCGTCACACCCAGGATGATAGAAAAGCTCCGGCTTTTGAACAGCCGCCGTAGGTCCATACGCAGCATATTAAACATGATCCGCACCTCCCATGCGCTCCAGGAAATAGCTCTCCAAATCCTGCCTATGCAGGCTCAGCTCCTCCACCGCGATGCCCGCCTGGATGAGAATCCGCCCCACGGTTTTGGCGTCCACGGCTTCGTAAATCCGGATCTCGCCCTCCGGCCGCATTTCCCAGCGGCTTAAGTGGAGATCCCGCTCCAGCAGGGCCGCCGTTTTCCGGGTCTGGTCCGTTTGTAGGCGCAGATAATCCGTGCATTTCTGCGCAAGCTCCCCGCTGGTGATCTCTTCCACCATACGGCCCTGCTGGATAATGCCGTAACGGGTGGCAATTTTGCTCAGCTCTCCCAGGATATGGGAACTGATCAAAAGGGTCAGTCCCCGCTCCCGGTTCAGCCGCAGCAGCAGCTCCCGCATCTCCCGGATGCCTTCCGGGTCCAGGCCGTTGATCGGCTCGTCCAGCAGCAGAAGGTCGGGCCCGCCCAGCAGAGCCACGCCAACCCCCAGCCGCTGCTTCATGCCCATGGAGTAGTGTTTGACCGGCTTTTTCTCCTTCGGGGACAGGCCCACGGTCTCCAGAATCTCGTCCACCTGCCGCGCCGGGCTGTCCAGCCCCAGCAGCGTGGCATACAGCCGTAAATTTTCCCGGCCGCTCAGATCGGGGTAGAGCCCCGGCTGTTCAATGAGGGTGCCCACCTGGCGGCGGGCCACCGGGTCCTGGATGGGCTTGCCGAAGATCAGGGCCTCTCCCCGGGTGGGGCGGGCCAGGCCGCACAAGAGCTTCAGGGTGGTGGATTTGCCCGCGCCGTTCCGCCCGATGAAGCCATAGATGTCTCCTTGTTCCACCCGCAGATCCAGGTGGTCTACTGCCCAGTTGTCCTTATAGCGTTTGGACAGGCCCATAGTCTGTATCACTGCCATAGAAAAGCCTCCTTTTTGCTTGCAGGTTCAGCCTAACAGGCGAGTGCCCAAACATCGCAAAGGAAAGGTAAAAAAAGTGCAAAGTTGACGTGACCATGCCCGCTTTGGCCGGGATTACCGCCCCGGTTTCCCTCCGGCTCGGACAAAACCCAGCCCCGCCGCGGGGGGCTTTTGCCCTCGTTTCAGTCCGTCCGGCGCGGCTAAGCGCGCGCTTCTGCCAGCTTGAATCCGATGCCCCATACGGTCTGGATGTAGCCGTCTGTACCGCTGGGCCGCAGCTTGGCGCGAATGTTGCTGATATGGACGGTGATGGTCTTGTCCTCCACCGCGTATGCCTCCTGCCAGACCGCCTCGTAAATCTGCTGTTTGGTAAACACCCGCTTGGGGCGGCCCGCCAGCAGCTCCACGATCTTAAACTCGTGGGCGGTAAGATTGACCGGCCGGCCGGCGGCGGTCAAGGTCATTTCCTCCAGATTCAGCACCCAATCCCGGAAGCAAAGGAGTTCTCCCGAAGGGGCGGCGCTCATGTGGCGCAGCTGCACCAGGATTCTTGCCCACAACTCCTCCAGCTGATAGGGCTTGGTCAGGTAGTCGTCCGCTCCCAGCCCCAGAAGCTCTACCTTGTCGGACAGTTCCGTTTTGGCTGACAGCACAATCACCGGCACCCGGCTGGACCGGCGTATCCCTTTAATCAGTTCACTGCCGGAAAGCCCCGGGAGCATCAGATCCACCAGCAGCAGATCCGCGCCGCCCGTCTGCCAGAGCAGCCGCCCTTCCGTGCCGGAAAACGCCTGACTGCACAGGCAGCCTTTCCGCCGCAGATATTCGGCGGTGGAGTTGTTGATGTCGGTATCATCTTCGACGATCAGAATATGGGGCATAAGGAAGCCTCCCTTGACGTTTGATCCGGCGTATGAGAAAGACACTCGTTTTTTCTTAGTATACACGACTCGATAATGACTTTCAAGGCGGCGGCAGGCAATGGGAGAGGCTTATCGCGCATTATGAAAAAGAAGGAGCGCAGGGGCGGGCCTGATATGCTCCCTTCATAAGAGACAGTGAAAAAAGGAACCTGTCATTATGGAGGGAGCATAACTATGTCCAGGAAAGAGGGTTGCGGGGCCGAGGAGAAAGTGAGGATTGTTCAAAGAATTTTGAAATGTGAGATCAGTATCAGCGCAGTGAGCCGGGAAATGGGAGTGGGCTGGGAGACCATCCACAGGTGGATGGCACGGTATGAAGCAGAAGGAGAGGCAGAGCTTTTGCGTATTGTCCGGCAGGGGGGCGAACGTGGATTTCGCGGCCACGGGTCTGCTGAGCATGGTAAAGGTGTACTTGCTGCCGCCCAAGAGCAAGTACAACGGGGAGACCTTGCGTTTATCGCCACCATCGGCTGGTACGCTAAGCAGAGTGAGCAGTGCCCAGCCATCATCGCGGATTTTCAGGCCATCGGCTTTCAGATGAACCTGACCGTGCTGGAGGGTGCTGCCTTTGGAACAAAAGGGGTATTTTGCCGGTAACGGCAATCAGCCTGCCGGGGAATACTCAAAGCTGGCATTGGGGTCCGTATGCTGAAACAGGAGGTCTTTTCCGCGCCAGAAGCGGTAGCGTACCTCCGCGCAGAGGCTCTCGTGGATGGTGCGTTCCATGCGGCCCTCCACTGGGGCCCGGAGGGCCTGGCGCCGCTCACAGAGCAGCTTCGCTTCCAGGCGGTACTTTCCCTGGCGGATTACCGCGGCCGCAGGGGACCAGGCCTCGATTTTAACGCCCCGGTAGGTGGCCAGACGGTATTCCCGGCCACCGTAAAAAACGGAGCAGATACAGCCGGTAAAGCCCCCTGCCGGCAGAGGAATCGTCGCAATCGCGAGCATCAGACTGCCCCGCTCCGGGCCGCCCCATACGCACTGAGTCCAAAGGTACTTGCTGGGAAAGGAGCGGCCCCGGTCTGTCTCGATGTATCCGATTCCGCCGTAGAAATCCAAGGGCGCTTCGTTCAGCTCCAGCGTTCCGCCTAGAGCGTGTCCCATGCTGATAACGCCGTGGGAGCACTGTATTCCGGCGAAAAACCGAAAAGGCCCCATGATGTCGGACCGCAGAGCGGTAAACGGGCCGTAACGCAGAGCGCCTTGGAGAGAAAGGCCTTTCTCCTGAATGTGGAGGTCGATCCCCTGCGTACCGAAGCGGGACTGCCCGAGCTGAATTTGAAAGGGCTTCCGGGAAACTTGAAGCTGTTCCGCCGGATACTCCAGCCACCATGACTTGTCGTTTGAAATGACCTGGAGAGACGCGGCGGGGCGTCCTCCGCCGTCGATATGGAACGCGGGAATCAGCGCAAGCGTCTGCCTCTGCGGGGTCTGGTGTTTGAAATACCAGCCCTCAAAATAGGGCCGGTCTGCGCTGCGGAAGAAGTTCATGATACTTATCACCCCGCATTCAGTTTGCCCTGAATTTGGTTTTTTATATGGGACCGCTTCCAGTCTTGGGAAATGCAGCCTGAAGTGCCCCTGTCAATGGGGCAGGCTTAAACGCGCGGATTCAAAAAAGGAACAGGGGACCGCTTGGCCTCCTGTTCCCTCTGCTTTTTAAGGTCCGACTGCCTTTGCTTGGCCCGCTGCCCGATCAGCCCTGCCCTTTGAGGCGCGTCCCGCTTTTACCGCCTCAAAGCTCAAGCCGCCGGGGCCTTCGGCTCCGCCTGATACTCGAAGAACACAATGTTCCCGCTGACGGACACGGCGTCCTGCTCCCCCTGGCCAACGCTCACGTTTACGCTGTCCAGCATACAGCGGAAGGCGCTGTCGTGGAGCTGCTGAAGCACCGCCTTGGCGGATTCGTAGGTGCCGGTGGTGAAGGACATGGAGATGCTCCGCCGGACGATGGCCTGGGAGGCGTCCACGGTGCTGAAAGACAGGCTGTAATCCTGGGTGGAGGCCAGGATGGAGTTCAGCTCGAACATGACGGGCTGGAGGTTGTCGTAGTCGGCGATGCTCCGGGGCGGCTCCCCGGCGGAGAAGAGGGCTTCCAGCTCCCGCTCCATCCGGCGCTTTTCCTCCAGGCGGAGCTGGGCGGCCTCGATTTCCGCCCGGCAGGACTCCGCCTCGCCAAGGCAGCGGTCCCGCTCCGCCGTCATAGGCATGTAGAACAGCAGCATGTAGCCGCTGGCCAGCAGGATGACGCCGAGCAGGGCCAGGAGCATCCACTCCCGGGTAGTCAGTTGTCTCCTCATCCCTGGGACACCTCCTTTTGCAGCTGAATCAGCACGCTGGCCTGAACCGGGGCGCTGTCGTCCGCCGGAGCGCCCTCCGACTGGGTGGTGGCGGCGGTATTTACCATGGTATAGGATACGATGGGGGAGGACTCCAGGGCCTTGACAATCCGGGCGGTCTGGGCCAGGGTTACGCCGGAGAACTGGAGCTGGACCGTATCGCCGCCGATGGAAACCGCGTCCATGGACGCCGTGGACCCCACGGCCTCGTCCAGCAGGGCCAGGACCTCCATGCGGTCAATGAGGTCCCGCTCCTCCTCGGTGGCGGAGTAGCGGCTGTAGCGCTCCCACACCTCGCTGTAGTCCGTCAGCTCCAGCAGGACGCCTTGAAGCTGTGCCTCCGCCGCCGTCAGGGACTGCCGGGCCTGGGCGGTCTCCGCCCAGAGGTCGTAAACCAGGAATTTGCCAAGCCCCAGGAGGCACACCAGCACGAAGAGCACGTACAGGGCGATGGTTGCGGGCTTGGTGGTGCGGTCGGGCTTGTAGAAGAGGTTCATGGACCGCTTGGCGGGGTAGGCCGCGTTTCGCTTGCTCATCTCAATTCCCTCCCATGGCCGCGCCGGCGGCGAAAATGCCCGCGGAGGCGGATTGCCCGGCCTCCGGCAGCAGATCCGCCGGGTCCAGCAGGGGCAGGCCCACCGTGTTTTCGATGCTGCGGCGCAGCAGGTCCATGGACGCGCCGCCGCCCACCAGGTACACGCCGCTCAGGTTGCTGGACCGGTAAGTGAACTGGTAGAAGTTGATGACCTTCAAAATTTCCACGGCGATGCGCTCGCAGACCTCCGCCACGGCGGGGAGGGTGAGCACATCCTGGAAATTGGTGGCCTTATAGGTGTTGGAGAGGAAGGGGTCCACCCCCAGCTCCCCCGCCACGATGGTGTCCAGGTTCCGCCCGCCCAGGGCGATCTGCCGGGTGGCCTGGACCCGGTCCCGCCAGACCACCGTAATCCGGGTGAACTGGTGCCCCAGGTCCACGAAGCAGAACTCCTCCGCTCCCGCGCCCCGGGCCTGGCAGAGCTGAATCAGCGCCATCTCCTGGGGCAGAACCGTTTTCAGCCGGAGGCCCGCCTGGGCGAACATCCGGGCGTACTCCGCCAGCGTCTGCTTGGCCGCCGCCGCCGCCATCATGGGCACGCCCTGGGCCTCGCCGTCCTCCTCGGCGGGGGCGCAGACGGCGTAGTCGCAGTGGTATTGATCCGCCACGCCCTGGATGAAGTCCGAAAACTCATAGGGCAGATTCAAAAGCAGCTGCTCCGTGGTCATTCGGGGCATGGTCACCAGGCGGCAGATCACCTGGCTGGGGGGCAGCGCCAGCGCCGCCGGGCCCCGGGGGAGGGACAGCTCCTTTTTCGTCTGCTTCAAAAACTGCGCGAAGGCGTGGGGCAGGATGATGGCCCCCGTTCCGTCCACCATGTTCTCCGGCAGGCGGATCTCCTCCATGCGGGCCTCGTTTCCCCGGAGTACCGCGATTTTCAGGCTGCTGCTGCCGATGTCAAATCCCAGCCGCGTTTTTCCCATACATTCCTCTCCTCTCAAAACAGGCCGAAGTACCATTCCAGCACCGGCCCGCCGCAACACACCGTAAGCATCGCCCCCAGGGCCAGAAAGGGCCCGAAGGGCATGGCGGTTTTCGCCTTCCCGCCGGTCAGCGCCGCCCAGATAAGGCCCAGCAGGCACCCTGCCAGCAGCGTCAAAAACAGCTCCGCCCAGCTTAAATACAGGGCCAGCACGAACAGCAGCTTGATGTCCCCGCCGCCCATGGCCTCCTGGCCCAGCAGCTTCTCCATTATCAGCACCAGGGCCAGCAGCGCCGCCGGGACGGCGAAGGACTTCGCCGCCTCCAGGCCCTCACGGACTCCGTGGCCCAGGACGAAAAACCAGGCCGCCCGGTTCGCCGCCAGCAGGAGGAGCAGCTTGTCGGGAAGTATCCGCGCTGCCCAGTCCGTCAGGCTCAGGGCCAGCAGCAGCGCGGCAAAAACGAACCATTGGCCCAGCTCCAGGCTGAGGCCGAAGCGCAGTCCCAGGCACAAAAACGCCGCCGCCCCCGCCAGCTCGGAAACCAGGCACCGGGCGGGGATGGCTTCCCCGCACCAGCGGCACCGCCCCCGGCGCAGCAGGAAGCTGAACACCGGGACCAGATCCCGGGCCCCCAGGGTATGACCGCAGGAGCCGCACCGGGACCGGCCCCGGAAGGGGTGGGGGTCCCCCGCCGCCCAGCGGGAGGCGGCGCAGTCCAGGAAGCTGCCCAGAACCGCGCCGAGGACGGCCAGCCAGAAGCAGAGGTAGGCCGTCAAGAGCTGTTCTTCCATAGAGTCTCCTTTTTGGGGATTGCTCCGCAGGGGGCGTTCTCCGCGCCGTCCCGGTCTCCGCGGCGCGGCCCGGAGGGTGTGGGTGGAAGGTAGGGCGGCGCGGGAAGGTCAGGGCGGCGCGGAGGCCGTCTCCTGGGAGCTGTGTAACACAAAATTTACGGATCGTCAAGTTGATATCGGGGCTTGCGCGTGGTAAAATAATGAAAAGGGGGTGCTGTCATGGAAGAAGGCATGACCGATTTGCAGTTTAGGGCTTATCTCCGTTTACTAATTTCCCGCTTGGAATCGATTGGGAGTCAGGAAACGCCGGAACAAATCCAGGCCGGACTTTTGAAGCTGAAAAAGGAATTGGAGGAAGACCTCCGAGGCTGACCACCCGCCCCCCGTATGGGGGGCTTTTTTCCGCCCTCCACAACCCCCGGGAACCCCGGAGGCTCTGGAGGGCGCCCGCTTACGCGGGCGTCCTGTTCCCCTGCCCTGCGCCAACCCGGAGGGGGGAGTTAAATCAAGGTGAAGTTGGGGCTTTGTTGGCATCTCCAGAAGCGGTATGATCGTCATTTACATCAAAATGCCAGCTTGTTTCAAATGTGGGGCTGTCAGTTGCAGTGGCACCAGCCGTAACAGTTACAGTAAGTGGTGAGTCTTTGATAGCCGAAGCGCTGGTGCATTCGCATTCGGGGGTCACCGCTGTATCGGTAGTTCCCGCATCTCCTTTCACCAAGTAACCCTTGCTGTTTTTGTCTACACAGTAAGTATATTTCTGTCCAGTGGTGGTAATGGATTTAGGGTCAGTTACAGATTCTACCATAGCTAAGGCAAGAGCATCACGCACATTTGCTTGATCCACTGCGTGCCGGGACCGCTCCAAAGCTTGATTCATCATAGGAATGGACACCGCCACCAGGATAGCGATAATTGCAACCACGATGAGGAGCTCCACCATAGTAAAGCCGCCTTGCTTTTTCAGCTTGGCTTTCAACTGTTCCATAAAAAGTACCTCTCTTTCAAATTCATAGAAGTTTCTATACCCAGAGCCCGGGTTGGCGTGGGCTCAGAATACCGCTTACATATTGCCGTACATATTGAACATGGGCAGATAAACCGCGAACAGAATCAGCATTACCAGCACCGCCATGACCACAATAATGGACGGCTCCAGCAGGGCGATGGCCCGCTTGGTTTTCAGGTCCGTCTCGTTGTCGTAGTAGCTTGTCATCGCCAGTGATAAAATGTAAAAAAACGCCGAGGAAAAAATGTAGTTTTGTGGC
>Ga0137309_100001_pt1 | contig 159223 bp, 148 predicted proteins | sample NAcewiD2O_June_FD_97179 | JGI IMG/M metagenome (GOLD analysis project Ga0137309, IMG submission 97179) | Mouse cecal microbial communities from Vienna, Austria - N-Acetylneuraminic amended D2O_June | ecosystem: Host-associated > Mammals > Digestive system > Large intestine > Cecum | place... | reverse complement strand
CACCAGCCCTTCCTCCAGGGCCACATTGGACATGCAGGGGCGGTTTTCCCCGTCCAGCAAAAAGAAGGCCCTCTGGGAGTCCTGGGACAAGAGGAACTCTCCAAACAGGGTGGAGGACAGCACTTTTGCCACCACATAGCCCACCTGGCGGCCATAGGGCGAAGCAATGGCGTGCACAAAGTAGAAATCCTGCCGCAGGTAGGACTCCAGGGAGTTTGGAATTAGGTTTTCGGGGGAATAGTGCCAGCCGCCGTTGGGACGGCCGTCCAAAAATTCCTCCAAAGCCTCCAGCTGGGCGGTGGAGGCGTGCTTGAGCAGGGTTGAGCCGTTGGGCAGGGTGCGGTTTTGAGACAGCACCCAGAGCCGCTGAATGGGCGGAGAGGCGGAATCGGCGGCGCTTTGCAAAATGGGCAGCACCGTCTGGCTGTACTCCTCAAAGGAGGCCGCGCCGGAATAGCTGCGGGCAAGGAAGGAGGAGAGATTGCTGTTGTAGGCCAAGGCGCTGACAATGGTCTCCACAGAGTCCAGTTTTTCCGAGATGCTCCGCTCGGTGGAGTGGAGGATGTAGTTTCCATCCTGCAAAAGCCGTTCGTTGGCCTGGTAGTCGAAAGAGCGCAGATTATAGAACACCAAAAGCAAAAAAGGCGCTACCACAAGCCCAATAAACCCAGCGGTAAGCAGATAGGAAATCTTGACCCGCCAAGGGCATTCTTTCATAACCGGGCCTCCCTTTTTTCAGCGGGGGGGGGGGGGGGAGCCCTCCGGCTGTTTTTAGCATAATATAAATTTATTATACCATGCCCCTTTGTGGAATTCAAGAGGACGGGGAGATAGGCGGGAGGGCCCGCAAAAGGCGGAACCGCCCCGGTTCTTGCGCAAGCCCGCCCAGGAAAGGAGGTTTTTTTCATGGATTATTTGGCAAGCCTGACCACGCTGCCCCATGTAAGCTTTTTAAACCGCTTCGCGCCCAAAGGGGAGTGGACCCATTTCCGCCGCCGCAACGGGGAGTTCATCCTTTACTACCTAACCGGCGGGGCCATGCACCTGCGGGAGGAGGCGGAGGACTTTGCCCTGGGGCCGGGGGATGTTTTGCTGCTGCATCCCGGCCTGGTTCACGAGGGCACAAAGCCCGCCCGCTGCGACTATTATTTCGTCCACTTCAGCAACCTGGCCCTGCTGCCCGTCCCGCCGGGGGAGCCGCCAGCCGCCGGGTATCCGGAAGAGGGCGAGGCGAAGTTTGACATGCAGCGCTGCCTGCTGCCCAAGCTGGCCCACATCGAAAGCCCCGAGGCCCGCGCCCGGCTGGCCGGGTATTTTGAGGAGGCCATCGCGGCCCGGGGGGCCTCGCCAAACTACCGGACCCTGTGGGCCTGCAAGCTTTTGGAGATTTTAGTCGCTCTGTCCCAAAACAGCGCCCAGGAGGCTTTGGCCGGGCGGGGCGGCCAGCTGCCGCTTCGGACGCTGCGCCGGCTGGAGGAGCTGACCGCCTACCTGAACCGCCACTATGGGGAGAAGATTACGGGAAAACAGCTGGAGTCCATGTTGGGCATGAATTTTGATTACCTAAACCGCATCTTCCACCGGCTGAACGGCCGGTCTATTTTCCAATATCTCGCCTGGGTGCGGATTAACCGGGCCAAAGAGCTGCTGGCCACCACGGACATGAAACTGTGGGAAATTGCGGAAGAAACCGGTTTTTCCGACCAGTTTTACTTCAGCCGCCAGTTTAAAAAGCACACGGGCATGCCGCCGGCCTTTTATGCCAAAGGGCATGTCCGCTGAAAAACGCCTCCCTTACGGAAGGAGTGCGGTATAGTAAACGCGCTTGAAAATCAGTAAATACTGATTTTTAAGCAGAGCGGCGCGGGCATGCCCGTGCCGCCAGGTTCAAAAGAGGGGTCACCTCTTTTGAACTGCGTTAACGATAAAAGTCGGAAATGTCCAAAAAGAAGGCTGAATCCTCTATTCCTTTTGCCGGGCGTCCCGGCTATAATGAGGGAAAAGTTCTGGTAAAAGCGGAAGGCTTTTATCCAATTTTTAAGGACTGCAAACGATTTGAAAGGAGTTTTTTTCCATGTCTGTCAACGTAACCGTATGGAATGAATATTTGCACGAGGTGCAGTTCCCCGAGGTGGCGGAGGTTTACCCCCAGGGCATCCATGGCTGCATCGCCGGGTTTTTAAAAGAAGCGGGCATGAACGTGCGCACCGCCACCTTGAAAGAGCCGGAGCATGGCCTGACCCAGGAGGTTTTGGACAATACCGACGTGCTGGTCTGGTGGGGGCACATGGCCCATCACCAGGTGGAGGACGAGATTGTGGACCGGGTATACCGCCGGATTTTGGAGGGCATGGGCCTTATTGTGCTGCACTCGGGCCACGCCTCTAAAATCTTCAACAAGGTCTGCGGCACGGACACTTGGAAGCTCAAATGGCGGGAGGACGGAGAGAAGGAAATTCTGTGGGTGATTGACCCCAGCCACCCCATTGTGGACGGCCTGGACGAAAAAATTATCATCCCCCACGAGGAGATGTACGGCGAGCGCTTTGACATCCCCCAGCCGGACGAGCTGGTGTTTATCAGCTGGTTTGAGGGGGGCGAGGTGTTCCGCAGCGGCTGCTGCTACCACCGGGGCAAGGGCAAAATCTTCTACTTCCGGCCCGGCCACGAGGTGTTCCCCATCTACCACCAGCCGGAGATTCAGAAGGTCATCACCAACGCGGTCAAGTGGGCCGCGCCCATCCGGTTCCCCAACACCACCTTTGGCAATCCCCCGCCTGTGGTGGAGGTTAAGGCCCAGCTGGAGCACAGCATCCAGGGGCTGCACCAGCCAAAATAAGCAAAAAGGAGAGGTGTGGTACCATGCCGCTGGCAAAGGTAAAGGATATTTTAACCCACGCGACAGAAAACCATTACGGCGTGGCGGCTGTGAACGTGTTCAATTATGAAACGGTAAAATGGGTGGCCCAGGCAGCGGAGCGGGAGCGGGTCCCTGTGATTATTCAGCTGTACCCCGGATTTGAAAGCTACATTGCCCTAGAGCACATTGCCGCCATTGCCAAGGACCTGGCGGCCCAGTCGCCGGTGCCCATAGCCGTGCATCTGGACCACTCCGCCAGCTATGAAATCGCGGTAAAGGGCATAAAGGCCGGGTTTCCCTCGGTGATGGTGGACGGTTCGGCCCTGCCCTATGAGGAAAACCTTGCGCTGACCGCCGCCGTGACCCGCACAGCCGCGGTCTTCGGCGTGGACGTGGAGGCGGAGCTGGGCCATGTGGGCTCGGGCACCCGGCTGGAAGACATCACCGACTCCGGCAAATACACCAGCGTGGCCCAAGCCCAGGAATTTGTGGAGAAAACCGGCTGCGGCTCTTTGGCCGTGGCGGTGGGCAACGCCCATGGGGAGTACATACAGGTCCCCAGCCTGGACTTCGGCCGGATTGCCGCCCTGCGCAAGGCGGCGCCCGTACCGCTGGTGCTCCATGGCTGCTCCGGCATCCCCCATGACCAGCTGCGGGAGAGCGTGCGCCTGGGCATGAGCAAGTTCAACATTGCCACCGAGTACTTCCAGGCCTGCTGCCAGAGCGTTGCCGGGGCCATGGAGGCGGGGGCCAAAGGCGGCCTGCCGGGGCTGATGGAGGAGGCCGCCCAAGGGGCCGTGGACTTTGTCCGGGGGAAAATGCGCCTGCTGAACCCCAACGGCTTTTCCCTGTGAGGGAGGACAGCGCGGTGAAACAATTTGAAATTGCCGGCTATGACATGCCCTGCGTGGATTTGGCGGTGAATGTGGACGTGTTCCCCAAGCCCAACGGCGGGGCTGGGATTAATGCCCTGAGCTGGCAGGGCGGGGGCAAGGTGGCCTCCGGCCTGACCGCCGCGGCCCGGCTGGGAGCCAAGTGCGCCATTTTGGGGGCTGTGGGCAGCGACGACTATGGCGGCTTCTGCCAAAAGGACTTTCAGCGCCATGGGGTGGATACCTCCAACCTGCTCCGCCGGGAGGGGGAGACCACATCCCTCTCCATTGTCATCAGCGACCGGGAGACCCAGGGCCGCAGCATCGTCTACCGCCGGGGCTCTGCCCAGCCCCCGGCCCGGGAGGAGCTGGACGGGGAGATTCTGGAAAACTGCCAGTGGTTTTTCATCTCCCATGTAACCGGCGTGGCCATGGCCGCGGTGCAAAAAGCCAAACAGGCCGGGGCGAAGATTCTTGTGGACGCGGACTCCTATTCTTCGGAGCTGATGGACCAAATCGGCCTGATCGATGTGTTCATCGGGTCGGAATTCTGCTACAAGGTGCTCTTTCACGATGAGAACTATGAATCCAACTGCAAAGCCCTCTGCGGCCAAGGCCCCTCCACCGTAATTTTTACCCTGGGGCCCCAGGGCTGCGCCGGGTTCAGCCAAGACTGCGGGGGCTTCCGCCTGCCCGCCTACCCGGTGCCCGTGGTGGACACCACCGGGGCCGGGGATGTGTTTCACGGGGCCTATCTGGCTGGGGCGCTCCGGGGGCTGAATTCCATCGAGTCCGCGAAAGTGGCCACTGCCGCCGCCAGCGTCAAGTGCACCCGGATGGGCGGGCGGGCCGGTGTGCCGGACTGGGAGGAGCTCCAAGAGTTTTTGAAAACCGGCCGGGTGGACTACACCGAGATCGACCGGCGGGCCGCCTTCTACGCGGAGCGGCTGCAGCTGTGACAGAGCCGCCCAGCGCCCTTGGGCCGGGCCTCCGGCGGCTTCTTCAAAAATAAATTGCGCCCAAAGAAAGAAGGGAACAGAATGAGCAAGCCCACAGTCGTGCTGGGCGTGGCCCCCACCAAGCGGGGATTTCTCAGCATGGAAGAGGCGAAGCGCCAAAAAGACAAATTCATGGCGGTGGTCCGCGCGGTGAAGCCTGGATTCGTGAAAATCGTGGACATCGATGACATCTGTGAGAACGGGATTCTGTTTGAGACAGATAAGATCTCCTCTGTGGTGGAAAAGTTTAAGGACGCCCGAATCGACGCCCTGTTTCTGCCCCACTGCGACTTTGGAGAGGAGCAGTGCGCCGCCGGGGTGGCCGCTGCCCTCAAGGCGCCCACTCTGGTGTGGGGGCCTCGGGACGAACGGCCCAACACCCCCCAGAGCCGGGGCCGGGACACCCAGTGCGGCATGTTTGCCTGCACCAAGGTCCTGCGCCGGTTTGGGGTGGCGTACAGCTACATATGGAACTGCGAAACCGAAAGCGAGGATTTCCGCCAGGGCTTTGAGAACTTCATCCGGGTGGCGGCGGTGGTGAAAACCGTGAAAAACCTGCGGGTTGCCAAGTTCGGGGCCCGGCCCCAGCCCTTCATGAGCGTTATGGCCAACGAGGGGGATCTGGCAAGCAGGCTGGGCGTTACGGTAATTCCCATTTCTCCCAACGCGGCGGCGGCCCGGGCGGACCAGCTGCAAAAGGAGGCTTCGGAGGCTTACCAAGCCTGCCGGGAGGACCTGAGAGCCCGGTTTGACGCCAGCGGCACCCCGGAGGAAACCGTGGACCGCATCGCGGCCCTAAAATTGGCGGTCAAGCGGCTGATGGAGGAAAACCGCTGTACCGCCGGGGCCATGGAGTGCTGGAGCGCCGCCTCTATTTTTGGCGCGCCGGTGTGCGCGGTGCTGGGGGAGCTGGCGGATCTGGGCCTGCCTTTGGCCTGTGAGACGGACGTAAACGGCGCGGTGACCATGGCCATGCTGCAAGCGGCGGCGCTGGGGGAAGAGGCGGTGTTTTTGGCCGACCTGACCATCCGCCACCCGCAAAACGACAACGCCGAGCTGCTTTGGCACTGCGGGCCTTTCCCCTACTCCTTAAAGGACCCCGCAAGCGCCGCCAGCCTGGCGGAGGGCCAGGAGCGCTTTGCTTTGAAAAAGGGCCCAATCACCCTCTGCCGCTTTGACGAGGCTGGGGGAGAGTACTACCTGTTTGGCGGAGAGGGCAGGGCCGTGGATGGTCCAAAGACCACCGGCACCTACGTCTGGTTTGAGGCGGACAATTGGAAGCGCTGGGAAGAAAAGCTTATGTTTGGACCCTATATCCACCACATTGGCGGCGTATACGGAAACTACAAGCCTGTGCTTCGAGAGGCGGCCCGGTATTTGGGCCTGATTTTCGACGACGCGGACCAGCAAGGAATTTACAGCTTATAAATGGAGGCCTTTTGTATGGAAAAGAAAATAATTCGCGTAGGTTCCGTGGGCCTGGGCGGCATTTGGAGCGGCGTGCACCAGCCGGGCATTGACCGCAGCCCTGACCTGGAACTTACCGCCATTTGCGACATTGACGAAACGAAATTGAACGAGACCGGCGACCGCCTGGGCATTGACCCCGCCCACCGCTTTTTGGACTATCGCGACTTAGTGAACTGCCCCGATGTGGACGCGGTGGACATCTGCACCCCCAACGATGTGCACTTTCCCGTGGCCATGGCCGCTGTGGAGGCGGGCAAACCCTATGATGTGGAGAAGCCCGTCACCATGACAGCGGAGGAAGCGGATATTCTGGCCAAGGCCACGGAGGAAAAGGGCCTGCCCAATATGGTGTGCTTCTCCTACCGGTTCAAGGCGGCGGCGCGCTTTGCCAAGGACCTGATCGCACGGGGGAAAATCGGCCGGGTATACCATGTGGACACACAGTATTTTCAGGCCTGGGGCCTGCCCCGGGCGGAATGCCCCCTGGTCTGGCGGTATGAGAAAAAGCACACGGGCTCAGGGGCCCTGGGAGACCTGGGCTGCCACGCTTTGGACCTGGTGCGTTTTGTGCTGGATAAAGAGTACCTGCGGGTAGTGGGCCACACGGGAACCTATGTAACCGAGCGCCAGCGGCTGGATGGCAGCGGCATGGGGCCGGTGGATGTGGACGACTTCTGCAACTACATGGCCGATATGGAGGACGGTGTGTCCGCCAGCTTCCAGATTACCCGCTTTGCCTTTGGCCGGGGAAATTACCAGCGTATGGAGATTTACGGCAGCGAGGGCGCTATTGTGTATTCTCTGGACGCAAATCAAGGCGTTGACGACGAGATCGAGGTCTGTTCGGGAGATATCAACGCGGAGGCCCACGCCTACACCAAGCTGCACATTCCGGCCCATTACTACAGCGACCAGATGCAGTCCTTTGCGGACATCATCAAGGGCGTGGAAGAGGGAAAAGCCGCCCGCATCCAGGATGGCCAGGCCAACCAGCATGTGGTAGACGCTATTCTCGCGTCGGCGGAGTCCGGCAGGTGGGCCGCCCTGTAAAAGGGATTTGGACCTGTGCTCTTAGGGTATAGTCAACGCACTTGAGAAACAGCAAAGCGAAAGCGCCTCCCATTGGGAGGCGCTTTTTGCGCGGGCTTATCCAGCGTCTGACGCGGCCCTTTGCTCCGCGTCAGCTTCAGGGTTCTCCTGGCCGGCGGACGCGCTCTGGGCATTGGCTTTGTCTTCCATCAAGTCGAGCTCTTCCCGAACCTGGATGCCGTTTTCATCGGTGTAGGTCAGGTAGGCCTTGCCCTCTCCGTCTTCGGTGATGGTGAACTTCTGGGCGTTTTGAAGCGCGTCTCCGTTCTCCGCCACGTCCATGGAAAGCTTCACTTCTCCTCCGTTCTCCGCCACGTCCATGGAAAGCTTCACTTCTCCGCTTTCATCGGTCGTCTTGCAGACGGAGAAGAAGAGCACCTCCTCAAACAGCTCGCCATCGGAAGCCGCGTTGGCCCCCATGGCGGCCAGCACAGCCAGGGCCAGAATGGCGGCGGTTACCAGCAGGTTGCGAACGGCCTTTCTCGGTTTGCGCTTCTGTTCAATCATCTCGATTGCCTCCTTTACAGCGTCCGGGGGGGCGTTCAGTTTGGAACACGCGCGCTTGTATACATCGGGATGAAATTCCATTATGAGCCCTCCTCTAGCATTTGTTTTAGTTTTTGCCGGGCCCGCTGAAGCTGGGTGGAGACCGTGGACTCTTTGAGCCCGCACAGGCTGGCCACCTCCCGGACCGCGTAGCCCTCGTAATAATACAGGTACAGGGGCGTCCGGTACTTTTGGGGCAGGTTCATCACCGCCTGGAACACGCCGCTCTCCTCGGGAGCGGCCTCTTCCAGCAGGGCGGCGCAGTCCTCCAGGGGCCGCGAACGGCGGAACCAGGCTGACCGCAGCAGCTTGCGGGACTGGTTTACTGCCACCCGGATGAGCCAGCGGCGCACATGCTCCCGGCTCTCGAAGGGCGTTTTCTCCTGGTAGAGCTTAAGCAGCACGTCTTGCAGCACGTCCTCGCTGTCAGCGGCGTTTTTGCAGGTGTGAAAGGCCACCCGGTAAACCGTCCCGGCGAATTCCTGGGCATAGCCGGTAAATTCCTCATCGCTCATGGTCCCGCCCCCTTTCCCTTGGTTTTGAAAAGCTTTTCACCAATAGTACCCTTTGGCGGGGCTAAATATCTCAACCTCGCAAAAAAATTTTCTCCCGCCTTGACAAGGACTCCGCTCCATATAGTATAATACAGAATAGCGGAGGGCGCACGCCTTGCCAACGCGCGGACTCACAAGGCCCTGAAAGGGGCGCGGCTTTGCCGGGAATGAAGCGGGAAAGCTTCCGGCCAGCCCGCCATGCAAACTGGACCGCTGGAGGCGGCCGAAATTAGGAGTGAAGTCAACATGAAAACAGTAGTATTAGGAAGCACAGGAATTGTGGCCAACAAAAACGGCTTTGGGGCGCTGCCCATTCAGAGAGTCAGCGCGGACTATGCGGGCATGCTGCTGCGCAAGGCCTATGAGGCCGGGGTGAACTTTTTCGACACGGCCCGTTCCTACTCGGACAGCGAGGAAAAAATGGGCCTGGCCCTGGCGGACGTGCGGGAGAACATCTACATAGCCACCAAAACCCCCTCCACCACTGTGGAGGGCTTCTGGAACGACCTGGAAACCAGCCTGGGTCTGCTGAAAACCAGTTACATCGACGTGTACCAGTTCCACAACCCGGCCTTCTGCCCCAAGCCCGGGGATGGCACCGGCCTCTATGAGGCTATGCTGGAGGCCAAGGCCCAGGGGAAGATCCGCCACATTGGCATTACCAACCACCGGCTGGGCGTAGCCACCGAGGCGGTGGAGTCCGGCCTGTACGAGACCCTGCAATTTCCCTTCTGCTATCTGGCCACGGAGAAGGATCTGGCGCTGGTGCGCCTGTGCAAAGAGAAGAACATGGGATTCATCTCCATGAAGGCCCTGTCCGGGGGGCTCATTACCAACTCCGCCGCGGCCTATGCCTGGCAGGCGGACTTTGACCACGCGCTGCCCATTTGGGGCGTGCAGCGGGAGGCGGAGCTGGACCAGTTCCTGCGCTATGGGGCCTCCTCCAACCCGCCCAGCACCCAGGACCCGGCCATTCAGGCGGTGATTGAGAAGGACCGGGCCGAGCTGGTGGGCAACTTCTGCCGGTCCTGCGGCTACTGCCTGCCCTGCCCGGCGGGCATCAACATTCCCCAGTGCGCCCGCATGAGCCAGCTCATCCGCCGCAGCCCTTCGGCCAACTGGCTCACGCCCCAGGCCCAGGCCATGATGAAGAACATCGAAAACTGCCTAGAATGCGGCCAATGCGCGGGCAGATGCCCCTATGAGCTGGACACTCCCGCCCTGCTCAAGCGGAACTGGGAGGATTATCAGAATATTTTGGCCGGTAAAGCGGAGGTGTAAAAACATGAAAAATTATACCCAAGTCTATGTGCAAAACAGCTTAGAGGCGGTGGAGCATTACTGCGACGCCTTTGGGGCGGAGGTGACCTTTGAAATAAAGAACCCTGCCCAAGACGCGTATGAGCACTGCGAGCTTTCTGTAAAGGGCGAGCCCTTTCTAGCCGCCGCTGAAACCCCCGCCCCTTACGATGTGGGGCTCATCCACCGGGAAAAGTGGCAGGTTATGACCTTTAACGCGTTCGAGATGGGCAGCGAAGAGGCTGTGCGCCATGCCTTCCAGGTACTCAGCCAGGGCGGCGTGGTCATTGCCCCCATTGGGGAACTGCCCTGGAGCACATGCTGCGCCACGGTTATCGACCGGTACGGGGTGTGCTGGTGGCTTTCCATCTAAAAAAGCAAAGCAGGATGTCACATGGCATCCTGCTTTTTTGCCTCTGGCGGTTATACCCGCCAAGCGAACCTGCGGGGAACGCTCCGCGTGAAAGCAAAGGCCGGGAATGGCAAACGGAAAACATTCCGCTCTTTGGGGCAACCGCTTATGCTTTTTTTGATACGGGGATCCATACCTCATATTGCGCGTTCCGCGGGTCTGGATTTAAGTAAACCTCCAGATCGGGAGCGTTGGCATATTCATACCCAGAGGACGGAAGCCACTCCGTTATAATACGCCGCTCCAATTCCTGTATGGATTGATTTGTGCCCGTTCCGGAAAAGACTGCCCAAGTGGATGCGGGAACGGTATATTCTTCAAACTCGCCGCTTGCTTTTGTGCTGGAAACGGCAATAAAGTATTTCCATGGTTCCTCATCATGGCAGGCGCTCACGCCTAAAAGCCCCATGGGCGGCGCATCCATCATTCCCGCCAATTTCTGTATGGTTCCATTTGTGGACGCCTCCCGCCACATCTTAGGCACAACCATAAAGTTGTTTTCCATTTCCGGATCAAGCGGCGCGGATACGCCAATAATCCGGAACGCTTCTTTTGTCTCAATCCTGTAATTCATTTCTGCCGCTCCTTTCACAGCGATTCGAAACGCAATGGGGGAAAAGGACTTCACGGATACCCCTGTGCTCTTAACAGATGAGGGGGCTGTTCCGTGGAAAGCTTGGAACGCCCGGTTAAACGCGGTGGGGGACTGATAGCCGTACTTCTGCGCGATGTCGATAATCCGCTCATCCCCGCCCTGCAAGTCCACGGCCGCCAAAGACATCCGCCTTCTTCGGATATACTCCGCCAGAGAGATGCCCGCCATATAAGTGAACATCCTCTGGTAGTGGTAGGTGGAACAGCAGGCAATCCGCCCCAGCTGTTCATAGTCTATTTCACCTGCCAGATGTTCCTCAATATACGCCATGCTTTGATTTAATCGTTCCACCCATTCCATGAAAAGCCTCCTCTTTTGCGCATATTGGGTTTTGCGCATGAATCTGTCTTTATTATTATAAGGCCTGTTCCTTCCTGTTTCCTCTCGATTCTTGCACAAAAAAGAGAGCGGGCGGTTCAGTTCAAATATCCCCCCAGCGCGGGCGGGGCGGCGTTTTGGGTAAACAGAGACAGAACGCCCCTTTGGCAGCGGGGAGGCTTGGGGGTCCACCGGGCTTGGCGTTCTTGCAGCGCAGCGGACACTTCCTCCTTGGTCCGCTCCTGGCCCCCAATGCCGCAGATGCGCAGCACCCGGGCGGGAATGTCGATCTCGATCAGGTCCCCTTCCTCCACCAGGGCAATGGGCCCGCCGCTGGCCGCCTCGGGGGACACATGGCCAATGGCCGGGCCCTTGCTGGCCCCGGAGAAACGTCCGTCGGTGATCAGGGCGATGGAGGCCGCCAGCTCCGGGTCGGAGGAGATGGCCTCGGTGGTGTAAAACATCTCTGGCATGCCGCTGCCCCGGGGGCCCTCGTAGCGGATGAGCACCGCCTCGCCGGGGTGGATTTCCTTGTGCAGCACCGCCGCGATGGCCTCTTCCTCGCTGTCGAAGGGGCGGGCCCGCAGCACCGCCCGGTGCATCTCCTGGGGAACGGCGCTGTGCTTTACCACCGCCCCCTGGGGAGCCAGGTTGCCCTTGAGCACCGCCACAGCGCCGTTGCGGCCAATGGGAGCGTCAAAGGGGCGGATTACGTCCTCCCGCTTGAGGCCGAAGGGCTCCAGGGCCTTTTCCCGCTGGGCGTAGAAGCCGGACTGGGCCAAAGCGTCCAGGTTTTCCCCCAGGGTTTTGCCGGTCACGGTCATAACGTCCAGGTGGAGCATGGACCGGATCTCCTCCATCACCCGGGGCACGCCGCCCGCATAGCTGATGAACTCGGCGGGCCAGCGTCCGGCGGGGCGCACATCCAGCAGGTAGCGGGCCCCCCGGTGCATCTGGTCAAAGTCGTCCGCCGTAAGCTCCACCCCGAACTCCCGGGCAATGGCGGGCAGGTGCAGCAGCGTGTTGGTGGAGCCGGAGATGGCCGCGTGGACCATCACCGCGTTTTCAAAGCTCTTTCGGGTAACCATCTCCCGGGCGGAGGGGCCGAGAAGGGCCATTTGGGCCGCCCGTTCCCCGGCTTGGCGGGCGGCTTGGGCCAGCTCGGGGGAACCGGCGGGCAGCAGGGCCGTGCCGGGCAGGGCCAGGCCCAGGGCCTCGGCCATCACCTGCATGGTGGAGGCTGTGCCCATAAAGGAGCAGGCCCCGCAGGAAGGGCAGGCGTGAAGCTTATAGTAGGTGAACTGCTCCTGGGTGATTTCGCCCCGCTGGAACATGGCGCTGTACTTGCCGATCTGTTCCAAGGTCAGCAGGCCGGGGCCAGCGCCCATAACGCCGCCGGGCACAAAGACGCTGGGCATATTGATGCGGCCAATGGCCATAAGCAGGGCAGGCACAGACTTGTCGCAGCCAGCCAGAAAGACGCCCGCGTCAAAGGTGGTGGCCTTGGCATGAATTTCCACCAAATTGGCGATAATATCCCGGGAGGCCAGGGAATAGTTGCCCCCGTCATGGCCCTGGGACATGCCGTCGCAGATGTCGGTGGCAAAGTAGAGGGCGGCCTTGCCGCCATTTTGACCGGCTGCCTGAGAGGAAGCCTGAGCCAGCTCCAGCAGGTGAGCGCTGCCGGGGTGGCTTTGGCCGTAGGTGCTTTCTACCAAAATCTGGGGTTTTTCCAGGTCTTCCGGGGACCAGCCCATGCCCACGCGCAGGGGGTCCATTTCTGGGGCGATTCGGCGGGTTTCTTGGCTTTTCAGCATAGAGTGTGGCTCCTTTCGAAGATAGGGAGTAGAGAGAATTGTAATTCTATTATAAGCGAAAGGGTTTACAAAGCGCAAGAGGAAAAGCTCTTGAAGATGCTGAAGTCGCTTTCATTTTTCCCCCGCGCGCTCCCCCTCCCATTGACTTTTCCCCCCCGCCCCTTTATACTAGTATTATGCATACCCAAAGATGGGAGAGATCACGCACCCAATGAAAGCGCAAAGGAATCTGTCTGGGCTGGACTTTACCCAAGGCCCGCCCAAAATATGCGTCCCCCTGACCGCCCCGGACCTGCCTGGGCTTTTGGTACAGTTGGAGCAGGCCGGCGGGCTGCCCGCCCAGGTGCTGGAGTGGCGGCTGGACTGCTTTGCGGGGGACGCCGCCGCCGCGCTGCCCCAGGTGGCCCAGCGGGCCGGCAGGCCCCTGCTGTGTACCCTTCGCACCACAGGCGAGGGAGGCCGGGCCCAGCTGGAACCGGCGGAATATGAAACCCGCCTAAACGGGCTGCTGGCCCAAGGCGGCTTTGAACTGGTGGACGTTGAGCTGGCCTGCGGCATGGAGCGCACGGCCCGGCTGGTGAAAAAGGCCCGGGAGCAAGGCATTCTCACGGTGGTGTCCAAGCACGATTTTCGAAAGACCCCGCCGGTGCTCCAAATGGTGGCCTCGCTGACAGCCATGAAGGCCCTGGGGGCCGATCTGCCCAAGCTGGCAGTGATGCCCCAGAGCCCCCTGGATGTGCTGGCCCTTATGGAGGCCAGCGTCAAGGCCCGGGAACGGCTGGGGCCGGTGATCACCATGAGCATGGGAGAGCTGGGGGCGGTCAGCCGCCTGGCCGGGGAGCTTACGGGCTCCTGCCTGACCTTTGGGGCTGGGGCCAGCGCCTCCGCGCCGGGGCAGCTTCCCGCCGCCAAGCTTTGGGAAGCCCTGGCGCTGCTGCACCAGGAGAAAGGGGGAGCCTGCCATGAAGAATGATATTGACTCTATTTTAAACTCCATGTTCCGGGACGGGAGGCTGAATTTCCGCTCCAGCGAGGGGGCCAAGCCCGCCCCGCCTCCAGAGAAGGCGGCCCCCCAGGCCCCGGTTTTTCCCAAGCCGCCAGAGGCTCCCTCTCTGGACGGGGCGCGGGAGGCTTTGGCCCGCGGCGCCCAGGCCCAGCGGGCGGTGGAGGCGGTGGACCAGGCCCAGAAGGGAATGGCCGAGTCTCTGCAAGAGAGCATTGCCCGCATGACGCGGGAGGCCCAAGAGGACATGGCCGGACTGCGCCTGCAGCTGGAGCAGGACGGGGTGCAGGAGCAAACCGCCCGAAACGGGGGAAATGCCCAGGACATCGAGACCGCCTTCCAGGTGGCCCGGCAGGAGGCGCTGTCGCAAGTTTTAGGCCAAGAGGCTTTTCTTGACGGTTTGACCCTGGCCTTTAAGCGGCCCTTTGTCACCGGCCGGGAGGAGGACCGCCCCCTGTGCGCGGCGGCTCTGCTGGGCGGAACCGGCACCGGGCGGCGCAGCGCGGTGCGGGTGCTCACCTCGTCCCTGGGGCGGCAGGGGGCGTTAAAATCCCCCAAAACCGCCGTGCTGGACCTTTCCGCCTATGCCGCGCCCGGATCGGAAAAGCTCTTGATTCAGGACCTGTACGCCGCCTTGAAAAGCGGGGCCCCGGCCCTGGTCTTTGAGAATTACCAAAGCTGCCACCCCTCTCTGCTGCCCATGCTGGCCGGGCTTTTTACCCGTGGCACCCTGCCTCTGCCGGGCCGGTACGCGGAGCAGAAGGGCCTTTTGGTGGATGTGGGCGCGGCCCTGGCGCCGGGTGCGGTCAGCTCCCTTTCGGCGGCGGGGAAATACCTGTTTCTGCTGGCTGGCGAGGATGAGGCCCAGCTGGCCGGGTCCTTTGGGGGCGGCTTTTTGCCGGCGCTGGACGATGTACTGCGCACCGGGCCTTTTACCCCGGAGAGCTTGGAGCGTATCGCGCAAGCCAGCCTGCGGGCCCTGTGCCAGCGGGCGGAGGCCCGGCTGGGCTTCCGGCTGACCTATGGGGAGGAAGCGGTGAAGGCCCTGGCCGCCCGGTTTAACCGGGAAACCGGCGCGGGGGGCATTGGCCGGGGGGCGGAAGAGCTCTACCGGCTTATGGGGGAAGAGAAGCTGAAAAAGTCCCTGCTGCCTCCGGTCAGCGCCCAGCTTCTGGTGGAAGAGGGCCGGTTCGCCATCGCTTACCAGAGCGGGCACAGCGGCGGCAAAATTGTGGCCCCTCAGCGGGGCGGCAGCGTGAACCAGGCGGAAGTGGAGGCCGTGAAGGCCCAGCTGGCCGGGGTGGTGGGCCTTGCCAATGTAAAGGACTATGTGCTCTCTTTGGAGGACAACTTTAAGATGCAGCAGCTCCGCCGGCAAAAGGGCCTTAAGGCGGAGACGCCCTCAATGCACATGATCTTCACCGGCAACCCGGGCACCGGCAAAACCACGGTGGCCCGGCTGGTCTCCCGGTATTTAAAGGCCATTGGGGCCCTGACCGGGGGGCAGCTGGTGGAGGTCACCCGGGCGGACCTGGTGGGCCAGTATGTGGGCCACACCGCCCCCCTGACGCAAAAGGCCATCCAGGCTGCCATGGGCGGCGTGCTGTTCATTGACGAGGCCTACTCCCTGTACCGGGGCCGGGACGACAGCTTTGGCCTGGAGGCCATTGACGCGCTGGTCAAGGGTATGGAGGACCACCGGGACCGGCTGATTGTGATTTTGGCCGGGTACTCCCGAGAGATGGAGGAGTTTCTCTCGGCCAACTCGGGCCTGCGCTCCCGGTTCCCCCACATCATCGAGTTTCCGGACTACACGGCGGAAGAGCTGTTGGCCATTACGGAAAGCATTGCCAGGGGCATGGGCTACCGGCTGGACCCGGGCTGCAAAGCGCCCCTGCTGGGCTATTATGAGGCTATGCAGCTGACAGGGGACCCCCGTGTGAACGGCAACGGCCGCATGGCCCGCAACAAGGTGGAGGCGGCGGTCATCGCCTGCTCCCGCCGGAACCTGCAGGCACCCGAAGCGGAGCGGGACTTAGAGCTGCTGCTCCCGGAGGACTTTCAAGGGGAGCGCTGAACCAGCAAAAAGCTCCCTGGGCGCGGCCGTAAGGGTTTCGCCGTTACAGTGCTAGAGTATCGCGAGCGGTCCAGGGGCGTTAAGCCTCTGGGGTTCTTCGGGCAGAGCCTTACGCCGCCGGAGGCCTTAGCCGCCATTTTATTTTAGGAGGCAGTCGCAGCATGAGATTTGATAAAACCGCCCTAACCGCCCTGGCTTTGGCCCTGGTCCTAGCCGCCTGCGGGACGGAGAACGCCCCCCAAAGCCCTTCCGGCCTGCCATCCGGCGGGGAAGAGGCGGGTGCCTCTTCTCTGGCGGAGCCCAAGGAGGCCGTTTTGACAGATTCTTTGGGCAGCCAGATTTCTCTGCCCCGAAACCCTCGGGTGGTGTGCCTTTACGGGTCCTACAGTGACGCCTGGCTCTCGGCGGGCGGCACTTTGGCCGGGACCACGGAGGACGCGGTTAAGGAGCGGGGGCTGGATGTGGGCGATGCGGAAATCGTCGGCACCGTGAAGGAGCCCAGCGCGGAGAAAATCATCGCTCTGGAGCCGGATGTGGTGATTCTCTCCGCGGACGTAGCCGCCCAGCAGGATATGGCGGATGTGCTGGAAAGCGCCGGCCTGCCCTGCCTGAGCTACCGGGTAGACGATTTCTCGGACTACGCCGCCATGATGGAGCAGTTCTGCCAAGCCACCGGCCAGCCGGAGCGCTACCAGGAGACCGCCGGTAAGGCGGAGGCGCGGATGAAGGCGGCGAAAGAGGCCTATGGCTTTGCCGCTGGCCAGGGCCCCCGGGTGCTGCTTATGCGGGCCTTTTCCACTGGGGTCAAGGCGAAAACCGATGATGAGCTGGCCGGAGCCATTTTAAAAGACCTGGGCTGTCAGAACATCGCGGACGAGCACCCCTCCATGCTGGAGGACCTGAGCCTGGAGGAAGTGATTGAGGCCGGGCCGGAGTTCATCTTTGTCACCACCATGGGCAGCGAGGAAAAGGCCCTGGCCTATTTGGACTCTCTTATGGCCAATAACCCGGCTTGGTCCGGCCTGGAGGCGGTGAAAGAGGGCCGCTACCTGGTGCTGCCCAAGGAGCTGTTTCACTACAAGCCCAACGCCCGCTGGGGGGAGAGCTATGAATATTTAGGCAGGCTGCTCCACGGCCAGGAGCCGGACCTTGACTGAGCGGGGCAAAAACGCCCTTAAGCTGGGGGCCATGGGGCTTTTTTTGCTGTGCGCCGCAGGGCTGGGGCTGGCCTTGGGCTCTACCGCCCTAAATCTGGCGGAGGCTGTGTCTGGGCTGCTGGGGGGCGGGGCCCTGCCGGCGGGAAGCCGGATTCTGCTCTATGTACGGCTTCCCCGGGTGTGCGCCTCCCTGCTGGCGGGAGCGGCGCTGGCGGTCAGCGGCATGCTGATTCAAGGGGCTCTGGGCAACCCATTGGCCGCGCCCAATGTAATCGGCGTCAACGCGGGGGCCGGGTTCTTCACCTTTTTGGCCATGGCGGCTTTCCCCGGAGTCCGGGGGGCCGCGCCCCTGGGGGCCTTTTTGGGGGCCTTAACAGCCACCCTCATTGTCTACGCCGTGGCGGCGGGGGCCGGGGCGGGGAAGCTGACCATCATCCTGGCGGGGGTGGCGGTGAGCAGCGTGTTTACGGCGGGCATCAACGGGATAAAAACGTTTTTTCCCGAGACCCTGTATAACGGCAGCACCTTTCTCATCGGGGGCTTCGCGGGGGTCTCCCTGGGAGACATTACCCCGGCCTGGGGGATGATTCTGCTGGGGCTGGCGGCCGCGCTGCTGCTGGGCGGGCAGGCGGACCTGCTGGCGCTGGGAGAGGAGACCGCCCGAAGCCTGGGGCAGAACACCGCCCTGGCCCGGTTTCTGCTGATTTTCACCGCCTGCGCCCTGGCCGGGGCGGCGGTGAGCTTCTCGGGCCTTTTGAGCTTTGTGGGGCTTTTGGCCCCGCACATTGTCCGGCGGATGTTCGGAGAGTCCCGCACGGGCCACCGGGTGATGCTGGCCGGAGCGGCCCTTTTGGGCGCGGGCTTTGTGACGGCCTGCGACCTGTTAAGCCGGGTGCTGTTCGCGCCCTATGAGATTCCGGTGGGCATTCTGCTCAGCTTTGTGGGCGGGCCTTTCTTCCTGACGCTGATTCTGAAGCGCCGCAGGCTCTAGGGCTGGTTTGAAAAAACAAAAACCCCGGCTTTGTGCCCATTTCAAACAAGCACGAACGCTTTCTCGTGAAGAACCTCTTTGACTCCATAATTTTATAAATCGGTAAACAGAAAAAAGCGCGGCGGCGGCAAACCGTCTTAAAAGCGTTTTGCTGGGCGGACTTTACCGCCGGAGGCCAATATGATTCAGTTTCAAAATGTCAGTGCGGGATATGCGGGAAGAACGGTGGTGCGGGAGGTGAGCTTTATCGTGCCCCGGGGGAGCGTGGCTTCGCTCATCGGGCCCAACGGGCAGGGCAAGACCACCCTTCTGCGCACAGCGGGGGGCTTGCTGAAGCCTCAGGCTGGGCGGGTCCTGCTGAACGGCAAGCCTGCCGGAGATTACCGGCGGCGGGAGCTGGCCCAGCTGGCGGCTGTGCTGCCCCAGGTGCGGGAGACCCCGGCCATTACCGTGGAACGGCTGGCAGCCCACGGCAGGTACCCCCACCTGGGCTTTGGCCGGGAGCTGGCCAGCCGGGACCGGGAGCTAGTGGAGCGGGCCATGGAAGAGGCTGGGGTCCAGGACCTGCGGCGGCGGGAGCTGGCCAGCCTCTCTGGGGGAGAGCGGCAGCGGGCTTACATTGCCATGGCCTTGGCCCAAGACAGCCAGGTGCTGCTGCTGGACGAGCCCACCACCTACCTGGACGTGGGCCAGCGCTATGAGGTGCTGGAGCTGGTGCGGCGGCTGAACGCCCAGGGCCGGACCGTGCTTATGGTGCTCCACGACCTGTCTCTGGCCTTTGGGTACAGCGATTATGTGGCCCTGGTGGACAGGGGGGAGCTGCGGGCCTTTGGAAGGGCCCGGGCGGTTTTTGAAAGCGGCGCGGCGGAGGCGGCCTTTGGCGTGAAAGCGGCGTGCCTGCCGGTGGAGGGAAAGGAGCGCTACCTCTTTTTTCATTGATGGAACGCCTTCGGCCCAGAATAAAACAGAATGGCCCTGTCCGCCTGCCACAGCGGACGGGGCCATTTTTTATGGGAGCAGCGCCCGGGACGCCTGCGCTATGTCCCTTCATCCGTTTGCTTTCGAATAATCCGTTGCCCCCCGTCTGTGCGCACGGTCATAATAAAAACATCCTCCAAAGCCGCGCCCTGGCACCGCAGCTGGTCCCGCAGCCAGGCGGGGTCCCGGCCGCAGAGCTTGAGGGAGTTTTCCGAGATCCGTCCATCGCTGACCACCACCACCTCCAGGGCCTCCGGCGGGGCCTTGACCCCGGCCTGCTTGGGGGTCAAAGCGTCAGCTGGGGCCCTTTTCAGCACGCTCATCTGCCCGTTGGTCTCCACAATGGCGTAGGCCACGTCTTCCAGGGCGAAGACCCCCGCCCGGCGCAGCTCCTCGAACAGGTCCTCGGTGCTCATGCGCAGGCGGCGCATCTGCCGCTGCATCACCCGCCCGTTTTCAATTACCACAATGGGGCTGCCGCACACCAGCTGCCGGAACCATCCGCTTTTCAGCATAAGGAACGACACCGCCAGCTCGCAGGCCACCAGCGCCGCCATGGGCACCAGGCCGTTCCAAAGGGGGTCCTGGCGCTGCTGGATGGGCATGACCGCCAGCTCGGAGATGAGCAGGGTCACAACCAGCTCCGAGGTTTGCAGCTGGCTGATCTGCCGCTTGCCCATCAGGCGAACCCCCAGCAGAATGGCCCCATACATCAGCAGCGTCCGCGCCACAGAAACGAGCATACTATCCCTCTTTTCCAAAAATGAGTCTGCGGCTAGTATCTCTCCGCGCCTTGGGATTTATCCGTATAATATCCGGTTTTTCGCCCACACTAATGCCAGTTCTCAACGAATGGAGGCGGGCCGCGTGGAAAAACTCTCGGCACAGCTTGACGAAAACAAGCGCTACCTGCAAGGCCAGTTTGAAAACGCCATGGACTTTATGATGCGGGAGATGGAGCTCGCTGGCACAGAGGCGGCGCTTTTTGCCCTGGATGGTTTGGTGAGCAAGCAGACCGTCACCCTGAGTATTTTGAACCCTCTTATGGAGGCCGGGGACCTGCCCGGCCAGGGGGAGGCGCTGCTGCAGGCCATTGAACGCCGGGTGCTGGGCTCGGTGGAGCAAAAGCGGGAGAGCCGCATGGACCAGCTGCTTTTGCTGCTGATGAGCGGCTTTGCGGTGCTTTGCCTGGATGGCTGCGGGGAGGCCCTGGTCTTCGGGGTGCAGGGCTTCGACACCCGGGGCCCGGACGAGCCCCAGAACGAGGTGATGCAGCGGGGGGCCAAGGACGGCTTTACCGAAAGCTACCAGAACAACATCTCCATGATCCGCCGGAGGATGAAGACCACGGCCCTGAAGTTTGAAAAGGCCCAGGTGGGCGGCCAAAGCCACACGCCCCTGGCCCTGTGCTACCTGGAGGGCGTGGCCAGCCCCCGGATTTTGGAGCAGATCCGCCAGCGGCTGAAAACCTATGACCTGGACACCGCCCTGGGGGCTGGGTATCTGACGGGCTTTTTAGAGCGGGGCGGGGTGTTCAGCGGGGTGGGCGTCACCGAGCGGCCCGATGTGGTCTGCGGCAAAATTGAGGAGGGCCGGGTGGCCATCCTCATGGAAGGCACGCCCACGGCCATTCTGGTGCCCTTTTTATTTGTGGAAAACTTCCAGACCCTGGACGACTACCTGACCCGGCCCTTTTACGGTACCTTTATCCGGTGGTTGAAATACGTGGCCTTTTTTCTCAGCGTGCTTTTGCCCGGACTCTATGTGGCCATTGCCACCCACCACCCGGAGATGCTGCCCGAGGCCCTGCTGCTGAAGATCGCCGAGTCCGAGGCCCAGACCCCCTTTCCCGTTATGGCCGAAACGCTGATCCTCTACTTTCTCTACGAGGTGCTGCGGGAGGCGGGCCTGCGGGCTCCCCGGTCCCTTTCGGCCACGGTGAGCATTGTGGGCGGTTTGGTGGTGGGGGATACGGCGGTTTCCGCCGGGCTGGTCAGCGCTCCCTCCCTCATGGTGGTGGCCCTTACGGCCATAGCGGGCTATGCGGTGCCCCGGCTGTATGAGCCCCTGGCCCTGCTGCGGCTGGCCTTTTTGCTGGCGGGAAACTTTTTGGGCGTTTGGGGGGTAACGGCGGGGCTGGTGCTGCTGGTAATGGACCTGTGCGGCACAGACAGCTTCGGGGTGCCCCTTTTGTCCGCGGCCTCGCCCTTTAGCCGGCGGCTGGCTTTTCGGGATGTATTTGTGCGGGCTGGCTGGCAGCGGCTGGCCCATGGGGGCGTAAGGGTGCAGCGGATGCCCGGCAGCCAGGAAATAGGAGAATAAAGGAGGTTGGGCCCATGGAACGGACCAACATCAGCACAGGGCAGTTTTTTACCGCCCTTTTCGTGTCGCGCATCTCCGCGGCCATCAGCTTAAACGCCCAGTACGCTGGCGGCGGAGACCTGCTGGACAGCGCCGCCTCCTGCCTGCTGGCTCTGGCGGCCTCGGGGCTTATGGCCCTGCCCCTTTGGCTGGCCCTGCGCCTGGGGGGCGGCAAAAGCCTGCCCCAGCTGGCGGTAGAGGGCGGCTGGCTGGGGCGGCTGGTCCCGGCGTATTACCTCTTTTTTCTGGTGTTCTCCGGCGGCTCCGCCCTGGGCATGTTCCAGGTCTTTTTGGGCGACACCATGGACCCGGATTTCTCTTCCGGCCTGGTAAGCGCCGCCCTGCTGGGGGTCGCCCTTTATGGAGCCCTTCGGGGCCTGGAGACCGTAGGGCGCTGCGGCGCCTGTGTGTTCGCGGCCCTGGTGCTGGGCGGAGGGCTGGTGTTCGGCATGGCGGCGGTCCGCTTTGACCCGGACAACCTGGAGCCCCTGTTCTACCACGGCCTGGGCCAGACCGCCCGGAGCTTTCCTCTTTTTTTGGCCCGGACCTCCATTTTCGCGGAGATGGCGGTGCTACTGCCCCAGGTAAAGGGCCGCCGGGCCCTGGGCTTTGGGGGCTGGCTGGCGGGCACGGGGCTCTTTCTTTCGGGCCTGCTGGTTTTGGTGGTGGGATGCCTGGGGCGGTACGCCTCCACCCAGAACTTCCCGGTCTATGTGCTGGCCTCCCTGTCCCAGGTGCGGTCCCTGCGGCGGCTGGACGCGCTGTTTACCGGCCTGTGGATGATGGGGCTGATCATCCAGCTGGCCATGGGCCTCTATGCCTGCCGGGTCTGCTTCCGTACTCTGGGCCTGGGGAAAAAGGAGCCCCGGTGGAGTTTATGGCTGGCGGCGGGAGCCATGCTGGGCCTGGGGCTGCTTACCGCGGGCTCCACCGGGCTGCAAGGGCTGACGCTGAACCCCAATTCCCTGGCCTGGTGGGCCGCTGGGGCGGGAACGCTGGCGCCCCTTTTGGCCCTGGTTTTGGGCCTGCGGGGCAAGGGCAAAAAGCCGCCCCAAAAAGAGAAGAGGTGAACCCATGAGAAAAGCCATAACCTTGCTGCTGGGGCTGGCCCTGGCGGCTTCCCTGTCTGGCTGCGGCTACCCGGAGCTCTATGAGCGCATTTTGGTCCACGGCATTGGCGTGGACCTGGCCCCAGAGGGCTACCGGGTGACGGTCCGGTCCTCCTCCTCGGCGGAGGACGAGGGGGAGGAGCTCTTCACCTGCCAGGGGGAGACCGTGCTGGAAGCCCTGTCCAGCCTGTCCCTCTCCACAGGACGGGAGCCCTTTTACTCCCACAACTACCTGGTGGTTTTTGGCCAGGAATGCGCCCGCCAAGGCTTGGACCGCTGCCTGGATTTTTTCATCCGCTACTACAACACCCGCCCGGCGGTGTCGGTGTTTCTGGCGGAGGACACGGCGGAGGCGGTACTCTCGGCGGAGCGGGATGGAAAGCTGCTGAAAATGTCCCAGCTGGAGGCCCTGGGCAGCGGCGGCCGGTACAACGGCCAGTCGGCCCATGTGGAGCTGCTGGACTTTGTCAATGGGGTCCTGCGGGAGGGGGGCTCCCCGGTTATGCCCGTGCTGGCGGCGGAGGAAGGCGGCGCCCGGGTGACGGGCACGGCTTATTTTGAGGGCTGCCGCCTAAAGTCCACCTTGAACCTGGACCAAAGCCGGGGCTACCTGGCCGCTTCGGATCAGTTGGAGGAGGGGGAACTGGTGGTCAGCGCCCCGGAGCTGGGGGTGGTGACTTTGAGCCTGAAAGAGGCTTCCAGCAGGTGCCGGACCAGCCAGGTGGAAGAGGGCCTGGGCTTCACCATTGAAGTCCAGGCGGAGGCGGATGTAAGCGCCAAGTCAGGGGGCGGCGGGGCGGACTTTTATCCCCAGCTGGAACAGGCGGCGGGCCAGCTGCTGGCCCAGCAGGCGGAGTCGGCCATCCGCCAGGCCGTGGTGGAAGACCGGTGCGACATTTTTGGGTTCGGCAACCAGCTCTACCGGCAGAGCCCAGGCTACTGGCGGGAGAATGGAGCCAACTGGAAGGAACAGATGGCAAGCGCCAGCTACCAGGTCCAGGCGCGGGTGAAGGTGCGGCGGCTGGAAGAAGAGACCCTGCAAGGCCTGGGGTAGGGCGCAGAATCTGGCGGGGAGCCTGAGGCCAAAAGGGCGGAGGCGGGTTGCCGCGCCCAGGAGGCGTCCCCCGCCCGTACCAGAAAAAGCCCGCGGGCTCCTTTTGTGAGCTTGCGGGCTTTTGTCAATATGGTGACCGCCGTGCGTTCTCTTTCCGCCAGGTTCAAAAGAGGTATCACCTCTTTTGAACTGCGTTAACTATGCAGGTCAACGTAGATGTTATAATGGAGCATCCAATAGTTGATTTGGATTAGGTAAGCCAGCAGCTGGGGGCCTGCCATCAGCTGGCCGAACCAGGGTTTTCCATAGTCAAAGCTCTGGTCCAAAAGCCCCTTTGCCGCCTCCTCCGATAGAATTTTATGGATGGGCTGCAAGCTGTCCCGCAGAATGTAGGCGAGCCGCTGCTTTAAAATGGCCTCATAGCCCGGGTTGTGGGTTTTGGGATAGGGGCTCTTTTTTCGCAGCAGCACTTGGTCCGGCAGCAGGCCCTTGGCCGCGTCCCGCAGCAAGCCCTTGGCCACACCCCCAGGGCACTTTATCTCCCAGGGCAGATTATACACAAACTGCACAATCCGGTGGTCGCAGTAGGGCACCCGCACCTCCAGGCCGCTGTACATGCTGCACCGGTCCTTCCGGTCCAGCAAAGTGGCCATGAACCACCGCAGGTTCAAGTAGGCCAGCTCCCGGGCCCGGGCCTGCTCCGGGTCCTCTCCCGGCAGATGGGGAACCGCCTTCCGGGTCTCCTCCAGCCGGGCGGCCACATAGTCCTCTAGGCCCAGGACCTCCCGCAGCTCGGGCTTGAGCAGGGACTGCCGCAGCGCCAAATCGCCGCTCCAGGGGAAGCGGGTCCCGTCGTACATCTCCCGCCGGTGGAACCAGGGGTAGCCGCCGAAGATTTCATCGGCGCACTCGCCGCAAAGGGCCACAACGTGGCGCTCCTTCACCTGGTGGCAGAAGTGGAGCAGCGACCCGTCCACATCGGCCATGCCGGGCAGGTCCTTGGCAATGACCCCTTCAAAGAGGGAATCCGCCAGTTGCTCGTTGCCGCACAGCAGGGTGCGGTGCTCTGTGCCCAAAAGGCCGCTGACCTTCTCCGCCCAGGCCTGATCCCGATCCGGCTGAAAGGCGGAAGGGGTAAAATAGTCCTCATTGCCCTCAAACTCGAAGGAGTAGGTGGAGAGGGCGCGGCCCCGCTCTTTCAGCCGCTGGGCGGCAATGGCTGTCACCACGCTGGAATCCAGCCCGCCGGAGAGAAAGGTGCACAGGGGCACGTCAGAAATCATCTGGCGGGCCACCGCGTCCAGCAGCAGCTCCCGCACGGTTTCCACAGCCTCCTCATAGGTTCCGCCATAGGGCGCGGCGGCCAGCTCAAAGTAGGGGCGCTCCCGGAAGCCCTCCCGGTCGAAGAGGGCGAAGTGGCCGGGCTTCAGCTCATGAATTCCCTGGAAGACCCCGCAGCCCGGGGTGCGGGCGGGACCCAGGCCGAAGACCTCGCACAGACCCTCCCGGCCAATGGAGGGGTTTACGCCCGGGTGTTCGAACAGGCCCTTGATCTCCGAGCAAAAGGCCAGCCGCCCATTGGGGAAGGTGTAAAACAGAGGCTTCACCCCAAAGCGGTCCCGGCACAGGAAGACGCGGCCCCGGGGGGCGTCGTCCACGGCAAAGGCGAAAATGCCGTTGAGCTTCTCCGGGCAGCTCTCTCCATAGCAGAGGTAGGCGTTCAAGACCACCTCGGTGTCACAGTCCGTGTAAAAGCGGTAGCCCCGGCTCTCCAGGTCCGCCCGGAGCTCGGGGGCGTTGTAAAGCTCCCCGTTGTAGGCGATGGTGCACTCGCCCCCCTCCTGGCGGGCGGTCATGGGCTGCTGGCCGTTTTGGGGGTCGATGACCGCCAGGCGCATGTGGGCCAGGGCGCAGTGGGCGGACACATGGGCCCCCTGGCTGTCTGGGCCCCGGTGGGAGACCCGGCGGGCCATGCGGCGGGCCAGAGCCATCCAGAGGTATTTCTCGTCTAACAGATTCTCGTCAAAGTCGCTGAAACCGGCAAAACCGCACATAAGACCAAACCCTTTCCGAACCATAAAATACGGGAACCTTCCCAGTATATGCGGACCAGGGCCGGAAGTTTCCCGAAAAAGGGCGCGGGCGGGCCCGTGCCGCCAGGTTCAAAAGAGGTATCGCTTCTTTTGAACTGCGTTAACTATATCGGACTTTAGGGGCAAAAAACCGGAAGGCCCTGTTTGCGGGGGCTTTCCGGTTTTCTGATACGCTGTTACTGGCCGCCGTCCCAAAGGTGGGCCCGCAGGTCCGCCCGTCCGTCCGGGAGGAACTTTATGCCTTCGGCCTCCAGCATCTGCCGCTGAATCTCCTTGCCTCCAAAGGCCTGCTGGCAGCATAGGGTGCCATCCCGGTAGATTACCCGGTGGCAGGGCAGGCCCTCCGGCGCGTGGAGCATGGCGGCGCCCACAATGCGGGAGGCCCGGGGGCTGCCGCACAGCGCGGCCAGCTGCCCATAGGTAGCCAGCTTGCCCGCCGGAATGCGGCTGACCAGCTCGTAAACCTGGTCCCGAAAGCTCATGCCCCGCCGCCTCCTTCCAGAGGGGAGTTTTTCTTTTCCAGACTGCGGAAAATCCGCGCCAAAATAACCAGGGCCGCTGCCGCCAGGATGAACTCCGCCGCCAGCTGGGAGTAAGCCAGCCCATAGGGAGGAAAGAGCTTGTCCAGCAAAACCAGCAGGGGAATCTCCAGGATGATCTTCCGCAGCACCGCGAACAGCAGGGCCCGCCGGCCCATGCCGCAGGACTGGAACACGCCAACGGCGATAAAGTCGATGCACAGGAAGGGCTGGGCCAGGCAGAGCCCCTGCAAATAGGCGGAGCCAAAGGAGACCACCGACTCGTTCTGAATAAAGAGCAGCGTGAACCAGCGGGCCCCAAAGAACATGGCCGCGGTGGCCACCGCCATAAAGGCTAGGGCCAGCTTGGTCAAAAAGCCCACAGCCGCCTTCATGCGCTTTACATCGCCGCTGGCATAGTTGTAGCCGATGAGAGGCATAATGCCCTGGGAGCCTCCCAAAGCGATCTGCATGGAGACCGAGCTGATGGTGCTGGCAATGCCCATAGCCGCCACCGCGTCCGGGCCGTAGCCAGCGGTAAAGTTGTTGAGCACCATGCGGCTGGTCACGTTCAGCAGGTTTTGGATGGAGGCCGGTATGCCCACCGCGAAAATTCCCAGGACAATGGCCGGTTGGAAGCGGAACATAGAGGGCTTTACGCACACATAGGTCTTTCCCCGGCGCACAAACAGCAGCACAAAGAAATACAGGCAGGCCGCGCAGTTGGAGAGGAAGGTGGCCAGGCCCGCTCCGGCCGCGCCCATATTCAGCCCCCAGGGCAGAATAAAGAGGGGGTCCAGCAATATGTTAAGGAAGCAGCCGCTCATGGTGCCGATGCTGGCGTGGAGGGAGGCCCCCTCGGAGCGCACCAGATAGGCCAGCACCACGTTGAGAATGGCCGGGGCCGCGCCAAAGGTCACGGTCCATAACAGGTAATCGCTGGTGGCGGAGAGAGTGCTCGGCTCGGTGCCCAGGGCTTGCAGCAGCGGCCCGCGAAAGCAGGTGAACCCCACGGAGAACAGCACTCCGCTGAACAGGGAGCCGTAAAACCCAAAGGCGGAGCTTCGGTATACGGCGTCATAATCTTTTACACCCAGGGCCCGGCTCATCATGCTGGAGCTGCCCACGCCGAACAGGTTGTTCACCGCGTTAAAGGCCAGCAGCATGGGGCCGGAGAGGGTGAGGGCCGCGTTTTGAATGGGGTCGTCCAGCATGCCCACAAAAAAGGTGTCAGCCAGGTGGTAGAGCACCATCACCAGGGAGCTAAGGACCGTGGGGATGGCCAGATTCATGACCGCCCGGGGAATGGGCGTGCGTTCAAATAGTTCGGTCTTTTCGTTTTCAGCGGGCATGGATGCGGTTCCTCCTTTGCAATCGTTCTGAGGGGCGGGGATTCACCCCCCTTTATAAAGTCATATAGGCCGTGACGCTCTCCTCTCCCAGAACCTGGGCAAAGCCCAGGGACTTGCAGAAAGCGATAGCGGGCCCGTCATCCGCGTCAACCAGGAGCATCAGGCCCTTGGGGCGGTTGGGCTGGGTGGCCTTGGCCACCATGGCCCGGCCAAATCCCTGGCGGCGGTACTCCTCCTTCACGAAGATGTCGTAGAATTCGTTCTCCTGGTACTTGTGGGTGACGTCGGCATAGGCCACGGCCCGCCCGTTCTCCACGCCCAGGATAATCCGGAACCGCTCCGGCGCGGCGATGACCTTCTCGGCGGTCCAGAACCGGTCGCTGTCATCGTGCATGGCCGCATACTGGTCGTGGTATTTGGGGCTGTAAAGCTCTGCCTGCTGGCTGCCGGCAAAGGGCGCCTCCTGTTCCAGCCGGAACTTCAGCACCTCGGGGTAGAAGGCCGCGCCCTCAGAGCGCAGCAGCCCGGTAAGCACCGGGTTTCTAGGGTTGAAGACGAAGTCGGCCCGATAGCCGGGATATTTCTCCCGCAGGCAGGCCAGCATCTCCTGATAGGCGTCCTCCCGGCGGGACAGGCCCACCAGCATCTCCACATTCTTGTCCGCCGGGGTGGCCACGAAGGAGAAAACGCCAGTGAGCTCCTCTCCGTGGAAGGTGGCGAACACATTTTTGTTGTGCGCCGTGATGGCGTCTGCCAGGTGGTGCTGGAACTGCTCCTGGCTGCTGAGCATGGGCTCGTGGAAGAGAGGGTCAGAGTTTACATCCTGGATAAAGTCCATAGATTCGTCCAGGCTGGTCAGGGGTTTCATCATAGGTATGGCTCCTTTCCAGTGTTTTGGGTGAGGGGAGAAGCGGGATTGGGCCTTGCCCTGCGTCCGCCGCCCCTTGAAAAGGGCGCTCATTCCGCTTTCTGCTTCTTCATGGTCAGGGCAATGCGCTTTTTCTTCTCGTCCACCTCCAGCACCGTCACGTCCACCACGTCGCCCACCTTGACCACCTCGCTGGGGTTGCGCACAAAGCGGTCCGCCAGCTGGGACACATGCACCAGCCCGTCCTGGTGCACCCCGATGTCCACAAAGGCCCCAAAGTCCACCACGTTGCGCACCGTGCCCGTCAGCTTCATGCCCGGGGTCAGGTCGGAGATATCCATCACGTCCGTGCGCAGCAGGGGCGGGGGCAGCTGGTCCCGGGGGTCCCGGCCGGGCTTTTGCAGCTCGGCGGCAATGTCCCGCAAGGTGGGCAGGCCCACGCCGCAGGCTTCGGCGGCTTTGGCCTCGCCCAGACGGGCTATGCGCTGGTTCAGCTCCCCCAGGCTGCCCACGTCCCCCAGGGTGTAGCCGCACAGCTCCAGTAGCTTTTCCGCCGCCGGGTAGGACTCCGGGTGCACCGCCGTACGGTCCAGGACCTTCTCGCTCTCCGGCACCCGCAGAAAGCCCGCGCACTGCTGGAAGGCCTTGGGCCCCAGCTTGGGCACCTTCAAAAGCTCCCGCCGGGTCTTAAAGCTGCCGTTCTCCTCCCGGTAGGCGGCCACGTTCTTGGCCACGGTGGGGCTTACCCCCGCCACCCGGCGCAGCAGGGAAGGGGAGGCGGTGTTCAGGTCCACGCCCACGGCGTTCACGCAGTCCTCCACCACCCCGTCCAAAGCCTCAGAGAGCCGGGCCTGGGGCATGTCGTGCTGGTACTGGCCCACGCCGATGGCCTTGGGGTCGATCTTCACCAGCTCCGCCAGGGGGTCCTGCAGCCGCCGGGCAATGGACACCGCAGAGCGCAGGGACACGTCATAGTCCGGGAACTCCTCGGCCCCCAGCTTGGAGGCGGAGTACACCGAGGCCCCGGCCTCGCTGACCACCATGTAGGAAAGGCCCCCGCCGTACTCCTTAATGAACTCGCTGACAAAGAGCTCGGACTCCCGGCTGGCGGTGCCGTTGCCAATGGCGACGCACTGGATGTGGTGGGCGTCGCACAGGCGGCGCAGAACCCGCTTGGATTCCTCCACCTTGTTGTGGGGCTTGGTGGGGTAGATGACCGCGGTTTCCAGTACCTTGCCGGTGCCGTCCACCACGGCCAGCTTGCAGCCGGTGCGGTAGGCCGGGTCAAAGCCCAGGGTCACCCGGCCCTTGACTGGAGGCTGCATCAGCAGGGGCCGCAGGTTAAGGGCAAAGGTGTGGATGGCCTGCTCGTCCGCCCGTTCGGTAAGCTCCTTGCGGATCTCCCGCTCCAGAGAGGGGAAGATCAGCCGGTCCCAAGCGTCCACGGCCACTTCTTCCAGCAGGCTCAAAAAGGGGTGGCTGGGGCTGAACTCCCGCAAAATGGTCTGAGCGGGGCCCAACTCCCCAGGCAGCACCGAGACCTTGAGCACGCCCTCCCGCTCGCCCCGGTCCATGGCCAGAATCTGGTGGCTTTGCAGCTTTTTCAAGGGCTCCTGAAAGTCGTAGTAGATGCGGTAAACCGTGTCCTCTTCGGTGCTGGCGGCGGACTTGACCGCGCCGGAGCGCTGCATTTTTTCCCGCAGGCTCTTGCGGATGGCCGCGTCGTCGGAAAAGTCCTCGGCAATGATGTCTTTGGCGCCCTGCAAGGCCGCGTCCAGGTCCGGCACGCCTTTTTCCCCGTCCACAAACCGGGCGGCCAGAGCCTCCAAAGAGGCGGCGCCCAGGCGTTTGCCGTCCGGGCCCATACCGGTGAAGATGTGCTGGGCCAGGGGCTCCAGGCCCCGCTCCCGGGCTACGCTGGCCCGGGTTTTGCGCTTGGGCCGGAAGGGCCGGTACAGGTCCTCCACCTCGGTCAGGGTGGCGGCGGAGTCGATGGCGGCTGCCAGCTCGGGGGTCAGCTTTTCCTGCTGGCCAATGGCGGCCTTCACCTCGGCCCGGCGCTGGTCCAGGCCCCGCAGGTATTGCAGGCGCTCCGCCAAAGACCGGATGGTCTGGTCGTCCATGGCTCCATGCTGCTCCTTGCGGTAGCGGGCGATGAAGGGGACGGTGTTGCCCTCGTCCAGCAGCTCCACCACAGCCTGGGCGTGGTTGGGCCGGACCTGGAACTCGGCGGCTAAAATCTCGATCATGTTTTCCATATCCTGTTACTTTCCTTTCTGGCTTCCCGTAAAATGAACAGAAAAACCAGCGGCCTTTCACCGGCCGCCGGCAGCTTCCGGCTTAGAAGCCCCCGTGGGGGCAAAGGGCGGAACCCGCTGGGAGAAAGCCGCAAAACAAAAAGCGGCGCTCCAGGCTTGCGGGGTTCTTCAAAGACGTGCTTTGCGTACATTATAGCACAATACCGCCCGGTAAGTCAAAGGGAAGTGGTTATCGGGGGTGTCCAAACCACAGAGATAATCATCTGTGTTCCCCCGCCCTACGGGCGGGGGAACACGAAAAACTCTCCGGAACGGACACTCCTTGGTTATCCGGCGGCGTACTTAGGGGAGCCCGGCAAAAAGCGGAAGCTCCGCTTTTTCAAACGGCCCCCGCTTTTCTCCATATGGTTTTCATTTATACAGCCGTACTCCGGACTTGTCCACAGCCTCATAGGCGGCGGAGAAGTCCAGCCCCAAAGCCTCCCGGCCTGGGAACAGGTCCGACAGGGGAACCATCACAAAGGCCCGTTCCAAAATGCCTGGATGGGGCAGGGTCAGCCGGGGCGCTTGGCTGGAAAAGCCCTGGCACACCAACAGGTCAATGTCCAAAGTCCGGGCCCCGTGGTACTCCTCCCGGACCCGGCCCAGCTGGGCCTCAATGTCCAGGCAGCGGTCCAAAAGGGCCTCTGGGTCCAGCTCTGTGTCCAGCGTTACACAGCAGTTCAAGTAGTCCTCCTGTTGGGAGAGCACGTCAAAGGGCGCGGTTTCGTACACATTGGAAATGCCCAGAATCCGCGTGAACTGCTCCAGCCGGTCCAAAGCCCCGGCCAGGTTGGCCTCCCGGTCGCCTAGGTTCGAGCCCAGCCCCAGCACGGCTAACATGGCTGCGCCCCCCTTTCCGCAAAGAGCTCCACCGCCGCGTAATCGAACACGGCGTTCATGGGTGCCTCGGGCTTTTTGAGAAGCAGCTCTACCCGGCAGACTTTGGGATGCTCCGCCAGCACAGCCGCGCAGGCCACATGGCCCGCCCGCTCGATGAGGTCGAAGCTTTCGCTGGTAAAGGCCCGCTGCACGGTTTTGCGCACAGCGGCATAGTTGACGGTGTCCTCCAGACGGTCGCTTTGGCGGGCCTGGGACAGGTCGGCCCAGAGGGTTAAATCCAGCAAAAAGCGCTGGCCGTTTTGCTTTTCTTCCGGGTTTACGCCGTGGTAGGCGAAGATTTCCAGGTTTTTAATGATGATTTTTTCCATAGTTACCTCAAAAAGATGGGTGCGTGTTTTTTGCTTCTTTTAACGCGTCGGCCATTTTGGCGGCTTGCGCGGCTTCCTTTACATCGTGGGCCCGCACCAGGTCCGCTCCGCCCAGCACCGCCGCCGTATGCGCCGCCAGGGTCGCCGCCAGCCGCTCCCGAAAAGGAGGGTCCCCGCACACCGCCCCGGTCACCCGCTTGCGGGAGGCCGCCATCAGGTAGGCGCTGCCTTCCAGCTTGGTCCGGCCCACCTGGGCGATGAGCAGCAGGTTTTCCTCCACGGTTTTGCCAAAGCCAATGCCCGGGTCAAAGCACAGCCGCTCCGGGCCAATGCCCAGCTGGGACGCGGCCTCCCGCCGCTCCATGAAGAACCCCCGGACCTCTTCCAGAATGCCGCCGCCCCGGCTCCCCCGGGGGTGCATCACCACGCAGCCGCAGCCCGAACCCGCTACGGCCCGCAGCATTTCGTCCCCAAAGCCGGAGACATCGTTGATGATATGGGCCCCGGCCTCCAGGGCTTTTTCCGCCACCTGAGGGTAAAAGGTGTCCACACTGACCGCCAGCCCTGCCGCCGCCAGCCCGGGCAGCACCGGCTTCAACCGGGCCCACTCCTCCTCCCAGGGGATTGCCTCGTACCCCGGCCGGGTGGACTGGCCCCCCACATCGATAATGTCCGCGCCCAAAGCCGCCATGTCCAGGGCGTGGGCCAGGGCGGCTTCCGGGTCCAGGTAGGCGCCGCCATCGGAGAAGGAGTCAGGGGTCACGTTGAGAATGCCCATCACATAGGTGCGCGTCAGGGGGAACTCCCGCCCCCTGGCACGAAAAAGAGAAGCGCTCATGGTCCCACCTCAGCCCAGCAGGGACATGACTTCGCCCCTGATCTTGGCGTCGGTGCGCATGCAGCCCCGCAGGGCGGAAGTACGGGTCACGGCCCCGGCGGCCCGGGCCCCCCGCATGGTCATGCACAGGTGCTCCGCCTCCATAAACACAGCCACGCCCAGAGGCTGCAGGTTTTCGTAGAGAAAATCTGCCACCTGGCCGGTCAGGCGCTCTTGGACCTGGGGACGCCGGGCAAAGCAGTCCACAATGCGGGAGAGCTTGGAAAGGCCGATAATCCGCCCGTTTTTGGGGATGTAGGCGATGTGAGCCCGCCCGATAAAGGGCAGCAGGTGGTGCTCGCACACGGAGTAAAGGGGGATGTCCTTGACCAGCACCAGCTCGTCGTGGCGGCCCTCCTCATGAAAGATTTTCAAGTGCTCCTTGGGGTCCGATTCCAGGCCGGAGAAGATTTCAGCGTACATCTTCGCCACCCGGGCCGGGGTCTCCTGTAGGCCCTCCCGCCGGGGGTCCTCGCCCACCGCCTCCAGAATGTCCCGGACAGCGGCCTCAATTTTTTCCATGTCCATGGGTATCACGCTCCGATCAATGAGATTTAGAACCCGTATTCACGGCCAGATAATCACCACCAGCTAATGGTGAGCAATGTACGCGGTCCAGGGGCGTTAGGCCCCTGGCGGATTCTTAAGGCAGAGCCCTTAAGCCGCCGGAGGCCAATACATTCTTTTACGGGGCCGTAGGCCCTCCTTCGGGACGCAGTCCCGACCAAGCTTCCCCATTACTTACATTGGCTGAGTAACTATGAACACAGATTCTTACAGGTTCTGACAGGTTCTATGGCTTCGCTGCGAACCTAGCGGTAGCCGTGCATAGGCAGCAGACTTCTATAGCGCCCGCACGGTATAGCTCTTTCGCGCACTCCCGTAAGGTCGCCCCGGTGGTGACGATGTCGTCCACCAGCAGCACCCTCCTGCCGGTCAGGTCCATGGAACAGCGAAAGGCCTGGTCCAGGTTGTGCAGGCGCTCCGCCCGGCCCAGCTCGTGCTGGGTCTTGGTGTCCTTCACCTTTTCCAGGGCGTCCAGCACCGGGACGCCCAGAAACAGCCCTATGTTCCGGGCTAAAAGCTGACTCTGGTCATACTCCCGCTCCCGCCGGCGTTTTTTGCCCAGGGGCACGTAGACCGCCGCGTCAAACTCCCCGCCCAGCAGGTCCGCTCCGGCCTGGGCCATCAGCCAGCCCAGCTGGCGGGCCAGGGAGCGGCAGCCCTGGAATTTGTAGCGCAAAAGGCAGCGCCTCCACCGGCCCCGGTAGGGCATCACGGCGGCGGTGGGCGCCGGAACACGGCCCGGTACGCCAATGCGCCGCAGAGGCGGGGGCGGCGGCAGGGCCTCTTCACAGAGGGCGCAGAACAAAACTCCCGGATGCACCACCCGGCCGCAGAGCAGGCAGCGCTCTGGGAAGAACAGGCACGCCAGCCGCCGGGGCCAGCTCAGGGGATAGCGCTGGCTCACAGACTGGCGCAGAACCGCCGGAACGCGGCGCGCCCGGCCTCATGGTCCTTATAGACGCCGGCATTGCCCAGAATTTTCCCGAAGATTTCCCCAATGCTCTCTTGAATGGCCCGCTCTTCCTCTCCGGCGGGAATGGCCTTTGCCTTCAGCTCCTGATACCAGGGCCGGTGCTTCTCCATCTCCGGGCGGGACAGAATCTCCTCCGCCTTTTGAGGCTCCCGCAGGGCCTGAGCCAGCAGCTCCGTTTCCGTCAGCAGCCGGGGCGGCAGAATGGCCAGGCCCATGACCTCGATGAGGCCGATGTTTTCCTTTTTGATATGGTGGTATTCGCTGTGGGGATGGAACAGCCCCAGGGGGTGCTCCTCCGTGGTGCGGTTGTTGCGCAGAACCAGGTCCAGCTCAAAGTCCTCCCCCCGCCGCCGGGCGATGGGGGTGATGGTGTTGTGGGGCGTGTCCCCGGTAAAGGCCAGAATGTCCGCGCTCTCGTCGCTGTAGCCCCGCCAGGCGGCAAGGATGCGGTCCGCCAGGTCCACCAGCCGGGCCTTGTCCCCGCAGCGCAGGCGGATGACGGACATGGGCCAGTGGACGACGCCGGCGTTCACGTCCTCAAAGCCGGGGAAGCTCAGCTCCTCCCGCAGGGGGGCCTTGGCCATGGGGAACTCAAAGCGCCCGCCCTGGAAGTGGTCGTGGGTCAGGATGGAGCCGCCCACAATGGGCAGGTCGGCGTTGGAGCCCAGGAAATAGTGGGGCAGCACCGTGACGAATTCCAGCAGCCGCTGGAAGCTCTCCCGGCTGACCTTCATGGGCCGGTGCTCCTCGCTGAGGACGATGCAGTGCTCGTTATAGTACACATAGGGCGAATACTGCAAAAACCAACGCTCCCCGCACAGCTCCAGGGGGATGAGCCGGTGGTTGCCCCGGGCGGCCTGGTTGGCGCTGCCCCGGTAGCCCTCGTTCTCCCGGCACAGGGCGCAGGCCGGGTAGCCGGACTTGGGGGCGTTTTTGGCGGCGGCAATGGCCTTGGGGTCCTTCTCGGGCTTGCTGAGGTTGATGGTGACCACCAGCTCCCCATAGGGCGTGGGGGCGGTCCACAGGCGGTCCTTTTCGATGCGGTCCACCCGGATGTAGTTGGTGGCGCGGCTCAGGCCGTAGTAATAATCGGTGGCGGCCTTCGGGTCCTCCCGGTACAGGGCCCGGAAGCGGCCTATCACCTGGGAGGGCCAGGGGGTCAGGCAGGCCATGAGCTCGGTGTCGAACTGGTCCCGGGCGTCCTGGTTGTCCTCCAGCCTGCCCTGTTCCACGGCCCAGGCGCACAGGCGCTCTAAGGGTTCGGCAGGGCAGCGGGGGGCCTGCGCCCCGGGCACGGGAGAGAAATCCCCCGCGCCCAGCAGGGCCAGGAGGCGGTTGGCGGCATAAGCCCGGTCCTCGGGAGCGATGAGGGCGGTCTGGATGCCGTATTCGATGAGGCGGCTGATTTCCAAATTAACGTTGGTTTTCATACTGGCGTCATCCTTTCTGAAGCGGGGAGGGGTGCTTCTAAAATTATTTTACTACAGAGTGGGGCTGGGGTCAAGCAAAGATGTAAGCGGCGCCGGTCCGCCCCTGCCAATGGAGGAATGTGCCATGCCTCTTGAAAATCCTCCCCCCATCGTTTATACTATAGCTATTCCCAAATTACCTTAAGAAAGGTTGATCTCCCCATGGAAAAAATCATCAGCGGCAAAGTCCGCGAAGTCTACCAGACCGCCCCGGACCGCCTGGCCATCGTCACCACCGACCGGGTCTCCGCCTTCGACGTGATCCTTCCCACCCCCATCCCGGACAAGGGCCGGGTCCTCAACGCCCTCTCCTCCTTCTGGTTCTCCTACACCGGCGACATCGTCAAGAACCACATGGTCTCCGAGTCCCAGGCGGACATGCCCCCCGAGCTGCGGGGCCCGGAGTTCGAGGGCCGCACCATCTTGGTGAAAAAGCTCAAGATGATCCCCTTCGAGTTCATCGTCCGTGGCTATCTCTTTGGCTCCATGTGGAAAGAGTATGAGAAAACCGGCGGCTTCTGCGGCCAGGCTTTCCCTGCCGGAATGCGGCAGGCGGAGAAGCTCCCCGAGCCTATCCTCACCCCCTCCATCAAGGCCGGGGAGGGCCACGACGTGAACGTCTCCTTCGAATACATGGAGGAAAAGCTGGGCGCGGAGCTGGCCCAGAAGGTCTGCGATGCGGCCATGGCCCTTTACAAGCGCTGCTATGATTACGCCTACGAGCGGGGCATCGTCATCGCGGACACCAAGTTCGAGTTCGGCCTGGACGAGGCGGGCGGGCTGGTGGTGGCCGACGAGGTGCTGACCCCGGACAGCAGCCGCTTCTGGAGCCGGGACGCCTACCAGCCCGGGGTCTCGCCTGAGAGCTTTGATAAGCAGTACCTGCGGGACTGGCTGACCGCCAACGGCCAAAACGGCAAAGAGCCCGGCCCCCAGCTGCCGGACGAGGTGGTGGAGAAGACCCGCCAAAAATATCTGGAGTGCCAGGAAAGACTGGTTCCGAAGGAGTGAGCCCTATCTACCGGCTTTTAGTAGTGGACGACGAGGAGAAGATTCGCGGCCTTATCCGCAAATACGCGGAGTTTGAGGGCCACCAGGTCTCCGAGGCCCGCAACGGCATGGAGGCTGTGGAGCTGTGCCGCAAAAATCCCCAGGCCTATGACCTGATTGTTATGGACGTGATGATGCCCGAACTGGACGGATTCTCCGCCGCCGCCGAGATTAAAAAAATTTCCCCCATCCCGGTGCTGATGCTCTCCGCCCGGGGGGAGGAGTACGACAAAATACACGGCTTCGAGCTGGGCGCGGACGACTATGTGGTCAAGCCCTTTTCCCCCAAGGAGCTGATGCTGCGGGTAAACGCCATTATGAACCGGGTGCGCCCCGCCGCCGCCCAGCCCCGGCAGGTGGAGAGCTTTGGCGGCCTTTCGGTGGACTTTTCCGCCCGGGTGGTTACCGTGGACGGCCAGCGGGTGGAGCTCTCCCCCAAGGAGTACGAGCTTTTAAGCTACCTGGTGCAGAACAAGGGCCTGGCCCTGACCCGGGAGATGATCTTGACCCACGTGTGGGGCTACGACTTCTACGGCGACGACCGGACCCTGGACACCCACATTAAGCTGCTCCGCCGCCGCCTGGGGCCCTACAGCGGGTATATTGTCACCCTGCGGGGGGTGGGCTACCGCTTTGAGGCGGGGGAGTAGAGGAGGAATTGCCATGAAACAGAAGCTCTTTTGGCTCCAAGCGGCGGCGCTGGGCGTAGTGCTGGTCAGTCTGGCGGGCATGGGCGTTCTCATCTTCAGCCGCCATGGGCTGGACAACCTGGTTCCCCTGTACATTTTCGCCGGGCTGGGCATTGCGGGCTTTGCTGCCAACGCGGTTTTGGCGGTTGCCCGGGTGCTGTGGGAAAGGAACAACCGCAAATGAAACAGGCGAAGCATCCCCGGCGCCCCATGGGTGTGCGGGGCCAAATGGCCTTGGGCTTTGTGGTGTTTGCTCTGGCCACGGCGGCGCTGCTGTGGGTGTTTCAGCTTTTTCTGCTGGCCCCCACCTATCAGGCCATCAAGACTCACGAGGCCAAAAACATCTCCGCCGCCCTCATCCGCCAGCTGGAAAGCCCGGACCTGGACGCCGCCGCCCGGGACCTGTGCGCCAAAACCGGCGCCAACATCTATGTGTTCGACCAGCTGGGCCGCAACCCAGTGGGCTGGAAATACAGCTACAAAGAGAGCCTTGCCGCCGCCCTCAGCCAGCGGGAGGCCGCCGCTTTCTTCGACCAGGTAAACCTGCTGGGAGGCAGCTATTCCCAGCTGTTTCTGTCCCGGCTTTCCGGGGCGGGGGGCACCAAGCTGCTGGTTTATGCCTCCACGGCCCAGGCCTCTGGCCTTTGGTGGCTGGTGGTGGTGGAGGTGGAGGTCACCATGCTCAACTCCACGGTGGACACTTTGCTGGTGCAGCTTATGTGCATCACGCTGATTTTAGCGCCTCTGGGTGTATTTTTTGCCGCCTTCCTGCCCGGACGCATCGCCCGCCCCCTCGCCGAGATGAACGAGGCCGCCAAGCTTTTGGCCCGGGGCGACTACAGCATTCGCTTCGCGCCCCAGGGCGCCCGGGAGGTCAGCGAGCTGGCGGGAACCCTAAACTATGCCGCCGGGGAGCTCTCCAAGGCCGACGCCCTGCGCCGGGAGCTGCTGGCCAATGTTTCTCACGACCTGCGCACGCCCCTGACCATGATTAAGGGCTATGCCGAGGTTATGCGGGACCTGCCTGGGGAGAACACCCCGGAGAACGTGCAGATCATCATCGACGAGGCAGGGCGGCTGAACGACTTGGTTAACGACCTGCTGGACCTGTCCCGGCTGGAGGCGGGGGTGCTGGTCTTGACCAAGGAACGGTTCAGCCTGACGGAAAGCGTGCGGGAAATTTTGGGCCGCTACGACAAGCTGGCGGACTTCTCCTTTCCCTTCCAGGCGGAAGAGGAGGCCTATGTGGTGGCGGACCGGCTGAAAATCTCCCAGGTGGTGTACAATCTGGTGAACAACGCGGTCAACTACGCGGGGGAGGACAAAACCGTGTCCCTGCGCCAGGAGCTGCGGCAGGGCCGGGTGCGCGTTTCTGTCACGGACCAGGGGGAGGGCATTCCCCCGGACAAGCTGCAGGATATTTGGGACCGGTACTACAAGGTGGACCGGGAGCACCGCCGGGCCCAGGTGGGCACCGGGCTGGGGCTCTCCATTGTAAAAAACGTGCTGGACCTGCACGGGGGCGCTTATGGCGTCATCAGCCAGCTGGGCCAAGGCAGCACCTTCTGGTTCGAGCTGGAAACCGCCCCGGAGCCGGAAGAAGCCGCCGCACCCCCGTCCCTGTCCGGCAAAGCCTGAGCGCGGCTGGCTGCGGACCGCCCGCGCCGGGCCAATCACTAAACTTTTCTCTTTTTCTGCCGACTGTTCCTATATACCATAAATCAGAAAAGAGGGTTTTTTATGAGCATATCCATCCACAGCCAGACCGGCAAACTCTCCCCCATGGGGACCGGCCGCTGGGCGTCCTCCCAGCCGGCGGGGAAGCCGGGGCGGGTTCCGGAGCGGGATCAGGCGGCCATCTCCCCAGCGGGGCGGGAGGCGTTGGAGGGGGCCCAAGAGCTGTCGCCCCTAGAGCGGGCCCTGCAAAACACCACCCAGGAGCAGGTTCAGGCTTGGATGGCGGACTGGTCTGCCCAGCACCAGCTGGAAGTGAACTGGGACGCCGCTGTGGATCCGGACCACAGCATATACGCCAAAGCGTATATGGACGGGCTGGCAAGCCAGATGGACCAATCCCGCCGGACCATTGAGGCCTACTACCAGGAAGGGCACCAGGAGAACCTGCGCTTTTCCAACCCCTACAACCACCTGGTGGAAAAGTACCAGTACTCTGGCTCTCCCTACTTCCGGGGCGATTGGAGCGAGGCCCAGCGGGCCATGGCCTTCCGCCAGGAGCGGGCCCTTTTGTGGGGCGGCCGGGTGGCTCTCAACGACCCCTGGGCCCTGGCGGCCAGCGGCGGCGTACCCAGCGGCCAGGCGGTAGAGTCCGCCGCACGCCAAGCGGCCCGGGAGGCGTTGGATGGGTTGATCGCCCAGTACAAGAAGGAGCACGGGGTGGAGTAGGCGGGCAGCGGCCTGTTTTGAAAGAATCTTCCCGGCTTTTCCCGCGCCTTGTGTCTATTTTCCCTTTGCGCCGCTGAAAGGAGCGTTTATGAAAAAGTACGCGTATCTGCTGTTTACGGCTCTGTTTTTCCTGGCCTGCCTGATTCCCGGGCTGGCTATGCTCCCCTTGGGCCCCAGCTCCGCTGCGGCCAACGAGCACTTGGCCCCTCTGCCCAAAGCGGTCCAGCCGGATGGCTCCCCCAACTGGGACCTGCTCTCGGACGCGGCGGACTATTTTTCCGGTCATTTCGCCTTTCGCCAGGAGCTGATTACAGCGGACTCGGCCTTGAAAGCGGCGGTCTTCCGCACCTCTGCCCAGCCCAGCGTGGCCTTGGGCCGGGATGGCTGGCTTTTTTATGCCGAGACTCTGGACTGCTACACCGGGGCCTCCGCTTTGACGGAACGTGAGGCCTGCTGCGCCGCCCGCTCCCTGCGGCTGGCTCAGGACTATGTCCAGGAAAAAGGGGGGCGCTTCACCTTTACCATTGCCCCCAACAAGCTGTCCCTCTACCCGGAGCACGGCCCCCAGGGCTTGGAGCGGACCAGCGCCACCAGCGCGGACCGGCTTGTGGAGGCTTTGGCCCGGGAGGGCGTGGCCTACACAGACCTGTTTGGCCCTTTGGCCGCCCAGGAGGAGGCGATGTATTTGCGCCTGGACTCTCACTGGACCAACCGGGGGGCGGCTTTGGGCCATGACCTGCTGCTGGAAGCCTTTGGGCTGGCGGGCCATGCCTTTGACAAGCCGGGCTCCTACCAGGAGTCCCACCGGGGAGACCTGCATGAGATGCTGTACCCGGCCTCGCCCCAGTTGGACCGGCAGTTTGTGTTTTCGGAGGAGCTCCAGTTCGAATATGCCAGCAAGGTCCGGGGCCCGGACGATCTGCGCATCCTGACTGCCAGCGGCGCGGAAAACGGGCCGCTGCTCCTGTTCCGGGACTCCTTTGGCAACGCCCTGCACGGGCTTATGGCAGAGAGCTTTTCCCAATCCCTGTTCGTCCGGGCCACGCCCTATGACCTGGGGCTGATGGACCAGATTGGAGCCCAATATGTGGCTGTGGAGCTGGTGGAGCGAAATCTGGCTCAGCTGGCCCAAGCCCCGTTTGTGATGCCTGCCCCCAAGCTGGCCGGGCTGCCTTGGAATGACGAAGAGCTCTGCCGGCCGGAAAACCTCTCCGGCGCGCCCGCCCTGTTGGAAGTTTCCTCCAACGGCACTTACACAACGCTCAGCGGCACAGTGGACGCCCCCTGCGACCCAGACTCCCCGGTCTATCTGGTGCTCGCTGACGGTCCTTCTACCGCCTGGGAGGCTTTCCCCCAATGGGACGCCGAGGCGGGGCGGATAGCTTTCACCGCCTATTTTGACCAGGAAGATTCCATCGCTTTTGACATGGAGCTGGCAAACCGCCGGGTGAATGTGGTCTACCGCTGCAACGGGCAATGGGTGCTGGCTCTCTGCGATGCGGTCTCCCACAATCCGGAGTATCTGGCCAGCAGGGGGCTTTGGGTGGGAGAGGAGGAGTAATATGGAGCTGAAACCAATTGCCCACATAGAGAGCCCCTTCCCGGAGAAGTTCGGGGTGCCCCGGCAGAGCGGGCTTATCGGCAGCCTGCGGGCCTGGGTGGTGTTTGAGCCGGAGTACCGGGTGCGAGAGGCCTTTCGAGAGCTGGAGGGCTTTTCCCACATCTGGCTGTTGTGGGAGTTCTCAAAAGCCCGCAGGACTCAGTGGACCCCTACCGTGCGGCCGCCCCGGCTGGGGGGCAACCGCCGGGTGGGCGTGTTTGCCAGCCGTTCGCCCTTCCGGCCCAATCCCATTGGGCTCTCCTGCGTGGCCTTGGAGGCTGTGGATTGGGAGGCCCCGGATGGCCCCCGCCTGCTGGTGGGGGGAGCGGACCTGATGGACGGCACCCCTATTTTTGACGTGAAGCCTTACCTGCCCCAGGCGGACTGCCGCCCGGAAGCCGCTGGCGGCTACACAGACGAAACGCCCTGGCAGGAGCTTAGGGTGGAGATTCCCCCGGAGCTGTTGGAAAAGGTGCCCCCTTCCTCCCGAGAGGCCTTGGCCCAGGTTTTGACCGCTGACCCCCGGCCTCACTACCACAAGGACCCTCAGCGGGTTTATGGCATGGGCTTTGCGGGCATGGAGGTGCGTTTTACAGTGGACCAGGGCTTGCTGCGGGTGGTGGACGTGGCGCGCAAGGAAAGCTAGGGGGCCTGATTCCCGCGGGATGCCGCCCCGTTTGCAGGGGCTTCTTTTATTCCCCCAGGTAGGTGAGCACCGCTGTGTGGGCCTCCATACCTGGTCGAATTTCGATGCTGTCGCTTTCATACCGCTTCCAGGGGCCGCAAATCTTCAGAAAATCCTCCACCGGTCCAATTACGTCAAAGCCGAACCGCTCCGACCGGTAGTGCATGGGAATAACCACCCGGGGCTGGATGGCCTCCACAATGGCCTGGGCCTCCTGGGGCCCTACGGTGTAATGCCCGCCTACCGGGAGCATCACCGCGTCCAGGCCCTGCAGGCGCTCCAACAGGCTGGGTTCCGGCATGCAGCCAATGTCCCCTAAGTGCGCGGCCCGCACGCCGCCGCCCTCCAGCAGGTACATGGTGTTGGGGCCCCGCAGCTGTCCCCGCTCCCCATCGTGGAAGCTTTCCAGGGGCGTCACTTGAATGGGCTCCGCCCCGGTCTCCCGCAGGGCTACGCCCTCCACATAGTTGTGGTCATGGTGGGAATGGGTGCATAGCACCCGGTTGGCGGTCTCGTGAATGTCCCGGCATCCGGGCACGCTGCCCGGGGCAAAGGGGTCGATTATGATGCTGTAAGCGCCCCACTCTACCCGGAAGCAGGCATGGCCCAGCCAGCGCAGCTTCATCACAGTTATCATCCTCTCTTTTTTTGACGCTCAATCCTTTTTCTGTTCCGCCAGCCACTCCAGCAGGCTGACCTCCCGGCCCTGCCACTGCACGGGCTGGCCGTCATAGTCCACCCGGCAGTCGTCGTTGAGCATGGGAATCCAGGCAAAATGGCCAAGGTATTCAAAGGGTTCTCCATCCGGCCCCTTGAAGCCCTCGTGAATGTCCTCAATTTTATCCCAGAAGGTGAAATGCACGTTCTGGGCCCCAGCGGCCATCAGGCGCTTGTAAGTGGCCTCCACGGTCTCCTGGGGCTTTACCACCGGGTCGTTTTTGGCGTGGGTAAACCAGATGGGCTTCTCCTGGATGCGCGCAATGTCCTCTTCCCGGATGGTGTCGTCATAGAGAGCCTCGCACACCGGGAAGGCCGCCGCAAAGAGCTCCGGGTAGTCAATGAGCATCCGCATGGTCATAAAGCCCCCGTTGCTGTCGCCGCCAATGTACACCCGGTTCCGGTCAATGCCTGGGTTCCGGTCCAAAAATTCAACGATGCAGGCCTTTAGCGCCTCGCTGTACATGCTCCGGCCGGTGTGGCCGTACTCCCCAGAGCCATCGTTCATCCAAAAAGTCTTGGTCTGAGGGGCCAGCACATAGGCCCCACCAAAGAGCTTCTGCACCTTAGGGGAGCTCAAGGCCACCACCTTGTTGCCTGTGTAGGCCACGGTGGGGTCCACGCCGCCCTCGCCCGCGCCGTGGAGCCAAATCAGCAGGGGACGGGGCCCGGGCTCCACGTTTTGGGGGATGAAGTACCCGTAGTGAATGGGCTCGGGCTCATAGCGGGAAGCGTCGTTCAGCCAGCCTGCCTGGTCTGGGGCGCTGTGCCCCAGAGGGAAGTCAAAGGTCAGGCCGGTCAGGGTTCCGCCCTGGCTTTCCAGGGGCTTGTTCTGGGTGATGGTGTAGCGCATGTTTACATAGACATTCAGCCCTTCCGGCGCGGAGATCATGGAAGAGAGCTGGTTGCTGGGGCCATAGGCCATGTCCAGGGCCACGCAGTCCCCCTCGCAGGCAGGGACTCCGTCCAGGCCGCAGGGATAGGCGGCGGTAACCGGCACATAGCCCTGGCTCAACTCCTTGTCGTCCAAAGCCATCCAGCTTTTGGGCAGCAGCAAGGGTTCGCCCTTGGGGTCCAGCCGCTGCACATAGACGGTGAACGCGTCCGCCGCCACAGCCTGCACCTTGGCCGGAAGGGGAAGGATGATTTTGGTCACATAGGGTCCATAGTCCGTGATGTGGGAGATGGTGTAGTATCCTCTGCTCATGAGTACCTCCATACAATAATATTACCGCACAATGTGCGCAAAAGCAGCCCGGAGGCCAGCCCCGGGGAGTGTCCGTTTCGGAGAGCTTTTCGTGTTTCCCCGCCCTACGGGCGGGGAAACACAGAGATAATCCCCAGCTCCGGCTACCGCTTGACCCAAAAATAGATTCCGTATCCAATCAGGCACAGGGAAACCAGGCACGCCGAAGCCGCCGCCCCAATGGCAATGGACGTATGCTGCAAGGGCCCGGCCACCATGCTTACCACAATGGCCGCCGCGTCGGTAAGAAGCAGAAATTTGTACAGCCTGCGTTCAATATCCGTCATGTTTTCATTCCACCCTTTCTTGTTTTCCCAGTTGATTGGCCAGCGCGGCGAACTGCTCCAAGGTCAGCTGCTCGGCCCGCGCGGCCGGGGGAAGCCCCGCTCCGGCCAACGCCTGTTCCACCAGGGGCTTGGGCAGGCCCAGGCTGGCCGAGAGGGAGTTTGCGGCTGTTTTGCGCCGCTGGGCAAAAGCCCCCCGGGCTGTCCGGAAGAGCAGGGCCGGGTCTTCCACCGCAACGGGGGGCTGGGGCCGCATGTCCAGGCGGATCACGGCGGAGTCCACCTTGGGCGGCGGCAGAAAGCTTCCCCGGCCCACCTGGAAGAGCACCTGGGGCTGGCAGTGGTAGTGTACGCTGACGCTGACCGCTCCACAGGCACGCACCCCTGGCGGGGCGCAGAGCCGCTGGGCCGCCTCCTTCTGGACCATTACCGTAATGGCGGTCAGGGGAAGCCCGGCCTCTAAAAGCCCCATAATAACCGGCGACGTAATGTAATAGGGCAGATTGGCGCACACGCACACCGGCCCGCCCCCAAAGCGCTCCGCAATCAGGGCGGCCAGGTCCAGCTTCAGCACGTCCCCCTGCACCAGCTCCACATTGGGGCAGTCCGCTAGGGTCTCTTCCAAAACAGGGAAGAGCCGCCGGTCCAGCTCAATGGCCACCACCTTTTCCGCCGCCTGGGCCAGCTCCCAGGTGAGCACGCCAATGCCCGGGCCAATCTCAATCACCCCCCGGCACTGGCCGGCGCCGCAGGCCTGGGCCATTCTGGGGCAGACGCTGGGGTTAATGAGAAAATTTTGGCCCATGGATTTGGCCAGCCGCAGATCGTGCCGGGCCAAAAGCCCCCGGACGAAAGCCGGATCAGAGAGCTGGGACATACAGGAGACCTCCTTTTTGAAGGGAAAATGAAGATCCGCGGCAATTAGCCGCGCCTACCTCATGCGTAGCAAAAGCCGCCCTACTTGTGGTAGGGCGCTCCCCGAAGAATCTGCAGGGCCCGGTACACCTGCTCGCACAGCATCACCCGTGCCAGCTGGTGGGGAAAGGTCATGGCCGAAAGGGAGATTCCCCGGCCGGTCTGTTTCACCCGCTGGGCCAAGCCATAGGAGCTGCCGATGACAAAGCTCACCGCTCCGGGCGACTGCATGGCTTGGTCCAAAAGTCCGGCCAGCTCTTCCGAGCTTACCGCCCGGCCCTCCACGCACAGGGGCAGCGCCTGGCCTGCCAGCTTGGGGAGAATCAGCTCCGCCTCCTTGTCCAGGGCTCCGGCAATCTCTCCGGCGGTTGGGTTCTGGCTCAACCGCGCCTCGGGGAGCTCGAGAATTTGAAACTTGCACAAGGAGCCCAGCCGCTTTTCGTACTCCGCCACCGCGCCCCGCCAATAGGCCTCTTTCAGCCGGCCCACACAGACGATCCGCACCGAAAGCATGGTCCGCCTCCTTCTATTTCATCCGCCCGTGTTGTATGTATCTAACTAGAAAATCATCACATTGCCCTGGCTGTTTTCCACCGGGGCGGTTTCCAGCAGGTAGTCCACGTCCCGCACATACCCCGCCTGGGTCAATGCCGCCAGGCTGGCCTCCAGAGCCCGTTCCGGCGTGTTGTTGGTATCGCTTAAATGGCCCAGCACAAACCGCCGCACCCCGGACCGCACCAAACTGGGAAGAATCCCGGCGCAGGCCTCGTTGGAAAGATGCCCGCGGCTGGAAAGAATGCGCCGCTTCAGCTGCGGGTGATAGGGGCCGCTGCGCAGCATCTCCACATCGTGGTTGGATTCCAGCACCACCGCGTCGCAGCCCAGCAGGGCCTCTTTCACCGGCTCGGAGAGGTAGCCTAGGTCTGTGGCCAGACAGAACTTCCGCCCGTCTCCGGTCTTCACCCGGTAGCCCACCGGCTGGGCGCAGTCGTGGGAGATGGGGAAGGGCTCCACCCGCATGCCCGCCAGCTCCGCGCCGCCGGTTATGTCGATGAGCTCCACCCCGGCCAGCTGGCTGGAGATAGCGTCCAAGGTGCCCGGCGTGCCGTAGACCGGCAAATCGTACTTGCGGGCCAGCACCCGCACGCCCCCCACATGGTCCGTATGCTCATGGGTTACCAAAACCGCCTGGACCGCCTGGGGTTCCACCCCGCATAGGCGCAGCATGCCCTCTACCCGGCGGCAGGAAGGGCCCGCGTCAATGAGCACGCCCTGGCTGCGGGAGCCGATATAGTAGCTGTTCCCTCCGCTGCCTGAGAACAGCGGGCAAAGCCTTGCCATAGTCCAACGCCTCCAAAATGGATCCCCGCCGCCTGGGGGGATCCACCTGTTTTTTCATTCCATGTTCAGCTTACGTGATACAGCACCCGTTCCGGCTCGGACTGATAGCGGATGTCCGCGCCCAAGCCAGCCAGTTTTTCTACAATGTTCTCATATCCGCGCTCAATAAACTGGATATTTTCCACCTGGGTGGTGCCGCTGGCCATAAGCCCGGCCAAAATCATGGCCACGCCCGCCCGCAGGTCCAAAGCCCGCACCGGCGCGCCCTTCAGCTGGGTTACGCCCTCCACCACGGCCAAGCTGCCCTCCACGGTGATCTGCGCGCCCATGTTCCGCAGCTCGTCCACATATTTAAAGCGACCGCCGCTGTAAATGTTCTCCGTCACCATGCTCATGCCCCCGGCCATGGTCAGCAGGGTGGTAATCTGGGGCTGCATGTCCGTGGGGAAGCCCGGATGGGGCTGGGTTTTCACATTGCACTTGCGCAGCTGCCGGTCGCAGGTGACCCGCACCGTGTCGTCGCCCTCCTCCACGGTAACGCCCATTTCCTCTAGCTTGGCGGAAATGGATTCCAAGTGCTTGGGGGTCACGTTTTTCACGGTGATGTCCCCTCGGGTGGCGGCGGCGGCCAGCATGTAGGTGCCGGCCTCAATCTGGTCGGGAATAATGCCGTAAGCGGCTCCCCGCAGCTGCTGAACCCCGTGAATTTTAATGGTGTCCGTGCCCGCGCCGCGAACGTCCGCGCCCATGGTGTTTAAAAAGTTGGCCAGGTCCACCACATGGGGCTCCCGGGCGGCGTTCTCAATAACCGTCACGCCCCGGGCCTTGACCGCGGTGAGCATGGTGTTCATGGTCGCGCCCACGGAGACCACGTCCAGGTAGACGTGGGCCCCGAACAGGTCGTTGGGGGCGGAAACCGAGATCATGCCGCCATTGTCTAAACTATGCTGGCAGCCCAGGGCCTCAAAGCCTTTGAGATGCTGGTCAATGGGGCGCACGCCGAAGTTGCAGCCGCCGGGCATGGGGACCAGCGCCCGGCGGAAGCGGCCCAGCAGAGCGCCGATAAAATAGTAGGAGCCCCGCATGCCCCGGGCCTCCTCGGTGCGGACCATGTGGCCCTCAATGGGCCTGGGGTCGATCACCATGGTGTGGGGGTCGGGAGATTCCACCACAGCACCCAGTTCCCGGAGGATCTTGGCGGCGTCTTTTACGTCGGAAATATCGGGCAGATTTTCAATGCGGCAGGGGGAATCTGCCAAAATTACGGCGGGCAGAATGGCCACGGCGGCGTTTTTGGCCCCGCTGATGTTGACCTCGCCGCACAGCCGGCGGCCTCCGCGGATCACGTATTTATCCATATTTCCACTTCCTAAAACGGCCCGCAAAGGCCGGGTTTTGTTCTTCTCATAGTATGGGAGCTAACTGCTATAATAATACATCTGGGCAAAAAAGTCAATGGCTTCCCGGCAATAAGCGGCAGAAGAACAAAATTATGTCAACTTATTTCACGGAGAAATCCGGTCCCTGGTGTTCGTCACTAAGGCCGGGCGCTCCGGCAGCTGGGGGAAGTTTTCCGGCAGAATAAGCGGGTAAATGGGGCTCTGGCGCACTTCCTCCGGACTCAGCCAGGTGAAGAAATGCTCGTCCCCGTCCGTGTCGGCCAGGACAAAGCCCTCCCCCAGGCTTGGCAGAGATTGCCAGTCCAGGGAGGCCAAAAAGTACAGGGCGATTTCATGAACCCGCCTGTGGTTCAGCACAAAAAAGCTCTCGCAAATCCACAAGGGCCTGTGAATTTTTGCGGTGGCGCCCAGCTCCTCCCTGACCTCCCGGCACAGGGCCTCTTCCATGGTTTCGTGCAGGCGCACCCGGCCCCCGGGCAGGTAATAGTGGGCGATGTTGTCCTCCTTCATGGCCAGAAGCTTCCCCTGGTGTACAAAGACCCCGGCTACCCGGAAATTGAACAGCCCCTGATCTGACCAGAACTTGCAGTCCGGCCCCAGGGCGGCCTCTCCTTTGCGGGTGCTGGCAAAGGTTAGGGTTTCCGGCAGGCGGGGGAAGCTTTGCTGGACAAAGTCCGGGTATATGTAATCTGGGGAGTCCCCTAAAGCCAGCCAGCGGTAAAAATGCCGCTGCCCGTCCGAATCCACCAGGGAAAAGGGCTCCGTCAGGCTGGGCAGGGCTTCCCAGTCCAGCTCCGTCAAAAAGAACAGCTCCAGCCCGTGGTGGGGAGGCTGGTCCTGGGGGAAGAGGCCCTCCCACAGCCACAGCGGGCGGACCACCCGGGCCTTGACGCCCAGTTCTTCCCAGATCTCCCGGAGCAGGGCCTCTTCCAGGGTTTCATGCAGGCGCACCCGGCCCCCGGGCAGGTAGTGGAACCCGCCGCCATCCTCCTGGTCGTGGACGCCCAAAAGCCTGCCATTGCGCACAATGACCGCCCCCACCCGGAGGTTGAAGCGGCCCTCGGGCGATAAAAAGGAACAATCCATAACAAAACCCTCCTTGCTGGTGTTTCAGCGAGTGTCCAAACGCGATGTGGGGCCAACAAGTGCGTTTACGATACACCCCTGTTTTGAGATGGACTCTCATTATATCACGGCAAAGAGGGCAAAAATGTAAATTTTTTATTAACTTTTCACTTCTTGCTTTTGACAATGGGCTTCTCCTCGCCCCGCAAAAGCCTGCCGATGTTGGCCCGGTGCTTAAACAGCACCAGCCCGCCCACAAACAGCGACACCCCAGTGGCAAAGAGCGCATGGCCCAGAGTGCGGCTGTGCTGGAGATAATCCAGGAAAAACGCGAACAGGAACACATACACAGGGTACAGCGCCGCGCTGGTGACGGAAGCCAGGGAGATAATCTTCTTCCACAAAAACACCAGCCCAAAGGTGGCAATCACCGCCAGAAACACCCGCCAGTCGGTAAGGGCCACCATGGCGGCGGCGGAGACAATCCCTTTGCCGCCCCGGAAGCCGTAGTAGAGGGGGAAAATGTGGCCCACCACGCTGGCCGCTCCCGCTAAGCAGCGGGCCGCCCAGAGGAACTCCCCGGCCGGGGAGACATCCAGCAGGGCCAGGAACAGCCCATGGAGAATCAGCTGGCTGAACAGCACCGCGGCCACGCTTTTTAAAAAGTCCCCCACAAAGGTCAGCAGGGCCGGAAGCTTCCCCACACTGCGCAGCACGTTGGTCATGCCCGCGTTGCCGCTGCCCTGGTCCCGGATGTCCTTGCGCTGGTAGAGCTTGGTGAGGATGATGGCCCAGTTGATTCCTCCCAGCAGATAGCCCGCGATAACCGATAGAACCAATCCCATGCACAAAACCGCCTGCCTTGACATATGCCTTCCCCCTAGTCTTTTTCGCTCTTTTTGTCCCGAATCATCAGCCGCACCGGGGTGCAGTCCAGGCCAAAGGTCTCCCGAATCCGGTTGACGATGTACCGCTGGTAGGAAAAGTGGAACAGCTCGTGGTCATTGACAAAGCACACAAAGGTGGGCGGCTTGGTCGAGGCCTGGGTCATGTAGTAAATCTTCAGCCTGCGGCCCTTGTCCGTGGGAGGCTGCACCCGGGCCGTAGCCTGGGCCAGCACATCGTTTAGGGCGCCGGTGGTCACCCGCATGGCGTTGCTCATGGCCGCCAGCTTAATGAGCTCAAACATCCGGTCCAGCCGCTGGCCGGTTTTGGCGGAGATGAAAATAATGGGCGCGTAGCTCATAAAGGAGAAATCCTCCGCCAGCTTCAGGCGCATCTGGTCCATGGTTTTCCCGTCTTTTTCCACCGCGTCCCATTTGTTGACGCAGACGATGCAGCCCTTGCCCGCCTCATGGGCAATGCCCGCCACCTTGCTGTCCTGCTCCGTAAAGCCCACGGTGCCGTCAATGAGAATAAGGCACACATCCGCCCGCTCCACGGCCATTTCGGCCCGGAGATTGCTGTAGTACTCAATGGAGTCCTCGACCTTGGACTTTTTCCGCAGCCCCGCCGTGTCGATGAAGGTAAAGGTTCCGTGTGGGCTCTCGATGGTCATATCCACCGCGTCCCGGGTGGTTCCGGCCATGTCCGAGACGATGCACCGGTTCTCCCCGGCCACCCGGTTCACCAAAGAGGACTTGCCCACATTGGGCTTGCCGATGACAGCCACCTTAATGACCTCGCCTTCGGGCTCCTCTTCCTCCCCTTGGGGCAGGCTTTCCAGCACCCGGTCCAGCAGGTCGCCGGTGCCGTGGCCGTGGACCGAGGATACCATCACCGGGTCCCCCAGGCCCAGGTTATAGAACTCGTAAAACTCCGCGGGGGGCTCGCCCACGCTGTCGCATTTGTTCACGCACAGCACCACCGGGCGGCCGCTTTTTTGCAGCAGCTGGGCCACCTCCTGGTCTGTGGCGGTAACCCCGGAACGCAGGTCCGTGACGAAAATAATGGCGCTGGCCGAGTCAATGGCAATTTGCACCTGCTCCCGCATTTGGCTGAGCAGAACATCCTTCGAGGCGGGCTCCAGGCCCCCGGTATCCACCAGGGAGAAGGTCCGGCCGCACCATTCCCCGTCCCCGAAAATCCGGTCCCGGGTCACGCCGGGGGTGTCCTCCACAATGGACAGCCGCCGCCCCACAATTTTGTTGAATAAGGTGGACTTGCCCACATTGGGCCGGCCCACTATGGCTACAATTGGTTTCATGGCTCCTCCTCAAAACCGCGAGGCTCTTTCCCGCTTTCCGGCTCGGAACGGTCTCCATTGAAGCCCTCGCCTCGCGCGGCGCTTAAGAATCTTTTTGAAGTTTCTTAAGAATCTTCAAAAACTTTTACGGTTGGCTGGCAGCGGCGGCCTGCGGGGAAATTTTAGAGAGGCGGGGGTTACCGGTGCTCCCAGCTCCCCTCATAGGGGTTGTACCCGGTATGGGCTGGCTGCTCCCGGCCCAGAATGGCGCACAGCAAATCCTCGCCGCTGCCGCCTACCCGGCGGGCGGGCAGGCCCAGCCTGCGGCTCAGCTCTTCCAGCGTCATATCGTCCAGGAAAATATCCTCCCCAGCTCTCAGCATATTCCCGGCAATCAGCAGCTCGCCGCCCAAAGGACGGTCCGCCAGCTGGGCGCAGATATCCTGGCCGGTCAGCAGCCCGGTGACATTGACTGTGCCGCCGAAAAATTGGTTGCGCACCGGAATCAGGTCTATCCTTATATTATCACATTTCTTCCGCAGTCCGTCAAGCATTTTATTCAGAAATTCGAAGCCGCACTCCCCGGTGGGAATGACCACCCGCCGCTGTCCGGCAAAGGGCTCCATATCTTCCAGCGCCCAGAGGAAGCCCTCTTCCAGGTCCCGCAGCATGCCCACCCCGTTTTCAATTTGGGGGAAATCCTCGTAAAACTCCACCGGGGGCAGCTCCCGGCCTGCCAGCAGGTACAGCTCGTCCGAGGCAAACACCTTCCGGGCTCCGGCGTCCGCCTTCATTTTGTCCCCCCAGCCCTCAATAACAGCCAGCGCCTTTTGGGCGGAATCCCGGTCAAAGGGGGTTAAGGGGTACAGGCCCTCCCGGTAGCGGGTGAGCCCCACAGGCACGCAGGCCACGCTTTGCAGAGCCTCCCCCAGCTGGCACAGGGCAGAGAGGGAGTGCTCCAGAGCCGCGCCATCGTTGAGGCCGGGACACAGGACGATCTGGCAGTTGAGCCGCGCTCCGCCCTGGGCCAGCCGGTAGAGGTGCCGCAGGGATTCCCCGGCAAAGCGGTTGTTCATCATTTTGCACCGCAGCTCTGGGTCCATAGTGTGAACAGAAATATTGATGGGGCTGATGTGCATCTCCAAAATGCGGTCAATCTCCGCGTCGTCAATGTTGGTCAGGGTGATATAGTTGCCGAAGAGGAAGCTGAGCCGGTCGTCATCGTCCTTAAAGTAGAGGGTTTCCCGCATGCCCCTGGGCAGCTGGTCGATGAAGCAGAACACGCAGTTGTTCCGGCAGGAGCGCTGCCGGTCCATTAGGTAGCTGTCAAATTCCAAGCCCAGGCTGGCATACCGCGGCTTGACCAGCTCCACCGTGTAGGGTTCCCCGGCCCGGAGCAGCTCCAGCCGCAGCTCCCGCTCCGTCTCAAAAAAGCGGTAGTCCAGCACGTCCCGAATGCCGCGGCCGTTCATGCTCACCAGCACATCTCCCGGCCGCACCCCGGCCCGCTGAGCCCGGCTGCCCTTCTCCACACCAGATATTGTAACCATCATTCACACCTCTTTGCGTAATGCCAATGGGCAAACCCAACCAGCGGGCGAAAAATCTTTGCTGCCCAAAAGCTGCCGTAACCGTTTCGCCGCCCCGCCTGCCGCCCGCGCAGGCGAAAAAAGGGAGCGCCCCATGACATTGGCTTCGCCAAGTCAACATTGGCTTCGCCAAGTCAACATTGCTTTGCCAAGTCCGCATTGGCATTGCCGCGTGCACGTTGGCTCTGCCAAAGGGGCGTTCCCTTTTTACACTTCGCAATCAGTTAGGCTTCCTTGTCTACCACTTTCCGGCTGTTGTAATAGCCGCAGGTAGGGCAAACCCGGTGAGGCGACTTGTAGCTGCCGCACTGGGAGCACCGGGCCAACGCGGGAGCCTGCAGCTTCCACACATTGGAGCGCCGCTTATTCTGCCGCGCGCTTGAAACTTTTCCCTTGGGTACCGCCATCCTCAGCACCTCCTTATACTAAATCAAAACATCACAAATTTAAAGTAGCTGCCGCAAAACCTCCAGCCGGGGGTCCGTTTCCGGCTTATAACAGCCGCAGGGTCCCTCGTTCCAGTTTTTGCCGCATTGGGGGCACAGGCCCTTGCAGTCCTCTTTGCAAAGGAACTGGCCCGGCATGTCCAGCAGGACGTCTTCCAAAACCAGCCCTTCCAGGTCCAGCTTTTCTTCCGGAACCGGAATCAGCTCGTCCGCGTCCTCCCCGTTTTCCAGTTCCCGCACGAGAACGTGGAAAAACTCCTTTCGGTACTCCCGGACGACTTCCGCCGCGCAGCGGTCGCAGGGCATGGCCAGGGTGAACCTCGCCTCCAGCTCCAGCTCCACCGACCCCGCGAAACTTTTCAGCCGGGCCTTCGCTTCTACGGGCGCACAAAACGGCTTGACGCCGCCCAATTCCACCCCGGAAAAGTCCAGCCCCTGGCGGACGGTTTCTTCGGCCCCGTCCGACTGGAAAAATCTTCGCAAATCCATCGCCATAGTATACCTCATGCCGTACCGGTCCATTATACTGTACCGGCCCGGACCTTGTCAAGGGGATTTTTTACTTTATTTGAGAACGCAGTCGGAAACCGCCTCGGGAACGTCCTCGTTGGCGGCGGAGATGGACAGCACGAAGTTGGTGTCCGCGGAGGCGCTGAGCTTTTTGAGCTCGGGCACCAGATAAGAGCAGGCCTCGGCCCCGGTGCCGGTAATCTTCAAGGTGGAGTCCACAAAGATGTCGGTCACATCGTAGTTGCCGGCGCAGATGCCGCTGAGGAAGCCCAGAAGGGCCTCCTGGCCCTTCACGTCATAGGCGTCGGAGTCCACCAGGCGGGCGGAGTAGGGGATGTTGAAGGTCATCTGCTTGCCCTTCTCAATGACCACCACGTTGCCGTTGGACTTTTCCAGGGCGGCGTTTACCATGTCGATGAGCTTCTTGGTCTTGCCAGAGCCTTTTTTGCCTGTTAAAAGAGTAACCATTTGAACTCTCCTTTTAATTTTTATTTATTTCCTGCGGACAAATGCCGCGTGGGTCCCGTGTGTTTCGCTTAACCCTTCAGCCGCTCTTCCAAAATGGCCTTCTGGTCCTCATAGCCGGGCTTGCCCAGCAGGGCGAACATGTTCTTTTTATAGCTTTCCACCCCAGGCTGGTCGAAGGGGTTTACCCCCAGCAGATAGCCGGAAATGGCGCAGGCTTTCTCGAAGAAGTAGATGATCTGGCCCAGGGTGTCCTCGGAAAAGTCCGGGGCGTGAAGGAGGATGTTCGGCACGCCCCCGTCGCTGTGGGCCAAAACCGTGCCCTCCATGGCCTTTTGGTTGATGAAAGCCATGGTGCGGCCTTCCAAATAGTTAAGGCCGTCCACATTGGCCGGGTCGTTGCCCAGGGTGACCTGGTGCTTGGGCTGGTCAATAAGCACCACGGTTTCAAACAGCTGCCGGCGGCCGTCCTGGATATACTGGCCCATGGAGTGCAGGTCTGTGGAGAACACCACGCTGGCCGGGAACAGGCCCTTCTGGTCCTTGCCCTCGCTCTCGCCGTAAAGCTGCTTCCACCATTCGTTCATCATGGCGTAGCAGGGCTCGTAGCTGACCATAACCTCCACGGACTTTCCCTTGCGGTACAGAATGTTCCGGATGGCGGCATACTTGTAGCAGTCGTTCTCCTCCAGGCTGGTGCTGCTGTAGGCCTGCATGGCCTTGCGGGCCCCGGCCATCAGGGCGCTGATGTCGCACCCGGCCACAGCGATGGGCAGAAGGCCCACGGCGGTAAGCACCGAGTAGCGCCCGCCCACATCGTCGGGCACCACAAAGGTCTCATAGCCCTCGGCGTCCGCCAGCTGCTTCAGGGTGCCCCGGGCCCGGTCTGTGGTGCAGAAGATGCGCTCCCGGGCGCCCTCCTTGCCGTACTTCTTCTCCAAAAGCTCCCGGAACACCCGGAAGGCGATGGCGGGCTCGGTGGTGGTGCCGGACTTGGAGATCATATTGATGGACACATCCTTGCCCTGGCAAAGGGTGACCAGCTCCTGCAAAGAGGAGGAGCTGATGGAGTTCCCGGTAAAGTAGATGTCCGGGGTATCCTTGGGCAGGGCGTTGTAGTGGTCGGATTTGAGAAACTCAATGGCCGCCCGGGCTCCCAGGTAAGAGCCGCCGATGCCAATGACGATAAACACATCGGAATTCTCCTTAACCCGCTGGGCCGCGGCCTGAATGCGGGCGAACTCCTCCTTGTCATAGTCCTCGGGCAGAGCGGCCCAGCCTAAAAAGTCGCTGCCCGGGCCCTTGCCCGAGGCCAGCAGCTCTCCGGCGGCCTGGACCTGGGGGGCGATGGCGTCGTACTCCTGCTGGGAAATAAAGCCTTTTAAATACCTGTCGTCTAATTTTAGCGGCATTTTCAAAACTCCTTTGCTCAAAACTATTTCAGCGGGCGGGGCTTGCCCTTGCTTCGTTTCTTATATTTTACAATAATCCCCGCTGATTTGCAAGGCAAGTTTCCAAAATGGAGAAAAAATCTTTCAAGTCCGCTCTTCACAGCCGCAAAAATCCCCACAGCAGGTACCGGAACGCCGAAGAGAAGGTGACCGCTTCCACGCTTCTGGCGGCGGTCAGGTCCACCTGGGCCACCTCCTTGCCTCCCACGCTGTAGGTAACCCGGCCGATCACGTCCCCTTCCTCCACCGGGGCGGTAAGGTTTTTCTTCCACTCCAGCTTTTCCTCCACCTGGCCGGCCTGCGCCGCCTCCATCAAAATTTCCGGCATGGCCCCGGCCCGGGCCTCCACGGTTTCCTCCATGCCCCGCAGCACCGGCACGGGGGCCAGCTCCGGGGCCTCCGGCACGGTGACGGACCACCCGGCGAAGCCATAGTCCAAAAGGGCCGCCGCGTCCCGAAAGCGGTCGTCCGTGCTGCCTGCCCCCAGCACCACGGCGATGAGCCGCAGGCCTCCCCGCTCCGCCGTGGCGGCAATGCAGCTGCCCGCCTGAGAGGTGGTGCCTGTCTTCAGCCCGGTGATGCCCTTGTAGCTGCGGATGAGCTTATTGGTGTTCACCAGCTGGGTGGCCCCGTCCCGCACCGAGTCCATCCAGGTCAGGGTGTAATCTTTAATCTTCTCATACTTTATCAGCTCCCGGCTCATCAGCGCCACGTCGTAGGCGCTGGTCACGTGGCCCTCCTCGTCCAGGCCGTTGCAGTTTTTAAAGGTCGTCTCCTTCATGCCCAGGGCGGCCGCCTTCTCGTTCATCCGGGCCACGAAGGCCTCCTCGCTGCCCGCCACGTTCTCCGCCAGCACCACCGCCGCGTCGTTGGCGCTCATAATCACCGTGGCCTTAATCAGGTCGTCCACGCTCATCTGCTCCCCCTCCTTGAGCCAGATGTCCGAGCCGCCCATGGAGGCCGCGTGGGCCGAGGCGGAAAGCTGGTCCTCCAGGCGGAGCTTTCCCTGCTCCATGGCCTCAAAGGTCAGGCACAGGGTCATCACCTTGGTGATGGAGGCGCAGGCCCGCACCTCGTGGCTGTTCTTCTCAAAGAGCACCCGGCCGGTCCCGGCCTCCATCAGCACCGCCGCCGGGGCGGAGACCTCCAGCTCCTCCCCGTGGACCGTGAGCCCGGGCAGGCCCAGGGCCGCGGCCAGCAGGGCCAGCAAAAGGGCGAGTTTCTTTTTCATGCAGCAATCATCCTTCCTGGTGGGGTCTGGTTCTTTCTTCTCAAATATATATGCCGGTTTTGGCGGACATAAAACAAAAAGACGGGCTTTGGCGCTGTGCGCAAGCCCGTCCTTTTTTATGTTTCCTTTTCCGCGCGGCGGCTACCGCGCCTGGATTTCCCACTCCAGGTGGGCGGGCAGCAGCCGGTCCAGCATGCGCTGGGCCTCCTGGGCGGTTACCCCTTGGTATTCCTCCAGGGCCACCAGCAGCTTTCCGTCCTCTTCCCGCAGGCTTCCCCGCACCCCGGCTGCGGCCAGCAGGTCCTGCATGGCCTCCAGATTGGCGGGGCGGTTCCAGGCGGAAAATGCCTGAACCAAGGCCCTCCGCCGCTCTTCCAGGCTGGCTTCAGAGGCCTGGGGGCGCAGCAGCAGCTCCCAGCGCTCCAGACGCTCCCCCGGGGCGCTGGACAGGAAGAGCTCCGCCTCCAGGGCCTCCAGGGCGGCGTCCGCCTGGCCCAGGCCCGCCTGGTAGGCGTCCACCTCCCAGTCCACTGGCGAGCGGCCCGTCAGCCGGTAAATGCCCGTGGCCTCCAGCAGCCGCCGGATGTTTTCGCCCCCGCTCACGCGCTGTTCCCCAGGGCCACGCTGCCCAGCACCGGCACCACGCCCGCCGCGCCGGGCACATCCTTGGTCACCGCCGCAAAGGTCACCCCGCACACCGCCGGGTCCCGCAAAAGCACCCGGCTCAGGTCTCCCAGGTACACCGGGTCCCCAATCCGCCGCTGGGCAAACCACTCCGCCAAAGCCTCCTTGGCCTTAGCCTCGGCCCCGGCGTACACAGCGCCGGGAAGAACTTTGATAAAGCCCCCGATGTTCACCTTTTTGGCCGCGGCCGCTTTTACCGATACGGCCGCGCCTACCTCCCGCAGGGCTTCCAGCTCCTGGCTCAGGCTGTCCAGAAGCTCCTGGCTGGGCGGGCCCCCAGGGCCCCACACGTAAACGCCCACTGTGCCCGGACCGTTCTCCCGGGGCACGGCCTGGGCCGAAGCCACCTCTGGCCGGGCCAGGGCCAGCTCTTCATAATAGGCGGCGTTGCCGCACTGGACCACCCGCCCATAAGCCGCCAGCATCCGGCGGCGGTAGGCCTCGTCCTCTTCCGGGTCCGCGCCGCCGGTAAAAGCCGCTGGATTGGTCACCGCGTTCACTCCCGTCAGGACGCTGGCCAGCGTGCCGATGCACCCGGCCGCCGCGTTGCCAGCGGATCCCGCTTCCAGGGCCTGAGCGGGAATGCTCACGCTGGTCTCTCCCGCTGGAAGGACCCCCTCTTCGGTGGTCTCATATTCCACGGCCCCTTGGCCGGAGGTGGCGCACAGAGCGCCTTTGGGAATGGCCAAGTCCCGTTCCAGCGGGATGTAGCGGGAAAAAACCAGGGTTCCCCGGGCCCGCAGGGCTCCCCGGCGCTTGACGCCCCGCTGGGCCCCGTGCAGGTCCAGCTGGACGCCGCGGGCGGTGTGGGGAAAGGCCTGCCGTTTCAGCCAGTCCAGCTTTCCTTGCAGCCGGTACAGCTCCCCGGCCAGAATTTGCAGCCGCAGGCCCAGGTCCGAGGCGTCTTCCGGCGGGCTTCCGCTCTTTTTCTCATATTCCGCGCGCATCCGTTCCAAAATGGCCTCATAAGTCTCCAAGCGTAATCTCCCCCTCTCCTAAGGGCGTGGCCACGGAAAAGACCAAGCCGCTGTCCACAGCCCGGGCCGAAACCGCCCGCACGCCCTCCAGACCCTGCAAAGCCTCGTTGGCCAGGGCCAGGGCCCGGTCTTCCGCCCGGTCCTCCTGGGGGCTCCACTGGTACAGGCCGCTGCCCAGCTCCCGGTTATAGGGCAGGGAGCCCCGCCGGAGGGTCAGCCGCAGCCGTGCGTACTGCAAAAGCTCTTCCAGGCCCTCCACGGTTTCCGGCAGGCCGTTGGGGCCCAGCACAAAGCCGCCGTTTTCCACCCGGGTGTCCATCAGTCCGCCTCCTTTCGGGGAAAGCTCTGGCCGTTGATGACCACCGAGCCGTCCCGCTTGAGCAAAATTTCCGCGCCCCCCGCCGAGTAGAGCCGCACTTCGCCGGGGGCCAGCTTCTGGTCCGGGGCGCTGCTCAGGCCCGCGCAGTAACCGTCCAGCATCACCGCCCGTCCGCCAGGCTCGGCCAAGCTGGAGAACCCATAGGGCAGCAGCTGTTCCGGCCGGTCGTACCGGCTCTCTCCCTGCACCGCGAAGCCGCTCTCGTTCTCCACCAGGCCGCTGTGCAGCCGCACGCCGCCCTCACCGGCCAATTTCCGGGTCAGCCACATCCGCCTCTCCTCCTTTCTCCAAGACCAGCCGGGTCCGTTCGCCGTTTTTGTCCCGGCTGTACACCGCCCGCCGCACGGGGCAGTTTTCATACCGCCCCGCCAGGGGGACGGTTACGCTGGCCAGGCCTCTGGCGGGCCACCAGCTTCCCGCGCAGGTTACCGTGAGCCGGAAGCTCTCCCGCGCCGACTCCTCCAGCATCTCCCGGGGGCGGGCGGCGTTCTCCATGCTCAGGTACCGCCGGCGGGGAATTCCCGCCTCACCGGCGCTGTACAAGGTGTCGTACCCGCCCAGGCAGCCCTGCTTCCACAGGGCGCTGAGCCTGCGGCAGGGCAGCCGGGCAATCTCCGCCGAGACCACCTGGCCCAATTCCAGCCGCCGGGGCTGGGGTTCCTCCCAGTGAACCACGCCCTCAAAGTCCACATAGGGCTTCGTGCCCAAGTAGTCCCGGCAAAAGTCCGCCAGCACGGTCCAGCAGGAGGTCCCCTTCTCAATGAACAGGCTCCCCGCCGCGGGCTGGAGCCCGGCCCCAGGCCGCAGGCCCAGGGGCTCCAGCAGCCGCCGGCTCAAGGCCTCCGCGGAGGGGTTCCGGATGGTTCCGGGCTCCGCCTCGTTGTCCAGCAGCAGGGCCTCCCGGCTCCGGCACACCAGCTCTACCGAAAGGCCGGAGCCGGTCAGGCGGGTGTTCTGCTCGTCCACAATGCCCCGAAACACCCCCTGGCCCTCCCGGTAGGCCAAAACCTCCGCCAGCTCCGGCCAGACCCGGTCCGCTGGGAAGACCGCCTTCAGCTGGTCCGCCGGAGCCTCCCGGTCATAGGAGAGCACCGCCTCCTCTGGGCAGCCCAGCAGCAGCTGTTCGCCGTTTTGCAAAGCGCCCCAGTAGATCATGGGGAACGCACCTCCTCTCCTTCTTTCAGGTCCGCGATGTCGCGAATGTGGGGATTGGCCCGGCGCAGGGCCTCCATGTCCCAGCCGTGGCGCCAGGCGTAGTCCCATAAGCTCTCTCCGGCGGCGGCCCGGCGGACCTCCTGGCCCCGGTAGGGCTCCCCGGCCTGGTGCTCGGTAAAGCCGAAGCTGTATTTTACCAGGTCCTTGCCCGGCTCCCCCAGCAGCTTCAGGCTGTCCATCACCGCCCAAAAGGGCTCCTGGCCGGGCAGCTGCAGGCTCCCCGCGCCGCCCTGGGCGAACAGGGCCTCCAGCGCCCGCCACTGGTCCATGCAGTCCGGCCCGGTAAACCAGCCCTGGCCGGTGACCCGGCGCTTTTTAGGGCCCAGGTCCAGGGTTTTGCCTGGGGCGAAGGGCAGCAGGGCCTCCTTCACGTTGCGCTGGCAGTCCACGTTCAGCTGGCTGGGGTTCACCCTCCAGGTGAAGTCTCGAAAGCGCATGGCCATCAAATTCATAAGGGGCCTCCCTTCACAGGGCGCCGGGGTAGCGGCGGCTGTCCCGCTCGATTTCCCGGCTCAGTTCTTCCGCCCGTTCCATGCTTTCCACGGTCATTCCTCCTCCGTTTTGGTTTCCGATTGAAACACGCCCCCTCCGTTTCCAGAGAGGCTCTTCCACCGGCAGTTCCGGTAGACTTCCGGCCTGCCCGCCAGCTGGGCGGAAAATCCGTCTCCCAGGGCTTGGGCTCCGGCGCTCAGGCCTTGCAGCTCCACGGTATACGTCCGGCCTCCGCTGTAGGCGAAGGGCTCGTCTTCGCCGGCAGCCACCAGGGGCCTGCCGGCTTCTCCGGCGCTGAGCTTCCAGCCGGAGGCGGAATAGGCCCGGCCGTTGAGCAGCACGGTAAAGCCCTTGCCCCCCTTGCCCTCCCCGTCCTTGAGGCTCACGGACAGGCTGGCCGAAAGCCCGCCCAGGGCCTTTTCCGGGGAGGCCGGACCCCGTTCCACAGCGGCCAGGGGGTACCGGGCCAAAACCCGCTCCCCAAAGCGGTCCAGCAGGGAAGAGGCCGTTTCCCCCGTCTGGCCCTGGGGTAGGTACAGAGTAAAGCCCAGTTTAGCTTCCCAGACCTCTCCGGCCCGGCGCTCGGTTACAATCCGCCCCGCCACCAGGGGCCGGGAAATCCGGCGGGAGGCGGGCTCTTGGGCATAGGATTCCCGCACGTCCGCCTGGGGCGCGGCCTCTTGAAAATCCGCCAGCAGCGCCTCCAAGGCCTCACGAGCCCGCATAGTCCAGCCTCCTTTCCATGACCAGCCGCAGGCCCAGCCTCAGAGAGCCCAGAGCCAAGGACTCTACGTTCAGCACCGTGTAGGCCGCGCCGCCCTGTTCCAGCCGGTCCCCGGGAGAGGCCTCTTCCAAGCCGCCGGTAAACACGTAGAGGGGCTGGCACAGGCTTCCGGCCTCATGGGGCAGGGCCCCGGCATGGTCCGGAGCCTTTTGGCGGGCAACCAGGCCCCGGCAGGGGATTTGAGTCCCGTCCGTCCGGGTCAGCACCGCTTGCTCCAACTGGCGGTACAGCTCTTTCGCAATCTTTTTCACCGCGTCCTCCCTTCTCTAGGCCCGGCCAAAATAAAAACCCTCCCGGGCCAAAATCCGCCCGCAGGCCTTGCGCTTTTCCGCCCGCAGATTGGCCGCGTAGCGGGCCCGGTCCCCCAGCCGCACCTTCAGCTCCGGGGCGCTCACCGCCTCCGGTCCGGCGGACTGGTCCAGCAGGGCCAGCTGGTAAAAGGCCTCGGCCGCCGCCAGGCTCTCCGCCCCGGAGGCGGCGCTTGGGGGCGCCTCCGGCCGGGCCTGATCCTGGACCCACTCCGCGCATTCCTGGCAGAGGGCCCGGCACAGGCCGTCCCGCTGGGGCTCCGTGCCATTTAAATCCTCGCCGCTGTACAGCTGAAATTTTTTCACCACATTTTCCTGGTTGATCTCCACAGCTTCCTCCTTTCTGCCGTGCCTGACAGCAAACCGCGGCCCTGAGCCGGTCCGGGGGGCTTTATGCCCCGGCGGAGCAGTCCAGCCCAACGGCGGCGTCCTCAAAAATGCGGGCGAAACCGCAGATGACGCTGATGGCAGCCCGCTCCAGCTGCCGGTCAATAAGCCGGTCCACATCTGTGCGCACCTCGCCGGATTGGATCATCTCCAAGGCGCAGTTTTTGTCCAGCACCAGAATTTTATCCTCCGCCATGCCCGGCACATGGATGAGCTTGGCCCCCAGGGGCGTGCACAGGCGGCCCGTGCCCTGGAAGTTCAGGCCCGCCTGGGCGTCCTTAAACTCGGCAACGTTCAGCAGCTTCTGCATGGCGGCGGTCCCGGCCAGCACCGTGTTCAGCTGGTAGGGGGCCAGCTGGGCCCACAGGGCGATAAAGTCCGCATAGTCCGGCTTGCCGCCCTTGGTAAATTCCACCCCGCCCTTGCTGCCGTCGCCGTTTACCAGCACGTCCACCGCGTCCTTTATCTGGGCCCCGGCAATGTACGCGCCGATCTGGCGCAGGGTGACGGTGAACAGGTCCAGCTTCTGGAAGCGCAGGGCCTCGTAGGAGCTGACCAGCATGCGGCCCCGCTTTTTCAGGTTCACCAGGTTCTTGTTGGTGCGGATGACCGTGCTGGGCAGCTCGGCCCCCTCCTCCACCGCCTCCAGGCCCGCGCCGCTGGAGCTGGTGGAGGAACCGCTCTCAGAGCCGGTCTCCGCGGCCGTGCTGGCGGAACTGTCGCTGGCCGTAATGGGGCGGTAGTCCAGCGCGTCGATTTTCGTCACCGTGGCCACCAGGTCCTCCACCTTGTTGGCCTCCTCCATGCCCAGCTTCACCGCCCGGGCCACATACTCGGGGAACAGCGCCGCGCTGGAGCCGCACTGGAAAAAGCTCTCCACACTGCCGGACTCCGGCCCGCCCACCTTGATGTCGAAGCGCTTAAGCTGGCGCTGGTAGGCGTCCAGCCCCTCCAAGGGGGTGCCCCGGTAGTTTTCGCTGTGGTCCAGCTCCTCCAACACCTGGGTGAAGCTCTTGCCGGGTACATGGTACATGCCCTTCTCCAAAGAAATATTCTCAAAATATGCCATAGCTCTATACTCCTTTTTTGTTTTATATGATAAACTGGCCGTTTTCCGGTTCTCCCTCCTGCCGCCTGGGAGCCAGCTGGGGGGCCAGGGGCAGGGCCTTCTGGGCCATCTGGCGGTAGGTCTTCTCCATCTCCCGCAGTTCTTCCAGCGCCAGGCCCTTTACGGCGGATTCCATCACCGCCCGGGGCATGGCCGGCTGGACGATGGCGCTGTAGCGCAGTGCCTCGGCCTCCAGCTCCCGCCGGTAGGCCTGGCCCCACAGGGCTTGCTGGCGCAGCTCCCGAAAGCGCTTTCCAATCTCCTGGGTCTGGCTTTTAGTCAGCAGCATCTCCTGGGGCGGCTCTTCCAGCAGCTTGTCCAGATCGCCTCCCGCAAAGCGCTTCACCACCCCCGCGCCCCGCTGGGCGGGCACCGCCACAAAGGAGCACTCGTACGCGTCCGTGGGCTCCAGCAGCACCCAGTGGGCGGGCTTGCCGCCGTAAGATTCCCCCATTTTGTGCTGGCAATGCTCCTTGCCGCACAGGCTGCAAACCTTCCGCTTTACGCTGCAGCTGACGCTCACCTCCTTGAGAATGCCGCTCTCAATGAGTTCAATCACCTCCTGGCTGCCGCTGGTCCGGGGCAGGTAGGCCCGGGCGGTCAGCCGCACCAGTTCTTCGCCAGCCTGGGTGGTCTGGCCGGGGCAGCGCTCCAGGCCGGTGCGGTAGATGCGGGCTGTCTGGTTGGCACTTTTGCGCTCGTGGTCAAAAATGCAGGTTTTGCCCAAAAACAGTTTCCGCAGGGTTTCCAGGCTCTCCACCGCAAAGCGCTCGTTGTCCCGGTCCACCTGGTTGTCGCAGAGCACCAGGGAGAAAGCGTAGACCTCCTCGGGCTGGTAGACCCTGCGGGTATATTGGTTGATTTCCGCCATCTCTTCGGGCCCCAGCCCCGCCGGGGCCTTTTGGATCTGTCCCTCTTTTTGGTTCATGCAAGTTCTCCTTTCTGTAATATGGTTGACGCGGCTCAAAAGAGGCATGGGCTGGCTTTGGGGTGTTTGCCGCCGCCATGGCTTCTCCGGGCTCCCGCAGCCAGCACGGCCGCTGGCCCCAGCTTCGCTGGGGCGCGGGGGCTCCGCCCCCGCCTTCCGCCTGGGGCGGAAGCGGCGGCCTCCCCTCAGCCTGCGGGCCGCGCCCCGCTCTCCTCCATCTCCCGCTCCAGCTTTTTGGCCCGGGCGGTCAGATAGCGGGCGTTGGCGTGGTCCACCTCGTCCTGCATGGTGATCTCGTCCCACACCACCCGGCACTCCGTGGAATACCCCGCCAGCGCCAGCCAGGTCCCGCAGATCTTCCGGGCCACCGGCGCCAGCACCCGGCGGTAGGCCTCCAGCTCGCTGGTCAGCACATCCGCCTGCTGGCTGGACATCCGCTCGGTGGAGGACCAGGACAGCCCCAGCAGAAAAGGCGGCAGGCCCAGCTTTGCCACAATCTGCTCCAGCATCTGCCGCACCGGGGCCTCGCTCTCCATCACCTGCCCGTTCGCGCCAATGGCCTGAATGGCCACGTCCCCCACGGCAATAAAGTCCCGGGGCTCCCGGCTGCCCATGGCCGCCTTCCACTCTTCCGCCATCTGGCGGGCCCGTTCCTCCGCGCCCCCCGAGCCGTCCGCGCGGCAGGTCACCGCGAAGCGCACATTGCCCATGCGCTCCCAGTTGACGCCCAGGGTGTGGTAGATTTTCAGCAGCACATCGCTGACCCCGGGCAGGCCCCGCAGCAGGGAGACCCCCCAGGGGGACCCGGCCTCTGGGTTCAGGGCCGAGACCAGCAGCAGCTCCGGGTAGGGGCAGGCCCGCCGGCCCTCCCGGCCCAGCACCGAGACCTTTACCCCCAAGGCCCCGTCTTCTTCCAGCTCCAGATTTTGCAGCCCCGCGTTGTACAGGGCCGCCACCTGCCCCCCGGAGAGCACCATTTCCCCCACGGCGCTGCCATAGGTAATCAGCTCCTCCAAATAAATGCCCAAAAACTCGTGCACTCCGGCCCCGGCGGCGTTTACCTGCACGCCGGCCAAAAATTCCTCCAGCTCCTTCTGGGCCTGGGGGTCCGGGCATTCCACCCGAAACTCCCCAATCAGCCGCCGCAGCTTGTAAATGGCCGCGTCAATCACCGGCACCGCCCGCCGCAGGGCCCGGTACAGCTCCCGTTCTCCCGCGCCCAGGGGCAGGGCGGCCCGTGGCCCCGCTGGGCGGGTCTGCACGCTTACCGCCGGCCCGGCGCCCTTCTCCGCTTTTTTTCGAAACTCGAACAAGTCCGTTCCTCTCCTTTCCCAGGCTTTTGTTTCCTCGGTTCCGTCCTTACTTGCCGCCATCCCGTCCGTGTTCCCGGGAAAACCTCCTTTCATATACCCCTTAAAAAACGGAAAAATTTGCCCTCTAAAAGGCAATTTTTTAAGAAAAAACCGGATTTTTTTAAAATTTTTTCGAAAAACCCGCCCAAAGCCCTTCAAATCCCTTTCAAGTAATTAAGAATCCCTTACTTTTCCTTCGCCCCTCTTGCGCGGCCGCTGGGTTCATGGTAAGATAGGGGCAAGATCAAGATACCGGACCGCCTTACACTTAATGACGCGTGAAGAAAGGAACGTGGTTCTCTCATGGCAGATTACAATAACAACGGCTACCAGCCTCAGGGCCAGCAGCCCATGTACAATCCTCCCCAGTACCAGCCCCAGGCGGGCATCGATCCCCCGCCGGGCTACACCCAGCGCAGCCGCATGGCGGCCGGGGTTTTGGCCATTCTGCTGGGCACCTACGGCGTCCACAGCTTTTACCTGGGCAACACCTCCCGGGGCCTGATGCAGCTGCTCATCTCCCTGCTCACCTGCGGATTTGGGGCCATCTTCATTATGATTTGGGGCATCCTGGAAGGCGTTAAGCTTCTGGATGGCCGCATTAACACCGACGCTAACGGCGTTTTCCTAAAAGACTGACCGGCCCGCCCTTTGCCCCCACACTTTTTGAAAGGAATGATTTTTCTCTATGAGCGATCTGGAAAATAAAGACCTGAACCCCCAGCCAGCGGAAGCTTCCGAGCCTTCCGCCCAGCCCCAGGGAGCCCCTCCCGCCCAGGAGCCCGCTCCTGAAGCCGAAGGCAGGCCTGTGCCCCAGCTGACCCTGGAGCCGGACCCGCCCGCTCCCGCCATCCACTTCCCGGACCCGCCCCGGGCCCCGGAGCCTCCCACGCCCCAGGCGGAGCCCGCTCCCCAGGGCCAGTACAGCTACAGCGGCAGCCAGGTTCATCAGGACCCGCCCCAGCAGGAGCAGAGCTACCAGCAGTCCTACGGCCAGTCTTACCAGGCCAACTACCAGCCCCCCAATTACACCGCCCAAAGCTACCAGCCCGTTCAGCCCCAGCAGCCCAAATACACCACCCCGCCGGTAGGCTACCAGCAAAAGAGCCGCTTGGCGGCGGGCCTTCTGGCCATTATGCTGGGCGTTTTCGGGGTGCACAACTTCTACATGGGCTTTAACAGCCGGGGCACCATTCAGCTGGTGCTCAGTTTGGCCGGCGGGCTTCTCACCTGCGGCCTGGGCACCGTAGCCGCCGCTGTGTGGGGCCTTATTGAGGGCGTGATGCTCCTTTCCTCCAACGGCCCCCGCTTTGATGGGAACGGCGTTATCATGCGGGACTAACCCTCTGTCAAGACCATGGAGTGTCCCAACCACAGAGATAATCATCTGTGTTCCCCCGCCCTACGGGCGGGGGAACACGAAAAGCTCTCCGAAACGGACACTCGCGCAAAGCCCCGGCCTTTTTGAAAAAGGTCCGGGGCTTTTTATTTTAAAAAGGAGTATGGCATGAAACTGCACTATCATGGAAAATACAACCAGGACCCAGCCTTCCCGGCTTGACATGCCCCGTCCCGGGGTTTATAATCACCCTATACCCATCACTTCTCCTGAAGGAGGTTACAACGTGTTTTCATCTCTCGATACCGTCAAACCGGCCCTGCAAAAGCTGGTTTCCGCTCTTTCCGCCCATTTCTCCTACGCCTCCGTTCTGGCTGTGGAGGATTCCTGGCGGCGCTGGTCCGTCTCCCGCTCCGGGATCAGCCTCAGCGCCTCGGGTTTTGGCGGCGGCACGGGCTTTGTGGTCCGGGTCTTCGATGGCGCTGGCTGCGCCGAGTATTCCTTTAATGAATTTTGCCAGGAGGACATTCCCTGCATTGTGGCCGTGCTGACCCAGCGTCTGGCTACGCTGGGCGGCTTCGAGCCTCTTCCCACGCCCATCCCCGCCGATGAGCCCGCCCAGCTGAAACGTTCCACGGCCTGCAAGGTCGATCCCAGAGACCTGGGCGACGAGGCCATTCTCGGCCAGCTTCGGGCCATTCGGGAGAAGGCCCTGGCTGTGGACGGGCGCCTGCTGGACGCCTCCCTCGGCATGGCCTACCGCTCCTGCCGCAAAATCTTCCTCTCCCCCCACCGGGACCTGGACCAGACCCTTACCTGGACCACCTGCGGCCTGGTGATGCTGGCGGCCCGGGGCCAGGAGCTGAAATCCAGCTACCGGCCCTTCTCCGCCCTAGGCGGGGCCGAGGTGCTGGACCAGGTGGGGGCCGCCGTGCCGGAGGTCGCCGCCCAAACCCTGGAACTGCTGGACTCCCAGCCCATCCCGCCCGGAGAGTATGAATGCGTCTGCGACCCGGACGTGACCGGCATGATCGTCCACGAGGCCTTCGGCCACGGGGTGGAAATGGACATGTTCGTCAAGGACCGGGCCCTGGGCAAAAGCTATGTGGGCGAATATGTGGCCAGCCCGCTGGTGACCATGCACGATGGCAGCGCCGTGGAGGAGGCCGCCACCATGTTCTTCGACGACGAGGGCGTCCTTACCGGCGACACGGTGGTCATTGACAAGGGCGTGCTGAAAACCGGCATGTGCGATGCCCTCAGCGCCGCCCGCCTGGGGGTGAAGCCCACGGGCAACGGCCGCCGGGAGAGCTATGAGCGCAAGGCCTACACCCGCATGACCAACACCTACTTTGAGCCCGGCACCCACAGCGTGGAGGAGATGATCGCTTCCATCCAGTACGGCTTTTTGCTTCAGCAGCCCAGCTCCGGCATGGAGGACCCCAAAAATTGGGGCATCCAGTGCATGGTGGACGTGGCCCGGGAGATTAAGGACGGTAAGCTCACCGGGAAAATTTTCTCCCCCATCGTTCTGACCGGCTATGTGCCGGACCTATTAAAGTCCGTAAGCATGATGGGCCGGGACATGAAGCTTTCCGGCAGCGGCTTCTGCGGCAAGGGCTACAAAGAGTGGGTCAAGGTCTCAGACGGCGGACCTTATATGAAGGCAAAAATCCGGCTGGGTTAAGGAGGTAAAGAAGATGATAGACCGTATCAAGCAAGCATTGCAGGACTGCGGCGTGGACCTGTGGCGCATTAACGACGTCACCGAAGAGAGCGCCGAGCTGTTTTTCGTGAAAAAGCAGCTGGATACCCGCCGGTTTAAAGATGTGCGCAAGTTCGAGGTCACGGTGTTCCGCGACGTGCGGGACCCGGCGGGAGGCCCGCCCCAGCGGGGCTTTACCAGCGTGGTGCTGCTGTCCTCCATGCCGGATGGCCAGCTGCGCCAGGAGCTGAACTCCGCCTACTACGCGGCCCAGTTCGCGGCCAACCCCTACTTCGACCTGCCCGACCCGGTCCAGGCCCCCCTAAAAAAGAAAACCGGCCCCCTGGCCCAGGAGCCCCTGGCGGAAAGCGCCAAGCGGATGGCCCGGGCCCTCTTCGCCCCCGATGTGCACGAGGACGCCTTCCTCAACTCGGCGGAAATTTTCATCACCCGCACCCAGCACCACATCCTCAGCTCCAATGGCACCAACGTATCCTATACGGACGCCAAGGCCAACGGAGAGTTTGTGGTTCAGTGCCGGGAGCCGGAGGATGTGGAGATTCACAACACCTTCTCCTACAACGAGCTGGAGGGGGAGGCCCTCTCCAAAAAAGTGGCGGGAGCCCTCTCCTTTGTCCGGGACCGTGCCCGTGCCCAGCGCGTCCTAAAAAGCGGCCGGTACGATGTGGTCCTCAGCGGCAACGCGGTGTCCACGGTGCTCCACTACTACATGGACCGCTCCGCCTCCTTTATGGTTTACCCCAAATACTCCACCTGGCAGGTGGGCGAAAAGGTCCAGGGCCAGGCTGTGGCCGGCGCCCAGCTGAACTTGGACCTGTGCGCCACCGCGCCCTACAGCGAGGAGGGCATTCCCATGGTGGACCGGCCTTTGCTGCGGGCCGGCGAGCTCCAAATCATCCACGGCCCCAACCGTTTCTGCCGCTACCTGGGCGTAACCCCCACCGGCGGCTATCAGAAGCTGCGCTGCGAAAACACCGGCAAGCCCTTTGAAGAGCTGAAGGCGGGCCCCTGCCTGTGGGCGGTTACCTTCTCCGACTTCCAAATGGACTCCATGAGCGGCCATTTTGGCGGGGAGATCCGGCTGGCCTACCTGATTGACGAGAACGGCAAAGCCACGCCGGTGACTGGGGGCTCCATCAACGGCAGCCTGTTCGAGGCCCAAGAAGATCTGGAATTCAGCTCCGACCGCTATGAGACCGTGGACTACTCGGGACCCTATGGCATGAAGATCAAAAACGTGAGCGTGGCGGGCGTGTAGAGCGCCCTCTAAGGTGCTGCACATCCAAACGAGGATAGGATATAGTATAAAAATCACAAACAGGGAGAGGCCCGCCAAGAGCCTCTCCCTGTTTCTTTGTCCTTTACCGTTTCCCCTGGGCGGTCCGTTTGCTTAAGGCCACCACCGCCGCGTCCAGCAGTTCCTGGTAGCTGCCCCGTTTTTCTCCCGAGGCCCCTGCGGGCAGAATGTGCTCAAAAATGCACAAATTCCCCAGGGCCTTCGCCCGCTCATACTCCTCCAGGCTCCGGATGGTCCAGCTTACCTCCTGCATGCCCAGCAGGTTCCGCACCGCCCACATGGCCGGAATGTCCCGGGTGTGGATATCATAAGCCTCAAAATGGGGCCGGGTGTACCAGTTGGTCAGCAGGTTCCGGGCGCAAAGGGCCTGCCAGGCGGTCATGCCGCCGTCGCCCTTGCGGAAGCGGCACATCAGCTGGCCCCGCACCAGCTCCGGCCGGTTTTGGCGGAACCACCGGACAATGCGGGGGTCAAAGGACTCCACGCAGTAAAGGCCCCGGCAGTTTTCCAGCTCTTTCATGGTCAGGGCGCAGAGCTCCGCCGGGTCGTTGTAGTCTTTCAGCTCAACAATCAGCGGTGTGCGCCCGTCCAGAGCGGCCAGCACCTCCCGCAGCAGGGGCACCGGCTCTTCGGTGCCAAACAGCCGGTACTGGCGCAGCTCCTCATAGGTCATCTCCGAAATGTTCCGGTCCGCCCCGCAGCTGCGCTGAATGCCGTGGTCATGATGCACCACCACCTGCTTGTCTTTGGTCAGCTGCACGTCAAACTCCATGCCATACCCCGCCAGCTCCGCTAGGGCCAGGGCCCGCAGGGAATTTTCCGGCACGCCGTTTTCCAGGTTATGCAGGCCCCGGTGGGCATAGTCAAACCGGCGGAACTCCCGGAAATCCGGTTTTTTTCTCATTTTTGGGCCAATCAGCCAAAGCCAGCCCGCCGCCAAAACCAGCGCGGCCCCAAATACCCAGGCCCACGCCGGAAGACCCGCAGCCGGACCGGTCCCCCTTGCCAAACACTGAAACACCCCAACAACCTCCCAGCTTTTTTCGTTTTCCCTATCATACTCCATTCTTCCGCCTTTTGCAAGCCCCGGGGCGCATCTGGGATTGTCCCAACCAGAGAGAGAACCATTTGTGTCCCCCGCCCTACGGGCGGGGGACACAAAAACTCCCCGAAACGGGCTCCCCTGGCGCATCTGCCCGCCTGGGAGAGAAGACAATTGACACTGACACGGAGCCGTTGGGCTGGCGGCGTACATTATTTTACGGAATAGGAGCGGCATTGATTTGAAATGGGCAGGCGCTGTGCGGTGCTCGTTCTTTTAAAGAATATAGCACTAAAGCTGAAAGGAGCTGCCTCCACAGGCGTTGCGTGGAGGCAGCTCTTTTGTTAGTCAGGAATCACATTAGTATACCGATATTCTGTGCCGGACTCAATCGTCTCGAAAGAATGTCTGCCAGTAATGTTGCTCGAACTGGCCACGAATTCCCACACAGGTGTAGTCTTGTGCGTTTGTTAACACAATTCCCCAATTATTTATCCGGTTGTGGATTATTCGGCTGGCCTTGGCGGATAGAGGCGCAGGTAGCTTTCGTACCACTCGGTGGGGAAAAGCTCGGAGAATTCCGGGATTTTTTGCCCGATTTCCCCGCTGCCTTTGCTCACGTAAGCTTTCGCCCCATCCACAGCCCAGCCATCCTTGGCCACTGTGGAGATCATCTTCATTCTGGCCCGGTCTATGATGGCCTGGGTGTCCGGGTCCGCAGCGTCGTAATCCATGTAGGCGTAATATTCCGCCCCGTCCTTCTCGATCGCCGCTTGGACCGCCTCCTGGGAAATGACGGGCTCCGCTTGTTTTTTGCCGCCTCCCCATACGAACAGAAGAGCCAGGCCTGCCAGCATCAAAACGAGATTTCGTTTCTGAAACATGTTTTCACCTCCTTCCGTTTTGTCTTTTGGCACAGATTCGGAAAATGTGTATCTTTCATTATTTATTGTAATATGTGAATTTTATTTTGTCAATGCTTTTTCACAAAATCATTGGCGCCAATGCACAGGCGCGCCCCGGGGCGGGAGAGAAGACAATTGACACTTCTTTCAATGTGTGGTAAAATAATCCAAAGACACAAAGCCGTTGGGCTGGCGGCGTACATTATTTTACGGAATAGGAGCGGCATTGATTTGAAAATGAAAGTATTTGTAAAAGGGCCCCAAAAAGCCCGGCCTGTCATGGAGGGACCCGCCCATGCCTAGCGACAGCCGCTTTGCGGTGCTGATTGACGCGGACAATGTGTCCGTACGGTACATCAAGCTTATTTTGGACGAAATCTCCAAGGACGGCGTGGCCACCTACAAGCGAATTTACGGCGACTGGACCAACCCGGCGCTGGTTTCCTGGAAGTCGGCCCTGTTGGATAATTCCGTGCTGCCCATTCAGCAGTACAGCTACACCAGCGGAAAAAACTCTACCGATTCCGCCATGATCATCGACGCTATGGACATCCTCTATTCCGGCCAGGTGGAGGGCTTCTGCCTGGTCAGCTCCGACAGCGACTTCACCCGGCTGGCCGCCCGGCTGCGGGAGTCGGGTATGACGGTGATTGGCATGGGGGAGAGCAAAACGCCCAATTCCTTTATTGCGGCCTGCAATAAGTTTAAATATTTGGATATTCTTTCCGCCGCCGATGAAGAAGAGCCGGAGGAGCCGGTCAAGCCCGAGCAGGCGAAGAGGCCCCAGCCCAAAAAAGCGGCCCGCAAAACACCCGCCAAGCCCGCCAAGCCGGAGCTGCCCAAGGAAGAGGATCCGGAAGAGCCCAAAACCAGCCTGCGGACCATCCGCCGGGCTTTGCGCAGCATTGTGCGGGAGAACTCGGACGAAGAGGATTGGATTTTCATTGGCAAGGTGGGGAATATTTTAGGCAAACGGTACCCGGATTTTGATGTGCGGAACTTTGGCTTTTCAAAGCTGACGCCTTTTTTGGATTCGCTGGATATGTTTGAGATTAAATCCCAGCGGAAGGACGGAAGCGCGTCGCCGCAGATGTATGTGCGGCTAAAGGGCTGAGGGGGCAAGAACCGCCAGCGGCGCGGCTGGGCTGCCGCCGCTATACTTAATAATCTTAAAGTGAGGGATGCTTATGCGGGCTATTATGGATCAGATCCAGTCCTGCGTCAGCGCCATCCGGCAGGCCACCAGCTTTGTGCCGGAATCCGCCGTGGTTTTGGGCTCCGGCCTGGGAGGCTTTGCGGAAAAGCTCCAGGTAGAGGCCCAGGTTCCCTATGCCAGCCTGCCGGGGTTCCCGGTGTCCACAGTGGCGGGGCATGCGGGGCGGTTTCTTTTTGGCTATGTGGATCAAAAACCGGTTGCGGTGATGCAGGGACGGGTGCACTACTATGAGGGTTATTCCATGGAGCAGGTGGTGCTGCCCATCCGGGTGCTGGGGGCTCTGGGGGCCAAAGAGCTGCTGCTCACCAACGCCGCCGGAGGCATCGGCCCAGAACTGACCCCAGGCTGCCTGATGCTTCTAACCGGGCACATCGCCAGCTTTGTGCCCTCTCCCTTAATTGGCCCCAACGAGGAGGCCCTGGGGCCCCGTTTTCCGGACATGTCGGAGGTGTACGCCCTGCCCCTGCGGGAGCGGGCAAAAGCCGCCGCGGCGGAGCTGGGCATTCCTCTCAAGGAGGGGGTTTACCTGCAAACCACCGGACCCAACTATGAGACCCCGGAGGAGATTAGGCTGTACCGGATGCTGGGTGCGGATGCGGTGGGCATGAGCACCGCTTGCGAGGCCATGGCCGCCCGGCACATGGGGGTGCGGGTCTGCGGCGTCAGCGTGGTAACCAACCTGGCCGCTGGCCTGGGCGGCAAGCCCCTCAGCCACCAGGAGGTCCAGGAGGTGGCGGACCGGGTGGGCGGACAATTTCAGCGGCTGGTCTGGCGGTACCTGAGCAAGTGAGGGAGGCTGGCCGGGCCTGGATAAAAAGAATGAGGCAGCGGCGCTTTTGGGCCGCTGTTTTGTTTTTTGAGGGAACGTAGCGCCATAGCCGGAGGCCTCCTTTTCACCCCGAAAATCCCATTGACAAAAGCTGGAAACTGGTATATAATCTGTGTTTGAATAGAGGATGGCACAAGCGCTGACTACAGGGAGAAGGGGTTACTCTGGATGATACCAAAACGCGGATTCTTTTCGCGGCGATGAAGGCAGTGCGCCGATATGGCCTTGAGGGTGTGCGCATCCAGAATGTCAGCGAATTCGCGGAGATTTCCCCTGGCGCGATCTACCGTCATTTTGAGGGCAAGGAGCAGCTGCTGGTGGAGTGCTTCACGTATGTGGACAAACAGGTGGCGGTGATTTTCGAGGGCATGACCCTAAACCCCTTGGCCATGCTTGCCAACCCCATGGGGACGGTGAAGGGGCTGTGGCTGCCCTACTTCCGGTTTTGGACCGCGCGTCCGGATGAGACCATTTTTTACCACCGCTTCCGGGACAGCAGCTTCTTTCCCAAGTATGACAAAAGCCGGGACGTGACCTATTTCAACACGTTTATCGGGATGATCCGCGTCTTTAAACGGGTGTTTCCCAGCCTGGACCGGATCAACCAGGACCTGCTGTGGCTTCATGTCCTTACCTCCACGGTTTTGTACGCCAAATATGTGGTGGAGGGGACGCTTCCCAACACGCCGGAGACAGAGGACACGGTGTTTCAGCTGCTGGCCACAGGGTTAAGCGGCTACTTGAAACCGGAGCGCCGTAAAAAGGCCAGAGAATAGGGAGAGTGCTCTCGGTTTTAGGGCTTTGCGAATGAACATTTATTTACATAACCACATAACAGTCCCTACAGCCGGGACAATGGCCCGCTGGCGGACTGCCTGCGCGGCCTTGGCGGAGAACAGCCCCGCGTTCCGCCCCCTGAGAAAGCGGGCGGAACGATGCCGCGCCGGACGCGGTTCCGCCTGGAGGCCAATCCAAAATATTATAGAAGAAAAAGCATGCTGCGAAGGCAAGATAAACTCTTTTGCCCCCAAAACGGAATAGAGGGCCGTTTCAAGCCGGTTCCGGCCCGCGCGTGGAACCGGCGCGGGCTCTCAGTAAACAAAACGAGGAGTGCGGATATGGAAAAAATTCTGATTGTTGACGACAGCGCCCTACAGGCGGCGAAATTAAAGTCAATTCTGGACGACGAATACCAGGTCGCCGTGGCGCAGACAGCGGAGGAGGGCCTGCACCGGGCCAGCACCGAGGATTTCTCCCTGATTCTATTGGATGTGGTGATGCCGGGGATGGATGGCTTTACGCTGCTGAAAAAGTTGCAGGAGAAGATTATTACCCAAAATGTCCCCGTTATTTTGATCACCAGCCTTTCGGACGTGGAGAACGAGCAGCGCGGGCTGGTTCTGGGGGCGGTGGACTACATCGTAAAGCCCTTTCATTCCCTGATTGTAAAGGCAAGGGTCAACACCCACATCAAGCTGTACCATTACCGTAGGCAGATCGAAGAGCAGTCCATGACCGACCAGCTCACCGGCATTGCCAACCGGCGCAAATATGACGGTTACAGCATCACAAAATGGCAGGAGGCCGCCCGGCTTCAGGTCCCTTTTTCCATCTGCATGTTTGACATCGACAACTTTAAAAAGTATAACGACATCTTCGGCCATCCCGCTGGCGACAAAGTGATTGCCGCCGTGGCCAAGACCGTCTCTTCTCATTTAAACCGCAGCACAGACTTCTTCGCCCGCTATGGCGGAGAAGAATTTGTGGCAATCTTTATGGGGGATACTTCGGAGCGGTTATTTGAGCACCTTAAAAAGATCCGCCGGTCCATTGAGGACCTCCACATTCCCCACGCCGCCTCTGTGGCAGAGTGGGTCACTGTCAGCATAGGGGGCGTCACGGTTCTTCCCCCAACGGAAAGCCCCTACGGCGTGTACTTGAAGATCGCGGACACCATGCTCTACGACGCGAAAAAGCACGGCCGGAACCAGGTCGTCTGGGCCGATGAACAGCTGAAGCAGCTGTGGGAGAAATAATGGTTCCGCGCGGGCGCGTTCACATAAAATAGGCATGAGGCGGAACAGCGCTTGTCACGCCCTAAATGGTGAAAGCGGGAGGTTTTATATGAGACTATTCAATCTGTTTGGAAAAAAGAACGAGAAGCAGCCGCCCAAAGAGAGCGGGCAGAAGAACGCAGCGGAAGAACGGGAGATTTATTCCGGCATGCGGGTAGAGGTGACGGACCAAAGCGACAATATGCTTTTTGTGGCAAAATTGCAGGGCCTGCGGGGAGACCAGGCGGAGCTGCACCAATATTCGGAGTCCGCCATAGACCGGGAAGAGGAGGAGCCCCTTCCCGTCAAGATTCGGGGCTACAACGACCACAACCGCAAGGCTGTGTATATGGAGGGCGTCATTACGCCTAAGCCGCAAAATATATGGTCCGTGGCGGAGCTGAATGTGTGCAAAGTGGGAAACGACCGGGCCTTTTTCCGCCTGGAAACCAATCTGGAGGCCAGCGCGACCATGTTCACCGGCCTGGAAATGGGGGAAAAGCCCTGCCGGCTGCTGAATATCAGCGTGGGCGGGGCCCGCATCACATCGGAGCGCCGCTACCACGAAGGCGATAAGTTTTTGCTGAAAGTCAAGCTTTTGGAGGACCGGCCGGAATCGGCCATGTATAGCCAGGTGGTGCGCGTTTTGGAGCGGGAGGACGGGAAAACGGAGTATGGGTGCCGCTTTTTAGAGCTGACCGAGGAGGACCAGGAGAGGATTACGCAGAATATTTTCGCAGCCCAGCGCCAAAAAATGGGGCGGGGCTGAAAGGAAACCGCGCGGTGATGTTCCGCCGCGGCGCCCCCAAGAGCCGGGATGGCTTTGGGGGCGCTGTTTTTTTCGGGCGGGCCGTTTTCCCCTTTGGGAAAATCTCAAGTTTCAATCTTGTGCACAAGGGGGAAATATGGTATACTTAGAAAAGTTCCAAGCGTTTTAGGCGCATGGATGAATTTTACACCGCAAAAGGCCCCTTTTGGCCTATGATAAGGATTTTCAATGGATACCATAAAACTCAAAACCACACTCACTCGTTCCGCCGGAGAATGCATGGCCGCCCTGCTGCTGGTGCAGCCCCTTTTGGACGTGCTCTCCTACTTTATGCAGAACCTGGGCATGACCGCCCTGACCACTGCCCTGCGCACAGTGCTGCTGTTTGCCGTCAGCCTCTACGGCTTTGCCATTTCAGACCGAAAAAGGCTTTACGGTCTGCTTTGGGGCGTGGCGGGGGGCTTTTGGCTTCTGCATATGCTCAACTGTTTCCGGCTGGGCTACCAAGACCCGGTAGGGGACGCGGCGGAGTATCTCAAGCTGGTGCAGTTTCCTCTTTGGACAGCGGTATTTCTCACCTTTTTCCGGCAGCGCCCGGGCCTGGACCTGCGCGCCGCCGCCCTGCTGGCCGGAAACTTCGCCCTGATTCTGCTGGTCATCGGCCTTTCCTACCTGACCGGCCGCCCGGCCTATACCTATGACCTGCCTGCCCGGGACTTTCAAAAGGGCCTGCTGGGCTGGTTCGGCGTACCCAACGCCCAAAGCGCCATTGTCTCCATGCTGGCTCCAGGGCTGCTGCTTTGGGCTTGGCGGACGGAGCGGCTGTGGGTTTTCTCCGGGGCCTGCGGGCTGGGGCTGGGCCTGCTGTATTTTACCGGCACCCGTCTGACCTACTACTCGGCGGTGCTGGTGGTCCTGGGCTTTTTGGTGCTGTTGGGCCTGGTGGTCTTGGGCGGCGGGGACTGGAAACGGATTTTGCTTTTCTGCGCCCCCCTGGCGTTGATGCTGGTTCTGGTGCTGGCCTTCCGGGGGCAGTCGGTGATGGCCCAGCGGCAGGCGCTGACAGCGGACGCTTACGCCAGTTATCAGGCTCAGACAGACCGGATTTTGGGAGAAGGCTGGACCCATCAGGGCGGCGAGCCCTCCCAAGAGGAGCTGGAAAAAATCACCCGGGTGTATGAGGAAATCTACACCCAGAAAAGCGTGGCCAATACGCCCCTTTTGGGCGGCCTGCTGGAGCGCTTCGGCGTCCAGAGGGTGATGGAGCAGTACCACTATTCCACGGAGGCCTCCACCTTGTACAACAGCCGGACCAAGAAGCTGGCCGTAATGGCCCTGACCTGGCGGGAGCAGGATTGGATTACCAGGATTTTCGGCTTTGAATACGCGAAAGCTACCATAAACGGCGTGAATTACGACCCGGAAAACGACTTTCCCGCCCTGCCCTATTTTTACGGCTACCTGGGCGCGGCCCTGTATCTGGGCTTCACGGCCTATTTCCTGCTGGCGGTGCTTTGGGGCTGCGTCAAGAATTGGCGGACCCTGCCCGGCTTTTTGACGGTAGAGCTGGGGGCTTACTCCATGCTGTACTGCCTGGGGCTGTGCTCGGCCCAGTTTTCCGGCCAGGCCCTGCGCAAGCCCAGCGTCACGGTGTATCTTTCTTTGGCGGCGGCCCAAATGTACTGGCTCACCCGCCCCAACCGGGAGGGAAAGCTCTTTGCCAAATACCGCCGCCGGAGCGCGGTGGTGATGAAACAACTGTAAAGGAGGCGGCCATGTTGAAAAAGCTTAAGGGATCCTTAGAGTCCCGGCTGGGAGGGATTGTCCTGGCGATTGTGGCGGTACAGCCCGCCCTGGACGTGTTCTCCTACTTTTTGGGAGAGATGGGCAGCAACACCGTCTCCACCCTGCTGCGCTTTGGCATGCTGGCGGCTGTGGCCCTGCTGGGGTTTCTCCTCAGCGACGCCAAGCGGTTCTATTTCATTCTGTACGCGGCGGCGGGGCTCTTTTGGCTGGCCCATATGCTCAACTGCTTCCGCATTGGCTACCAGTCCCTGTTCAGCGACGCCAACAACATGCTGCGCACCTTGAATTTCCCCATCTTCGCCTTGACCTTTATCACCATCCTGACCAAAAGGCCCGAGCTGCGCAGGCATTTTTACACGGGCGTGGCCATAGCTTTTGGAGAGATCCTTCTCTTCACCGCCCTGCCCTGGCTTACCGGCCGCCCGGTGTATACCTATAAGCCCCCCATACAGCTGGGGGTGCTGGGCTGGTTTGCTACCCCGAGCGCCCAAAGCGCGATTTTGGTGCTTACCGTGCCCTTCTTTCTCTACTGGGGCTACGCGGTTCGAAAATACTGGGCCTACCTGGCCAGCTTGGTTTTGAGCGTGGGCATTCTGTTCGTCACAGGCACCAAGCTGGACTTTTTCTCCATTTTCATTATTCTGGGGGCTTACATCTTCCTGTTCCTCCTTCAGATGGGGAAAAAGTCCCTAAAATACGTTTTGCCCGCCGTGGCCCTGCTGGCGGCGGTAACGGCTTTCCGCTCCCAGTCTCCCATGGCCGCCCGAGACCGCATGACAGCCTATTCCCAGTTCCTTTACGGCGACATGGTGGAGGACAGCGTGAAGAGCAACAGCGACAGCGTTTTGGACGAAGGGGAAATCAAGCGGCTTCCGCCCTTGGAGCGGCAGCGGGAGAAGCTGCGCCAGAGCCTGATGGGCGTGTACACCGATGAGGAGGTGTACGGCAAGCTGATGAAGAACCTGAACCAGCGCTTTGGCATTTACAATGTGATGGAGTCCTTTGGCTACACCACGGAGACCTACCTGCTCTCAGACACCCGGGTGCGGAAGAACAATTTCGCCTCCATGGTCTGGGATGAAAAAGACACGCTGACCCACTTTTTGGGTTTTGAATACAGCGATTTTCTGGCGGGAGACGGCATTTACGACTTGGAAAATGACTTTCCGGCGGTGTTCTACACCATGGGCTACCTGGGTTTTGCCCTGTACATGGCCTTTCTGGCGGTCTTTGCGGCCCAAGTGCTGTGGGCCTTTGCGGGTCAGGTGGACCAGGGCGCGCGGCTGGCCCGGCAGGAGGGGCGGCAGGGAGCGCGGGCTGCCGCCGCGGGCTTCTGGCGGGGGCTTAAGGGCTTTTTGACCGTGGAAATGGGCGCGGTGGGCATGAGCTTCCTGCTGGCGGTGATCGCGGCCCAGATTTCCGGTAATGTGCTGCGCCGGCCCAATGTCACCATTTACTTTGCGCTGGCGGCGGCCTGCCTATTCAGCCTGACCCGGGAGCTGCCCGGTCCGGAGCGGGGGAAAAGCCCCCTCAAGAAGCGCGGGAGCCGAGGCTCCCCCAAGCCCGCCGCCTAAAGTCCGGCCGTTTTTGGTAAGCCGGCTCCCTGGGCTTGGAGGCCTCTTGGGCCAAACAATTTCAAGTAAAAAGCAGCCCACAGGTTTTTGGCCTGTGGGAAAGCTTGCCTCAAATAGGCAAAATAATTATGGTTCCATCACGAAGAAATTGGAAGCGTCTAAACAAAAATGAGAAGCGAGGTGAAAGTCATGCTGCACGGAACCGCGGTGTCAGAGGGAATCGGACTGGGCAGGGTGATGCTCTTGGAAGAATGCAGCTTGGTATACCGGGAGGAACGGACCAACGGCGCCCAGGCCGAGCGGGAGCGCTTCCGGCAGGCGGCGGAGGCTTACCGCCGGAAGACCCAGGCGCAGATGGAACATCTGAAGCGTTCCGCCGGGGAAGAGGACGCGTGGATTCTGGAGGCCCATATGGCAATGAGCGGCGACCCCAGTCTGCTGAGACGGGTGGGAGAGCGGATTGACCAGGGCAAAAGCGCCGAGGCGGCCTTGCAGGAGGTGTGCGGAGGCTACATTGAGGTGTTTTCCGCCAGCAGTGATGAACTGACCCGCCGCCGGGCCGAAGATGTTTGGGAGCTGTGCCGGGCCATCCAGCGGGAGCTGCTGGGGGTGGAGGAGGCGGACGTGCGCCATGCCCCCAAGGGTACCGTGCTGGTGGCCAGGGAGCTGAGCGCCGCCGTGATGGCGGGCGTCGACAACGAGAACATCGCGGGCATTGTCACCGAGGGCGGGGGCATGACCTCTCATTCATCCATTCTGGCCCGGGCCATGGGAGTCCCGGCGGTGTGCGGGGTAAAAGGGGCGGTCTCCCGGCTGGCGGACGGGGCCTTCGTCATTGTGGACGGTACCCGGGGCGATGTAATCTTCACCCCAAAGCCAGAGGAAATTGAGGCCTACCAGAAGCACCAGGACGCCTTTTTGGAAAAGCGGCGGCGCATCCAGTATTTTTTGCACAAAAAGACCCAGGCGAAAAGCGGGGAGGAGTTTAAGCTCCTCTGCAACATAAGCATGCCCAGCGGCGCGGCCCGGGCTTTGGAGGCTGGCGGCGAGGGCGTGGGGCTGTTTCGAACGGAGTACCTATTTATGAACCGCCAGCATCCGCCCTGCGAGGAGGAGCAGTACCAGGCCTATGCCCAGACCCTGCGGGACCTAAAGGGCAGGCCCCTGACCATCCGCACTTTGGATGTAGGCGGCGACAAGGAGGCGGCCTGCCTGGAATTGGCCCAGGAGGCCAACCCCTTCCTGGGGCTGCGGGGCATTCGCTGGTGCCTCAAAAACCGGGAGGTCTTCCTCACCCAGCTGCGGGCCCTGCTGCGGGCGGGCGTGCTGGGGGACCTGCGGGTGATGCTGCCCATGGTGTCCACCCTGGAAGAGCTGCGGGAGGCCCGGGTCCTGCTGGACCAGGCCAGAAGCCAGCTGAAGGCCCAAGGGCTTCCCTGTGTGGGAAACCTGCCGGTGGGGATTATGATCGAGACCCCGGCGGCGGTGCTGACAGCGGCCGCGCTGGCCCGGGAGGCGGACTTTTTCAGCATTGGCACCAACGACCTGGTGGGCTATGTGATGGCCTGCGACCGGGGCAGCCCCCAGGTGTCCGGGCTCTATTCTCCTATGCAGCCAGCGGTGCTCCACGCCCTGCGGGAGGTCATCCGCCTGGGGCGGGAGAGGAACATACCGGTCAGCCTGTGCGGCGAGGCGGCGGCTGACCCCCGGCTGACGCCCCTGCTGATCTCCTTTGGACTTAGCGGGTTCAGCGTGGCGGCGGCGTCCGTGCTGGCCGTGCGGGCGGCGGTGGCCCGGTGGACCAAAGGGGCGGCGGACCAAGTGGCGGAAGCCGCGCTGGCCATGGGCACAGAGGCCGAAGTGCAGGCCTACCTGCGTCAAGTGGCGGTAGAGGCCTGAAAAGGCGCGGGTTTTTCCAGGTGATACGGGAGAGGAGTCCAAAGGCCCAGGGCCTCTGGGCTCTCTCTGCTTCCTGGGGCGGGTCAAGGGTTTATGGAGCAGCAGGGAGCGGCCTCCACCGCCCGCCCGGCCGCCGCGAGAGGAATGTCCGTTTCGGAGAGTTTTTCGTGTTCCCCCGCCCGTAGGGCGGGGGAACACGAAAAATTGTCTCTGTGGTTTGGACACTCCCGCCGCGAGATGGGGCTTTTCAAAACCGGAGCGGCGTGGTATAATAATCATTTAGAGAAAAGGCTAAGCATAAGAAGCCCCAACGGAAAGGAATGGAAACAATAGGATGGGAACTCGAAACAACCTGCGCAATGTGGCAATCATCGCCCATGTAGACCACGGCAAAACCACTTTGGTGGACCAGCTTTTAAAACAGAGCGGCATCTTCCGGGAAAACGAGGCTGTGGCGGAACGGGTGATGGACTCCGGCGACCTGGAGCGGGAGCGGGGCATCACCATACTTTCAAAGAACACGGCGGTCAAATATAAGGATACGAAAATCAACATTGTGGACACCCCCGGCCACGCGGACTTTGGCGGCGAGGTGGAGCGGGTGCTGATGATGGTGGACGCGGTGATTCTGCTGGTGGACGCCTTTGAGGGCTGCATGCCCCAAACCCGCTTTGTGCTGAAAAAGGCCCTGGGCCTGGGCAAAAAGCCCCTGGTGGTGCTCAACAAAATCGACCGGCCCGGCGCCCGGCCCGCCGAGGTGGTGGACGAGGTGCTGGATCTGTTCATCGAGCTGGGGGCCAACGACGACCAGCTGGAATTTCCCGTGGCCTACTGCTCCGCCCGGGAGGGCTGCGCCAGCTTGGACCCCAATGTTCCCGGCACGGATATGGAGCCTCTGTTTGAGATGATTTTGCGGGAGGTCCCCGCGCCCCAGGGCGACCTGGAGGGACCCACCCAGGTGCTGTTCTCCAACATCGACTACGACGGCTATGTGGGCCGCATCGGTATTGGCCGGGTGGAGCGGGGCCGCATTCAGTCCGGCCAAACCGTGGCCATTTGCGGCGGTGGCGAAGAGGGCCACAAAAACGCCAAGGTCAGCAAGCTTTACCAGTTTGAGGGCCTCAAGCGGGTGGAGGCTTCCTCCGCCCAGCTGGGGGATATTATCGCGGTCTCCGGCATTACGGATTTGAACATCGGCCAAACCGCCTGCGACCCGGAGCACATTGAGCCCCTGCCCTTTGTAAAGATTGACGAGCCAACGGTTTCCATGATGTTCAAGGTGAACGACTCCCCCTTTGCCGGGCGGGAAGGCAAATACGTCACCTCCCGGAACCTGCGGGACCGGCTCTTCAAAGAGGTGGAGACCAACGTGGCCATGCGGGTGGAGGAGACGGACAGCATGGACACCTTCAAGGTCTCCGGCCGGGGCGAACTGCACCTGTCCATCCTCATCGAGCAGATGCGCCGCCAGGGCTACGAGTTCCAGGTGTCGCCGCCCACGGTGATTTTTAAGGAGAAGAACGGCCAAAAGCTGGAGCCCATGGAGCTGCTGATGATTGAGACCCCGGACAACTATGTGGGGGCGGTAATGGAAAAAATCGGCGCCAGAAAGGCGGAGCTTATCAACATGGGCACCCGGGAGGGGGGCATGACCCATATGGAGTTCAAAATTCCCTCCCGCTGCCTAATGGGCTACCGCTCGGAGTTTCTCACCGACACCAATGGCAACGGCATTATGAACCATGTGTTTGATGGCTATGAGCCCTATAAGGGAGACGTGTTCCAGCGCCAGCAGGGCTCGCTGGTGGCCTTTGAGGCGGGGGAAGCCACAGCCTATGGGCTGTTTTACGCCCAAGACCGGGGCCGGATGTTCATAGGGCCCGGGGTGGAGGTTTACGAGGGTATGATTGTGGGCGCGAACCCCAAGACGGAGGACATTGTGGTGAATGTGTGCAAGAAAAAGCACGCCACCAACACCCGTTCTTCCGGCGCGGACGAGGCCCTGAAGCTGACGCCCCACTCGGTGCTGAGCCTGGAGCAGTGCCTGGAGTTCATCGCCGGGGACGAGTATGTGGAGGTGACCCCCAAGAGCGTGCGTATGCGTAAGGCGGTCCTCTCCCACGAGCAGCGGATGAAGCAGCAGAGCCGCAAGAAGAACCAGCGGTAAGGGGACCAAATCTTGGGCCCTCCCGCCAGCATCAAAAACCGCCGCCCGCGGGCGGCTTGGAAAGGAGGCGCCGGGCTCTGTGGAATTTGCCATATTGGACCTGGAATGGAACGCGGCCTACAGCCGGAGGCTGAAAGGATATATCAACGAGATCATTGAGTTCGGCGCGGTGAAATGCGGGCCGCGGCTGCAGGAAGAGGACGTCTTTTCCTGCTTTGTGCGGCCCCAGGTGGGCAAGCGGCTGAACGCGGTGGTGGCGGACCTGACCAGCATCACCGAGGAAAACCTCACCGGGGGCCTGAGCTTTATGGGGGCGGTGAGCCGGTTCCGCCGCTGGCTGGGGGACCGGGTGCTGGTCACCTGGGGCTCTGCCGATATTTTGACTTTGATTGTGAACTGCCGGTATTTCAGCGGCAGCGGCCAGGTGCCTTTTCTCACCCAATACTGCGACTTGCAGCGGTACGCCGAGGAAAGGCTGGGCCTGGGCGTCCGGGAACAGGCGGGGCTCTCCAAAGTGGCGGAGCTGCTGGGGCTGGACCTTTCCCAGCGGGCCCAGCACCGGGCCCTGGACGACAGCCTGGTGACTTTGGAGGTTTTGCGGCGGATTTACGACCCGGAGGCCATCCGGCCCTACATCGAAACATGCGGGCCGGAATTTTATGACAAAATGACCTACCGCACCAGCTATGTAACAGACCTGCAAGACCCCCTGGTCCGCCGGGAGTACTTGGAATTTTCCTGCCCGGCCTGCGGGGCGGGCTGCCGCCGGACAGGCCGCTGGGACCAGCGAAACAAAGGGTTCCGGGCGCCTTTCCAGTGCCGCGGCTGCGGCTACCGCTTTTTGGGGCGGGTCATCATCAAACAGAAATACGAGGGGCTTATTGTGAATAAAAAAACATTTCCTGTACCCGTAATCGAAGCGCCCAGAGAGGCCGTGCCCGGCCCGGTGGGCGGCATGGAGCTGGAGGTGCGGGAGGGGGTGGGCCTGCTGCGCTTTCCCCAGTGGAAGGGCCTGCCCGTAACCCACGCCTTTTCCACCCGGCTGGGCGGCGTCAGCGGCGGAGAGTTCGCCGCCATGAACCTGGGCTTTGGCCGGGGGGACAGTGAGGAAAAGGTCAGCGAAAACTACCGGCGCTTCTGCGCGGCGGCGGGCTTTGACCCCGAGTCCTTGGTGTGCGGGGCCCAGGTGCACAAGACAGATATCCGCCGGGTGGGCCTGGAGCACAGGGGGCAGGGCATTTGGCGGGAGAACAGCTGCCAAAGCGCCGACGGACTGTGCACCAATGTGCCTGGGGTCACCTTGGTGGTCTATGCGGCGGACTGCGTGCCCGTCTACTTTGTGGACCCGGTGCGGCGGGCCATCGGCCTTGCCCACGCGGGCTGGCGGGGAGCCGCTGCCGGCATGCCCCAGGTCATGGTGCGGCGGATGGCCGAGGAGTTCGGCTCCCGCCCGGAGGACCTGCTGGCCGCGGTGGGCCCCTCCATCTGCCGGGAGTGCTTTGAGGTGGACGGACCGGTGGCCCAGGTGTTTTTGGCCCTGGCAGGTTCCGAACACTTTGTGTCCGGACCAGTAACCACTGGCTGCGGTGAGGAAAAATACCATGTGGACCTGTGGGAATGCTGCCGCCGCTCCCTGCTGGCGGCAGGCATGCGAGAGGAACGCGTCACCCTGGGGCGGGTGTGCACCATGGAGGAGAGCAGCCTGCTCTTCTCCCACCGGAAGACCAGGGGCCAGCGGGGCAGCAACTGCGCCATGCTGGCCTTGAACCCGTGAGCCCCTATCAGTGCCGCCAGTGCCCCCGCCGGTGCCATGCGCCCCGGGACGGTCCCGGCGGCATGGGCCGGTGCAAAAGCGGCCGGGAGATGCGCATTTCCCGGGCGGCCCTGCACCATTGGGAAGAGCCCCCCATCAGCGGAACCAGGGGCTCGGGGGCGGTGTTTTTTACCGGCTGCTCCCTGGGCTGCGTCTACTGCCAGAACTATGAAATCAGCGCCGGGGAAAAGCCCGGCCGGCCAGTGACGCCCCAAGAGCTTCATGAAATTCTGCTCCAGTTGGTGGAAGAAGGGGCCCACAACGTCAATCTGGTCACAGCGGGGCACTATGCGGACAAGCTGCGGGAGGCCCTGCTGATCCAGCGGCTGCCTGTGCCGGTGATTTACAACAGCTCCGGCTATGAGAGCGTGGAGACTCTGCAAACCCTGGAGGGGCTGGTGGACTGCTATCTGCCCGACTTCAAATACGCCCAGCCCTCTCTGGCCGGGGCGCTGTCCGGCGCGCCGGATTATCCGGAGGCGGCGCTTGCGGCCATTGGGGAAATGGTGCGCCAAGTGGGGCCGCCGGAGTACGGCCGGGACGGGCTCATGCGCCGGGGCGTGCTCATCCGGCACCTGATTCTGCCGGGGCACACCAAAAATTCCATTGCCGCCCTAGAGCGCATTGCCAAGGAATTTCCCGGCATACCGGTGAGCCTGATGGCCCAGTATACCCCTTGGGGGCGGGCTAAGGAGCCGGGGGGCCTGCCGGGCTATCCCGAGCTCTCCCGGCCCATTACCCGCCGGGAGCTGGACAAAGTCCAGGCGGCCCTCTTTCAGCTGGGGCTGGATGGCTTTGTGCAGGACCGCACAGCCAAAGGATCCCAATTCATCCCCCAATTCTTTTAGCTGGCCTCCGGCGGGTTAAGAAACTTCTATACGCTTAGGCGGGTCGGGAAGGGGGTGTGTCCCAACCGCAGTGATAATCATCTGTGTTCCCCCCGCCCTGCGGGCGGGGGGAACACGAAAAGCTCTCCGAAACGGACACTCCCGGCGGGAAGAGGAGGCTTGACGCCCGGTTTGGGGCTGGGCTGGTAAGGTTGACATGTGCGCCCCTGGTAGGTTCCTTGAGCCTCTTTCACGCCCTAAGAAGCGGCTTTCATTTTCCTGCTAACCCATATTTTATGAATAAGGACTGATACCAATGTGGTTTATATTCGCGCTGATTACCGCCCTGTTTTGGGGCGGGTCCGATCTGTTTTCGAAAATGGGCACCGATCCCCGGGACAAGTACAGCCACCTGCGCATGGTCATTATGGTGGGCACGGTTATGGGGATTCACGGCCTGGTGATGTTCTGCCTGAACTACCAGGAGTTCGACCCCATGAGCATTGTCAAGTACCTGCCTGTTTCCGCCTGCTACATCGGCTCCATGGCCATCGGTTACATTGGCCTGCGGTATTTGGAGCTCTCCGTGTCCTCTCCGGTGTGCAATTCCTCCGGAGCGGTGGCGGCCATTCTCTGCTTTGTGTTTTTAGGCCAGACCATGAACGGCCTGCAGCTGGTCTCCGTGGTGCTGGTGGTGCTGGGCGTTATTCTGCTCTCGGTCTTTGATATGAAGGACGAGAACAAGGCCCGGCGCTTCCGGGGCGAGGTCATTGAGGAGAAATACGCGGTCAGCGCCCTGGCGGTGAGCATCCCCATTATTTATTGTATTGTGGACGCCCTGGGCACTTTTGGCGACAGCCTGGTGCTGGACGCTTGGGCCCTGATGAGCGAGGAGGAAGGGGAAATTGCTTACGAGTTCACCTTCTTCCTGTGCGCGGTGGCGGCGTTTATTTTCCTGGTCTTTGTAAAGAAGCAGAAATTCTCCCTCTGGGAAGAGCGGGAGAAGGGCCTGGGGGCCATCTGCGAAACGGCGGGACAGTTTTTCTACATATACGCCATCGCGGAAAACGGCATTATGGCGGCGCCGCTGATTTCCAGCTACTGCCTGTTCTCCGTGGTTCTGTCCCGCATCTTCCTTAAGGAAAAGCTGACCCTGCGGCAGTATGGGGCCATTGCCATTGCCGGCGCAGGCATCATTTTAATGGGCGCGCTGGAAGGGGCCTAACCCCTGCCGGGAGATTCCCAGCAAAAAGAGAGAAACGAAAACCGCCCGCCCAGCATGTAAGGCGGGCGGTTTTGAAAGGAGCGGCATGTGAAAGGTTTTTCCCGAGAGGACCAGCGGGTGGCCCTGTGCGGCCTAAGCTGCGGGCTCTGCCCCATGAGGCTGGGCGGCCATTGCCCCGGCTGCGGGGGTGGAGCGGGGAACCAGTCCTGCAAGCTGGCCCGCTGCGCCCTGGAGCGGGGCGGGGTGGAATACTGCTTTCAGTGTGCGGACTACCCCTGCCAGCGCTATCAGGACTTTGACCAGTACGATTCCTTTCTGACCCACCAGCGGCGGGCGGCGGACTTGGAGGCCGCCCGGGAGGATTTGGAAGCCTGCCACAGCCGCCTGCGGGAGAAGGAGGCCATATTGGCTTTTCTGCTGGAGCGCTGCAACGATGGCCGGAGAAAAAGTTTTTACTGCCTGGCGGTCTATTTGCTGGAGCCGGAAGACCTGCGGCCCCTTCTGGCCCGGCTTCAAGCGGAACCGGCCATGGATGGGAAGGCCCGGGCCGCGGAGGCGGCAGAGGCCTTGCGCGAGGCGGCACAGAAGCGGGGCATAGAGCTGAAGCTTCGAAAGAAGCCCCGGAAAAAGGAGGCATAGCCCATGACAACGAAAGAAGACCTGGCCCGCGCGGCCCGGGAGGAGGCCCTGAAGTGCTGGCATGGCACGGTGATGGGGCTCAAGCCCAACATCCAGCCCATCATCAAACGGTTCCCCCGGTGGGCCATGAAGGAGGCCGAGGGCCTGTGGTGCGCGGCCTTTGTGTACCACTGCTGCATGACGGCGGGGTACGTTTTTCCCATTCGGCCCAAGGAGTGCGCCAGCTGCAATTTGGCCGACTGCGGGGCCTGGGAGGAATGGGCCAAGGCGGACAACCGCATAGGCTGGCGCGGCCCGGCCTGCCAGCCCATGCCCGGGGACATTGTGCTGTTCGACCGGGTTTTTGAGAACAAGGCCCACGACCACATGGGCGTCGTGCTGGAAAACCGGCCCGCATCCATCGTCACCGCCGAGGGAAACCTGGGCAATGTGTCCGGCGTGGTAGAGCGGCCCAAAGACGGGCATATCCGGGGCTATATCAGCCTGCCAGACGGGTTTGTCTATTAAGGGGGGAAACGCATGAAGAATCCGATTGTTCCCATGACCCACGAGCTGGCGGCGCAGGTTGCGGCCTGGCGCTATCCGGCGGAATACGCGGTGTACAATTGGCAGGAGGACGAGCCTCTGGACGAGCTGCTGGATGGCAGCTCCTATGGCCTCTTAAACCGCAAGGGAGAGCTGGTGGGGTTCTACCAGTTTGGGGAGCACGCAAGAATTCCCACCAGAGAGCCGGAGCCTTACGGCCAGGGCCCTCTGGACGTGGGTTTGGGCCTGCGCCCGGACCTGTGCGGCCTGGGCTTTGGACCGTCCTTTTTGCTGGCTGGGCTGGACTTTGCCCGCAATGAGCTGGGGGCCGGCGGCTTCCGGCTGACCGTGGCGGGTTTTAACCAGCGGGCTTGGCGGGCTTATGTCCGCTGCGGCTTCCGGGCCCAGCGGCAGGTGACCCATAAAGCCACTGGCGAGGCTTTTGTCATTTTGGCGGGGCCGGACCCAGCCGGACGCTTGGAGTACCGCGGCGCTATAGAGCCAGAGGAATACTGCCGCCTGCGAAAAGCCGCGGGCTGGAGCGCCATCCGCCTGGAACAGGCCGCCCAAGGACTGGCGGGCTCGGCCTATGTGGCCGGGTGCTATGAGGGTGAGGTGGCGGTGGGCAGCGCCCGGCTCCTTTGGGATGGCGGCTGCACCGCCTACCTGACCGATGTGATGGTGCTTCCGGCCTACCAGGGCCAGGGCGCCGGAACCCGCATGGTGGAGGACTGCCTGGCCTTTCTCCGGGCCCAGATGCGGCCAGGGTGGCGGTTTAAGGTCCACCTGCTGGCGGGCAGGGACAAGGAGGGCTTTTACCAGCGCTTTGGCTTTTGCCAGCGTCCCAATGAAAACGCGGGCCCGGCCATGGATATGTGGCTGCAATGAAAGGTCCAGCAGAAATGTTTCATCATCATACGCAAAGAAGGGATAAGCATGACCGATCAACTGACCAACCGGCTTTTTGACTTTATTCAGAGCAGCCCCAGCCCCCTGCACACCGTGCAGACCGTGCGGGCTATGCTGCTGCAAGCAGGCTTTATGGAGCTTTTGGAGACGCAGCCCTGGCAGCTGGCCCCGGGGCAGGGGTACTTTACCACCCGGGGCGGGGGCTCTGTCATGGCCTTCCGCTACCCCAAGGCAGACTTCCGGGCTTTCTCCATTGCCGCGCCCCATGGGGATTCTCCCACCTTTAAGGTAAAGGGCGCGCCGGAGATGAAGGTGGAGGGCCATTATGCCAAGCTGAACACCGAGGTCTACGGAGGCATGGCCCTAAACCTCTGGCTGGACCGGCCTCTCAGCGTGGCCGGGCGGCTGGCGGTGCGCACCGAAGAGGGCGTCCGGTCCGTGCTGACGGACGTGAGCCGGGACCTGCTGGTGATTCCCAGTCTGGCCATCCACATGAACCGGGAGGCCAACAACGGCGGCAAGACGGACCCCCAAAAGGACACCCTGCCTCTGCTGGGCGGCACGGAGGCGGACCTGCTGGCCCTGGCGGCGGAGCGGGCCGGTGTGCGGAAAGAGGACATTCTGGCCCACGACCTGTATCTCTACCACCGGGCCCGGGGCACGATATACGGGGCGGACCGGGAGTTCATAGCCGCGCCCAAGCTGGACGACCTGGAGTGCGTCTTCTCCGCCGTTACCGCCTTTTTGCAGAGCGAGAACCCAGAGCACTGCACGGTCTGCGCCATTTTTGACAACGAGGAAACCGGCAGCTCCACCCGCCACGCGGCAAACTCCACCTTCTTAAGCGATGTGCTGGACCGGATCTGCGCCGCCGCCGGAAAGGATGGCCAGCAGCGCCAGCAGGCGGTCCAGGGCGGCATGCTGCTCTCGGCGGACAACGCCCACGCCGTGCACCCCAACTACCCGGAAAAGGCCGACCCCACCAGCCGCTGCTATCTGAACAAAGGCGTGGTGGTCAAGCACAGCACCCGCTATGCCACAGACGCCATGACCGCCGCCCTGTTCCACCGCATCTGCGAAAAGGCCGGCGTGCCCACCCAGGACTTCTACAACCATTCCTCCAACCCCGGCGGGGGCACCTTGGGGCTGATTTCCGGCTCCCATGTGTCCATCCCCACAGTGGACATTGGCCTGGCCCAGCTGGCCATGCACTCCCCCTATGAGACAGCGGGCCGGGAGGACCTCCGGCACATGACCGCCGCCATGACAGCGTTTTACAGCAGCGTCTTCGCCTGGGAGGGCAACTGCTGCCGCGTTGGCTAAGAGGACCGCCTTATGCTGCAATACCGTATGGACCCCGGCACGTCCCCGGAGAGCATCTCAGCCCTCCGGCGGGCGGTGGGCTGGGGCGGCATGGAGGCAGAGCTGAGAAGCCACGCCATGAACGACTACCTGCGCGTCACCTGCTATGACGGGGATAAGCTGGTGGGCTTCCTGGGGGTGGTCAGCAACGGGGTGACCGACGCCTACATCCAGGATGTGATGGTCCACCCGGACTACCAGGGCAGGGGCATTGGCGCCGGGCTGATGAACCGGGCCATGGAGCGGCTGAAACATGACCGGATCTACATGATATCCGTGATCTACGGCGGGGAAGAGCTACGGCCGTTTTATGAGAAGTTTGGGTTCCGCACTATGCTCTGCGGCCAGCTGGAGACCCGCCCCGAACGCTGAGAAACAGACGAAAGGAAGAACAATCATGAGCGAAAAGCAAGTGGTCCGCTTGAAAAACCAGCCTGGCTGGCAGAATTCCGCCATGTTCTACCAAATTTATCCTATGGGCTTTTGCGGCGCGCCCTTTGAGAACGACGGGAAGCCCCAAAGCCGTATTCTGAAAATGCTGGACTGGGTGGAGCATCTGAAAAAGCTGAACACCGGCGCGGTATACTTCTCCCCGGTGTTCGAGTCTGACACCCATGGCTACGACACCCGGGACTATAAGAAAATTGACGCCCGCCTGGGCTCGAACCAGGATTTTGCCAGTGTGTGCAATGCCCTGCATGAGGCCGGCATCCGGGTGGTGCTGGACGGAGTCTTCAACCATGTGGGCCGGGGATTCTGGGCTTTTCAAGATGTGCTCCGCAACCGGGAAAGCTCCCCCTACAAGGACTGGTTCCACATTAACTTTGGGGGCAACTCCAACTACAACGATGGCCTGTGGTACGAGGGCTGGGAGGGCCATTTTGAGCTGGTGAAGCTGAACCTGCAAAACCCCGCGGTGGTGGACCATATTCTGGAATGCGTGGCGGGCTGGATGGATCAGTTTGCCATTGATGGCCTGCGGCTGGACGTGGCCTACCTGCTGGACGAGAACTTTTTGCGGCGGCTGCACCAGTTCTGCAAGGGCCGGGACCCAGGCTTCTTCCTGCTGGGCGAGATGATCCACGGGGACTACCGGCGGATTATGAACCCGGACATGCTGGACAGCGTCACCAATTATGAGTGCTACAAGGGGCTTTACTCCTCCTTTAACGACCAGAATATGTTTGAGATTGCCCATTCCCTTAACCGGCAGTTCGGCAGCGAGAACTGGTGCCTCTACCGGGGGGAGCATCTGCTGTGCTTTGCGGATAACCACGATGTGTCTCGCATCCACACCATTCTGCGGGACAAGAACCACCTGCCGGGGCTCTATGCCATGCTTTACTGCATGCCGGGCATCCCCTGCCTGTACTATGGCAGCGAGTGGGGCGCGGATGGCGACAAGAAGGATGGCGACCCCAGCCTGCGCCCCTGCTTTGAGCAGCCGGTGGAGAACGAGCTGACCCAGTTCATTGGGCGGCTCAGCGCCATCAAGCTGCACAGCAAGGCCCTGAGCGAGGGCAGCTATAAAAACGAGACTTTGCTGAACAAGCAAATCGTCATCCGCCGGGAGTGCCAGGAGGAGACGGTGCTGGTGGGCGTGAACACCGATGGCAGCGGGTTCAATATTAACGTGAACTACCACGGCCCCGCCGTGGACCTCTACACCGGCCAGGAGACCAGCCTCAACGGTTGCATGGAGCTGCCCCCTTATGGGGTGAAGCTCTACCGTCTGGGCCCGTCCCGTCCGGAGGACAAGCCCTCGGGCTCGGAGTTTGTGGTGGAGGCCGCGCCTCAGCCCATGGCGAAGCCAGAGCCTCCCGCGCCTCAGCCTGCGGCGAAGCCGGAGCCCCCTGCGCCTCAGTCTGTGGCGAACCCGGAGCCCCCCGCCCAGCCTGGGCCCAGCAGTCAGAGGCCGGAGTACCGGGCAGTGGAGGACAAGGACCGGACGGCGGCAGAAGCCCTGCTTCGGGAGCGCTGGTACACCACTGTGATGGTGGTCCACGGCGCGGAAGTGGACATGGCCAAGGCCGAAGGCTGCGGCGCGTTCCGGGCCGGGGAGCTCATCGGCCTGGCCAGCTACCGGGTGCTGGGGGATGTGTGCGAGATTCTCTCCTTAGACTGCCTGGAGCCGGGGCTGGGCATGGGCACCCGGCTGGTGGAGCAGGTGAAAGCCGCCGCCCGGGCCCGGGGCTGCCGGAAGCTGGTGGTGACCACCACCAACGACAATCTGTCCGCCATGGGCTTTTACCAGAAGAAGGGCTTTGACCTGGTGCGGGTGTACCACAACGCCATGGAGCTGGCCCGGCAGGTAAAGCCGGAGATTCCGGACTTTGGAGAAAACGGCATTGCCATCCGGCATGAGCTGGAGTTTGAGATGGAGATTTAATATCCACAGGATGTTTAAGCCAATTCCAGAAATAGAAAAGGACCCGCAGCATTCCGCTGCGGGTCTTTTTTTTAGCGAGAGGGGATTGCTTGCGGGCTAGCGGCCCGCGCTTACCCGCCTATACCGCACAAATCCAGCTAAACGTCCAGCTTCATGTCCCCCGGCTTTACCCAGCCCAGCTTCCGCAGAACCAGGTCAAAGGCAAAAGCCAGCGCCGCGGGCAGCAGGAAGCAAATTAGCAGCAGTCCGGCCCAGTCCATGGGGGTGATGTCCGGCTTTACGCCGTTGGCCACATCGCTGACCCAGCCGGAGTACACGCCGATCTGCCCCACCAGCCCGCAGGTCCCCATGCCCGAGGCCACGCCTCCAGAAGGGTCGTTCATCTCCAGACGGAACAGGCAGGTGGCAAAGGGGCCCGTCACTGCCGCCGCCAAAGTGGGGGCAATCCAGATGCGGGGGTTCTTCACAATGTTGGGCACTTGCAGCATGGAGGTGCCCAGGCCCTGGGCCACCAGGCCGCCCCAGCGGTTCTCTCGAAAGCTGATAACCGCAAAGCCAATCATCTGGGCACAGCAGCCTGCCACAGCGGCTCCGCCAGCCAGCCCGGTGAGGCCGAAGGCGGCGCACAGGGCGGCGGAGGAGATGGGCAGGGTCAGGGCAACGCCCACCAGTACTGACACCACAATGCCCATCCAGAAGGGCTGAAGCAGGGTGGCGTCTTTGATGAGCTGCCCAAAGGCATGGGCCGCCGAGCCCACCGCCGGAGCGCACAAATAGGCCAGCAGCGCACCGCTGCCAATGGTAACCAGGGGCGTAACCAGAATGTCTACCGGGGTCTTTTTGCTGACCAGCTTGCCCAGTTCCGCCGCCGCAATGGCAATGAGCAGAACGGCCAGAGGCCCGCCGTCGCCGCCCAGGGAATTGGCGGCCGCCCCCACGGCGGTGAGGGAGAAGAGCACCAGGGCCGGGGCCTTTAGGGCGAAGCCGATGGCAATGGCCATGGCGGGCCCGGCCATGGATTTGGCGAAGCCGCCCACCTCCACCAGAACCGGCAGGTTCAGCTGGGCGCCCAGGGTGGAGATGATGGTGCCCACCAGCAGGGAGGCGAACAGGCCCTGGGCCATGGCGCTCATGGCGTCCACAAAGTAAAGGCGCAGGTAAGACTTAACTGTCTCCCAGCCCGTTTTTTGGGCGGGAGCCGCCGGAACCGGCGGTTTTTTCGTTTTTTCGCTCAAAGGGAAAACTCCTTCCGAGGCCGGAAGGTGCGCCGACAGGGCGCGGCCCTCCGGCAGTGATGGTTTATGACAGGTGGAAAAATCTATATTCGCTATGTTGCCCGAGCCAGGCGGCCGCGTTGGCTCCAGGGGATCGCCGCCGGTCTTTCCCGGCATTCTGGTCGTCCCCCGGCGCTACTGACAGTTTCCCCCCAGCCTGGGCCGTGTTAGGTTTTGGTACTATTATATCGAATACAGCGGGATTGTCAAGAGGCAAAGGGCGTTTTCCAGGAGGAAGCCTCCACGCCCGTCCAATTCGCGCCCATCCTGGGCGTTCCGGATGGCCCGCTCTCAAGAAAACTGCATAAATCAAACCAAAATCTCTCTGGCGATGCCGGGGAGGTTTTATGACGCAAAAGCCCTCCGCCGGATTTTTGACGTTCAAAAAAACGAGGAACATTTCACAAACAGAGCGAAATTAGTGAATCTGCTTAATATTATTGGAGCAAATGAAAGATTTGTTACTGTTCGAAAAGGAGATGGAATGTTATACTTTTTTCAAATACTGGAACGCCATAGCCGGAAGGCCTTGCAACGCGTTTCAGACTAAAGAAGAGGAGTGTAATGATTATGGCGGTAAGGTATAATCCGAACCCAGTCAGAACGCAAGAGCCCTTGTGCCAGGTGAACACTTGGGATGAAGTGGAGACGTCGTCCCTGTACACCGTGGAATGCAATGGGCAGGCCCAGACCGTTTACCACACGGACAGCTTCGATTATGTGATTCCCGTTGTTCGGGACGATTCGCCGCTCCAGGTAACGGTTCAAGTACATAAGCCCTTTGAGGAGGCGGTGGTGCGGCCGGCCAAGGCAGGAATCCTTCCCAAGCGTGAGGGGGAGAGGCTGAGCTTGGCCCTTCCCCGCCCGCAAAAGCTTACGCTGGAGCTGGACGGAGACCTGAAAACCCCCTTATACATCCTGTGCACCCACTGGGTCCCCAAGCCCGAAAAGGTGGACCATCTCTTTGAAAGCGGAAAAATATACAATGTAGGCGTGCTGCATGTAAAAGCGGGGGAGACGGTCTATCTGGAAGAGGGCTGCATGGTCTTTGGCTGTATCGACGCGTTCATCGCCGACGGCATCCGCATTTTAGGCAACGGCGTGCTGAACGGCTGCGTGTGGCATCCCAAAGAGGAAAACGGCGGCAAGCCCATGATACGCATGGTGCTGTGCAATCACATTCAGATTCAGGGGATTACCGTGGTAGATGGCGGCCAGTGGCATGTGCTGCCCGGGGCCTGCCAAAACGTGGAGATCGACGATATCAATATTATGTCCCGGGTGTGTACCGGAGATGGCATTGATATTGTGGGCTGCGAGCATGTTGCGCTGCGCCATTCCTTTATCCGGGCCTCGGATGACTGCGTGTGCATTAAGGCCGCCAGCCATCCGGACCCAGCGGCCAACCGCGATGTCAGGGATATTCGGGTGGAGCACTGTGTTCTGTGGAACGCGGAGCCGGGCAACGCGGTGGAAATTGGCTATGAGGTGCGCTGCGACGAGGTGTGCGATATTCTATTTAAGGATATTGATATTGTGCACTGCGAATATGAGGGCAACCAATCCGGCGGCGTGCTCACCATCCACAATGCGGACAGGCCCTATATTCACGATATTGTCTACGAGGACATCCGCATTGAGGACGCCCAGGAGAAGTTTATTGATATCAAGGTGCTGGATTCCAAGTATTCCCTGGACCGGAAGCGGGGCAGAGTAGAGAAAATATACTTTAAGAATATTGAAATTCTCAACGGCGCGTTCCCGGTATCCATTATCCGGGGCTTTGAGATGGCCAATGAAATGAGCCGGCCCCAGGACTTTTACTTTGACCATGTGGTCATTCTGGGCCAGGAGATGCGCTCGCCCAACGAGATGCGCATGGTAGTTGAGCTGGCCCACAACCTGCACTTTGGGGAGCAAATATATTCGGCAAGAAATCCGTTCTAAATGAAACAAGGAATGCGGGCAAAGCATCAGAAAAGGGCTGCTGTTCTGATGTTTTGTCTTGCTTTTATTATTTGAGAATGGGTAAAAATAAGCTTTGGCGCCTGCTGTGAACGGGTGGAAGGCGGCAGGGAAAGGGTTTTCGACGATTGAGAATGGGACCGAACGATTACCAGGGAAAGAAGGGGAAGGCATGTGGAAAACAGTAATGATTGACGATGAGCCATGGGCGTTGGAGGGCTTGGCTGAGATAATTGATTGGCAGGCCGCGGGGTTCTCCATTCAAGGGCGCTTCACAGACCCCCAAGAGGCCTTTGCGTTTCTGTGCGAAAGCTGGCCGGATGTGGTGTTTACCGATATCCGTATGCCGGGGCTCTCGGGCGTGGACCTGATCTCTATGGCCCGGCAGAAGGGGATTGACTGCGAGTTTGTCTTAATCAGCGCCTATGAGGATTTTAAAGCCGCGCAGCAAGCCATTCTGCTGGACGTCTGTGGATATGTGCTGAAACCCTACGACAGCGAGGAGATCCACAAGGTGGCGGAAATCCTTCAAAGACACTTGGAGAAGCGGCGGGGCGCGCCGCAGCTGGACTGGCGGGAGCCCCCGGAGCTTACCCGGCGGAAGGCCGCCTCCTGGCAGGAGAAGCTTCCCTGTTATTCCGGCGGCTTTTTCTGCCTGCATGAAGAGCCGGACCAACGGCTGCGGCCTTGGGAAGGAGTGGAGCGGCTGCCGGTGTCCGTTAAGGGGGCGGGCAGTGGGTTTCTGGTGCTCTCTAATGACGCCCGCGCGGCCCGCGCCGCCTTTTTGGACCAGCCCGGCAGCGAGGGCTGGGGCGTGAGCCAGCCCCATGCCTTGGCGGAGGAAGCCCTGCCGGTCATGCTGCGGGAGGCATGGTATTCGCTGCGGTGCCGTTTTCAATATTCTGTTAAAGACCTGGTGGGGGATATCCAGCTGTATTTGTGCGAGAACATGGGGAAGGAGCTGGTTTTGGGCCAAATTGCCCAGCGGTATCATTTTTCCGAGCCCTATTTCTGCGTGCTGTTCAAGCGGGGGTCAGGGGTTTCGGTGATGCGGTTCATCCAGCTGGTCCGGGTCCATTACGCGGCCTATCTGATCCGCACAACCACCAAGCGGCTTCAGGATATTTCGGAAGAGGTGGGGTTTAATAATTACAGCTATTTTGGCAAGCTTTTTAAAAAGTACCAAGGGGTTACTCCGGAGAGCTGCCGGGAGTAGGGCCCATTCCCGGCGGGTTGCGGGGAATTTGGAAGTGCACGGACATGTAATGCCCCTGTGCGGAGCGGATGGAGAACTGAAACCCCTCCCCGTAAAGCAGCCGCAGCCGCTGAACGACATTGTCCAGGCCAATGTGTTTGTTTTGCGCCACATTGCCTTTCTCCTGCAGGGCGCTTTGAAGCTGGGCCAGGGCCTTGGGGGACATGCCCTGGCCATTGTCCGTGACGGTTAAAAGGAGGGCGCCGCCTTGGCCTTTCCGGCCTTGTATCAAGATGATGCACGGGCCCTTTTTTTGGCAGAACCCATGCTGGATCGAGTTCTCAATCAATGGCTGAAGCACCATGGAAAGGATGCCCTGGGCTTTCGCCTCCTGGGGCACATGAATCCGCAGCTCGTAATGCTGGGGAGCCCGCATATCCATCACGGTAAAATAGTGTTTGGTGTGGGCCAGCTCCCGCTCTAAGGGGACGATCATATCGCTGCGCAGGCTGTACCGAAACAGCGCCGCCAAAGAAGTGAGCATGGCCTCCAGCATGGGGGCCTTGTAATGGCGGGCCATGCTGCGCATGCTTTCCAGGGTGTTGAAGAGAAAATGGGGGTTGATCTGGTTGCGGTAAGCGTTTAACTGGGCCTGCTTTTGGGCCAAGGTGGTCTGGTACAGGCGCAGGGACATTTCTTGCTGGCGGAGATTGGCGGCCTCCAAAACCTCCAGGGTCTCGTTTACGGTGTAGGCCACATACCGGAGGTCTTTCAGCCTGGGCAGGGCCATACGCTTTTTCCGGCCTTGCTGAATCTCCTGCATATCCGTTACCAGCCGCTTGATGGGGTTGGAGATCTCATGAATAATCAGCTCGGTAAAAACCGTAAGCAGAACGCAGACAACCACCATAGCCAAGACCAGAACATTCCGGGTGGAGTTTATGTCCCGCAGCAGGCTGCTTTTGGGAACCAGATCAATCAAGGTCAGATTGATCTCTTCTAAAGGCACGGTGTGCCGGATGTATTCCACATTGCCCGAGTAGAGCTTGCCGCGGTCCGGCTCGCGCAGCATGGCCAGCTCCTCCTCGCTGGCCTCCCGGCTGGTATATACCACATCGTCCTGGTAGAGCAGGGCCTTCATCTCGCTTTCATAGTCCCCCGCGCCCTTCAAATTGACCAGCTGGTTTACATCAATGCGGGCCACGCCAATGGCGTATTCCTCCATCAGATATCCTTTCCGCTGAATGCTGTTCACCCGAAAGCAGTAGATCAGCTGGGGAAGAGGGGAAGAGCTGTCTGGCAGAGTGCGGAAAAACGAACCGGTAAAGCCGCCGGATTCTTCCCGAATGGTTTCGATCAGCTGTTTATACTGGTATTTTCCAGTGGACCCGGAGAAGAAGGAGTGGCCCAGGGGGCTGTCAATCATAATTTCCGCGATGAGGGGGGCGGACTGCCGGAGATAGTCCAGCAGCTGGTTGCAGCCAGAAATGTTTTGCAGGTAGACAATGGGGTCTTTGCTGAACAGAATTTCCTGCATGTTGGAAAAATAGGTAAACTGGCGCATGGTCTTTTCAACCCCTTCCAGCTGCAGGTCCAGCTGGGTTTCTATATTCTGGGAAAAGGCCTGAAAGGATTTGGCAAACTGGCGCTGGGAAAAGCGGTAAGCGAAAGCAAAGGTTACGCTGGATAGGACAACAACAAACAGCATCATCATGGCCAAGAAGATTTGCAGCATCCGCTTGGTAGAAATTTCCCGCAGATTTTTGCCCATGGGACCCCCTCCAATAAAACAGGTTTTCTCATAGTATACCGGAAGGCCGCAAAAAAGAGAAGAGACAAAATTAACGAATTGCCTCTCCCTGCGAAGAGGGCTGGGGCAAAAACAAATTCTGTTATATTAGAGCAAAAACCTGTTTCTGTGAAAAATGTTTTGGCTCTGTTATCATATTGCTATAGGTTTTAGAGAGAAGCCAAAATAACTTTATGTAACCCGCACAAGGCTTTTTCGAAAACCACGGAAAGGGGAGTTTAACATGAAAGGCAGGACGGGAACCGTGAAAAAGAAGGATTCGGTGTTTCGGGAAATATGGAAAAACAAGGCGGTATATATGATTATGCTGCCCGGTATCGCGTGGTTTGTTATATTTGCCTATGGCCCCATGTCGGGATTGCAGCTGGCCTTTAAAGAGTACAGCGCCAAGCTGGGCATTTGGGGCAGCCCCTGGTGCGGCTTGGAGAACTTTACATACGTGTTCCGCGACCCATCCTTTTTGCGCTCGGTGGGCACCACCCTGTGGATTAACGCGGGCCGGCTGCTGTTTCAGTTCCCGGTCCCCATCCTTTTGGCGCTGCTGTTTAACGAGCTGCGGCTGAAGCGGTATAAAAAAGTCGTTCAGACCGTGCTCACCTTTCCCCAGTTCCTGTCTTGGGTGATTGTTGCCAGCATTGTAATCAATATCCTCTCTTACGACGGGCTGGTCAACAGCATCATCGCAGCGTTTGGCGGCGAGACCATCAACTTTATGGGCAGCGCCCGCATGTTTCAGCCTCTTTTATACATAACGGAAGGGTGGAAGTCCGCTGGCTGGGGGGCGATCATCTACATGGCGGCCATATCTGGCATTGATGTGGACCAGTACGAGGCGGCGGACCTGGACGGAGCGTCCCGGCTGCAAAAGATTTTCCGCATCACCATTCCCAACATTCTGCCCACCATCTCTGTCATGTTTGTGCTGCAAATGGGCAACCTGATGTCCGGCGGCTTTGACCAGGTGTTTAACCTCTCCAACCCGGCGGTAAAGGATGTTTCGGAAATTTTGGATATGTACATCTACAACATTTCCTTTGGCTCTACCCCCGATTTCGGGTTTTCCACCGCTGTAAGCTTGTTCCGTTCCGTAGTAAACTGCGCCTTTTTGGTGTTGGCCGACCGGGGCGCTAAGGCGCTGGGCGGCAGCGGGCTGTTCGCGTGAGAAAGGAGACTGCCATGAATCAAGATATTGCGGGAAAAAAGAGAAGAATAGACGGAGTGGATATTTTCGTCTTTGTGGTGCTAACCCTGTGGACGCTGTTGATTATTGTTCCGTTTCTCAACGCCGTTTCCATCTCCTTTGCTACCCAAAAGGAGTATGTGGACAACCCCTTAATGCTGTTTCCCTCCCAACCCACCTTCCGCAGCTATGAAATGCTGCTAAACGATTACCGGATCTGGACCGGCTTTCGCACTTCCTTCCTCATTGTGCTGCTGGGGGTGCCGCTGAACATGCTGCTGACCATGGTTCTGGCCTACGGCACCAGCCGGGGCAGCTATCCGGGAAAGAAGATTATCATTGGCGGCATTCTGTTTACCATGCTGTTTAATGGCGGCATCATCCCCCTGTACCTGCAAATGAAGGAGATGGGGCTGACCAATCACCTGTGGTCGGTGCTGCTAGCAGGGTCAGTCAACGTGTTCTATTTTGTGATTATGCGCAGCTATTTTCAGTCTCTGCCCGATTCCCTCATCGAATCTGCCCGGCTGGACGGCGCGGGGGAGTGGAGGGTGCTTTTCCACATTATACTGCCGCTGTCTAAGCCCATTATCGCTACCTTAACCTTATTTTACCTGGTGGACCGGTGGAATGAGTGGTACCATGCCTTAATCTTTATTCGAGACAGCAATTTGCAGCCTTTGCAGCTGGTTTTGCGGTCCATTGTAATGGAATCCAGCATTGTCAATAATGTAACCAGCGCGGCGGCCATGGAGAATATGCAGAACTTTGATATGGGGGTAAAAATGGCGGCGGTAATCGTCACCATCCTCCCGGTGATGTGTATTTTCCCCTTTCTGCAAAAGCATTTCGCCCAAGGCGTCATGGTAGGCGCGGTAAAGGCATAAATCTGGGCCGCGGATTCAAAAAAACGGGAACTTTTTGGAAAGGGGGTGGTGGCCCCAAACCATATGCCGCCTGAACATTCCGGGAAAAATATGAAAAAGGAAAGGACAAGAAAAATGAAACTTGGAAAACGAATTCTTCCCTTGCTTTTGGCCGTGCTTCTGGTGCTTGGCATGACCGCCTGCAATGGGGACAGCGGCTCTTCTCAGCCCTCATCTTCCTCCGCGCAAAGCAGCGCGCCGGCCCAAAGCGGCTCAGAGGAATCCAGCGGCGCGGCCTCCCAGCCCGAGGCCAATGACAGCGGCTATGAGAACCAAGTGGAGCTGTCTTGGTACAAAGAGGGAATCACCGGCCAGGAGATCAACTATGAGGGCGACGCCTGGGGCCAGTTCTGGCAGGACAAGTTCAACGTGAAGTTTGACCTGACCGCCGCCACCATGGACGACTCCGACTGGAACGAACGCCTGCGCATCTGGATCAACTCCGGCGACATGCCCGATGTGGCCCACTGGGGCTTCAACTATGGCGAGCTGGCCGATTATGCCAACCAGGAGGCCATCTACCGCTTCCCCGATGACTGGAAGGAGCGCTGGCCCAATGTGGCCAAGACCCAGTCTTTTGTTCCCGGCGCGGCGGTTGCCGAGGAGAACCTGGGCGGCACCTATGTGCTGTTCCGCTCCATCTTTGTAAACAACCGCCCCGCCGAGCGCCTCAGCTACCATGCCTTGCTGTATATGCGCAAAGACTGGATGGAGGCCTGCGGCGTAGAGATCAAGGATACTTACAGCCCCTCTGAGCTGGAGGCGATTGCCAAGAAATTTAAAGAGCAGGACCCCGGCGGCGTAGGCAGCCAGCTGGTGCCCATCAGCATCCGAACCTATGATGTTCCCAAGATCTATCCCGGCACAGTGTTCCCGGAGTCCATTAACATTGGCGACGGTTATTACAAGGACGCGGATGGCAAGTTCCAGTGGGCTCCCGCCGACCCCCGCACGCTGGAGGGCCTGAAGAAGTACCAGAACTTGTATCAGAGCGGCCTGCTGGACCCCGAGTTCTATACCCTGACCCGTTTTGAGGGTACGGAGAAATTCTACATTGGCGGCACGGCTGGTATTGTGCTGGATGATGGCATGGGCTACATGGTCCAGAGCCGGATGCAGCACGGCCTGCAGACCAACTTGGGCCTGGACCCGGAGAAGTCCCTGCACATTGCCCAGCTGGTTGGCGAAGACGGGAAATACTATTACCGGCAGGACATGAATTTCTATGGCGCGATCATCTTTTCTCCCAACATTACCGAAGAGCAGTTTGAACGGGCCATGGATATCCTGGACTTCTGCTCCACCCCCGAGGGCCAGGAGATCTGCAACATGGGCTTTGAGGGCGAGGACTGGGAAAAGGACGCCCAGGGCGAATACGTCAGCCTGCTGCCCAACGAGATTACCGGCAACGCCAAGTCCATTTTGGGCAGCAAGTATCCCAGCGCGGACACCCAGTTCGGCGGGGTCATTCTGGGCGATGACTTCCAATTTGTCACCCCGAACTACACCAAGGAGACCCGGGACATCATCAAGAAATTCTATCAGCTGCGGGATGAAATCAGCGACGACAGCTCTTTGCTGCCCAGGGAGTACGACTATGAGTTCTTCAGCTCCCGAACCAAAACCCAGGCCAATATGAGCCTGGACGAGGAATATGCCCAGCTGATTCTCAAGGAAGGGGACCTGGAGGCCAACTGGAAGGCGTGGGTTCAGGAAAAGATGCAGCTGGTGCAGCCCCTTTTGGATGAACTAAACGCCAATTAACGATTGCGGATTTTGCCCCAGCATGCTATACTTGTAACAAAAGCGGGAAAATGGGTGTGGGCCGGCCTCTGCGTGCGCATCTACGCGCGGCGGGCCGGCCCTCGCTCCATGATGGGGCCGGAGGGGCCCGCCTGTTTTCCTGAGATTGGGGGTTGCCATTATGAAAACATATCAACTGTTCGCCAGCGGCTATACCGCCAGCCAGCCGGGAGAGGGCGTGGTCCTTTTGGAGCTCAACGGCCCGGAGTTGAAAAAAGTTTGCGGCTGGAAGGGGCTGATCAATCCCTCCTATGTGCTGCCCGTGGGGGACTGCCTTTATGGCGTGGAGGAACGGCCTGGCCAGGCCTCGGTGGTGAGGCTCTCCCTAGACCCTCCCCATGGAGAAGTCCAGCGGTTTTCTGTGCCGGGTTCCGGGCTCTGCCATCTTTCCAGCCAGGGCGGGAATCTCTATGCCGCTGGGTACGCGGGAGGGACGCTGACCGGCTTAAAGGCGGAAACCGGCGAGGTATGCGCTTTTTTACAGCACCAGGGACACAGCGCCAATCCGGCGCGCCAGGAAAAGGCCCATGTGCACTCGTCCCTGCCCTCGCCGGATGGGAAGGAGCTCCTGGCGGCGGACCTGGGCCTGGACCGGCTGTTCCGCTACCGGGTGGGAGAGAACGGGGCGCTTGCCTTGAATCCGGCGGAGCCCTGGGCGGAGGTTCCCCCTGGGCAGGGGCCGCGGCACTTTGCCTTTCATCCCAGCGGCCAGTGGATGTACCTGGTGAATGAGCTGGAAAAAACCCTCTATGGGTTCCGGTACCAAGGGGCGGAGAAAAAAATTCAATTTATTGGGGAGTATGATATTAGCAAGCCAGCGACCGAGGGCTCTCTGGCGGCGGACGTGCACTTTACGCCGGAGGGCAGCTGGCTTTATGCCTCGGTTCGGGGCACAGACCGTATTTTTTGCTTTCATTGGCAGGAAAACGGGGCGTTGGAGCCAGCGGGAGATTTTTCCAGCGGCGGGCGGGGCCCCAGGAGTTTTCACATCAGCCCGGACGGCCGGTTTCTGGCTGCGGCCAATCAGGCGTCCGGAAATATTGTAGTGTTTCCTTTGGACCAGCACACCGGGGCGCTGGGGGAGAAAGCGGCGGAGTTTTTCTTTCCCGATGCGTCCTGCGTGAAGTTCCGGGGAACACAGGTTTAGGAGGGATCGCGTATGGAACGAAAAAAGGCGGTTGTCACCGGGGCCAGCCGGGGCATTGGCCGGGGCGTCGCAAGAATTCTGGCAAGGGAGGGCTATGACCTGGCAATCTCTTATTCCACCAAGCGGGCGGAAGGAGAAGCGGTCGCGGAAGCCCTTAAGAAAGAGTACGGCGGGGAATGCCTATGCTTCCAGGCCTCGTTAGAGCGGCCGGGAGCCGGGGTGGAGCTGCTGGAAAAAAGCGCGGAGGCCCTGGGCGGGCTGGACCTGCTGGTGAATAACGCCGGAGTCACCCGTTTTGAAAATATTCTGGATATGACGCCGGAGGTGTTCAGCCTGCTGTTTCACCTGGACTTCCAGAACTATATTTTGATGATGCAGGCGGCCGCCCGGCATATGGTCAAAAACCGGGTGCGGGGCAGTCTTATTAACATTACCTCCACCCGGGGGGAGCGGGCCTATGCGGGAGATTTTCTTTACGGCGGCTTAAAGGCGGGGCTGAACCGGGCGGTTCAGTCCATTGCCCTGGACTTGGCCCCCTATGGAATCCGGGTGAACAATGTGGCCCCTGGCGCCACCAGAATCCGCACAAAGGAGGAGCTGGACGCGGAGGGTAGGCCGGATTTTTGGAGCGAACTGGGGAAGAAGATTCCCCTGGGGCGCTGTGGGACGCCAGAGGACATTGGGGAGGCCGTGGCCTTTTTGGCCTCGGAAAAGGCCTCCTACATCACCGGCATGACCATTAAGGTGGACGGGGGCCTGATTCTGCCCGGCATGCCGGAGTATGTGCCCCAAGGAGAGGACCCCAATGGCTGGAGCAAGGCTGGGTCCAAATACGCGGAGCAGGTTTTAAACCAAAACGGAGAGGAGTAAAACAATGGTAACCATTCGAAACATCAAAACCATTTTGACAGCGCCCCGGGGCATTGACCTGGTGGTTGTTAAGGTAGAAACCAGCGAGCCTGGGCTGTACGGCCTGGGCTGCGCCACCTTTACCCAGCGCTATGAGGCGGTGGCCACAGCGGTGAACGAGTACCTAAAGCCTTTGCTGGAGGGCCGTAATGTGGAGGACATTGAGGATATCTGGCAAACCGCCATGGGCAGCTCCTACTGGCGCAACGGGCCGGTGCTGAACAACGCTCTTTCCGGCGTGGATGAGGCCCTGTGGGACATTAAGGGCAAAATGGCCAACATGCCTGTGTATGACCTGTTCGGCGGAAAATGCCGCCAGGCCGCGGCTGTTTACCGGCACACGGACGGAGCCACCCCAGAGGAAGTGGAAGAAAACGTCCGCCGGTATATGGAGCAGGGCTACCGGTACCTGCGCTGCCAGATGGGCGTATATGGCGGCCAGATGGGGAAGGGGAAGCAGCGCATTGTCTCCCCGAAAAACAGCAAGCCCGGCGCGTATTATGACGCCCATCAGTACTGCGAAGGGGTGGTGAAGCTTTTCGCCCATTTGCGGGACAAGCTGGGGTATGAAATTGAGCTGCTCCACGATGTGCACGAGAGGCTGACGCCCATTCAAGCCATTGGCTTGGCCAAGCGGCTGGAGCCCTACCAGCTGTTCTTCCTGGAGGACGCTCTGCCTCCGGAGCAAATTCAGTGGTTCCAGACCATGCGGGCCCAAACAGCGGTGCCCATTGCCATGGGCGAGCTGTTCAACAATCCCCTGGAGTGGCGGGAGCTGGTGGCAAAGGGGCTGATTGACTATATCCGGGTGCACCTAAGCCAAATTGGCGGGCTGACCCCGGCGCGGAAGCTGGCTGTTTTGTGCGAGGCCTTCGGCGTGCGCACTGCCTGGCATGGCCCTGGCGATTTGTCCCCCGTCGGCGCGGCGGCCCAGCTGCATTTAGACCTGGCCAGCCCAAATTTCGGCATCCAGGAGTTTGCCGGGTTCTCAGAAGAGGAACAAGAGGTCTTCCCCGGCTGTCCCGAAGTGCGGGAGGGCTATCTGTACGCCAACGGCAAGCCGGGCTTAGGGGTGGATATCGACGAGGCAAAGGCCGCGAAATATCCCTGTTCTTATCGGGAACCCGGCTGGCTTTTGGCAAGAACCACCGATGGCACGGCGGTTCGCCCATGATGAAAGGAAAAGGAGGCGTTTCTATGAACGGTTGGCAGAGGACGGGAAACAATCAAGAGCTTGCCTGGCTGTGGCGCAAAGGGGAGGGAGAAGAAAGAAAGCCCTTAGCGGTCTGCCTGGCGGAAAGCGAAGCGGCGGCGGAGCGGTGCCTGGACCAGCTGGAAAAACAGGTGGGGCAGGCTGTCTTAGCGGCCGTGGTAGTGCCAGAAGAAAATATGGATGCTTGGGAGGAGAGCCTGGGCGACCTGATCTTCTCCTGGAAGGGCTGTGGCGAAATAGAAGAAACGAGGATTTCCCTGACAGGCACAGCGGCCCGCGCCGATGCGGTGTGGCGGTTGGGAGCCCATTTCCCCCAGTGGTTTGCGGCGCTGTGTGTGGTAGGCGGCCACGCGGACCCCTATGAAGCCCGGCAGCTGAACCAAGTGCCCTTGCGGGCCTATGCGCTGGCAGGGCAGGACTGCCGCGTGCGGGACGGGAAGGTGTACGCGGATGTGGCGCGCACGGTAATGGGAATGCGCATTGCGGGCAGCGAAACCGTTTGCTGCCTGGAGGCGCCGGAAGGCCAGGAGGGCGAAGCGGCTTGGGACTGGGCGTTTGGCAGTGGAGAGGCCGCGAAATGGATGGTGGCCCAGGACAGAAAAAAGCAGTTTCAAGTATACAGCTTGCAGCCAGGCGTGTGGCGGATCGATGACTTTTTTACCTCGAGCTGCTACCTGATTGAGGGACGCGACAAAGCGCTGCTGGTGGATACCGGCATGGGGCAGGGAGATCTGCCAGGACTGATAAGCCGCTTAACCCGCCTGCCCGTGGAGGTGGCGGTGACGCATCCGCATGGAGACCATCTGTATAGGGGGGAGCGGTTCTCCAAGATTTACCTGCACAAAAATGACATTGCCCGGCTGAACGAGCACCCGGAGAAATTCCCCACGGCTTTTGGAGCGGAAGGCAAGCGGCCGGAGCTGGCGCCCATTGAAGAGGGCAGCCAGATTGACTTAGGAGGCGGGGTTGTCATTGAGACCCTGGAGCTGGGCGGGCATACGCCCGATTCGGTGGTGTTTGCCGACAGCGCCCACAAATTGCTGTGTACAGGCGATGCCATTGGCTCGGGGTATATTGCCCTGATGATCTGTCCGGAGGATCAGCTGATTCCCTATATTGAGCGGTACCAGAGCAATCTCAGGCAGTTTGCCAGGCATCTGCCCCGGCTGAAGGACTATGCCTGGCTTGGGGGCCATGGGCTCCAAGAAAACGGCTGCGACATGCGCCGGCAGCTGGATTTTCAAAGTGGAAGCTCCACGTACTTTAACCCCATCCGCCCCCAGGTTGTGGAGGACATGGCGGTTCTTTGCGGAAAAATACTTTCAGGGGAAATCAGCCGGGAACAGATTATGGCCGCAAAGGAGCACTATTGCAGCTATGGCAGCGCTGGGATGTTTTTTTCCTTCCGTCCGTAAAGCGGCCGGTTCGAAGCAAGACGCCCCTTGCGGGAACCTCTGGGGTCCCCTCTTTAGGCGCGATCTGTCATAAGTACCGCCGTAGAATTCTCCGCCGCAGTTTTGCGGTCTGCACAGGCTGGGGGTGCTTGGATTTCTCCACCGCTGCCTGTGGGCCAGCGGCAGAACACCGCAAACATCTGTGGCGCGGTCCCTTATATACCGCGGACTTGCATAGAATAACAGAACATGATATAATTTGGGTAAAGATTTCCCGCACATAGCCTCAAAGGAGGATTATTTCACATGATAAACATTGATTTTCTGGTGGCCGGGTGCAATACCCACTGCCGCCACTGCTATGTGAATGGCGGGCCCGGCCCTATCATGCCGGTGGAGGACGCGCTGATGTGTATAGATAAGCTGGACGCTCTTGCCGCTTGCTTACAAGATGAAGTCAGCTTTACCCTGGATCATGAGCCCATGAACCATCCGCGGATTGACCAGATTCTTTCCGCGGCTTTCCGGACCGCTCATATACAGAATTATCACCACGGCATGACCTCCGGAGTGGGATTGATGCGCCGGGAGGACCGTCAGCAGGTAATTCGCACCTATTTTGACTGCGGTTACCGGGATTTCGGCATTACCATTCATGGAGCTCCAACTCATCACGATGAGATTACTCGTCGAATCGGTTCTTACGAAGCCGCGGTCAAGGCTGGGGAATTTCTCAAATCAGAGGGTGCGGAGCTTAGTGTCTCGCTGATGCTGAACCACTTCTTTGTGGAGGATGCGGACAGCATCTCCGCTCTTCTAAAACAGCTCCATCCCAATTATGTCTATTTTGCCATCCCCATTTACACGCCCCACCGAAATATGCCGGACTTTGAGCCATACCGCGCCTCGCTGGGGGACCTGGAGAGCCTGCGGCCCTATCTGGCGGAATGGGGGCAGGATGAATCCGAAATTTTGGAAAAAGCGCAGAGGGGCACAATTGCCTATGCGATTGACCGGCTGGCACACGGACTTGATTTGCCGGCATTGTTTGCGGAAAATCAAGAGGAATTATACCTGTCTCTGCATCAGGATTGCAAGCTATATGTTGGGAACTCCGGCAGTGAAACTCTCTGTATGGGAGATTTACGCAGCCTGGATTTGGAGGCTGCGGCAGAGGTCATCGCCGCGCTGCCGGGGAACCGGGATTATGGAGCCTTTTATGATCTGGCGGCCTTGCCGTCCGAAAACGACCTGGTCAGGGCATTGTCGGATTTACCCCAGGACACGCTTTACGGTGACTGCCCCAGTGTAATCTATCGCGGACTCAGTGAAATGAATGTTCCAACAAGGCTTATGTTCTAAGATGTACCGCAAAAAACGGGGGCACTCCCTATCGGAGTGCCCCCGTTCCTATCTCCTTGCCAAAGCCAAGGTCCTTACAATGCGGATCTCCGGGGCCTTCTTCAGCTTCTCTGAGATGCCAATGAGCCTGTTCACTTTCTTCCAGTTCCCCCGGTTCTGCTTTATATTTTGCCATAAATGGACACAGGCTAATGTTGACGCTTTGTATGTAACATGGCAAGAACGGCTTGCCTGCACCTTTCTGTTGTGCTATACTATGAGTTAACGCAGTTCAAAAGAGGTTATCCCCTCTTTTGAACCTGGCGGCACGGGCACGCCCGTGCCGCCCTGCTTGAAAATCAGGAATTACCGGTTTTCAAGTGCGTTTACTATACAAAATGAAAGGAAAGCCGCAAGGACTCAAAATAAGCAAAACGGGGATGAAGGAAAAATGAGATATGAAAATGTCTTTTTTATAAACGGAACCGCATACGCGGGAAAGTCTACCATGGTGAAACAGCTTGCCCAAAAATATCATGGCATTGCCTGCGAGGAAAACTACCATGACGTTCTCTTGCCTCAACTAGATCCATCTCAATTTCCCTGCCTGTCCTACACCAGAGATTTGCGGGACTGGCGCAATTTTATCAGACGGACGCCGGATGAATATGAAGCCTGGGTAAGAGGCGTTTCAAAAGAATGCGAAACCCTGGAGCTCCAAATTCTTGACAGCCTAAGCGCCGGGAGCAGGGCCGTGTTTGTGGATACCAACATATCCATAGAAACGCTGAAAGAAATATCGGATTATGACCATGTGCTGATTATGCTGGCCGATCCCAATTTGTCCGTAAACCGGTTTTTTGACAGGCCCGATAAGGAAAAGCAGTTTCTATACCAGCTGCTTTTGGAGGAGGAGCAGCCGGAGCGGGCAATGGCTAATTTCAGGCAGTGCTTGCAAAGAGTCAACTCGCCGGAGATATACGAATCGTTCCTTTCATCCGGCTTTCGGGTCATGGTCAGGGACGAGAGCCGGAGCATTGAGGACACACTCGCTTTGGTAGAACAGGAATTCGGCCTGCGGAACTAGGGCTCGTTTTTTGGCGGTAGGATGGCCGCGCCCTGCGTCTATTCCGGCCAAATCTGGACGCCGTTTTATCAAAAGCCGTGCCAGTGGGTTCTCTGGGAGCAACAGGCGGCTGCGGGTGGCAAGAGCCTGGCCGCTCCTTTTAGGATGCAAAAAGGCCCGTCCCAGGCTGGGGCGGGCCTTCCAGCCAAGAAATCATATAGGGGGCCAAGAAGGGGAACTTGGGGGGAGTGTCCATTTCGAGGAGGTTTTCGTGTTCCCCGCCCGTGGGGCGGGGAACACAGAGGGTTCTCTCTGTGGTTTGGACACTCCCGAACCTGAGAAAACACTTGCGGATTTCCAGGCTTTCGATGTATAATAGTAAAACATCCGCTAAACCACCGTTTAGAAGGGAGGCGCTCCCCTGATGCCCAAGCACGGCAAGAAGCAGGAACCCAAGGTTATTCAGCTTAAGGACTACCAGGAAAAGCACGCTGGCTGGCAGGAGCCCCAGGCGCTGTATGAATATGAAGACTCCGCGTCAGAGGACGGGCTACAGCCTCCCACACCGGAGGAAAAGGCCAAGCGGGAGCGCCGGGCCATTCCCAAAGCGGTGTATACCGTTTGTTTGGCGCTGGTGGCGGTCATCATCGGCCTGGGCCTGTGGATTAACCGGGAGTTTCTCTCCTGGGACAATCTGCGGGAATGGGCCAAGCTCCAGGTGCTGGGGGAGGAGGGCGGCGACGGCTTTCCTGTGGACATCACCGGCTCCACGGTGTATGACTCCAATTTTTTGGCTTACAACGGCGCGGCGGTTATGCTCAGCGACACCGCCTTGAGCATGGTAGGCGCCCAGGGCGAGGAGGCCCTTTCTCTGCGCCACGATCTGAACCAGCCTGTGCTCAAGGCCGCTTCCGGGCATTTTCTCATGTATAACAACGGCAGCACCGGCTATACCCTGCTGGCCGGTACTCAGGTCACGGCCTCCGGCGTGGCGGAGCAGGACATCATCACCGGGGCTGTGGCCGCCAATGGGCGCTTTGCCCTGGGCTTGGCTGGGGAGTATGGAGCCTCCCACCTACAGGTTTTTCTGGAAAACGCCGGGCTGCAATATGAGTACGCCTTTGCCAACGACTACATTACCGCTATCGCCCTGAACCAGGATGCCTCTTGGGGGGCGGTGTGCACGGCCCGCAGTGATAAGGGGGAGATGGTCTCCCGCCTGACGGTTTTTGACTTTGCCCAGCCCGAGCCTGTGGTTCAGTATGAGACCAGGGACAACCTGCTGCTGGCGGCCTGCTGGAGCGAAAACGGGGTCCTCTATGCCGTGGGGGATAAAGCTCTGGTTTCCGGGCGGGCCTCGGAGGGGAATTTTACGGAATACGACTACCAGGGGCGTCAGCTTACGGCCTTTCAGCTGGCGGCCAACCGGGCGTTTTTGTCCATCTCCGCCTACGAGCACGCCGGAGCCAGCACGCTGATGATTCTCAACGGCGGCGAGCCCTATGGCGAAAGCAACCCCCTGCGGGTGGAGCTGGACCGCCGGGTGGAGTCCATCTCGGTATACGGCGGCACTGTGGCCCTGCTGGCCGGAGGCGAGGCGGTTTTTTGCGACTACAGCACCGGCCAGGAGCTGGCCCGGGCGGACGCGGGGGCCGATGCCAAAAGCCTGGCCCTCTCCAACGAAAGCCATGCCTATGTGCTGGGGGTCAGCGAGGTGCGGACCATTGAGCTGCGGTAGAGTCTGTTTTAAGACAGACTCTCGAACCAGGGCGCTCTATAAGTTTGTAATGGGAATGAAAGAGAACTGTAAGGGGTTGGGCCTTGTGAAACGCCGGGAAATATGTTACAATAGTCCCCAGCGCGGGTAATTCGGCCCGCCCTTTGCAAGGAAGCTTGCCAGAAAATTATTACCAAGGTCGGTGGTCATGTTGGGTTATGTGTTGGACGGCGTAATTGCCGGGATCTGCCTCATCTTTGTGCTGGTGGGGGTGCACCGGGGCTTTATCCGCTCGGTGGTCCATTTTTTGGGGTCCATCATCGCGGCGGTGCTGGCCTCTGTGCTGGGCGGCGCTTTGGCCCAATGGGTTTTCGATGCCCTCTTCCGGGCGGCAATGGTGGAGAAAATTCATACCACCGTTCTGGCCTTGGGGGCGGACAACGCTTCCGGCGCGGCCCAGCAGATCATCGCCTCCCTGCCGGACTTTTTGGTCCGGGCCCTGGAGCAGGCGGGGGTTACCGCCGAGACCATCAGCGGCGGGGTCAAGGCCCAGTCCGCCCAGGCGGCGAGTATGATCGTTGACTACATCTCCCCGGTTTTTGTGGGGTTTTTGAAGGTTCTGGCCGTAATTGTGCTGTTCTCTCTGCTGATGACCGTGGTGCGCCTGCTGGCCTCGGTGGTAAGCGGCCTGCTGCATCTGCCGGTTCTGGGGCAGGTGGACGGTCTTTTGGGAGGGGTGTTTGGGTTTTTGCTGGCTATCTTCGTGGTCTGGGTGGTCATTGCCGCCGTGCTGGTGTTCCAGCCCATGCTGGACCAGAACACCCAATACCAGGTGGAAAGCGCCCTGAGCAGTTCGGTGATTGTGGGGAAGTTCGTCTCCATGAACCCCCTGGGAGGGTTGTTCGGGTAAGAGGCGGAAGTATGAATAAAAACATAAAGACCAGGTAAAAACAAATGGATATGGAGATTCAAAAAAGAAAGGGAACGCAAATGGCCCAGCAAACCCAACCCACAAACCGGATATTGACTGTACCCAACGCCATGTCGGCGGCGCGCATCCTCATCGTGCCGGTGTTCGCTGTCCTGTACCTGAGGGATCACTTGGTTTGGGCGGCGTCGGCGCTGCTGGCCTCGGGGTTAACGGACATGCTGGATGGCTACATCGCCCGGCGCTTCCACCAGATTACGGACTTGGGCAAGATGCTGGACCCCTTTGCCGACAAACTGACCCAGGGGGTGGTGGCCCTGTGTCTGGCCATCAAGTTTCCGGCCATCCGGCCCCTGCTGCTGCTGTTCATCCTAAAAGAACTGCTGATGCTGTGCTGCGCCCTGTTGCTGCTGAAAAAGCGCAAGCGCCCCTGCGCGGCCCAGTGGTATGGCAAGGTGGCCACGGTGATGTTTTACGTGTCTGTGGCGGCTATTGTGACCATGGACGGATTGGGGCTGGCACAGCCCCACACCATCAACCTGTGGGCCTATGGCCTGCTGGGGGCAACCGGCCTGATGATGGCCTATGCGGCTTTCCGGTACTTTCAAATTTTCCTCTCCATCCTGCGGGACGGGGAGGAAGAGAAGAAGCCCCAGGCCCCGCGCGGGAGGTGAGGCGCATGGAGCGGCGTCTGCTGGGGTTTTTCAGCGGCTTTCCCAGCCGCCGTTTTCCCCGCTCTGTGGCCGGGCGCCTTGCCAGAGGCATGGCATGCCGGGAGAGTTTGGTTTTTGTCAGCGCGTGGCCGGAGGATTACAGGAGAAACGACAGCGACTCCGCTGGCATGTATGAGATGTTTTTGGAATATGGCATGGATTTTTCCCAGCGCCATTTTTGCGGCCGGGGAGGAAATCACGTCGGTGGGGAGCGTTTATTGGATTGCCCAGGGCGAAATCGGCCCTTTTTCTCCCCAAAACCTGCTTTTCTAGCCAGAAAAACCACTGGCGGAAGAGAAATGTTAAAAAGCTGTTAATGAAATGACGGTACATTCGTGGTATAATATTGGCGGAATGCCAGAACGGCTGCGGTAGGTTCCAGGGGAACGCGGGATTGCCCGTGTTCCCCTTCTCAGGATAGTTGGACCGGCCCCCGCGGCTGGCGAATAGGGAGGATATTTATGATGATGCTGTGTACCAGATGCCACAAGCGGCCCGCCACGGTGTTTGTTTCCCAAACGGCCGACAGCAAGGATATAAAGGGCTATTGCTTTGTATGCGCCAAAGAGCTGGGAATCAAGCCCGTGAACGACCTGATGGATAATATGATTGACACCCTCAAGCGCCAGACCGGCATGACCGAGGAGGAGTTTCAAGAAGCCACGGAGCAGATGACCCAGATGATGCAGATGGACGCCCAGGAGGCTGGGGAAGAGGCCGCCGGGCTTTTCTCCCCTGGCGGGGCGGCCACTTTGCCCAACGGCATGATGCTGGGGGGCCAAAGTGGCGGCTACCAGGGCCAGAACGTCCGGGAGCGCCGGGAAAACCCTCACAAAAAGAAGCGCAAGCACATCCAGAACTTCTGCACCGACCTGACCGGACGGGCCCGGCGGGGAGAGCTGGACAACATTGTGGGCCGGGAGAAGGAGATTCAGCGGGCTATCCAGATTCTCTCCCGCCGGACCAAGAACAATCCCTGCCTGATCGGCGAACCCGGCGTGGGCAAAACCGCCGTGGCCGAGGGCTTGGCCCAGCGCATTGTGCGGGGCGATGTGCCCGCCAAGCTGCGGGAAAAGGAGATTCAGCTGCTGGACCTGACCGCTTTGGTGGCAGGCACGCAGTTCCGGGGCCAGTTTGAGAGCCGCATCAAGGGGCTCATCGATGAGGTGAAGGCGGATGGCAATGTGATTCTCTTCATCGACGAGGTCCACAACCTGGTGGGCTCCGGCGACGCGGAGGGCAGCATGAGCGCGGCCAACATTCTGAAGCCCGCCCTGTCTCGGGGAGAGATTCAGGTGATTGGCGCCACCACCTTTAACGAGTATCGGAAATACATTGAAAAAGACGCGGCCCTGGAGCGCCGCTTCCAGCCCATCACCGTCAGCGAGCCCTCCATTGAGGACGCGGTAGAGGTGATTTTGGGCATCAAGGGCTACTATGAAGAGTACCACCGGGTTACGGTTTCGCCGGAGATTGCCCGGCGCATGGTGGTGCTGGCCGAGCGGTACATCAACGACCGCTGCCTGCCCGACAAGGCCATTGACCTGCTGGACGAGGCCTGCGCCTGCGCCGCCCTGCGGAACAAGCGCCTGGAAGAATATGACGAGATGGAGACGAGCCTGAACCGGGAGCGGGTGCGGGAACAGGACCTCTCCAACCCCAGTTTGGTCTCCGTGGACTATGAAGAGCTGGCAAAGACCCATTACCGCATCGCCACCTTGGAGGAGGGCCTGGACCGCCTGCGGGGCCAGGGCGTCTTTGCCCCGGTGGAAGAGCGGGACCTGGCCTATGTCATTGAGCTGTGGACGGGCATTCCGGCGGCTAAAATCGAGTCGGGAGACCTGCAAAAGCTGGCTGGGCTGGAAACGGTTCTGTCGCAAAAAATCATCGGCCAGGACGAGGCGGTCAAGGCGGTTTCCGCCGCTGTGCGCCGCAGCCGGGTGCAGGTAAGCCCCCGGCGCAGGCCGGCCTCCTTCATCTTTGTGGGCCCCACGGGCACGGGCAAAACCGAGCTGGTGCGGGTGCTCTCTCAAGAGCTGTTCGACACCCCGGAGACCCTTATCCGGCTGGACATGTCGGAGTTTATGGAGAAGCACTCCGTGTCCAAAATCATCGGCTCCCCGCCGGGCTACATTGGCTACGATGAGGCCGGCCAGCTGACGGAAAAGGTGCGCCGCCGGCCCTACTCGGTGCTGTTGTTTGATGAGATCGAGAAGGCCCACCCGGATGTGATGAATATTTTGCTGCAAATTCTGGACGAGGGCCGCATCACCGATGCCCATGGGCGTTCCGTGAGCTTTGAAAACACGGTGATCGTCATGACCTCCAACGCGGGCAGCGACCGGAAGGAGGGGGCCCTGGGCTTTGCCAAGTCCACCGGGGACCTGAGCCGGGAAAAGGTGATGAAAGCCCTAAGCGATTTCCTGCGGCCGGAATTTTTAAGCCGCATTGATGAAATTGTCGTCTTCCGCCCCCTAGACGAGGCCGATTACCGGGCCATTGCCCAGCTGATGCTGGACGAATATGTGGAGTCCCTGGAAGAAAAGGGGATCGGGTTCCGCTACACCGGCGAGGCCTGCGCCTTGTTGGCGGAGAAGTCCTTGGGCGGCAAGTCCGGGGCCCGGGACCTGCGCAATCACATCCGCCGGGAGGTGGAGGACCGCATTGCCTCCCTGCTGGTGGAGCGGGGCGAGGGGGCGGTCTCCGGCGTGGCACTGACCGCGGCCGGGGGCGAGCTGCAATTGGAGGCGATCTGAAATATGAAGCTGCGAAAGGCCGGCGCCGCAGATGTAGAAGCCATGGCGGCGTTGTTTGACCAAGCCCGCGCGGCCCTAAAGGCCGCTGGGGTGGACCAGTGGCAGGATGGCTACCCCAACAGGGAGGACGCGGCCCGGGACGTGGCGGCGGGCACAGCCTATGTGCTGGAAGAGGCCGGGCAGGTTCTGGGAACAGCCTGCATCGCCTTTGGGGAAGAGCCCACCTACCGGGTGATAGAGCAAGGAAACTGGCAGGGCCAGGGAGATTACGGCTACCTACACCGGGTGGCGGTATCGAACCAGGTGAAGGGCCGGGGGGCGGCAGGGCTGTTCTTCGATGAACTGAAGCGCCAGGCGGTCCAGCGGGGCGTGTTCATCCTGCGGGGCGACACCCACCGGGACAACCAGCCCATGCGGCGGGTAATGGAAAAGAATGGCTTTTCCTACCGGGGCGTTATCCATTTGGAGGACGGGGCGGAGCGGCTGGCCTTTGAGGCGCTGCTGAACGTGCCAGCCATTCCATAAGCGCCGCGCGCGGCAGGAGAGGTTACAAAGGCGGCAGGGGGATCTCCTATGCTTTCCAAAAGGACCTTTAAAGCCCCCTCTCTTCGTCTCCCCGAGAAGCTTTCTATTAAGAATAAACTTAGGAGGGAACAAAATGAAGCACAAAAAGTTTTATGTGGGTTTTCTTAGCGGTTTTCTCTGCTGCCTGTTGGCGGCTGGAATCGGCCTTCAGGTTTGGGGGGCCAACCGGAGCATTACCATTAACGACAGCATCAATGTGGAGTTTAATGGCCAGGCATTCACCCCCAAGGACGCAAATGGCCGCCCGGTGCCGGTTTTTACCTATGAGGGCACTACCTACGCGCCTATTCGGGCCCTTTGCCAAGCGGCGGGCATGGAGGTGGATTATGACAGCGCTGCCCGCACCGCCAAGGTGACAGCGCCGGCCGCCCCTACGCCTACTCCCACGCCGGTTTCTCCCCAGCCCACAGACCCTGGTCCGCTGGTGGACGCACCCTGGGGCGGTGGGATGATCACCGAGGCTCAGGCCATCCGGAACGCCAAGCAGTACGCCATGGAGAACGGGGCTCAGGGTGAAATGTCTCTGGCCACGGCCGAGCTGGACGTGGAAGACCGGGAGTATGAGGTGGAGTTCCTCTGCGGCGGCAAAAAGTATGAGGTCCATGTGGACGCCCTGGGCGGCATCAACGGCTTCAGCGTAAGTAATGTGTACCAGCCTGGTCCTACCACTGGGCCAGACCTGACGCTCACCTTAGAGAGCGCCAAGAAAATTGCCCTGGATCATGCGGGGCTGGCTGCGAATGATGTAACCTTCACCAAGGCCCAGCTGGACCGGAAGGACAACGAGTACGAGATCGAGTTCGTCTATGGGAACATCGCCTATGAATACGATGTGGATGTGACCACGGGGGCCATCCGGTCCTATTCCCACCGCCAGCTGGGGCCTGAAAACACCCCAGCCCCAGGCGCCAGCCTTACAGCGGCCCAGGCTCAAGAGGCCGCTTTGGCCAAGGCGCCCAGTGGCAGCGTGGTAGTCAAGTGCGAACTGGAGCGGGACGATGGGCGGCTGATTTATGAAATCGAGCTGCGCAATGGCTGGTCCGAGTACGAATGTGAAATCGACGCCCAAACCGGCGAGGTGCTGAAGTGGAAGCTTGACGCCTGAGAGGCCTTGACAGCAGCGCCGCACCGGGAGGGGGCCTGCCTGAACAGATATCGCCCGGGCGCAGAATAGCAGAAAAAATCCCCCCAAGTTTGGGGGGATTTCTCTATTTCCCTTATTCCAGGCCCTCGATCAGATCGGCGGTAGATTCCAGCCAATCGCCCTCGAAGAGCTCGATGACACCCCGGTCGCAGGCGGAGGCCAGGGTGGGATCCATGGGCAGGCGGGCCAGAACCGGCAGGCTGTACTTGGCGGCGACTTCGTCCAGGTGGCTTTCCCCAAAAAGCCGCAGCTCCTTGTCGCAGTCCGGGCACTTAAAGTAGCTCATGTTCTCCACCAGCCCCAGCACGGGAACCTCCATCAGCTTGGCCATCTCCACGGCCTTGGAGACGATCATCCCCACCAGCTCCTGGGGCGAGGTGACAATGATCAGCCCATCCACAGGCAGGGACTGAAACACCGTCAGGGGCACATCACCGGTACCGGGAGGCATATCCACAAACATATAGTCCACATCGCCCCAAACCACATCGCCCCAGAACTGCTTAATGGCCCCGGCGATGACCGGGCCGCGCCACACTACAGGGGCGGTCTCCTCGTCCAGCAGCAGGTTGATGCTCATTACTTTGATGCCGGTCTTTGTCTCCCGGGGGTAGATGCCCTTCTCATCGGCCGTGGCCATACCTTTAAGGCCAAAGCATTTGGGGATGCTGGGACCGGTAATGTCCGCGTCCAGAATAGCCACGGAATCCTCCCGGCGGCGCAGGCTGGTGGCCAGCAGAGAGGTGACCAGGGATTTGCCCACGCCCCCCTTGCCGCTGACAACGCCAACCACTTTTTTGACCGCGCTGAAATCATTCAGTTTTTCCAGCATGCTTTCAGGCGCGCCGTTGGCTCCCTCCTGGCGGGAGGGGCAGTCCGCCCCGCAAGTGGAGCAGTCGTGGGTGCAATTTTCGCTCATGGGTTTATTTTCTCCTTTGCGTATATAGTTTAGGATATTGAAAGCAGTAACATGCCTCCGGCAGCTTAGGAAGGTCTTCGAAAGAAGACGCTCCACGCCGGGGCTTTTTCTTTTCGGTTAGTGGGCGTCCGGTTTTATAGTTAACGCAGTTCAAAAGAGGTATTTACCGATTTTCAAGTGCGTTTACTATAGCTTTGCTTGTGGCAGGGCGGTTATGCGTTTTTTAGAATCGAAAATAGATAAAGGGATTGAACTGGCTTCCGGCCAGATTCATCACGCACAGCAAAAACAGTACCCCCGCCGCCACATAGGAGCCAGCCCGCAGCAGCTTTCCTTGCCCCTTTTGAGCCCAAGCCCGCAGCCGGGGCAGAATGGGCAGGGAAAAGACCAGGCAAAGCGCCAAAATAAACAGATTGTAGGGGGGCAGCATGGCCCGCAGCAGGGCCTGGCTTTGGACCGTGGCCGCAAAGCCTGTGAACATCTTCCCATAGAGCATTCCGGCAATGGGCAGGGTGTCCGCCCGGAAGAGCACGAAGCCCAGCAGCACGGCCAGCAGTGTGATGAGATGGGCCAGAGGCTTAGGCGGGCGGCGCTTGGCAGGGGTCAGATCCTCCAAAATAATGAAGGCGCCATGCCAAAGCCCCCACAGCACAAAGTTCCAGGAGGCCCCGTGCCAGAGGCCGGTGCAGAAAAACACCAGGCACTTGTTCAGCTCTGTGCGCAGCTTTCCCTTGCGGTTGCCGCCCAGGGGGATGTAGAGGTAGTCCCGGAACCAGCTGGACAGGGAGATGTGCCAGCGCCGCCAAAATTCCTTGATGCTGGCGCTGACATAAGGGTATTGGAAGTTTTCCAAAAAGTGGAAGCCAAACATCTTCCCCAGCCCAATGGCCATATCGGAATAGCCGGAAAAGTCGAAGTAAATTTGAAGCATGTAGCACAGGGCCCCCAGCCAAGCGGAGCGGGCGTCCAGCTGGGCCGCCGGAGCGGTAAACACCAAGTCTGCCATTTGGCCCACCGTGTTGGAAAGCAGCAGTTTTTTTGAGAGGCCCAGAATAAACCGGCGCACGCCCGCGGCGGTCAGGGCGGGACTGGCCGCCCTGCTGTCGATTTGCAGGCTCACATCGTGATACTTCACAATGGGCCCGGCGATCAGCTGGGGGAAGAAGGAGATATACAGCGCCAGCTTCCAAAGGCTGCGGCTCACCATGGACCGGTCCCGGTACACGTCCACCACATAGGAGAGGCCCTGGAAGGTGAAAAAGGAGACGCCAATGGGCAGCGCAATGTCCGGCAGAGGCAGAGAAAGCCCCAGCAGCCGGTTCATGGCGTCCACGGCAAAACCGGCGTACTTGAACACCGAGAGCAGGCCTAGGTTTAAGGCGACCGCCAGCCCCAGCACCAGCTTTTGAGGCAGGCGCGGAACCGTCAGCAGGCGGCCGGCCCCATAGTTAAGCAAAACCGAGGCCAAAAGCAGCAGCACATAGAGGGGCTCGCCCACAGCGTAAAAGAGCAGGCTTGCTAGGGTGAGGAAAAAGTTTTTTCCCTTCACGCTGGGTACCAGCCGCTCCAGCAAAAAGGCGGCGGGCAGAAAAACAAACAAAAAGGCCGGGGAGCTGAATACCATAGCCTTACCCTACGTCCAGAATGCGTTCGCCGCTTTCATCCTTGTAGGTATACACCGTGAAGCTGTCATAATAGAGCACGCCATCCTCGCCGCTGCCCAGGCAGCTGGGGCCATAGTCGGCGCCGTTGGGCTGGCCGAAGACCGCGTACAGGGCGCTGACGTCCTGGTTAATAAAGTCCGAGGGATTTGCCTGGGGCTCTTCCGGCTCGGGCTCTGGTTCGGGAGTGGGTTCAGGCTCCGGCTGGCTGTCGGGCTCTTCCACAGGATCGGGCTCGGAATACTCCGGCTCCTCCTCCGGGCTCTCGGGCTCCTGCTGAGACTCCGAAGCGGAGGATTCCGGTTTTGACTCCGGCTTTTGGGTGGGTTTGGCCGTGGGGGAGGCGCTGGGTGCTGCTGTGGGCGAAGCCGATAGCGAGGCGCTGGGCACAGGTGAAGGGCTGGGAGTAGGCTCCGAGGAGGAGCTCTCCTTGCCGCCGCAGGCGGAAAGGGAGACCAGCAGGGCCAGAGCTGCGGGGAAGAGGAAGTATCGCAGGAAATTTTTCAATTTTGATCCATCCTTTTGTCAACGCAAATTTTGCCGGAACAAACCAGCATATAGTATAAGAATACCATAGATGGTGCATCAAGTCAAGCGTTGCGCAACATTGGGAAGTGTCCCAACCACAGAGATAATCGTCTGTGTTCCCCCGCCCGTAGGGCAGGGGAACAGGAAAACCTCTCCGAAACGGACACTCCCCAACATTGGCCTCCGGCGGCTTAGAAAAATTTTGGAAAAAAGTTTCCTAAGAACCTTCCAAACCCTCTGCCCGCTTAACGGAAGCGGGCAGAGGGGACGGGATTTCGTTTTTTGGCCGGGAGCGCGTATGGTGCGCGGTCTTTTTCCTTTTTCTGGGAGAAATGGAAATCTCCGCCGCAGCCGCCTATTCCCCAAATAAAAGGACCGCCGGTTCCCCGCGGTCCTTTTACAGCAATATTCTGCCTTATGGCGCTAGAAAGCTTTTAGCAGGTCGCGCCGCCCTTTAGGTGCTTCTGCGCCGTCAGGTTCTCCTGCTTGCGCTCCAGCAGGCCGTCGGAAAGCAGCTGCTCCTGGACGTTCTCAAAGCCCAGCCGGGCAATGGTGTCCGCAAAGCGCTCGCCGGTGATCCCCTGTTCCCGGAACAGCAGAATGGCCTTCTCAATCACGTCCAAAACCTCGTCCTTGTCCGTAAAGACCTTGTCCAGGTAGCGGCCGTGGGCCACCTTTTTGCCCCAGCGCCCGCCGATATAGACCCGGTAGCCGGAGGTAAAGCCCTCCACGGCCTTGAAGGGGCATTTGCCCACGCAGCGGCCGCAGTGGTTGCAGGCGGCATCGTCGATGACCGCCTTGCCGTCCTTCATCACAGGCACCTGGATGGGGCAGGCCTTTTCCACCTGGCAGACCTTGCAGCCCCGGCATTTGTCCAGGTCGATCTCCGGCACCTTTTGGCCGATGACCCCCAAATCGTTCAGGTCGGGCTTGACGCAGTTGTTGGGGCAGCCGCCCACGGCGATCTTGAACTTGTGGGGCAGCTTCACCCCGGCATAGCCGTGGAAGAAGCGCTCGTGAATCTCCTCGGAAAGTGCAAAGGTGTCGATGAGGCCATATTGGCAGGTAGTGCCCTTGCAGCTTACCACCGGGCGCACCTTGCTGCCCGTGCCGCCGGTTTCCAGGCCCGCCGCGGCCAGGTCCCGGCGCAGGTCCTCGATGTTGTCAAAGGGCACGTGCTGAATCTCCATGGTCAGGCGGGAAGTCATGGCCACCTCGCCGCTGCCGTACTTCTCGGCGGCCTCGGTAATGGCCCGCATCTCGTCCGCGGTGATCTTTCCGTTGCGGGTGATGACCCGGCCGTTGAAGCAGTCCGGGGTCCGCTTATCCCACAGGAAGCCCAGGCCCTTGACGCGGGCAACCTCCTCCGGCGGCACGGCGGCCCCGGCGGCCTTCACCCGCACCTGGTTGAAGAAGTTGGCCCCTTCCAGCACCCGGGTGTGGGTGTAGCCCAGCGCCTTCAGCCGGTTCTGGAGGAAATAGGCCCGCTTGCCCTTGGCGCAGACCAGCAGGAGCTTCTCGTCCTTGCCAATGCCCTCCAAGGGGCCGTTGACGCCGGCCAGGTCCACGAACCTGGCCCCCCGCACGGCGGGGGCGGGGTTCACGTCCAGCACCGTGTAGCCCTCGGCGGCTCCGGCGGCATACTGGGCGGGGGTCATGCTCTCCAAAATGCCGTCTAGCTTGTTTTCCAGCACGTACACCGCCTGAACGAAGGGGTGGATGGCCGTGGAGAAGGGCGGGGCATAGGCCAGGTCCAGGTTTTCATAGTCGCCCAGCTTCGCGCCCATGGAAATGCCCAGCACCCCCAGATCGACGAGCTTGTCCACCGCGCCGGGGCCCAGGGCCTGCACGCCCAGCAGCCGGCGGGCAGCCTTGTCCGCGATGAGCTTGATGACGAAGAAAGAGGAATCCGGGTAATAGTGGGCCTTGTCGTCCGTGACCATCAAAGCGGTCTCCACCTGATAGCCCGCCTCCTGGGCGGCTTTTTCGGTCAGGCCGGTCTTGCCCGCGTTCAGCCCGGGCAGCTTACACACCGCGGTGCCCAGCACGCCGGGATAGCGCTTGTCCTCGCCCGCCAGGGCCTGGGCCAAGGTACGGGCCTCCAGGTTGGCGGAAGAGCCCATGGGCGACCACTGGGGCCGGCCGGTCAGGCGGTTTTTCACCAGGGCGCAGTCCCCGGCGGCATAAACGTCCGGCAGATTGGTGCGCAGCCGCTCGTCCACCACGATGGCGCCGCGCTCCGTCTCGACGCCGGTCCCCTCCAAAAACTGGGTGTTGGGCCGCACGCCCACGGAGAAGATGACCGCCCCGCAGGGGAGCTTCCCGGCGCTGGTGGCCACGGCCTCCGCCTTATCCTGGCCCAGCACGGCCTCGGCCTTTGTGCCGGTGAGCACCCGAACCCCGTTTTGCTGCAAATGGCGCTTTACATAGCCGGCCATTTCCGGGTCCAGCACGCCGGGCAGCAGCTGGGGGGTAAACTCCACCACGGTGGGGGCCACGCCCTTTGCCAGCAGGTTTTCAGCCATTTCCAGCCCGATGAATCCGCCGCCTACCACCACGGCTTTTTTCACGCTGTTCTGGTCCAGATAGTCCCGGATGGCCGCCGCGTCCTCGGGCGTGCGCACTTGAAAGACCCCGGGCAGGTCCGCGCCCTCTACCGGCGGCGTAACCGGGGAAGCGCCCACAGCCAGGACCAGGGCGTCATATTCATAGGCTTCCATCTGGTTGGTGGCCAGGTTGCGGGCCTCCACCCGCTTGGCCCGGGGGTCCACCTTTACGGCCTCCCGGTGGGTGAGAACCTCCACCCCGGTCAGGCCCTGAAATTTTTGAGGCGTGTTGACAATGAGTCCGGCCCGGTCCTCAATGGCGCCGCCCACATAATAGGGCAGGCCGCACCCGGCGTAGGAGATGTCTCCGCTTTTGGAGAGCAGGGTCACCTGGGCGTCCCGGTTTTCCCGCTTGAATTTGGCGGCGGCCTTTGTGCCGGCGGCCACTCCGCCCACAACCAGTAGTCTCATAAAAGTATTCCTCTCTTTCCCTGCCGCCGGGCCCCACTGGCGCTGGCGGCGGATGGCATTAAAAATATTATAGGATATGAAAAGGCGGAAGTCAATTGAAACCTGACGGTTTTTGGGGCAGAGAACAGAAAAGAGCCCCCCGCGGGCTCTTTTCCAGGTTTTGGAGCGTCATTGGGTGTTGGGGTCCAGCGCGGACGCTTCGCCCGCCTCTCCGGCGGAAGCGGCGGCCTCTGCCCGGGGCAGCGGGCGGGCGTCCCCTGGCTGGACGTTTTGGGCCATCTGCCCCCGCGCCGCCAGGGCCAGCAGGACCGCCGCCACAGCCATAAGGGCTCCGGCGGCAATCAGGGGCAGCGCTGGGCGGAGCCTGCCCGCCGGGGGAAGGTTGGGGCCGGGGTCGTAGTGTTGGGCGGCAAACCGGTCCCCGGCCTGGGCCCGGGGCGCGGGAGCCCCGCAGTTGGCGCAGAAATTGTCCGTTTCTCCCATTTCCCTGCGGCATTTCACGCAATATGGCATATGCATTCCCCCTGGGTGGTGATACCGTTCTAGGTGCATTATAAAATGCTTCCGGAGAAATGTCAAGGCTGGTCTAATCCTGGGGGATTTTCGTACCGCTCGGCCCGGTAGCGGAAGGTGGAAAGGGGCATGCCGCACTCGCGGGCGGCGGCGGAGCCTGTAATGGCCCCAGCCTTCCAGCGCTGGTAGGCGCTGTGGTAGTTTTCGGGCAGGGGCTGGGGAGGCCGGCCAAAACGCACCCCGCGGGCCCGGGCGGCGGCAATTCCCTGTTCCTGGCGCTTGTGGATGTTCTCCCGCTCGCTTTGCGCCACAAACGAGAGAATTTGCAAAACCAGGTCCGCGATGAAGGTGCCCAGCAGGTCCTTGCCGCTGCGGGTGTCCAAAAGGGGCATGTCGATGACACAGATGTCCACCTCTTTTTCCTTGGTGAGCACCCGCCACTGGTTCTGGATTTCCTTATAGTTGCGGCCCAGCCGGTCGATGCTTAAAATATACAGCAGGTCGCCCGGGCGCAGGCGGCGGACCATTTTCTGGTATTGGGGTCGAAGAAAATCCTTTCCGGATTGTTTATCCACATAAATGTTCCTGGACGGAACGGACCGTTCCCCCAGGGCCAGCAGCTGCCGGCCCTCATTTTGTTCGGTGCTGGAAACCCGGACGTAGCCGTAAATTTGCGTTGGCATAAGCTCCCTCCTTCAACGATGAGCCGTCAAAAAAACGGTGGTACCTTTCTTTACGCTGTTGGCGGGAAAGATTACTGTTCCAAAAAATGGTTTTCGCAAATGTTTTGTCGAAATTAGCCGAAACAAGCGAGGAATTTGGCAGAGGCCAGGGAGAGGGCCCAGAAACTGGAAGCGGGCCACCGTGGGATGGGCAAAAAAAGGAAGCCCGCAGGTTGGCGCGCCAAACTTGCGGGCTTTGGTAAAAAGACGCGGAACCACCGTGGCTTTTATAGTAAACGCGCTTGAAAATCGGTAAATACCTCTTTTGAACTGCGTTAACTTTACCCCTGCGCTTTTTGTTTCGCGGACTTTTTTGCCGCCTTGCAAAACGTTTCATCTGGCTGGCTTCCCGGCCATTTCAGCGCCGCGGCCAGCTTGCTGCCCCCAAAGCACAGGACAAAGGAGAGCCCCATGGCCAGGCAGGCGTACAGCGGGCCGTTGGGCGTGGTGAAGCCGGATGCCGCCGCTGGCACAAAGGCCGTAAGGAAGCCCCCCAGCATACCCGCCCAAGCGCCGGCGCGGTTGATGCCCTTCCAGTACAGGCTCAGCAAATAGGGCGCCAGGAAGGCCCCGGAAATAATTCCCCAGGAATAGGACATCATCTCCAAAATGGGCGTGGGGTAGTTGGCGATGAAATAGCTGAGCACCACAAAGCACAGGCACAAAATCCGGGTAAGCGCCGCCAGATTTTTATCATCGATCTTCTTGGCCAGCCCCGCCTTGACCAAGTCCATGGAGACCGTGGAACAGGCGGTCAGGGTGATGCTGGATAGAGTGCTCACCGAGGCGGAGATAAGCAGCACCAAAATCACCCCGATGAGCAGGTTGGGCAGGCCCGCCTGGTCCAGCATCAGGGGGACCAGGAAGTCCTTGCCCCCCTCGGGCATGGCCTCGCCGAAGAAGAGATGGGACAAAGAGCCGATAAAGTAGCCGCCCCCGGCCACCAGCAGGGCGAAGGCCGTGGAGATCACCGTGCCCCGCCGTACCTCCTGCCGGTCCCGGATGCCATAGTACTTGTGGACCATTTGGGGCAGGCCCCAGGTGCCGAAGCTGGTCATCAAAATGGTAGAGACCAGGGCCGCCGCCGCGCCGCCGGGCAGGGGGGCCATCTGGTGGCTCTTCATGTAGTCCGCCATGCGGGAGAGGCCCTGGCTCAGGCCCCCCACCTGGGGAGAGAGCACCACCAGCACAATCAGCGCGGTTACGCCGGCCATCATCACAAAGCCTTGAACAAAGTCGGCTTTCAAGGTGGCGATGTAGCCCCCCAGCACCAGCAGCATGGCCGAGGCAATGGCAATGATGATCATGCACACCTGGCTGTCGATGCCCAAAATGACCGAGCAGACGCTGGTAAGCCCTTTGTACACCGAGGCGGAGTAGGGGATGAGGAACAAAAAGATCACCACGCAGGAGAAAAGCCGCATGCCCGTGCTGTGAAAACGCTTTTCGAACAGCTGGGGCATGGATTTGATATCAAAGCGGCGGGTGACCGCCCGGGTGCGGTCGGCCAGCACCAGCCATGCCAGCAGCGAGCCGAACACCGCGTTGCCAATGCCCACCAGCACGCTCCACAGGCCGTAGCTCCAGCCGGATCCCCCGGAGTAGCCGATGAACATTACGGCGGAAAAATAGGCGGTGCCATAGGAAAGGGCGGAGATCCAGGCCCCTGCGCTGCGGCCTCCCACCGTGAATCCGGCCATGTCCGTGCCCTTGCGGGAGTAGAGAACGCCCACAGCCAGCATAAAAATGGCGTAAACGCCGATAACCAGCCAAATCGTTGTTTGTTTGTCCATGTGTTTCCTCCTGGCGTGCAGGAATGCTTTGGGGGTGTTGCAGCTTTTGGCCAAAGCGCTCCTGGTTTGCGGCGCTCTCAAGAGAAAAATGAAAGAGAGCGCCGCAAATATTGTAACATGAATGCGGGGGAAACACAAGGGCGCATTCATAAAAAATTCATTCTTTCCCGTCCTGCTTTTCCGGCTCCTGGGCCAGCTCCCGCAGAATGCGGGCCGCGGCCGCCCGCTTGGCGTTGGCCTGGGCGGCCAGGCGCAGGGCTTCCCGCCGCAGGTCCTGGCCAGAGCGGCAGCTCTCTTCCAGGTCCCGGCAGGCCTCCCGCACAGCCCCGGTGTGGGCCTGCAGAAAGGCGGCGTACAGCTCCGGGTCCAGCTCCTGCCCGTCCAGCAGGGTGGCAATATCCGGGATGGTCAAGACCTGTTTGAGCATGCAAATGGCCATCAGGGCGGCCAAATGCTGGCGGCTGTATTTCTTCTTTTCCGGGTGGGGCAGCACGCCGTTTTTTACATAGTTGTTGATCATGGAGTTGGTCAGCAGCACGTCCTCCCCGTCCCGCTCGAAAAAGCGCAGGCTGTCCCGCAGGTAGAGCAGCACCTGGTCCACATAGAGGGGGATGGTAGGCAGGGCCTCCCAGTCCGGGGGCGAGAGTTCCGCGCCCTCCTGGGCCCATTCCAAAATTCTTTCCGCAGCGTCCATAGCTTCCCCTCCTAGTCCAGCAGCTCCAGCAGCTGCGAGATCTTTGTGATGCGCGGGGGCTCTTGGCCCTCCGGCGCCCCGGCGGCTTCCGGGGCCTGCTCCGCGGCCTGCACCCCGTCGATGCCGAAGGTCCGGTCCAGGCTGGGGGACCAGCGCCCCGCGCAGATCTGCACCGTCTGGATGCCCAGCGCCGCCGCGCCGTGAAGGTTTTTCAGGGTGTCGTCCACAAAAACCGTCTCCCCGGCGGGCAGGCCCATCTTCTCCAAGGCGTCCTGGTACATTCTGGGGTCCGGCTTTACAGCGCCCAGCTCAAAGCTGTAGGTAGCAAAGTCAAAATAGCGGAGCGCGTCAAACTCTTCCAACACCGGCACAATGGAGGGCCAGGTGTCGGAGATAATGCCCAGCCGGTACTTGCCATGCAGGGCCCGCAGCGTCTCGATGGTATCGTCGAACAGGCGGTAGTTGTCCGTCTTGTTGTAGATTTTGTCCCTGGCCACCTCTTCCAGCTGGGCCGTGCCGAGGCCCAGCTCCAGCTCCTCGGAGAGGGCGGTGTAGTAGGTCAGAAAGACGCGGTATTCCTCCTCCATGGCGAGCACCAGCGGGTTTTGGTGAAGCGCCTGCCAGGCCTTGGCCTCCGCCGCCTTGACCCGCCGGGGCGGCAGGGCCCGCAGCTTTTCCGGGGCGAAGTATTTCTTTGCCAGGTCCGAGAACATAAAGCTCCCCGAGGGCGGGTACAGCAGCGTGCCGCCCAGGTCCAAAAAAACGCCCTTGACGTTTTGCAGTTTATTCATGGGGCCATCTCCTTTGGGTTTTCTGGTATTGTAAACCATAATGGGGGCGTTTGTCAAATTTTTCGCGGTTTCCCGCCCATTGCAAACGCTCCTTAACCCCCATGTTACTCTCCGTTGCTTGCGGCAACGGGCGGCCTGCCCTATAATAATGGCGAACGGCGGCACGGTGAACGCGGTTCAAAAGGCAAAACGGCTTTTGATCCCCGTCTGCTGCCGCAAGCATCCTTATAGAAAAGAGGTTATTCCAAAATGTTAAGCGAAAACATCAAAGCACGCAGAAAATCCAAGGGGCTCTCCCAGCAGGAACTGGCCATAAAGCTGAATGTGGTGCGGCAGACAGTCTCCAAATGGGAGCAGGGGCTGTCGGTGCCCGATGCCGCTATGCTGATATCTCTATCGGAGGCCCTGGAAACGCCGGTAAGCGTTCTGCTGGGAGAAAACCTTCCGGAGGCCGGGGCCGATGGCCTAACGGCCATTTGTGAAAAGCTGGAGCTTATCAATCTTCAGCTTGCCCAAAGGCGGGAGGCGGGCCGGAAAGCGCTTCGCTGGCTACTTGCCGCGCTGTGCGTGGTTATAGCGGCGGCCTTCGGGGTCCTGGCGGCCCAGGGCAGCCCTTACCTGGGCTGGGACTACCAGGACCCGGAGAAGGCGGTTTTCGGCGCGGCCTTTCACATCTTTGAGTGGGTGTTCGTGCGCTTGGCTCCACTGGCGCTGATCGGAGCTGTGGCGGGAATCGCCCTATTAAGAAGGAAAGAGTAAAACTGACGCGCAACGGTTGCCTTTTGCCCCGGCTTATGTTAAAATCTAGGGGATTGAAAGTTTTACGCAGAAAGGTAACGTGGAAATGGATTTTGAGAAAGAGGAAATACTCGCCCTGCGCCGCCAGGTGCTGGAAAAAGACTTTGCCCGCATGAACCAGCGCCAGCAGGAGGCGGTGTTCCACACAGACGGTCCCCTGCTTATTTTGGCCGGGGCAGGCAGCGGCAAAACCACCGTGCTGGTCAACCGCATCGCCAACCTGGTGCGCTATGGCAAAGCCTACCACAGCGGTTTTTTGCAGCCAGAATTCACTGGTGAGGACGCGGACAGCTGCCGGGCCTATCTGAATGGGGGGGAGATCTCCCCCATCAGCCGGGCGCGGCTTTCCGTCTCGGCCTGCCTGCCCTGGAAGATTATGGCCATCACCTTCACCAACAAAGCGGCGGGGGAGCTTAAGGAACGCCTGTGCGCCATGCTGGGCCCCGAGGGCCAGGAGGTATGGGCCATGACCTTCCATTCCAGCTGCGCCCGCATGCTCCGCCGGGACGGGGAGCGGCTGGGCTACAGCAGCCATTTCACCATCTACGACACCGACGATTCCCGCCGCCTGATGAAGGAAGTGATGCGGGATCTGGAAATCAGTGAAAAGGCCCTGGGCCACAAGGCCATTCTCAGCGCCATCTCCCACGCCAAAGACAGCTTGGTCTCCCCGGAAGAGTACGAGGCCCAGGCCGGCGCGGATTTCCGCCTGAAGCTCATTGCCCGGGCCTACCGGGCCTACCAGCGGCGTTTGGAGGACGCGGACGCCATGGACTTTGACGACCTGCTGGTCAACGCGGTGCGGCTTTTTCAAAAATGCCCGGACGTGCTGGAATATTACCAGGACCGCTTCCGCTATGTGATGGTGGACGAGTACCAGGACACCAACCACGCCCAGTACGAGTTTGTAAGCCTGCTGGCCAAAAAACACAACAACCTGTGCGTGGTGGGCGACGACGACCAGAGCATCTACAAGTTCCGGGGGGCCACCATTGAGAACATCATGAACTTTGAGGAGGAATTCCCCAGCGCCAAGGTGGTACGCCTGGAGCAGAACTACCGCTCCACCCAGAATATTCTGGACGCGGCCAACGCGGTCATCGCCAACAACCTGGAGCGTAAGGGTAAGACCCTGTGGACCGCCGCCGGGGCCGGGGAGAAGCTGCGCCTGCACACCGCCGAAAACGAGCAGGACGAGGCGGACCGCATTGCCCGGGTAATTTTGGACGGCGTGGCCAAGGGCCGGAAGTTTTCGGACTACGCCATTTTGTACCGGATGAACTCCCAGTCCCTGACCTTTGAACGGAACTTTGCCAAGTCCGGCCTGCCCCACCGGATCATTGGCGGCACCCGCTTCTTTGACCGCAAGGAGGTCCGGGACATGATCGCCTATTTGAGCGTGGTGAACAACCCAGGGGACGAGATCCGGCTGCGGCGTATTCTCAATGTGCCCCGGCGGGGCATAGGGGAAAAAACCGTGGACGCCGCTTCCCAAATCGGCCAGCAGGTGGGGGAGAGCATGTTCCAGGTGGTCTGCCACCCGGCGGACTTCCCGGCCATTGCCCGGGCGGCCAGCAAGCTGCTGCCCTTTGCCGCCATGATGAACGGCCTGATGGAGAAAAACGAGGCCGGTATGGCTCCCAGCGAACTGTACGGGGAGCTTTTGGAGCAGACCGGCTATCTGGATTTTCTCAAAACCGACGAGCCGGAGAAGGCCGAGGACCGCATGGAAAACGTGCGGGAGCTTTCCACTATGCTCCAGCGCTATGAGCAGGAAAACGGGGATGAGGCCAGCCTCTCGGGCTTTTTGGAGGAAGTGGCCCTGTTTACGGACATTGACAATTATGACGCGGGCGCGGACTCCACCGTGCTGATGACCATCCACTCGGCCAAGGGCCTGGAATTCCCGGTGGTCTTCCTGCCCGGCTGGGAGGAGGGGGTGTTCCCCGGCAACGCGGTGCTCTACGACCCCAGCCAGGTGGAGGAGGAGCGCCGCCTGGCCTATGTGGCCATTACCCGGGCCCGGGAGGAGCTGTACCTCTATAATGCCGAGAGCCGGATGATCTTCGGCTCTACCAGCCACAACCGCATCTCCCGCTTTGTAGACGAGATTCCCTCCCAGCTGGTGGAGCGCAGCCGCTCCCGCGACTATGGAGTGCGGCCAGACGCCGTGAGCTTTGCCGCCGGGAGTCCGGCGGGCGGGGCCCAGCGCAAGCCGGGGGGGCTGCCCGCTTACCGCCCCACGCCCCACAAGCCCGCCCCGGCCGGAACCTACAAGCCAGGGGACACGGTGCAGCACAAGACCTTTGGCACCGGGCTGATTTTGAACGCCACGGCCATGGCCAATGACACGCTGCTGGAGATTGCCTTTGACAAGGTGGGCACCAAAAAGCTGATGGCCAATTTCGCCCGGCTGACCAAGCTGTGAGGAGGGGCGCTATGAAAATTTGCCTGACCATACCGGAGCGCTATGCCGCCCAAACCCAGCTGCCCGCCGCTTTTGCCGGGGAACCGGCGGAGCTGTACGTGTTTCCCGAGGGGTTTCTCCGCTCCCAGGCCGATTTGGCCCGGGCCCTGGAGCTGACGCGGGGCTTGGAAGCCACGGTGGTAGCGGGCTTTCGGGACGGGGACCGCGAGCGGGCGCTGGTGATCGAAAAGGGCCGGGTGGTGGACGGGTATGCCAAGTGCGTGTTGACCGGCGGCGAAAAAGCCAAGGGCAAGCGGCCGGGGGAGGAGATCCGGTGCCTCAAAAGCCGCCTGGGCAAGCTGGCTGTGCCCATCTGCTATGAGCTGCACTTCCCGGAGGTCTGCCGGATTATGGCTTTGGAGGACCCGGCGCTGCTGGTCAACCCCATTGGCACGGGCATGTACCATGCTCTGCAATACGGCCAGTGGCGGGCCATTGCCCGGGCCAGGGCCATAGAAAACCAGGTTCCCGTGGTGGGCTGCTGCCATTTCTGCGGGGAAATCCCCCTGGCCTTTGCCTTTGACCAGGCGGGGGAGTGCCGCCTGGAAGTCCAAAACCAGAGGGGCGCTTTTTATGTTGATATGGACCTGACTCCCCAAAAGCCCTTGGGCTACTTTGAGGACCGAAGGCCGGATTTGTTTGGAAAATTGACGGAATAAGAGGAGCGGGGAATTTTGATTCAACCAATGGAGACGGAAAGCCGGAAAAAATGGGCCTGCCGCTCGGTGCTGGAGGCTCTGCCGGACTGGTTTGCCAACCCGGCCAGTGTGGAAGAATATGTGGAGGCCTGCGGCCAGCTGCCCCTTTGGGCAGAGCTCCAGGAGGGGGAGGCCCAGGGGTTTATCGCCTTTCGGCCCACCAGCCCCTATGCGGGGGAAATCTACGTGATGGGCGTGCGCCAGGAGCGCCACAGGCAGGGGCTGGGCCGGGCGCTTTTTCAGGCCCTGTACGCCTATGCCAGAGAGCGGGGCCTCCGCTTTTTGACGGTGAAGACCGTGGAGATGGGCCGCTACGCGGACTATGACAGCACCAACCTGTTTTACCGCTCCCTGGGTTTTGTAGAGCTGGAATGCTTCCCCACCCTCTGGGACGAGGCCAATCCCTGCCAAGTGTATGTTATGGAGGTAAAGGGGTAAGGGAGCCGGGGAGTGTCCCAACCGCAGAGATAATCATCTGTGTTCCCCCCGCCCGTAGGGCGGGGGGAACACGAAACGCTCTCCGAAACGGACACTCCCGGGAGCCGCTGGGCCTTGGGCTAAGAAATCCCCTATTTATAATGTAATGAGCAAGACGATTGCCGTAAGGATGTGACACGGAAGATGAAGAAACTGTGGAGCTATATGAAGGAATACCGCCGGGAGTGCGTGCTGGGGCCTTTGTTCAAGCTGCTGGAAGCCTCCTTCGAGCTGCTGGTGCCCCTGGTTATGGCGGCGGTGATTGACACCGGCATCAAAAACGCGGACCGGGATTATGTGATCCGCATGTGCCTGGTGCTGGTGGGTTTGGGCGTGGTGGGGCTTTGCTGCTCCCTGACCGCCCAATTTTTCGCGGCCAAGGCCTCGGTGGGCTTTGCGGCCAAGCTGCGGGCGGCGCTGTTTGGCCGCGTCCAAAGCCTCTCCTACGCCGACCTGGACCGGGAGGGCACCTCTACCATGATCACCCGCATGACCAGCGATGTGAACCAGGTGCAAAACGGCGTGAACCTGACCCTGCGGCTGCTGCTGCGGTCCCCCTTTGTGGTGTTTGGGGCTATGGTCATGGCCTTTACCATTGACTGGAAAGCCGCACTGGTTTTTGTGGCGGTGATTCCCCTGCTGTCTGTGGTGGTGTTTGGGGTGATGCTTTGGACCATGCCCCGCTACAAGCGGGTGCAGGCGGGCCTGGACCAAGTGCTCTCCGCCGCCAGGGAGAATCTGACCGGCGTGCGGGTGGTGCGGGCCTTTGGCCGGGAGGAATCGGAGGTGGAGGGCTTTGAGGCCCAGAACAACGCCCTGACCCACTTGCAGGTCTTTGTGGGCAAGATCTCCGCCCTGATGAACCCCGTGACCTACATTATCATTAATCTGGGGGCCGTGGCGCTGATTTGGTCCGGGGCCCTGCGGGTGGACGCGGGGATGATTACCCAAGGCGCGGTGGTAGCCCTGCTCAACTATATGTCCCAAATTTTGGTGGAGCTGGTGAAGCTGGCCAATCTGATTATCAACATCTCCAAAGCCCTGGCCTGCGCCAACCGGGTGGCCGCTGTGCTGGACCTGACCCCCAGCATGGCCTCGTCCCCGGAGGGAAAGGCGGGCGGCAGCGGCTCGGTGGAGTTTGACCATGTAGCCCTGACTTACCCGGGAGCCGGGGCCCCCTCTTTGACAGGCATCACCTTTACGGCCCGGGCTGGGGACGTGATTGGCGTCATCGGCGGCACGGGCAGCGGCAAGACCTCTTTGGTGAACCTGATTCCCCGGTTTTATGAGGCCACAGAGGGCCGGGTGCTGGTGGGCGGCGTGGATGTGCGGCAGTGGCCCGCCGGGGCGCTGCGGGCCCGGGTGGGCGTGGTGCCCCAAAAGGCGGTGCTCTTCCAGGGGACCATCCGGGAGAACCTGCTCTGGGGCAAGGAAAACGGGGAAGACCCGGAGCTCTGGGCCGCCCTGGAGGCCGCCCAGGCCAGGGATTTTGTGGAGCGGAAGCCCAAGAGCCTGGACGAACCTGTGGAGCAGGGAGGCCGGAACTTCTCCGGGGGCCAGCGCCAGCGGCTGACCATTGCCCGGGCTTTGGTGCGCCGGCCGGAAATCCTCATTTTGGACGACAGCGCCAGCGCCCTGGACCTGGCCACGGACGCACGGCTGCGGCAGGCCATCCGGGGGCTGGACTACCGGCCCACCGTGTTCATTGTGTCCCAGCGGGCCTCTTCCATCCGGCACGCGGACCAGATCATCGTGCTGGAGGACGGCGCGGCGGTAGGCATTGGAACCCACGAGGAGCTGTTGGAGTCCTGCCAGGTGTACCGGGAGATTTATCAATCCCAGTTTGAGAAGGGAGGCGCGGAGCATGGCGCAAAAGGCTAAAAAAGGCACGCTGCAAAAGGTGCTGCGGTATATCCGGCGCTATTGGTTCTTTGTAGGGCTTTCGGTGGCGCTGGCGGCGGTTTCTGTGGCGGGGACGCTGTACATTCCCATTCTCACCGGCAGCGCGGTGGATGTAATCCTGGGCCCCGGGCAGGTGGACTTTCCGGCCATTGGGAAAATCCTCGGACAGACCGGCTTAATGATCGCCTTGGCGGCGCTGGCCCAGTGGCTTATGAGCGTCATTAACAACCGCATAACCTACCGGGTGGTGCGGGACATCCGCAACGAGGCCTTCCGGCATCTGCAAAAGCTGCCCCTTAAGTACCTGGACGGGCACCCCACCGGGGAGATTGTCAGCCGGGTGATTGCGGATGTGGACCAGTTTGCGGATGGACTTTTGATGGGCTTTACCCAGCTGTTCACGGGGCTCATCACCATTTTGGGCACCCTGGGCTTTATGCTCTCGGTCAATGTCACCATCACTTTGGTGGTGCTGCTGGTGACGCCGGTCTCGCTGGTGGCGGCGGCGTTCATCGCCAAAAGCACCTACAGCATGTTCCGGCTCCAGTCCCAGGTGCGGGGGGAACAGACCGCCTTTGTGGAGGAGATGGTGGGAAACCAGAAGGTGGTCCAGGCCTTTGGGCGGGAGGCCCAGGCCCAGGCGCGCTTTGGGGAGATGAACGAGCGGCTGCGCCAGTGCTCCCTGCGGGCCATCTTCTTTTCCTCCATCACCAACCCCTCCACCCGGTTTGTCAACTCCTTGGTTTACACCGGAGTAGGCGTGGCCGGGGCCTTGGCGGTAATTGGCGGGGGCCTGACCGTGGGCCAGCTCTCCTGCTTTTTAAGCTATGCCAACCAGTACACCAAGCCCTTTAACGAGATTTCCGGGGTGGTTACCGAGCTGCAAAACGCCCTGGCCTGCGCCGCCCGGGTGTTCGAGCTCATGGAGGAGGAGCCTCAGCTCCCCGATGGACCGGACGCCATCGCCTTGGGCGAGGCACAGGGCAGCGTTGGGGTGAAGAAGGTCTCCTTTGCCTACCAGCCTGGGCAGAGGCTCATTGAGGACTTCAGCCTGGACGTGAAGCCCGGCCAGCGCATTGCTTTGGTGGGCCCCACAGGCTGCGGCAAAACCACGGTGATTAACCTGCTTATGCGGTTTTACGATGTGAACAGCGGTTCTATCCAGGTGGACGGCCGCGACATCCGCCAGCTGACCCGGAAGAGCCTGCGGCGGAACTTCGGCATGGTGCTGCAAGACACCTGGCTGAAAAAGGGCACGGTGCGGGAAAACATTGCCTACGGCAAGCCGGAGGCCACTCTGGAAGAGGTGGTGGAGGCCGCCAAGGCCGCCCATGCCCACAGCTTCATCCGGCGGCTGCCCCAGGGCTATGACACCGTCATCGGCGAGGAGGCCGGAGGCCTGAGCCAGGGGCAGAAACAGCTGCTGTGCATTGCCCGGGTGATGCTGAGCCTGCCGCCTATGCTGATTCTGGACGAGGCCACCTCATCCATCGACACCCGGACCGAGCACCGGATTCAGCGGGCCTTTGGGAAGATGATGCAGGGCCGCACCAGCTTTATCGTGGCCCACCGGCTGTCTACCATCCGGGACGCGGACGTGATTCTGGTCATGCGGGATGGGCACATTATCGAACAGGGAAGCCACCAGGAGCTGCTGGAAAAAGGCGGCTTTTACGCGGAGCTGTATGAGAGCCAGTTCGCGGCCAGCTAATGGACCGGACCCGTTCCCCGTTCTCTTTCTATTATATATAGAACAGCTGGGAGACCCGGCGGGCAAGGCAGTCTCCTTAACTCCCCTTTCCGCCGCTTCAAAAATCAGACACAAAAGGAGAGACACCTATGAAAAAAACCTTGATCACCGCCGCCTTTTTGGCCTTGACCCTAACGGCCCTGCCGGTTTTGGCCTCGGCTGCGGAAGAGGCCCCCTTACCGCCCGCTGTGGAGGAAGCCGCCCCCAGCGAGGAAGCCGGGGAGTCCGCTCCCTTGGAGGAAGCCAATCCCACCGCCGCTCCGGAGGAACCCGCGGACCCCACACCCGAGCCCGAGCCTGAGCCAACGTCCGAGCCGGACCCCGGCCCCTCTCTGGTCCCTGGGCTGGAACAGGAGGAACACCGGGTTTATCTGCGCGGCAGCGGAGACCTGGTGCGCCCGGAGGGGCTGCTGACCCGGGGAGAGGCGGCCTGCATGATCTACTCTTTGTTGGAGTATGAGCCCTAAGCCACCGGAAGCGCCGGATTCTCCGACGTGCAGCCGGACGCCTGGTACGGCCCCCAGGTTTTGGCCCTGGCGGAGATGGGCGCACTGCGGGGCTATGAGGATGGGTCCTTCCGGCCTGGAGGCGGCATCACCCGCAGCGAGTTTGTGGTGATTCTCTCCCGCTTTTTCCCGGCCATTCCAGACGCGCCGGACCAGTTTACCGATGTAGGCGAAGGCTGCTGGGCCCGCCAGGAGCTTAACGCCGCCGGGCTTCGGGGCTGGGTGAAGGGCTACAGCGATGGAAGCTTCCGGCCGGACAAGGGCATCGCCAAGGCGGAGGCCGTGGCCATTCTCAACCGGGTGCTGGGCCGCACGCCGGATCAGGCCCTGCTGGACGGAGATGGCAAAGTGCTGCTATTTTTGGATCTGTCTCTCAATCACTGGGCCTATTATGAGCTGATGGAGGCCGCCCTGGACCACAGCCATTTGGAGCCCGCCACTTGGGCCGGATATACCGTGCCCGCGGCGGCCCATGAGCCCGGCTATCATCTGATTGATGGGGAGCTCTACCAGGTGGACGGACTGGGCCACTGGGTCCGGAACCAGGAGGATGGCCTGCTGTATTTTGGAGACGACGGTAAATACACCACCGGCGACGCCCTTTTGGACCGGCGGCTCTCTGCCATTGCCCGCACCTACACGGTGGAGGGGGACAGCCTTTGGGAGAACTTCCACCGGCTGCACCTGTATGTGACCACCCACTATGGCTACCGGGGCGGCAGCTATTTAGAAGAGGGCCAAACCGGCTGGGAAGAGGAAATGGCCCTGGAAATGACCGGCAGCGGCAGGGGGAACTGCTACCGCTTTGCCGCGCTGGAAACCATGCTGGCCCGGAAGATGGGCTTCCAGGCCTGGGGCGTTTCTGGCGAGATTGACACGGGGAGCGGCTTTGTGCCCCATGGCTGGACCGAAATTGACGTGGATGGCCGGAAATATTTCTGCGATGTGGAGATTCAGTATGTGCAGCCGGACTGGGATCTCTTTATGAAAACCTACGGCCAGGTGTACGACTGCCGCTACCGTGTAAAGGGCGTTTTGCGCCGCTGAGCCGGGCCCCGCGGGGGTGAAAAGGAAGTTTTGCCAATTGTCTGCTTTTTTTGCGAAAACTCTTGACAAAAGACCAGTTTGTGTATATACTTAGCAGTAATCTCGCGGTTGTTTTTTCACTGCCGTGTGTCCGTTTACAGGTAGAAGGGAGGTGAAGTTTTGCAGGAGTATTTGCTTAGCAAGGCCGAAGAGAAGGTGATGATCTTTCTCTGGGAGCAGGACAGGCCCCTCAGCGTGCTGGAAATGCTGGAGGCCTGGGAAAACGTTGGCGGCAAGTCTTGGACAGACAACTACATGCGGGCCATTGTCCGCTCGTTAGAGGACAAGGGCGCCTTGGAGTTCCATGACCTGGACCATCGGGGCAGCCGGTACGCCCGGCGCTTCCGGCCCACGTTTTCCAAGCGGGAGTACTTCACCTATCTGGCAAAGCGCAGCGGCGTCAAAGTCAGTGAGATGGTTGAGGTTGAGGCGGTTGCCATGGCTCAAAAGGGCGACCGTGAAGGTATGCAGGCGCTGATCCACGAGCTGGAAGCGATCATCGAGGAATACCGCACAAGGGGCGAGGATGCCAGGTGAACGTGACGATTTTTTCCTTTGCCATGTCGGTGCTGTTTAGTGTCCTATTCATCGCGGCTATTCATTTGCTGCGAAACCGCCCGTTTTTTCTCAGGTCCTTTGGGGTGCACACCCTGCTTTTGCTGTACGCGCTCTGCTTTTTTCGAACGGTGTTTGTGCTGGAGCTGCCTTTTACGGCGCCGGTTGGGCTGCGCAGTTTTTACAGCCGGGTTTATGAGGCAGCCTGCACGCGCATTCCCGTTGGAGATGCCCGCGTAGCGCTGTGGGGGATTTTGTGCGGCGTATGGATGGCGGTTTCCGTTGTTTTGCTGGTACAGTTCCTCTGGAACAACATCCAGGTGGGGCGCAAGCTGGCCCGGTTTGCTCCAAACCGGAACGCCTTTGCCGACCAGGTTTTGGAGCGCGTGAAAAAAGAGTCTTTGCGCGCTCCCGCGGTAGACGTGTGCATCTGCCCAAGCCTGAACATGCCTATGGGCGCGGGGCTGCTTCGAAAGCGCATCTACCTTCCGGCTGGAGATTACACCCGGGAGGAGATGTATTACATCCTCAAGCACGAGTACACGCACTTTTGCAACCGGGATTTAACGGTCAAGTTTTTGGTCCGGCTGTTTTGCTGCGTGTTCTGGTGGAACCCGGCGGTGCACCTGCTAAAACGGGATGTAGCGCAGATTTTGGAGATTAAGTGCGACGTAAAAGCCACCCAGTTTTTTTGCAAAAAAGAGCGGCTGGCCTATTTGCTGGCCATTGTGCGGGTGCTGAAGGACCGGGTTATTTTGGACTGTGAACCCTCGGAGATTCTAGCCACAGGCCTGGTGTTTCAGCAAAAGAAGGGAATGGACGTCCGGGAGAGGTTTGAGCTGATTACCCAGGCGGCGCTTCCGGTGGGCTGGGTAGGCCAGACCTCCTTTTGGGCAATGGCGGTGGCAGTTTTTGTTTTCTCCTATTCTTTTGTGTTCCAATCAGCTTTCGACCCGCCTATGGAGGACATTTATACAGATAGTTCGGTTGGCAATTATGCCATAGATGGAGCATACATTGTTAAAGATAAGAATGGAAAATATTCGTTGATCCTAGAAAGTGGCGAAACCATCTCAGACCTTAAAAGTTCTGCTCTTGAAATACTAATTTCAGAGGGATTTGAAATAAGAGAGGAGTAAGAATATGGACGGAATCATGCCCTTAGCGGATGTCATTGTAGTTAAAACAAGAATCTATCAGGGAAAGTACCAAATCCGCCGCTGGAACGAGACCAGGGGCTATTGGGTTGACCCTTATTGGATTGACCTAAACTAAGCTCTTTATTATTTTGAAAAAACAATTCGCCATTTTGTGTAGCGAAGTTTCTCCTATGCACCACATGGAAACGCTGCCAGCTGGCGGCGGTGAAAAGGCCCTGGGCGATGCCCTGGGGCTTCTTTTTTTGAGTGCCCAAATAAAGAGTAAAAAGCGAACAAACAGCAAAAGTTTCGTCAACCTTTTCAAAGGTTGCGGGGTTTTTAGGGGCAGAGCCCCTAAAGCGCCTTGGGCGGAAAAAAATTTCTCTCTCCCTGGCAGGCCTCCCATATAGCAAAAACCGCTATATGGGGGGCTTTTGCCTGCCGCCCGCCCAAAAAGCCCCCCGTTTAAAACCCCCTGAACATGCAGAGAATACCACCGTAACCAAAGGACGGAGGTATCTGTTATGCAAGGCAAAGTGGAAATATGCGGCGTGAACACCGCCAAACTAAAGGTGCTTAAAAGCGAGGAAATGCGGGAGCTGCTCATCCGCAGCCACGACGGGGACAAAGAGGCCAGGGAAAAGCTCATTGCAGGCAACCTGCGGCTGGTCCTCAGCGTTATCCAGCGCTTTGGCAACCGGGGCGAAAACCCCGACGACCTGTTCCAGGTGGGCTGCATCGGCCTCATGAAAGCCATCGACCACTTTGACGTGAGCCAGGGCGTGCAGTTTTCCACCTACGGCGTGCCGATGATCATCGGTGAAGTGCGCCGCTTTTTGCGGGACAACAATTCCGTCCGGGTCAGCCGGTCCATGCGGGACACAGCCTACAAGGCCATTCAGTGCAAAGAGCGCCTAACCGCCGACAAAGGCCGGGAGCCCACCGTGGAGGAGATCGCCCTGGCCTTAGAGCTGCGCAGGGAGGACGTAGTGGTGGCCCTGGAGGCCATTGTGGAGCCGGTGAGCCTCTATGAGCCCACCTTCTCCGATGGAGGGGACGCGGTGTATATTATGGACCAGGTGGGCGGCGGCGACGACGAGGAGTGGCTGGAAGAGATTGCCGTAAAGCAGGCCATTCACAATCTCAGCGGCCGGGAAAAGCGCATTCTCTCCATGCGCTTTTTAGAGGGTAAAACCCAGATGGAGGTGGCAGGCCAGGTGGGCATCTCCCAGGCCCAGGTGTCCCGGCTGGAAAAGGGCGCGCTGGGGAAAATCAAAGCGGAAATACGGGCCTAGCCCATGCAGAAAACGAAGAGTATCTCAAAACCGGCGAGATACTCTTCGTTTTTGTTGGCATAAGCTTAAGAGATCCAGAATTCGCTGGGTTCAGCGGCTGTCCAGATTCCGTCCTTTTTCTCTACGGCCACTTTATACCCGCTGGCTCCTAGTCCGCCTTTCCAGCGGGTGCATTCCAGGGTGAAGCGCTTCTCGGAAACATTGCTGGCCTTTATCTCGAAATGCAGCCCGTCCTCCCAGAACAGGTCTTCTAGGTCGATGTAGCCCTGTTCTCCCAGCTCCTGGATGGTTCCATACAGGGGGGCGCTGTTGTGGGCAGTGGCAAAGGCCCAGCCCAGTGCCTGCTGCTCCGGGGAGGTTAAGCCCTCCAAACCGGTCAGGTCAAAGCCGAAGTAAGCGCAGGTACCGCCCAGCTCGCCGGCGTCCTCACTGTACAGGTCTTCCAGCATTTGGTAATACAGGCTAATGAGGCCGCTATCATAGGCTTTTACCCGCAGCTCTTCCGGGTTGATTTGCCCGGGGTCGCTCCGGGTCATCCTGCCATCGTAAGCCACGTCCACCGTCATGCCGGGTTTCAGCTGGTCCCCCAAGTCCGGTTCAAAGGAAATTTTCTCCGGCAGGGCGAAGGCCACCAGGGTTCCCTCTTCCATTACGGCAACGGCTTCCCCGTCCCCTGCCTGGATGAGCTTGGCGGACTCCCAAAGGCACTCCGGGTCAGAAGAGACTGTTGTGGAGGGCTGAATTTCCGGGGAGGAACTTACCACCAGCGAGGGCAGGTTTTGGCTGGACGGGTCCAGCGCCTCCCCAGAGTCCCCGTTGCAGGCGGCTAGCAGGCAGAGCATAAAGGCGCAGGATAGGGCGGCTAATTTTTTCACAGCTTCCAACTCCTTTCAAAGGGCTCCTATGGATAGGAATCCCAAAACTTTGAAAAGGTTGCAAAGAAGTTGAAAAAGCTTGGCCTCAGGCTTTGCAGAAGTCGTTGAGATATTTGTCCAGGCAGGCGGCAATCACGGCTTTGGCCTCGTCCGGGCCCCGCGCCTCGCTGATTTCGGTAAATTTGTCGCTTTCCAGCTGCTTATACACCTTGAAGAAGTGGCGCATCTCCTCAAAAATGTGGGGAGGCAGCTGGGAGATGCTTTTATAGCTGTTGTAGGTGGGGTCGTCAAAGGGGATGGCGATGATTTTTTCGTCCTCTTTGCCGCTGTCGTCCATAATAATGACGCCGATGGGATAGCAGCGCACCAGGGACATGGGAATGATGTTCTCCGAGCAGAGCACCAGCACGTCCAGGGGGTCCCCATCGTTGGCGTAGGTGCGGGGGATGAACCCATAGTTGGCCGGGTAGTGGGTGGAGGTGTAGAGAACCCGGTCCAGCTTTAGGATGCCGGTCTCCTTGTCCAGCTCGTACTTGGACTTGCTGCCCTTGCTGATCTCGATGACAGCGTAAAAGTCATCGGACTTAATGCGCTTAGGGGAAATGTCGTGCCAGATGTTCATGAGGACGCCTCGCTTTCTGTGGTTGGTTTTTGGGGGGACAAAGAGCCGGTCCGTTCAATTTCTTCCATGGAAATGGCCCGCTGCCAGCCGGTAAAAAACTGGTTCCCCACCCATCGGGAATATCCATCATACGTATAGTCCGATGGGTCGCGGCCGGAGTTATATATTTCCAGGTTGTACCGGCCCCAAAAGGAATATTTCCAGTGCTGGGCCTCCCCATCGTTATTGTTCAGAAAATAATAGCTCCAATTGGGGTCGTAGAGGTCCACATACACCTCAGGGCCAAAACTGGAGGTGAAGTGCAATTCCTCCTGAAGCTTCTCTTGAAAATCCTTTTGAATAAACGTCTCCCGAACGATCAGTACGGCGGAACAGGCGGTTTCGTCCGCGATATATTCCCCGGTGAGCTGGATGACCACGTTCCGGCTGCCCGAATAATAGAAGAGCTCTACCCGGTCGATGTCTGGAAGGCTTTCCAGCAGTTGGATTTTTAAAGCGCCCAGCCCGGGCAGGCGCAGGGGCACACGCTGCTGGCAGCCTGAAAGCAGCAGCGTGCACAGCGCCGCAAGGCAAAGCAGTGGCCTGCGTAGGCGTGTGGGGGCGAGGATGCGTTTGCGCAATGGAACCGCCTCCCTTACAGGCAGATTATTCCGGCCCGTCCAAGCAAATAGGCGTCTCCCTGCCGTTGGCGTGGCGCACGCCCGTCCACCCGGAAAAGCCGTTGTAGGTGTAGGAGCTTTTGGCGGAATTGTAATTCTCCCAGTAGTATCCTGAGGTAAAGGAGTAGTGGGAAAAATCCAGGAGCCCGCCGGGCCCGGAGACGTTCAGCTCCAGGCTGGCATAGGGGGAGGCCAGGGCTTCCCACTGGCCGGCGGCGTCGTTTTCCAAAAGGAATTCCCGGGCTGTGGCAAAGGTATCCAGCACAGCCTCCTCCCCGCCGTACCAAAGCTCTACCTGGACCTGCACACACTGGTCCCGGCGGTAAAAGGTGGAGACGCTCTTAACCGGACAGTCCATCATAAGGCGCGTCTCCAGTCCGGTTACCAGGGAATGCCGCAGAAGGGGCGGCATATAGGGCAGGCTGTTGTAGAGGTGCAGGGCGACGAGCGACAGGAGTAGAATAATGGCCAAGAGCTTTATAAACCTCGTCGAACCCGCTTCTTTTATGGCACTTTTGGAATCTAGTCGGGAAATCACTTCTTGTGGTATACCGTCTTCTTTGATATTTTGGGCAAGCGCGGGAGCAGCCATATTAGGCGGCAACACAAAACAGAACAGGCGGGCGATAAGCTTTTTAGCTTTTCTGTTCATGGTAGTCCCTCTATCATGAATTAAGGTAAGCGCCTATACATAAATTTTACCACAAATATCTACAAAGTCAATAGGTTTATGGGCATAAAACGCATATTCTTTCTGGAGAGTCAAGAGCGGAACGAGGCGGCGCCTGCCAGCAGCGCAGGTCTACCGCCCCGCCCCCGCCGCATAAGTATGAACCAGCAAAACCAAAGGAGGCGCGCTTATGAGCAGCTGCCGTATGGCCGAACTGCGCAGCAAGGAGGTGGTCAGCGTCCGGGACGGGGGACGGCTGGGCTTTGTGTGCGATTTGGAAATGGACGTGAAATCCGCCGCCATCACCGCCCTGGTGGTCTATGGCCGCTCCCGGCTTTTCGGCCTGCTGGGCCGGGAGCCGGATACGGTAATTCCCTGGGACGAGGTGGAGATGATCGGCGGAGACATTGTGCTGGTCAAATGCCCCGCCCCGCCACGGGAGCAGGGCCTGCTGGGGAAGCTTTGGGATAAGCTGGTGAACTAGGGCTTGTTTGAAAAGAGAGGAAGTGCCGGGATTTTTGTTCCAAAGGGGGCGGTTTCCAGGCGGAAACCGCCCCTTTGGGGCAAAAAGACGGTGTTTACGATGTTTTAAACAAGCCCTAAAGGGGCTGCCCTTCCAAATAGGCCCGCAGCTGGGGCAGCAGCCGGCGGCAGGCGGCGGCTCCCTGGTCGTAAAGAGCTTGCAGCTTGCTTAAGTCCTTTTCCGTGCGTTTGACCTCCACGGGCTCCGGCGGACGGATGACGAAGATTTTCCCCTGGGCCTCCAGCCGGTCCAGTTCGTCCATTTCGGCGTTGTAGTGCCGGGGGACGTTTAAAATGGAGCGCACCAGATTGGGATATTTGCGGTAGAACCGGGCATAGGCCCGGGCGGCGGGCCGGGAGGTAGGTCCTTTTTGGTAGCCATGCTCACGGGTGGTGACCACCACCACCTTGTCATAGCCCTCGTCCAGAGGCCTGCGGTAGGGGATGGACACGTTCAGGCCTCCATCCAGGTAGGGGGTGCCCGCCACCTGCACCATGGGGGAGAGCAGGGGCAGGCTGGCGCTGGCCCGAATGGCGGCGTAAATGTCCGGCGTGGCGGACTTTTCAAAATACTCCGCCTTGCCGGTCAGGCAGTTGACCGCCACCGCGGTGAACCGGCAGGGAGACCGCAAAAAAGCCTCACGGTCCAAGGGGAAGATGGTGTCGCTGATCTCGCCAAAGAGAAAGTCAAAGTTGAAAATGCTTCGGTGGCGAATCAGGCTGCGCATCCCCATATAGCGGGGGTCGTTTACAAAGGTGAGGTTGATTTGGGCGGTGCGGCCCTTTTGGCCAGAGACGAAGTTGACCCCGGTGAGGGCCCCGGCGGAGACGCCAAACACGCCGTCGTAGCCAAGGCCTTCTTCCAGCATCACATCGGTGACTCCGGCGGAGAACAGGCAGCGCAGGGAGCCGCCCTCCAGGGCAAGAGCTTTTTTGGACAAAGGGATCAGATCCTTTCGCGAGAATATTGACAAAACTCAATAACAGGGCGGAGGCGGGTATGATACGCGGCATTTCCCAGCGGGGAAGCGCCGGTCATGCCCGCTTTGGGCTATGGAGAGTCCGGCAGGTTTTTTTCCATGAGAAAATTGGTCAGGAGCACGCCCCGGCGCTCCACCTGGTTTTCCCGCAGGAGCCGGTAACCCCGGCGGAGAAAGAAAGACCGGGCGGTCAGGGAGGCATAGGTGTGGACCCGGTCCGTCCGGGCGGCGGCTTCCAGGGCAGCGCACAGGGCGCTGGCCACCCCTTGGCCCTGACGGTCTTTGTGGACGTACAGCCGGTCCAAGCAGCCGGTTTTTGGGTCCAGGTCTCCAAAGCCGGCTATTTGGCCCCCGGCCTCGGCCACCAAAGCGTGGCGGCCTTGGAAGGACCGGTCCCAGGCCTCCGGGTCCGGAGCCTCTGGGCTTGGCGCCCAGGCCTGAAGCTGGGCGGGGGTATAGTCCCGAGCGTTGACGGTGTGGACCGTTTCGTAAAAAAGCGCGGCCAGCAAAGGCCCGTCGCCGGGCTGGTAGGGACGCAGGGTAATGGGATGGGCCATGGGAGAAATCTCCTCTCGTTTTTTATAGTATGCAGCATATGCCAGTTTATCATGGAAGTACGCCGGAACGCGGTCAAAGGGTTTCCCGCCCTTTGCGTCCAGCTCCTTCCGCCGCCTTTCCGAAATCTTTCAGCGGAAGTCCCGCCTTTCTTCACATCGTTTTCACATTGCGGGGGGATAATACAGACACAACAAGGGAACAACACAAAACACAGAAAACCTCATAAATTTGAAAGGAGCTGCTTTTATGTATCACGAAAATGAAAACGCAACCAACGCTGCCAATAGTTCCAACGCCTCCAACGCTTCCACCAGTTCCACCAATGGGCAGGCTCCGGCTAACAGCCAGCCAGCCGCCGGCCAGACCGGCGCGGCCCCATACGGCGGCTACGCCTATCCTTCCCAAAGCGCTTCCCCGGCCTCTGGCCAGTATCCCCATTACCAGTCCGGCCAGGGCTATTCTCAGCCCCAGCAGGCCACCAGCTACAGCTGGGGCCCCCAGCCAGGGTATTATGCCCAGCCTCAGCCGCCTAAGCCTAAAAAGAAGCGCAATCCCGGCAAAACCGCCGCTAAGACTGTGGCCGCTCTGCTGGCCTGCGCGGTAGTGTCCCTGGGTTCGGTGGGCCTGTTCGCAGCTATGATTCAAAACGGCGTGGTGGACGTGCAAAGCCCGGAAGGCGCAGAGAAGACCTCCGCTTTCACCCTCTATAAAAGGGACGAGTCCAGCGCCGCCACCCCCACCTCCACCCGGGAGGGCATGAGCACCCAGGAGGTAGCCCAGAAGCTGATTCCCTCGGTGGTGTGCGTGCAGAACTACCAGGTGGTGCAGCAGTCCATGGACGACCTGTTCGGCGGCTTCGGCTACTTCTTCGGGGGCCAGGGCGGACAGGGAGGCCAGGGGCAGCAGGGCGGCGAGCTCTCTCCCGCCGGGGAGGGCTCCGGCATCGTCATCTCCAAGGACGGCTATATCGTCACCAACCAGCACGTGATCAGCGGAGCCTCCAACATTAAGGTGGTAACCTCCGACGGGGCCACCTACGAGGCGGAGCTCATCGGCGAAGACACCCAGACAGACTTGGCGGTGATTAAAATTAACGCCGAGACCGAGCTGGTGCCCGCCGAGTTTGGCAGCTCCGACGACTTGCAGGTCACGGACCAGGTGATGGCCATTGGCAATCCGGGAGGCCTGCAGTTCAACTCCAGCGTCACCATTGGCTATGTGTCCGCCTTAAACCGCCCGGTTACCAACGGGGACACCGGCTTTGTGGTCAACTGCATTCAGACCGACGCGGCCATTAACCCGGGCAACTCCGGCGGCGCGTTGGTGAACGCGGACGGCCTGGTGGTGGGCATCAACTCCTCGAAAATCGCCAAAACCGATTATGAGGGCATGGGCTTTGCCATTCCCTCCAGCGTGGCCCAGCCCATTGTTTCCGACCTGATTGAGCATGGCTATGTCACCAGCCGGCCCATGCTGGGCATTATGGGCGCTTATGTTGACCGCACCGTGTCCAGCTTCTACCGGGGCCTGCCCCAGGGGTACTATGTGGCCGAGGTGATCTCTGAGGAGGCGAAGGCCTCCGGCTTGCAGCAGTATGACACCATTACCGCCATTGACGATGTACAGGTCACATCCGAAAACACCATCGCGGCTTATATTGCCAACAAAAAGCCTGGCGATAAAGTGACCCTGACGGTAGACCGTTTTCTGGCAGGGCAGACCGGCCTGAAGATTGAGCTGACCCTTTCCGCCAACACCGGCGCCTCCCAGCCCCAGCCGGAAGCCAACGCCTCTTAAAGGACGAAACAGCAATCCCCCCCTATGGGGTTTATAATAGATGGATTCTTTTGCTTCGCGTACAAGTTTTCTTTTTCATAATCTCCTTTTTCAAGGGTGAAGCCCAGGGCAAAGCGCTCTGGGCTTTTCCCTGTTTTGGGCCGGCCGGAAACTGTCCGGCCGGTCAGTTTCCTCATTATACACCAGAAGGCCCCAAACTTCAAGCTTGATTTTCCCCCGGCCATCCCGTATAATGAAGGTATTCTTTTGGAGGGAGCCCTGCGTATGCGCATTCGAAAAAAAGCCTGGGCCCGGCCAGAGCTGGCCCAGTGCCCTTATTATGTGGAAGATCCCGCCGCCCTGCGCGGCCATTGGCGGGAGCGGTTCGGCCAGGGGGAGACCCCCCGCAGGCCGCTCTATCTGGACCTGGGCTGCGGGAAATGCGTCTTTTTGGCCGAGGCCGCCCTGCGCTGGCCGGAGGCAGACTGGGTGGGAATTGACGTCAGCTACGACATTTTAGGCGTGGGACGCCGGAACATACAGAAGGCCTTTGACGGGGCCCAGTCAGACAATGTGCTGCTGTGCTACTACAACATCGAACGGCTGCCAGAGCTTTTTGGCCCTGGGGAGGCGGACCGGCTGTACGTCAATTTTTGCAACCCCTGGCCCGCCGCCCGCTGCCATAAGCGCCGCCTGACCCACACCCGCCAGCTGCTGGCCTACAAGCCCCTGCTGGCCCCGGAAGGGGAGATTTGGTTTAAGACGGACAACGATGATTTGTACCTGGCCACCAAGCGCTATTTGGGGGAGGCCGGGTTTGAGATTATCTACGATACCAAGGACCTGCACGCCGAGGGAGACCCAGAAAACGTCCTGACCGAGCACGAGCTGAAGTTCTCCGCCCAGGGCATTCAGATTAAGGCCCTGCGGGCGGTTGTAGTAAACGCACTTGAAAATCGGTAAATACCGATTTTCAAGCAGGGCGGCGCGGGCGTGCCCGTGCCGCCAGGTTCAAAAGGAGGCATCGCCTCTTTTGAACTGCGTTAACGATAAGAAGAAACCCCCATAGCGCGGCTGTGGGCAGGCAAATAGAAACGATTGAACCAGAAAAACGCCGCATACATGGCGAAAGGAGCCCCCGGTTTCCCAGGGGCTCCTTTTTATCTTGCCCGTTCCGCGATGATCTCCGCCATTTCGCCCACATTGCGCATGCCGGAAATTTCGCCCATTTTAAACTTCATCCGAAACTCCTGCTCCACGGCCGAAATCAGCGTAATGTGCTCCAAGCTGTCCCAGTCGTCAATGTCGTCCGCGGTGGTGTCCGGTCCCACCCGAATGCTCCGGTCGTCAAAAACCTCCTGGAACACCCGGTTCAGCCTTGTGAAAATCTCTCTCATGTCCATTTTGACGCGCCTCTCTCTTTCTATATTTTTGGGTTCTTACTGGTCGTTCCCAGCAATTTCGATCACCTTGCACCGGGGCTCATAGCCCGACAGGGGCAGCTCCCAGGTAGAGCCCCGCTGGTCCTCCCCGGTTTTGGCAAAGCCGAAGGAGGCGTAAAGCTCCTTGACCATCCCGTTTTTGGCGGTGGGGTAATAATGCCCCCGCAGGGTCTGGACGCCCCGGGCGGCGCAGCGTTCCGCCAGCCGGTCCAGCATGGCCAGCTCCATGTCCCGCTTCAGCACCCGGCAGCTCATCAGCCACAGCTCAATGTCCAGCACAGGGCCTTCTACCCGGCCAATGACCACAGAAACCACGCCGTTGTCCCCAAACTTGTCAACCAGCTTTCCGTAGAGCCGCACATAGTTTTCGCTGTGGAAAACCTGTTCCATCTCCTCCACGGTGTAGCGTTTGGTAGTCAGGTTGAACTGGTTGGATTTGTTGGCCAGCTGGGTAATCCGCGCCAGGTAGATGGGCAAAAAGTCATCAATCACCGCCCGCATTTCCAGGCTTTTCAAGTACGCGCTATAGTCGCCAAAGGAGGCCTGCTCCGCTGCCCGGAGCACATTGGCCTTGTACATCTCGTTGCGCTTCAGGTCGTCTTCGCTCAGGGTGGTGGTTTCAAAATATCCGTTCCGGTCCAAGGTGGCGATGTAGTTCTCTACGCCCTCCATTTCCGGCGCCGCGACTCCCGGCAGCTGGGTCCGGACGATCTCCCGTTCCGCCGGGTTGTCGTCCGCGAAGACCACGGATTCTGGCAGCAGGTCCAGCTGGGCGGCGGTTTCGGCGATGTTCCGGTCCTTGTTTTCCCAGTTGGCCTTGATGAGGATGAAATCCTCCGGCCGCAGGGCTCCCTCCGGGTGGTTAAGCCCCGCCAGGGCGTTTTCCTCGTCGTTTTTCGAGCAGACGGTCAGCAGCACCCCCAGGCTTTTCACCTGCTTAAGGTAGCTCTGAAACTCATAGTAGGACTGGGCCACGCCGTTTTCCTGGCCGATGTCAATGCCCTCCACCCCGTCGTCGCCCACCACGCCGCCCCACAGGGTGTTATCCAGGTCCAGGGCCAAAACCTTTTTGTTCCTGCCGAAAATAGACTTGATTACATGGGCCGCGTTGCTGGCAAAGGCGGGAATGGCCTCGAAGCACATGGCGTATTTGTAGAGGTTCCAAAAGGCCGGGTCCGCCCAGCGGCGCAGGCCGTAGTCGGCGGAAAGATAGTCCACATCGTTCAAGTAAAAGCCTGTGTGCTCCTGGGCATGGGCCGCGAAAGCCTGGTTCAGCCGGTTCACAAAGTTTACCCGGCCGTGGGGGTCCCAGGCGTCCCGGTTGCCCAAAAGCCGGTAGAAGGGCTTCTCAAAATTGTTCTGCAAAATGGGGCAGTGGAAGGTCTCCTCCAAGCCGGCCCACACCGCCCGGAACTTCTCCAGCTCCGCCCCCAGCTTTTCCTCCACGGCCTCCGGCGGGTCCGCCAGCTCCGGCCAATGGGTGATGTTCCGGCTGGTGGTGTGCACGAAAATCAGGTCCGGGGCAAAGGCCAGCAGCGCCTCTGGGGGAAACAGGGCGTCCTGGTAATACTGGGCGTACTCCGACTCATAAAACTCCGGCTCTATGCCCGCGTCCAGCAAAAACAGCTCCAGAATTTTCACAATGTCGCTGGTGGTGGAGCCCCCCAGCACCGCGATTTTTTTCCGGACACGGGCTGTGTTCTCCGCCAGCAGAGCTTTGCGCAGGGCCTTGCGCCGGCGGATGATCCCGCCCGCGTCAAAGGGATATTCCAGTTCTCGCATAGGGTCCTCCTTATTCCTCTCCGCCCTCCGAGCCGCCGGCGGGCTGGTTGTCCGTCACGGTCTCTCCGGCGTTCTGGGTCAGCAGATTGGACAGATTATCCGCGTTGTCGCCCACCATGGAATAGGTGGTCATGGTAAACAGCACATCCGTAATGCCCATGTCCCGGATAAAGCTGACCAGGTTGCGCTCAAAATAGCGCATGTCCGCCGCGTAAATCTGCTGGAAAGAGCCGGTCAGGAAGGGGGGCAGGGCGTTGCCGTAGCTGTCCTTGATGAGCAGCAGCTTGCGGCCGTTCTGGGTCTGGGTGTCGGCCTTGACCACATACTGGTCGCCGCCCAGGTAGTACAGGTAAGCGTCTGAGCCCTCCGCGCCCTCCTGGAACAGGTCGTCATCGTCCCAGATAAAGTCGAAGGTGGTGTCATAGTATACGGCGGCGTGCTCTTTGGCGGGCCGGTAGTAGACAAAATCTTCTGGGTCGTTCAGCAGCTCGGCCACGCCGCCCACCGAGTAGAGGGTGCCCACAAAGTTCTCAATTTTCCCCTCCTGGTAGGTGCTCAGGTCGTCGAAGGGCAGGCCGGCGGCGCTGGCAAAGGCCTGGGCCGCGTAGTAGGCTCCCAAGGGCTGCCAGTGGTGGTCCGTGCGGCAGTAAATGGGCTCGTTGGCGTGCTGGGCCAGCGCCGGGCAGACGTTGATGCTGTGAATGCCCGGGTCCAGCAGGGCGGCGGTCTCGTCAATGCACTTGGACTGGCTGGCGTTATACTCGGCGGCGGACTCCGGCGTATAGAACTCGCTGGCCTTGGGGGCGGGCATGGACCAGATGTTCACATTGGCCCCCACCTCCCGGTACAGGTCGTTCAGCGCCTGGGCGTAAGCGTCCCCAATGCCGCCGCCAAAAAGCTCCAAGCCCCGGTAATGGCCATCGGTTTTCACCAAAATCATGCCGTTGTTCCAGTCAAAGTCCTGGGCAATGTCCACCTTGGCGGGGGGCTGGGTGGAGACAGGGCCCTCTTCCATGTGCCGGCCCGCCGCGCCCTCCAGGCTGCCTTGGGGCGCGCCCACCGGGGCGCTGCTGGGACCGGCGGAGCCGGAGCTTTCCGGCTGGGAGGCCGCCGGGCTGGGCTGGGCCGGAGCGGAGGCCTGGCTGTCTTTGTTCACCTTGTTTACCTTGCCCACAAACTGCACATCGCCCTCGCTTTGGGGCAGGCCGAACAGGGCCTTAAAATTGTTTCCCGCGTTTTTAAGGCTGTCCCGCATGGGTACCGTATCGGTAAAATAGGTGGCAATGCCCGCGGTGTACGCGCCGGAAAAATAGCTTCCCAGTGAAAACTGGGGCAGCTTCGCCAGGTCCCGCTTCTCAATTTTAGACTCTGTGGACCGGGGCAGCAGCAGAATAAGCAGGGTCAGCACACAGAAGCCGGCCGTTAAAAAGCCCAGCACCAGCAGGGAGGCCCGCTTCTCCAGCAGGGCCCGCTTGTCCACCTTTCTCCGGCGGCGTTGGGCCTGGACCTCGCTGCGGGGGGGAGCCTTGGGCAGGGCGTACTGATCCAAAATCGAGGTATGGGCCGCTTGAGGCTCATACCCTCCCTGGGGCTCATAAGCACTCTGGGACCTATATGCTCCCTGGGGCTCATAAGCACCCTGGGACCCATATGCCTCTTGGGGCTCATAGGGCTCGTAAGGGGAGTAGGAGGGCTCCGGCGCGGGAGGAGGGGGTTCCTCCCAAGCGGGGCTTGCCGGGGCCTCCGGCTGGGGGGCTGGGCGCTCCCGGCCAGCGCCCCCCGCCTGGTAAAAGGAATAGACCAGCCGCCTTCCCCCCTGCTCCGCACGGTGGCGGGGGCCGGAGGAAGCCTGGGGCGGCCTCGGGTTCCGGGTATCATGATCCATAAAACAGCCTCCTTTCGCCGCGGTTCAGCGCGGCCTTAAAAACGCCAATAGAGGAACACATTGTTGGTGGAGTCCACCAGCAGGATGCTGACAATTACCAGCAGGCCCAGGCACAGCACCGCCGAGCCCGCCCGGCCAGCCACATAGAGGCCGTCGCTGCCGCTTTCCAGAAAATAGTGTTTTACCTTGGGCAGCAGGGGCAGGCTGAAGGCGATGGAGCCCGCCAGCAGGAAGAGATTGTTCAAGAAAGAGGACCAGGTCACCGGGTCAAAGAAGGGCGCGGCGCTGGTGAACAGGGCCAGGCCGGAGATGTTGAGGAAAAACTGTCCCAGCTGGCCCAGGTCCTCAAAGTAGAAAATGCCGAAGCCGATGACAATGACCAGCTTGCTGTAAATATGCTTCCACCACAGGGGCCATTTTTTTATGCGCTTTTTGCCCAGCTTCTGCTCAAAGAAGATGAAGCAGCCAAAATACAGGCCCCAAAGGATGTAGTTCCAGGCCGCGCCATGCCACACGCCGGTGCAGAACCACACCAGAAACAGGCTGACATATTTTCGGTTTTTGCCAAAAATGGGAATATAGAGCAGGTAATCCCGAAAAAAGGAGCCCAAAGAGATGTGCCAGCGCTGCCAAAATTCCGCGATGGTTTTGCAGGCAAAGGGGTGGCGGAAGTTCTCGTCAAAGTGAAAGCCGAACATGCGGCCCAGGCCAATGGCAATGTCCGAGTAGCCGCTGAAGTCAAAGTAAACGTACAGGGAATAGGCGATTACGGTGTACCAGGTGCCCAGCACCGAGAGGCCCGTAATATCCTTGCCGAAAAAAGCGTCCACAATGGCCCAGAGGTTGTTGGCCAGAATTACCTTTTTGGCCAAACCCACAATCACCCGCAGGGCGCCCTCGCACAGGTCCGTAGGGGTGACGGAGCGGTTCTCAATCTCGTCCTCCACCACGCTGTAGCGGACAATGGGCCCGGCAATCAGCTGGGGGAACAGGGAGAGGTACAGCAAAAACCGGCTGTACCTCCGCTGGACCTTGACGGTCTCCCAGTAGCAGTCCAGCAGGTAGGAGATGGCCTGGAAGGTGAAAAAGCTGATGCCAATGGGCAGGCGGATCTGCGGCACGGGCAGGGCCAGACCGGTGAGCAGGTTTAGGTTTTCCACCAAAAAGCCGCTGTATTTAAACACCACCAGCAGGGCCACGTCCACCACAATGCCCGCCGCCACAGCGGCCTTGGCCCCGCCGGTTTCCCGGCCCCGCTCAATAAGCAGGCCAATGGCCCAGTTTAAAAAGGAGCTGAACACCAGCAGCAAAATCCACAAGGGTTCGCCCCAGGCGTAAAAGATCAGGGAAAACACAATGAGCACGGTGTTTTTCGCGGGCAGGCCCCGGGCCAGCAGGTAGGAGAGCAGGCACAGAGGCAAAAAGATATAGATGAAAAAGAGATCGGCGAATACCAAGGTTCAAGCTCCTTCCATGGACGGCTGGATCTACTGCCGCCAGTCGGTGTTAGACCGGCTTCGGGCCGGTTTTTGGGTGGTGCGGTAGGCTCCGGAGGAGCTGCGGGACTTAATCTGCACTATGGGCGTGGACTCGTGCCGGGTGACCGTGCTGTGGGCCGGGTAGATGACCGGGCTGCGCCGGTGGACCGTGTGGCGGCTGTAGCGCCGGGCCTGGGCCCGTCCCGCCAGGAAAAACACCGCCAGGCTGATAACCGCCACCACGGCCGCGCCTAAACAGACCCAAAAGATTACAGCCTGTCCGGCGCTTTTCTTTTTAGCGGGCTTGAGGGCAGAAGCCCCGCCGTTTTCCGGCGAAGCCGGGGAGCTTCCGGAAGCCGCCAGCTCCGGATGGGCGGTGAAGTAGGACTCCACTTGCCCGGCCGCGGCCAAAAAGAACTTAGATACGCCGCTGTCATAGGCCTTGGCGGCAAAGTCCGCCTCCAGCTGCAGGTCCAGCAGGGACTTAAGGGCCTCTGTGGTAAATTCCGCCTTAAGGCCCTCGCCTGCCACGGCCAGGTAGTCCTCGTCTGAAAGGGAGAGGGCCAGCAGCAGGCCCCGGCCCGAAGCGCCGCCCACCTGCCAGCTGCTCATTAAGGAGCGCAGGTATTCCACCCGCTGGGCATAGCCGGAAACCGGCAGGGCCTCCACGGTGTAGACCACAATCTGCGCGCCGTATTGTTCCGCCAGTTGGGCGTTTTTTTGCAAAATAACCGCCTTGGTGCCTTCGCCGATCACAGAGGCGGCGTCGTTTAGGTAAAATTCCCCGCTGGGCGCGGGCAGTTGAGGCGCGTCCTGAGCCCTGGCCAGGGGAGAGGCCCCTGTAAACAAGAACCCCAACAGCAGGAAAAAGGCTGCGGCCGCGGGCAGGAACCGCCGGACCTTATTTTTTTGTAACGCTGACTCCATGGTTCGTCCTCCTCTCAAACTCCCTGCGGCCCGGTTGGCCGCAGAATACCCCTTTGTATTTTACCCTCCCAGCGGGATTCTGTCAAGCCCCAGGCTGTGGCGGGAAGCCCCCGCCGGACCAAGGGCCCTGGGAGGGAGAACGCCTTCTCTTTCCCTTGACAGGAGGCCCTCCCTTTGCTATAATGAAAAGCAATTGGCCGGATGCTTGAAACTACAGGTGGAGCCCTTACTCCCCCTGCTGGTTTCCTTTTTTGCATTTTCTTTACTAGATTAGGGCTTGTTTGAAAATAGAGGGAATGACGAATTTTTGGTCAGAAGTGGCCAGATTCCCGGAAAAAACCGCTGTAGTTAGCTGCGCTAACTACGTCAACCTTTCGGTTGACGAGGATTTTTGACGCAGAAGATGACCGCTTATGGGCAAAAAGCCGGCGTTTTCGATTTTTCAAACGAGCCCCAAGGAAACGGCCGCTCATTTTCTCCCACTACAGAAAGGATCATGCTTGCTATGGCTGAAAAACAGTTTTTCGTCACCGAAGAGGGCCTTGCCGCCCTGGAAAAAGAGCTGGACTATTTGAAAACCGTCCGCCGCCGGGAGGTGGCCGAGAAAATAAAAGTCGCCCTTTCCTTCGGCGACCTCTCTGAAAACAGCGAGTACGACGAGGCCAAAAACGACCAGGCTATGGTAGAGGCCCGCATCGCCGACGTGGAGGTCATGCTGAAAAACGCCGTGGTCATTGACGAGAGCTCCCTCAATAACGAGACCGTGCACATCGGCTCGAAAATCGAGGTGGCCATTGTCTCCGCCGCTGGCAAAGAGTCCGAGCGGGCGTTCCGCATTGTGGGCTCCAACGAGGCCGACCCCCGGGGCGGGAAAATTTCCGACGAGTCCGCTGTAGGCCAGGCCCTCATCGGCGCCACAGTGGGCCAGACCGTGGAGGTGGAGACCCCCGCGGGCCTGGCCAAGTATACGGTAATCACCATCGCCTAAGGCGGAGGTATTTTAGGAGAAACAAGAGGAGTTGAAAAAAGAATGGCAGAACATCAAAACCAGAAGCCCCGGCCGGACACGCCGGAGGATATGCGGGAAATCTTGAAAATCCGCCGGGAGAAGCTGGCAAACATGCAGGAAAACGGCCAGGACCCCTACCGCCACACCCGGTTCGCCGTGGAGTATCAGGCCCAATATGTGGCGGACCATTTTGACGCCCTGGAGGGCAAAACGGTCCGTCTGGCCGGGCGTATTATGAGCCGCCGGGGCATGGGCAAGGTCTCCTTTCTGGACCTGCGGGACAGCTCCGGACGCATCCAGCTTTACGCCAAGATTGATGTAATGGGCGAGGAGCCCTACCGGGCCATGCAGGCCTCCCTGGACATTGGCGACATTGTGGGCGTGGAGGGCGAGGTGTTCCGCACCCAGCGAGGGGAAATCTCTATTAAGGCCAATGCGGTGACCATTCTCTCCAAGGCCCTGCTGCCCCTGCCGGAGAAGTACCATGGCCTGACCAATACCGACGCCCGCTACCGCCAGCGCTACCTGGATTTAATTATGAACCCTGAGGTGCGGGATGTTTTTGTGAAGCGCTCTAAGATCATCAGCGCCATCCGGGCGTATCTGGACGGCCAGGACTTTTTAGAGGTTGAGACACCCGTACTGCACACTCAGGCCGGCGGCGCGGCGGCCCGGCCCTTCATCACCCACCACAACACCCTGGACATGGACATGTACCTGCGCATCGCCCTGGAGCTGCACTTAAAGAGGCTGATTGTAGGCGGCTTTGACCGGGTGTATGAGATTGGCCGGAACTTCCGCAACGAGGGTATGGACCGCACCCATAACCCGGAATTTACCATGCTGGAGTTCTACCAGGCTTATACGGATATCAACGGCATGATGGACCAGACCGAGAATCTGATCCGCTTTGTGGCCCACAAGGTGCTGGGCACCGGCAAGGTGGAGCAGGATGGAGTGGAGATCGACCTGGACCAGCCCTTTGCCCGCGTCAGTATGCTTGAGGCTGTGAAGCAGTACGCCGGGGTGGACTTCACCCAGGTGGAGACCTTGGAGCAGGCCCGGGCCTTGGCGGACCAGCATCACATCCACTATGAGCCCCGCCACAAGAAGGGGGAGATTTTGAACCTCTTCTTTGAGGAGTACTGCGAGGAAAAGCTGATTCAGCCCACCTTCCTGACGGGCCACCCGGTGGATATTTCGCCCTTGGCCAAAAAGGACCCGGAGAACCCGGAGTATACCCAGCGGTTCGAGCTGTTCATCTGCGGCAGCGAATATGCCAATGCCTTTAGCGAGCTGAACGACCCCATCGACCAGCGGGAGCGCTTCGAGGCCCAGGCCGCCCAAAAGGCCGCCGGGGACGATGAGGCCTGCGAGGTGGACGAAGACTTCCTGACCGCCCTGGAATACGGCATGCCCCCCACCGGCGGCATGGGCATGGGCGTGGACCGGCTGGTGATGCTGCTGACCGGCGCGGCCTCTATTCGGGACGTGCTGTTGTTCCCCACCATGAAACCCATTGAGTGACAAAGGGAGCGGCCCCAGGCTTTGCGGGCGTTCTGCACTCTTTAGAGTTTAAAAAGAATGGCGGGGCGGGCTTGTCAGAAAAATCGTAAAC